>Ga0190265_10000720_pt1 | contig 22247 bp, 25 predicted proteins | sample Popmic124T_FD_133135 | JGI IMG/M metagenome (GOLD analysis project Ga0190265, IMG submission 133135) | Populus adjacent soil microbial communities from riparian zone of Indian Creek, Utah, USA - 124 T | ecosystem: Environmental > Terrestrial > Soil > Riparian zone | place: USA: Utah | collected...
ACGGGGCGGGAACACTACCCACTGGAGGGGCTGGACGCGGCCTCGATCACGCCCTCCGCAACGCTCTCCCAGGAGTACTGGCGAGCGGCATCCGCGGCCAGCGCGTCGCGCGCGTCTTCGCGTCTCTCGGGGTCGAGCGTGAGCCATGTGATGAGCTTGTCCGCGATCTCCCGGACCGCTCCCGGGCCCACCTCGAACGACATCAGCGGCCGCAGCTCCGGGGGCAGCGCTGGCGCCAGGGTGGCCGTGACCTCCGCCATTCCGGAGTGGTTCGCCGAGAGCGGCAGCGCCCCGCAGGCGGCCGCCTCCGCCGCGACCATCCCGAACGACTCCGGGAACGTCGAGGGCATCACCTGCGCCTCGACCGCCGGCAGCAGGTCCGGCAGGTCGTCGTGCTCGAGGCGGCCTGTGAAGTGGATCCGCTCCGCCGCGGCGGGCGCGGCGCGCAGCCAGTCCTCATCCACCGTGTCGAGGAAGGCACCCAGGTACTTCAGCTCGCCCGGCGGGCCGCCCTCCAGCTCGCGCCCGCGCGCGGCGATCTCCCTCAGCGCCTCCACGTCGGCCTCGCGCAGCGCCTCCACGAAGCTCCCCAGCGCGTCGCGATAGGTCCCGAAGCCGATCACGAGCAGTCGCGCGTCGGGCACCCGGTCGACCACCAGCGGCCAAGCGGCAAACAGCAGGTCCACACCCTTCGACACGATCAGCTTGCCGAGGAAGCTCACGATCCGGTCCGTCGACAGGTCGAGGCTCTGGAGCACCTCGCTCGCGCCCTCCTCGCCGCCCCAGGCCACCACGTTCGCGGACAGGCGGCCCAGGTTCGGCTCACGGCGCCGGAAGGTCTGCACGTCCACGCCCGGAGGGCCGAGCCGCGTGCGCGCGCGCAGTGACGGCTCGTCCGCAAGCACCTCGAAGAGCGACTCGCCGGTGTGGTGCGAGCCCACCAGCACCCCGCTGGCGCCGCGGATCCCCTCGAGCGCGTATGGAAGGAAGCGCTCGGGATGCGGGCGCACCGTGTACTCGAGCGCGCTGCCGTGGATCTTCACGGTGTAGGGCACCGTCCCGCCGAGGGCGCGGGCGAGGATCACGGGTCCCATCACGAGATGGTTGGCGAGCGCGAGATCCGGGGTGGGCACCGCCCGCACCGCCTCGACGTTCGCCTCGATGTAGTGCTCGAGCTCCGCGTCCGTGAGCTGCTCGAAGGGCTTGGCATCGAAGCCCTCGTACTCGTCGGCCACGTAGACGGGCAGCACGCGCCCGATGTCCGGAAGGTGCACCGTGACGCCCTCAGGCGGCTCGTAGTCCCGGTCCTGGCAGAGCAGATGCACCTCGTGCCCGAGCGCGGCGAGCGTGCGGACCAGGTTGGCGTTGTAGATGTTGCTTCCGGTGCCGCGCAGCAGGTAGCCGTGGAAGATCAGGATCCGCATGCTCCGCCGCTATTCTTCCGCGCCGATGCCCGCCCGCCAGAAGTACCGACTCCGAGCCCGCTCAGACCGCGAGATCGTGCGCGAGGTCGAGCCGGGCATGACCTATGTGGACCACGAGAGCGGCGAGGAGTTCCAGGTCGTGGGAGCCACGCTGCCGCTCGCCCCCTCGCCCAGCGATCTCCCCTACTCGGTCGAGAACCTGAGGCTCTGCGGGTGCTCCCTCGAGCAGCTCGTCCAGAACGACCTGAACGACTGCCCACACTGCGGCCGGCGCCTCCCGGCTGTCGAGCGCTGAGGGTCCGGGCCCGGCTTCTTCCGCTGCTGTTGGTGGCGGCCCTGGCCGGCTGCGGCGGCGACGACGAGCCTGCGGAGACCACCCGGGACATCCCCCCACTGTCGCTCCCGAGCACCGAGGTGGCTCCCCCGCCGGAGCAGACCGACACGCAATCCACGACGGTGGACCCCGCCACCGAGACGCTGCCCGAGGAGGGCCCGCCCCCTTCGGACACGGCCCCCACAGACACGCCCGAGAGCGACACGGCGCCGCCAGCAGACACTCCAGCCGAGCGCTTCGAGGAGTACTGCAACGAGAATCCGGGCGCCTGCGGCTGACTCAGGCGAGTCCGCCGAGCGCCTTCTCGCGTGAGTCGAAGATCGTGAGGTGGCCGACCAGGCCGGTGACCTCGAACGGCCGCATCACACGCGCCGTCGGGCACACGAGCACCATCTTCGTGTGGCGGGTCGTGAAATGTCGCAGGGCGTTCAGCAGCACACCGATTCCGGTGGAATCCATGAAGGTCACCTCGGAGAGGTCCACAACGACCCCTCGCTTGCCCTCGTCGGCCAATCCGAAGAGACGGCTCCCCAGCCTCGGGGCCGTCATCGCATCGATCTCCCCCCGGAGCGACACGACGTGGGTTGTGTCGTCGACGGCCTCGTCGACCAACCCGAAGTCGATCACGGCGCCCAAGCTATCAGGAGCCATGATGCGCCGCGTCAGTTCCGATGGGTCGGCACGGGCGAGCTGGGCCGCCTCACACGCGAGGGCGCCGGCACAAGCGGCTCGTGGTCGCGGCGGCGCTCCACGCCGGGGCGGCGCGAGTGGTCACGCACCCTGCCGCGGCCGAGGCTCCAGGAGCCGAGCGGCAGCTTGATGCCGCCGCCACCGGGCCCGTCGCGGCCCGGACGTGGGCCCGGGCCCTCGCCGCCACCGCCGTCGTCTCCGCGCGAATCGTCGTCGTCGTCTCGCAGCCGGAAGAACCAGATCAGCCACACGACGAGCAGCCCGACGTCGAAGACGCGGAAGCCGACCATGAAGATCCACCCCTCGGTGGTCATCGGCTTCGATGCTACCGCGCTTACGCGGCCGGTTGAAGGGGAACTTTTCTAGCCGGCTGGCTGGTTCGTCACGCGGTTGCTCGGTATGTACGTGACGCTGTACAGCAGGCGGGCGCCGTGATACGTGCAGCCGAACCTGGCCACCTCACGGAGATCCTCGAGCGCGAACTGGCGCAGGCTCTTCGGCGGCTCGCAGCTGTCCTTCGGCCGCGAGGAGCGCCACCAGTTCGTACGCGCCAGGTTCGTGGCCAGGAGCGGCGCCCAGGTGGGCACGGTGAGCGCGATCCAGTTGCCCTTCTTGACCGGGATCGGCCGGTCGAACACGAACGTCGGCTTGGACCCGAAGTAGGAGTCCAGCCCGAAGCGGTCCGACTGGTTGATCAGGCGGTGGTCGAGACGGGTCTTCCGGGTGGTGCCCCGGCGCATCACCGAGATGCGTGCGGTGGACGGCGTGCCGAAGTTGTCGTTGAAGAAGGCGATCTCCTCGGCCGTCGGCTTCGCCAGCTGGACCGTGAAGGCCACCAGGAAGCCGTCGCGACGGATGTAGAACGGGTTCTTGGGGCCGCCCGAGGAGCGGCCCTGGTAGCCCGTCATGCGCACCGCGGCCACGCACGGCGCCTCGGTGGTTCCCGGGCAGTTGAGGGCCGCGGCATCGGCGGTGCCGCCCAGCTCGACGATGCGGGCGGATGCGCTCGACGGCAGCACCAGGGCCGCCGCCAACCCGAATATCAGGAGAATTCGCTTCATGGCCGGGGTTGGAACACCGCGTTCCCGCTGAGGTTGCGGAGTCTCTCTACTTGTACCGGTAGGTGATTCGCCCACGGTCCAGGTCGTACGGCGACAGTTCGATCTTGACCCTGTCGCCGGGCAGGATGCGGATGTAGTGACGCCGCATCTTGCCTGAAATATGGCCTAGGACCTCGTGCCCGTTGTCGAGCTGGACCTTGAACATGGTGTTCGGGAGGGCCTCGAGGATCTCGCCCTCCATCTCAATCTTCTCTTCCTTGGGCACAGGCGTGTCGGGCGCCTAGATGGCGCGGACGTTCACCGCCTTGGGACCCTTGTCGCCCGCCTCTTCCTCGTACTCGACCTTCGAGTTCTCGGCCAGTGACTTGAAGCCCTGTCCATCGATCCCCGAGTAATGGACGAAGAGGTCGCGATCGCCGTCATCCGGCGTTATGAAGCCGTAGCCCTTTTCGTCGTTGAACCACTTGACGGTTCCGGTAGGCACGTTCTTGCCTTTCTGCTGCATCTTCAACTACGTCGGCTGTGCCGACCCTGACGGCGTCACGCTACCAGCCGTGACAGGCGGAAGGCCGTGCGAAATGCCTACTCCCCCCTGAAGGTCGCCTTGCCCGGACCCTCGGCGAGGAATGTCTCAACCGCCTGCCTCAGGTCGCTCGTCTCGAACAGCGGCGCGCCGATCGCGGCCGTCGCGTCGTCCGCGCCGCGCACGCCGTTCTCGAGGAATCCGCGCACCACGCGCTTCGTGGCGTAATGGGCGAGGGTGGGCCCCGCGGCGAGCCGCTGAGCGAAGCGCATCGAGGACCCGGCGAGCTCCGCGTCCGGCAGCACGCGGTTGACCACGCTCCAGCGCTCCAGCGTGGCAGCGTCGTAGAGGCCGCCGCTCATCACGAGCTCGCGTGCCCGGGCGGGACCCGCGCGCTCGGCCACCCGCTGCGTGCCGCCCATCAGCGGCGTGAGCCCGATCACTGCCTCCACGAGGCCGAACTGCGCCGACTCCGCGGCCCAGATCATGTCGCATGCCAGCGACAGCTCGAGGCCGGCCGTGAGGCAGAGTCCCTGCACGGAGGCGAGCGTCGGGAAGGGCAGCTCCTCCATGCGATGCGTGATCGCGAGCAGGTCGGCCGTGAGCTGCGTGCCGTCGGATTCGGACAGGCCCTTGAAGACCTTCACGTCCACGCCGCCGGTGAAGTACTTCCCCTCCGCGCGCACGAGCAGGGCGCGGCACCCGTCGGTCTGGTCGAGCGCGGCCAGGATGTCGCGCACCAGCTCCGCGTCGAACAGGTTCAGCGGCTGGTTATCGATGACGAGGACGCCCAGATCCCCATCTCGTTCCAGCCGAGCGCGCTCAGCCACCGCGAAGCTCTGCCGCGACCTCCGCCAGCTCCCCCTCCTCGGGCTGGAGCGGCTGACCCGGCAGCCGGAGCGGGTCGTCGTCGTAGCGCGGGATCACGTGCAGGTGCAGGTGGAAGACGGTCTGCCATGCCGCCGGCTCGCACGAGTTGAGCAGGTTGATCCCGTCGCAGTCGAGCACGTCGCGCATGCGCAGAGCCAGGCGCTTGGCCGCGGCGAGCGTGCGCGCGAGGTCCTCCTCCGGCGCCTCGTAGAGGTTCCTGGAGTGGTTGCGCGGGATCACTAGCGCGTGCCCTCGCGTCCACGGGTTGATGTCCATGAAGGCGATCGTGTGCTCGTCCTCCTGGACCACCTCGGCCGGCAGCTCGCCCGCCACGATCTTGCAGAAGATGCAGTCGTCGTCTGGCATGGCCGGGCAGCCTACAGCCAGCCGGCGCGCTTGAAGCGGTAGTAGAGGAACGTGCAGATGGTCAGCATCAGGAGCAGGGCGCCCGGGTAGCCGATCCCCCATTTCAACTCAGGCATGTCCTGGAAGTTCATGCCGTAGATCCCCGCGATTGCCGTCGGCACCGCGACGATCGCGACCCAGGCGGAGATGCGCCGGACGTCGTCGTTCTGGCGCACGGACACCTGGGCCAGGTTCGCCTGAAGCGAACTACCGAGGAGGTCCCGCATCGCGTCAAGCTGGTCGCGCGTGCGCATCAGGTGATCGTTGACGTCGCGGAAGTAGTCGTGGATCTCCGGGTGGATGTGCCCGTACTTTCCCTCCGAGAGCCGAGCGATCGGCTCCACCAGCGGTGCGGTGGCCTTGCGGAAGCCCAACACCTCTCGCTGCAGGCGGTAGATGCGCTCCGCCGGGTTGCTGCGCCCCGCTGAGAAGAGCTCCTCCTCCACCTCGTCGATGTCCGTCTCGAGGCCCTCGATCGCGGGCTGGTAGTCGTCGACCACGCGGTCGAGGATCGCGTGGAGCACCGCGCCCGGCCCGCGCCGGAGGTGCTTGGGATCGTTTTCGAGCTCCTCGCGCACGGGCTTCAGCGAGCTGGCCTCGCCATGGCGCACCGTGATGATGAAGTCGTCGCCGAGGAAAACGAGCAGCTCGCCCAGTTCGATGACCTCGGTCGGGTCTACGTAGCGAGCCGTCTTCAGCACGATGAAGAGCATGCCCTCGTAGACCTCCAGCTTCGGCCGCTGGTGGGCATGAATCGCGTCCTCCACGGCCAGTGGGTGAAGGTTGAACTCGCGTCGCAACGAGGCGAACTCCTCCTCGGTCGGCTCGTACAGGCCGATCCAGACGAACTTCCCGGGCTGGTGGCGCTCGTCGTACGCGTGCTCGAGGTCCACGTGGCCGTCGCGCCGCTGTCCCTCCTCGTAAATGGCGCAGTCGACGATCATCGCTCGGGATTGTGGCGCAGGGTCCGGGCGAGATCGATCGCCTGCTGCCGATCGGTGGCCTCGCCGGCGTAGGTGGCCTCCGCGAGCTTTGCGAGCAGCCGCCCCAGCTCGGGCCCCGGCTCGATGCCGAGCTCCTCCGCCAGCTCGTCGCCGCGCACCGGCACGGGAGGTGGCCCGCGGCGGCGCCACTCGAGCGCTGCGGGCATCAGCTCCCCGGCCAGCTCGAGGTGCGCGTCGATCGCGCGCTCGGCGTTCTTGCCACGGGTGGCGAGCCGGTCGGCAACCGACAGCAGCGTGACCTCCACCTCCACCGGCGACGTTCGCTCGAGGTAGCGGTAGACGGCGCGCCGGTCGAGCGGCCGATCGTGCACCAGGAAGCCGACCACGAGGTGGTGGCGGGTCACGGCCTCGAGGAAGCGGCAGAGGCGCTCGCTCGTCCTGAGCCGGCGGCAGATCGCGCGGACCATCTCCTGGCCGAGGCGGTCGTGTCCCATGAAGGTCACCCGGCCGTCCTCGCGCACGTGGTGGGTGGCGGGCTTGCCGATGTCGTGGAGAAGCGCGCCGAGCCGGAGCGCCTCCCCGCGCGTGAGCTCGTCGGCGAGCGGCTCGTCAAGCACCTCCCGCAGCTCGCCGGTGGCGTCGCGGTCGAGCTCGATCAGGCGCTCCAGCACCTCGACCGTATGCCCGTAGACATCGAGGTGGTGGTAGTGGCTCTGCTCCACGTCGTGGAGATCGGCGAGCTCGGGAAGGACCGCCCGCACCAGGCCGAGCCGGTCCGCGAGCCCGAGTCCCTGCAGCGCTCCTGGAGCCACCAGGAGGCGACGCAGCTCCGCGAACACTCGCTCGCCGGAGGCCTCGCTCACCCGCGGCGCCGCCTCGATGGTGAGATGCTCGGTCTCGGAGTCGGGGGCGAAGCCGAGCTCGGCTGCGAAGCGCACGAGGCGCAGCGGGCGCAGTGGGTCGTTCTCGTATGCCGCCGGGCCGAGCACGCGCAGCGTGCGCTCCTCGAGGTCGGCCCGGCCGCCCAGTGGGTCGATGAGCTCGCCGCCGCCGAACGGCATTGCTGCGCCGCGGGCCACGCCCGCGGCTTGCACCAAAAGCGGCCTGGCCATGGCGTTCACCGTGAAGTCGCGCTTGGCCAGGTCCTCCTCGATCGTCTCCCCCTGGAGCCGGGCGAAGTCGTACACGCGGCCGCCGCGCCGATCGGCCACGCGCCAGGCGCCGAAGGCCTCCGAGAGCTGGAACACCGGCGCGCGCAGCTCGGCCGCCAGCTCGCGTGCCGCGTCCTCGGGATTGCCCTCGACCGCGATGTCGATGTCGGTGACCTCGCGATCCAGCAGCTCGTCGCGCAGTGCGCCGCCGACTATCCAGGACTCGCTCACCGGACGGGCTCGCGGCGGATCCTCGGCAGGAGGCCGGTCGTGACCTCGTAGTTGATCGTGCCCATTCGCCGCGCCACCTCCTCGGCAAGTATCCGCTCACCGCCCTGAGAGCCGATCAGGACCACCTCGTCGCCCACGTCCGCAGGCGGCTCCAGGCCGAGCGCCACCGTCACGTTGTCCATGCTGATCGTGCCCACGACCGGGTGCCTGCCGCCCCGGATGAGGACGTCGCAGTCGTTGGTGAGGGCCCGCCGCCAGCCGTCGCCGTAGCCCACCGGCACGGTGGCGACCCAGGTGGGCTCCTTCGCTCGCCAGCGCCGCCCGTAGCCCACGCTCTGACCCGGCTCGATCCGCCGCAGCGACGCCACCCACGAGTGCAGCGAGAGCGCCGGCTCGAGGCCGTGCGCGTCCGGCTCCGACTGGAAGGGATCGAGGCCGTAGATCGCGACGCCGCAGCGCACCATGTCGAAGTGCGAGCCCGGCTCGCGCAGCGCGGCCGCGCTGTTCGCCGCGTGCACCAGCAGGTCGTCACGGCCGACCTCGTCCACGAAGCGCCGGAAGTCTTCCAACTGCGCGGGAAAGAGGTCGTCGTCCAGTTCGTCGGCGGTCGCGAAGTGCGTCATCAGGCCGACGGCGTTCGGCGATGCCGCCAGCCGCAGCGCCAGCTCGCGGTCTCTCGTCCCGAGACGGCCCATTCCGGTGTCGAGCTTCACGTGCACGCGCGGGGCGGCCTCGGCAACCTCCTCCGACCACGCCACCACGTCCGCCCCGACATCGACCGCGACCTGCAGCTCGTCACGGGTCACGGCGCCCATCACCAGGATGGGCACATCCGCGGCGTGCCGGCGCAGCTCGGCGGCCTCGGCGGCGGTGGCCACGGCGAGCCACGTTGCGCCGCCCGCCAGGGCGGCCTCCGTCACCGGCCCCAGCCCATGCCCGTACGCGTCAGCCTTCACCACCGCGCAGAGCGGCTTCGGGAGCCTCGTGCAGTTGCGCTCGACTGCGCCTACGTCGATGCGAGCGACCGCACGCTCGGTCACGCGGCCAGGGCGCCGAGCACGTCCAGGCGCGTGACCACTCCCACGAGGCGGCCGTCCTCGACCACCGGCAGGCGGTTGTGGCCACTCTCGTGGATCAGCCGGGCGGCCTCGCGCACACTGGTGTCCGGGCCGACCGTGTCGGGATCGCGGGTCATCATGTCCGCGGCGCTCGAGGCAAATGCCTTGCGCAGGCGGCCCTCGTAGCGGTGGAGCGACTCGAGGAAAACCGTGCCGCCGAAGAGGTTCACGTAGTGCGGGATGTGGAGATCTCCCTGGTCGTCCGGGAGGACCAAGTCGGCCTCGGTCACGATCCCCACGAGCTGCCCGTCGGCATCCACCACCGGGACGCCGGGCAGCTCGTGCTCGCGCAGCGCGGCCACGACGTCCTCGACCGAGGCGTCGGGCGCCACCGTCACGGGGTTTGAGTCCATGATCTCGCTGATCGTGTCGGGCACGGGCGCGACCTTATCGGAGCTTCGATCGTTTACGGCCGCGGTGAAGGGGTGGTTTTCCTTCGACCGTCCTGCTTAGGGGTTGCTATGCATGCTTTAGGCAGGACGGTCGCGAAGGGTGAGGCCGTTGGGGAGGGCCTCGATGACGTCGCCGGCCATCACGTGGTCGGCGCCCAGGCGGTCGGCGGCCGCGCGGGCCGCCAGCACGTGAGCGAGCACACCGAGCGCCGCCGCCTCGAAGGCATCCATGCCCTTGGCGAGCAGCGCCCCGATCAGGCCGGAGAGCACGTCGCCGGTGCCGGCGGTGGCGAGCGCCGGCGTCCCTCCCGGGCTGATCGCAACCAGGCCGTCCGGGCGGGCCACGATCGTGTCGTCGCCCTTCAGGAGCACTACCGCTCCGCTCAACTCCGCCGCCTCGCGAGCGCACTGCAACCGATGGGAGGCCACCTCCTCAGCGCCGATCTCCAGCAGACGCCCGAGCTCGGCCTCATGCGGTGTTAGAACCGTGAAAGCCTCCCGCTCGCGAAACAGCTCGAGCCGCCCCGCATGCGCGTTCAGGCCGTCGGCATCCACGAGCAGCGGTGCCCCCACGGCCCGTGACACGCCACGGGCGAACTCCTGAGCGCCCTCGGCGCGGCCCAGCCCTGGGCCGAGCACCACGGCGCCGGCGCGCTCGGCCATCTCCTCCACGTCGGCCACTCCGGCTGGGGTGTGGAAGCCGTCGTCGTCCGGCAGGCCGCGGCTCATCTGCTCGAGCAGTCGCAGGTCCACCGCCTGTTGGACGGGACCCGGAACGGCCACCTGGACATAACCCGCGCCGGCCCGCGAAGCCGAGCGCGCGGCCATTGTCGGTGCCCCTGTGAGCCCCATCGACCCCCCGACAACCACAACGACGCCCGATTCGAACTTCGAGCCCCTCCGCGAACGGCGCGGATACAGCCCGAGGACCTCTTCACCGATCAGCCCGGCTGCGGACGGAACGGGCGCTCCTCGCGGAATGCCGATCTCGACCACCTCCACACGTCCCGCGTGCTCCTTGCCGGGGTTCACGTGGAGGCCCACCTTCGACCCGTGGAAGGTGGCGGTCACGAGCGCCGACACCGCCTCGCCCTCCACCTCGCCGGTCGAGGCGTTCACGCCGGAGGGCACGTCGCAGGCCACGACGGGGGCGTCCTGCTGGTTGATCGCCCAGATCGCGGACGCCACGGGCTCGCGGGGAGAGCCCTCGAATCCGGTGCCGAGCAGGGCGTCCACGACCACTCCGGAGCCCGCGAGCCGCTCGCGCTCGAACGGCTCGGTGCCGTCGAGCACGTCCACCTCATACCCGTCCTCGCGCAGAAGCCGCGCCGCCACCAGGCCGTCGCCGCCGTTGTTGCCCTTCCCCACCACGATCCGCACCGGGCCTGCGCCGGCCACCGACGCTGTCACGCGCGCGAGCCCGAGCCCCGCCCGCTCCATCAGGTCCGCCTCGGGCACGCCCTGCTCGTCGATGGACCACGAGTCGGCCGCGCGCATCTCGGCCGCCTCGTAGAGCGGATCGGTCCAGGCCGGGAGCGCCGTCACCGCAGGACCGCGACGGCGCCCGCCGTGTCGTGGGTGTGCGTGAGCGAGATCGCCAGCTCGCCGCCTAGCTCCGCGGCCCGGGCCGCCACGGTGCCGCTCAGCCGCACCTCAGGCGCGGCATCGGTCGCCACCACCTCCACGTCGCGGAAGCTCCAGCCGGTGAGGCCGAGCGCCTTCGCCACGGCCTCCTTGGCGCAGAAGCGGGCCGCCAGGTGCATCGCCGGCCGAGCCCGCCCCGCGGCGTACTCGAGCTCCGCGTCGGTGAACAGCCGGTCCGCCAGCCGCGGCCGCCGCTCGAGCGCGCGCTCAAAGCGCGCGACGTCGAGGAGGTCGATGCCCACGCCGCCCATCGGCGCGTGAACCTACTCCACGGTCACCGTCTTGGCGAGGTTGCGCGGCTGATCGATGTTGAGGCCGCGGGCCCGCGCGATGTAGTACGCGAGAAGCTGGAGCGGAATCACCGCCAGCATCGGTTGGAGCATCCAGTCGGTGCGCGGAATCTCCACGACCTCCTCGGCGCACTCGGCCACCTGCCCGCTGCCCTCCGTGGCCACGGCGATCACGTGGGCGCCGCGGGCCCGCACCTCGGCCACGTTGGAGAGCACCTTGTCGAGGACGGGCGAGTCGGTGGCCACGCACACCACCGGCGTGCGCTCGTCAAGCAGCGAAATCGGCCCATGCTTCATCTCGCCGGCCGCGTAGGCGTCGGTCGGGATGTACGACAGCTCCTTCAGCTTCAGCGCGCCCTCCAGGCAGATCGGCAAGCCCACGTGCCGCCCGAGGTAGAGGAAGAAGCCCGCGTCCTTCCAGTGCTCCGCGATCGCCTTCATCTGCTCGTCCACGTTGTCCACGAGCGTCTGGATCGCGTGCGGCATCGTGCGGAGTTCCGCGCTCAGCCGTTTCACAACGTCCTGCTCGAGCGTGCCGCGCAGCTTCGCCAGCTTGAGCGCAAAGAGGTACATCGCAGCCACCTGGGCAACGAACGTCTTCGAGGCGGCGACGCCGATCTCGAGCCCGGCACGCGTGAAGAGAACGCCGTCGGAGTCGCGCGTGGCCTGGCTGCCCCGCATGTTGGTGACGGCGAGCACCTTCGCGCCGCGCTCACGGGCGAGCCGCATGGCCGCGAGAGTGTCCGCAGTCTCACCCGATTGCGAGATGCCGATCACCAGGTCATGCTCGTCGAGCACCGGGTTGCGGTAGCGGAACTCCGAGGAGATGTCCATCTCCACGGGCACGCGCGACCACCACTCAATGGCGTAGCGCCCCACGAGCCCCGCGTGATACGAGGTGCCCGCGGCGACGATGATCACCCGGCGCAGGTCCTTCAAAAAGTCATCTGAGATCCCAATGTCCTCGAGCTCGACTCCCGACTCGCCGAGCCGGCCGGCGAGCGTCTCCGCGACGGCGTCCGCCTGCTCGTGGATCTCCTTGAGCGTGAAGGTCTCGTAGCCGCCCTTCTCCGCCTCCTCGTCGTTCCACTCCACCTGGTCGACCTCGCGCTCGATCGCGCTGCCATCCGGGGAGATGAAGCGCGAGCCCTGCGGCGTCACGGCCACGATCTCGCCGTCGTGCACGAGCTGGACGCTGCGCGTCTCGGCCATGAACGCGGGGATCGCCGACGCGATGAAGCTCTCGCCATCCCCGAGTCCGACGACGAGCGGGCACTCCTTGCGTGCGCCCACGAGCACGTCCGGCTGGTCGGCCGACATCGCGACGAACGCGTAGTGGCCGCGCAGCTCGTTGTAGGCGAGGCGGACAGCCTCGATCAGATCACCATCGAAGTGGGAAGCGACCAGGTGCGCCACCACCTCGGCGTCGGTCTCTGAGGTGAACTCGGCGCCCTCTTCGATCAGGCGGTTGCGCAGCTCGGTCCAGTTCTCGACGATGCCGTTCAGCACGATGTGGAAGCGCTCCGAGGTGTCCCAGTGCGGGTGCGCGTTCGCCTGGGTCACGCGGCCGTGGGTCGCCCAGCGCGTGTGGCCGATCCCGGTGGAGCCCTTCAGGTGTCCGTTGGACCTGGCAACGGCGTCACGGAGGTGCTGAAGGTTCCCGACCGCGTGGACACTCCCGACCGATCCGTTCGTGACGAGCGACAGCCCGGCCGAGTCGTAGCCGCGGTACTCCAGGCGCTGCAGGCCCTGAAGAAGAAGGTCGCGGCATTCGCGCGACCCGACGTATCCGATTATTCCGCACATCAGTTGGTTCAGCCTAACTCCGTGTCGACGACATTCGCCAATCGACTAACGATCTCCTGGCACTCATCCTCGCGCGGCGCCTCCACCATTACTCGCACCAGCGGTTCCGTGCCGGAAGCGCGCACGAGCACCCGGCCGCGCCCAGACAGCGCTTCGGCCTCCCGCTCGACGGCGGCCCACACCGTGTCGGCGCCCTCGAGCGCCCCGCGGTCGCGCACACGCACGTTCACGAGCTGCTGGGGCAGCTTCTTCATCGCGTGGCGATCGACGAGGTCGGCGCCCTGGAGCGCCTCCAGCGCAAGTAGCGCGGCCGCCGTTCCGTCGCCCGACGGCACGAAGGCCGTGTCGATGATGTGCCCCGACTGCTCGCCGCCGAGCGCCCAGCCGCGGCGCACGAGCTCGGCGAGCACGTGGCGGTCGCCCACGTCGGTCGTGGCCACCTCGATGCCCGCGTCGGCCATCGCGCGGTGAAAGCCGTAATTGGTCATCACGGTCACGGCCACCCCGTCACCTGTGAGCCGGCCGCTGCCGCGCAGGTGCAGCGCGGCGAGCGCCATCAGCTCGTCCCCGTCCACGACGGTTCCGTTCCGATCCACGGCGAGCACCCGGTCGCCGTCGCCGTCGAAGGCGAACCCCACGTCGTGGCCGTCCATCTGCTGGGCCAGGGCCTCGATGTGCGTCGAGCCGACGTCCTGGTTGATGTTGCGGCCATCCGGCTCCACGGCGATCGCGTGCACCTCGGCGCCCATGCGCCGGAAGATCTCCGGTGCCACGCGGTGGGTGGCACCGTTGGCGCAGTCGAGCAGTACCCGCAGGCCGCTGAGATCGAGGGACGAGAAGCGAAGCTGGAGCTCGCGCAGGTAGTCCCCGCCCGCGCCGTGCAGCTCGCGCAGGCGGCCGATCTGCGCGCTCGTCTCCTCCAGCCGGCGCTCGATCTCGGCCTCCTGGTCGGTGCCGATCTTCATGCCCTCCGGGCCGAAGAACTTGATCCCGTTGTCGGGATACGGGTTGTGTGACGCCGACACCACGGCCGCCATGTCGAACCCGTAGCGCCTGACGAGCACGGAGGCCCCCGGGGTCGGCAGCACCCCGGCCAGCAGCGCGTGGCCTCCGCCGGCTGCTATGCCGGCGGCGAGGGCGGCCTCGAGCATCTCGCCCGACTCGCGCGTGTCTCGGACGATCAGGATCTGCGGCTGCTCCCCAGGCGAGCTGAGGGCCGCTGCCCGGCCGAGCTTCAGCGCCAGGTCGGCGGTCAGAAACTCTCCCGCGACCCCGCGGACCCCGTCCGTCCCGAACAGCCCCATGAGGCGAACTAGCGCTTCGAGAACTGCGGCCGCTTACGGGCCTTCTTGAGCCCAGCCTTCTTGCGTTCCTTCTCGCGCGGGTCGCGAGTGAGGTAGCCGCGGCGCTTCAGCTCGGCGCGTAGCGCCGGGTCGGCCTCCACGAGGGCTCGGGCGATGCCGTGACGGAGCGCATTCGCCTGGGCGGACACGCCGCCCCCGTGAATACGAGCCACCACGTCCATGCGCGTGTCGTAGCCCGCCGCCTCGAGCGGCTGGCTCGCCATCCGCTGCAGGCGGACGCGCGGGAAGTACTCGTCGAGGTGGCGACCGTTGATCGTGTAGGTCCCCTCGCCCGGCTTCAGGATCACGCGGGCGATCGCACTCTTGCGCTTGCCGGTGGCGTTGTAGCGGGCATCGGCCGCGAGCTCGAGCGGCGTGTAGGCCACGGGCGCGGCCTCGGCGCCCTCCTCGCCCGGCTCGCCGTCCTCGGCTCCGGCGGCGTCGGGATCGGCGTACTGGCCGTACTCGTCGTACTCGCCGCCCTCCGCGCGCTGCTCCTCGAGCACGAGGTCGGGCTCGAGATGCGCGCCGGGGATGACCTCCTCGCCGCCCGCGTCCTTCTCCTTGCGGGCGCGGGGCCGCTCGGCAGCCGGCTCCTCGGCGGCCGGCTCCTCGACACCCTCGGTGGTGGACGCCTGGTCGAGTTCCTCGAGACCCTCGATCTCGGGGCCGGGGGCCTCCGGCTCCGCGGGCGCCTCGTCGGGAGCGTCGGCAGGCGGCGCGTCAGGCGGAGTCGCAGAAGGCGTGGCCTCGCCCGGCTCGCCCGGAACGCCCTCGGGGGTCTCCTCCTCGGGCGCCTCGCCGTCGGGCTGCTTGGGCTCTTCGGTCATCAGGCGATTACCTCCATCTGCTCGGGCTTCTGCGCGGCGTGGGGGTGGTCGGGCCCGGCATAGATCTTGAGCTTGCGGAGCTGCGCGCGACCCAGCTTGGTGCGGGGCAGCATGCCCTTCACGGCGAGGCGCACGACCTCCTCGGGCCGGCGCTCGAGCATCTCGTCGAGCGTGCGGCTGCGGAGTCCGCCCGGGTAGCCGGAATGGCGGTAGTAGCGCTTCTCTGCACGCTTGTTGCCGGTCACCGAGATCTTCTCGGCATTCACGACGACCACGAAGTCGCCCACGTCGATGTGCGGCGTGTACTCGGGCTTGCGCTTACCACGCAGGGCATCCGCAATCTGGGTCGCGAGCCTGCCCAGCGTTTTGCCGGAGGCGTCGACCACGAGCCAGTTGCGCTCGCGGGTAGCCGGTGTCGCCACGTAAGTCTTCATCACAAAGGAGCCGCCAAGAGGCGGCCGGGCTCGTAGTGTAGCCATGTAGAGACCGTCTGCCCCGCGGGTATACTGCCCGCCAAGTAAGTGCCTGCCGAATCTCTGGGCCTGCCGTGGTCCGGGGAACGGGGGAACCGTTCGAGAGGCGTCGAAGCAGTCTCTCGAGGGGGCGAATCACCGGATTATCCCTGTGTAGCGCTGCTCTTCAGGCGCGAGCCCGTCAGCTAACCCCGTAGGCCGAATACAGAAGAGAGGCCGTAGGAGTTTGCGAGACACCCGTCTTCCGGCGAAGCGTTGCGCCTGTGCACTTTTTCTGTGCGCATTGGTGGCGGCACCCGCGGCAGCGGCGCAATCCTCGGGCGGCGGCACGGTCTACGTAGCCACGCCGAAGGTCTCCAAGGTCACCTGCCTGCGCACCTGCGCCTCGAAGGGGCGCGCCCGCGGCGGCTCGGTCCTGAAGGTCACCGGCACGGCCCTCGCGAGCGTCAACCAGGTCACCTACCTCGGCAGCTACGGCAGCGGGGACGACGTGACCGTGAAGGTGCGCGCTGGCAGCGATCACCGCATCAACGCGCGCGTGCCGATCGGCGCCGTGACCGGCCCGATATCGCTCTCCACGGCGGCCGGCGGGCGCTCGGCCGCGACCAAGCCGGTGCTCATCCTCCCGCCGCTCCCGCCGGAGCCGAACGCCGAGCTGTCGCCCGTGCCCGGTCCGCGCGTGAACGGAGCGCCCCGGCTCGAGACCGGCACGAGCCGCACCAAGGCCTTCGTGGGTGCCCGGCCGGGCGTGACCTTCTCGTTCCGGCTCTCCGGCGCCTCCGCAGCCGCGCTCAAGGTCGAGCTGGTGAGCGCGGGCGATGGCGTGGCGGTGAAGACCTGGACCCCGCAGGAGGTCGCGCCGGACCAGGTCCAGAGCATCTCCTGGAACGGCCGCCTGGGTCGCGCGGGCGCAAGCCCCGGCCGCTACTCGTTCCGCCTCACGGCCGCGAGCGCGGACGGATCCGAGGCGCACAGCGCGCAGACGGGCGACATCGACCGTGACTCGTTCGACCTCTACGACAACATCTTCCCCATCCGAGGCCGCCACGACTTCGGTGGCGCCGGGGCCGACTTCGGCTCCGGCCGGGCCGGGCACAGCCACCAGGGTCACGACGTCTTCGCCAAGTGCGGCACGCGCATGGTGGCCGCCCGCGGCGGGCGCATCAAGTTCAAGCAGTATCACGCCGCGGCGGGCCACTACATCGTGATCGACGGCGACGGCACCGACGTCGACTACGTCTACATGCACCTCGACCAGCCCTCCCCCTTTGGCGAGGGCGATCGCGTGTACACGGGGCAGACGATCGGCGCGGTCGGCGACAGCGGCAACGCCCGGGGCTGCCACCTCCACTTCGAGCTCTGGAGCGCCCCGGGCTGGTACGACGGCGGAAAGGCGTTCGATCCGTTGCCGTCCTTGCAAGCTTGGGATAGCTGGTCTTAGGCGCTCCCCGAAGCATTAGGCTGGCCGGCATGGCCGGCTACACGATCAGAACCCTTGAAGAGATACCGGACGTCCTCGGCGACTACCCCGGTGAGATGCGGATGAGCGCCCAGAGCGACCTCGGCACCGAGCAGGTGGGCTTCACCTGGCGCCGGATGCCGCCGCTGACGGGAGGCAAAGGGAGCTACGGGCACCGCCACAAGACGCAGGAGGAGGTCTACTTCGTGGCGTCGGGGACCGTTCAGTTCAAGCTCGAGGACGAGGTGATCGACGTGTCCGAGGGCACGGTCGTGCGAGTGTCGCCCGAGGTGGCCCGCTCGGTCTGGAACAAGGGGCCGGATGACGCGGTCGTGATCGTGGTCTCCACCAAGTCGGTGGACCCACGCGCGGACACCGAGAGCGTCGAGGACTTCTGGCCGGAGGGCGACGACGAGAGCTAGGGCTTCAAAGGCGGAGCGCTTCCTCGAGTGGATTGCTCCGCCCGAGGGAATCGAGGCGCTGGCGGCAGGCATCAAGCCCGAGTTGCTCGAGGGCGTCGCGGACGCCCATTGGACGACCGACGAGGACGTCGAGCGCGCACGAGAGACCATCGGCCGGCTCGAGCGCGGCGAGCCCCTCACCCCCGAGGACTCGTTCATAGCGGAGGCGATCATCCTCCCGAACGAGCGTCCCGTGGTGGACGTGGTGAACGGGACCTATTCCACGCCCCCGGCGCCCTTCCGGCACCTTGGCAAGAAGGCCGCGCGGGCCAAGATTGAGGCGGCGCTGCCGGCGATCGGCCGGGTCGAGCTGCCCGACCATCCCTCGCTCCCGTACGGCGGGACCGGGTTCGTGGTGGGCGACGGCCTGCTGATGACGAACAGGCATGTGGCCGAGCTGTTCGCAAGGGGGCTCGGGCGGGAGGCGCTGTCGTTCATCCCGGGCCAGAGCGCCGCGGTCGACTTCCTGCGCGAGCGCGACCGCCCGGACTCGCTCCTGTTCCAGATCCACCGGGTGGCCATGGTGCATCCGTACTGGGACATGGCCCTGCTCGAGGTCGACGGCCTGAGTTCCGTGACGCCGCTGAGCCTCTCCACCGCGCCGCCCGGCGACCTGCGCGAGCGCGACATCGTGGTGGTGGGCTATCCGGCGCTCGACCCGCGCAACGCGGTCGACGTGCAGAACACGATCTTCGCCGGCGTCTTCAACGTGAAGCGCCTCCAGCCGGGGCAGCTCAGGGACGTGGAGAGTGTCCACAGCTTCGGCCACCCCGTGGCGGCCGTGACCCACGACAGCTCGACGCTCGGCGGAAACTCGGGCTCCGGCCTGGTCGACGTTAAGACAGGCGAGGTGGTGGGCCTCCACTTCGCCGGCGTGTACCTCGGGGCGAACTACGCGGTGCCCACACACGAGCTGGCGCTCGACCGGCGCGTGGTGGAAGCGGGTGTGAACTTCGACGGGCAGATCGCGACCGACACCGCCACGTCCTGGGAGTCGTTCTGGGGCGAGGCGGACCCCGAGGCCCCCGCCGCGACCACCCCGATCCATGTCGGCACGGACACGCTCCCGATCGAGATCACGATCCGGATCCAGCATGGCGCCTCGACCGCCGGCGTGGCTGGAGTCGAGGCGCTGGTGGAGCCGTTCCACGACGAGGATTTCTCCGACCGGCACGGATACGACGAGCGCTTCCTCGGCGCGCGCGTGTCGCTGCCGAGGGTGCTCGACAGGAAGATCGTCTCGAAACAGGACGACGGCGCCTACATCCTGCGCTACGAGCATTTCTCAGTGGTCATGCACAAGACGCGGCGCCTGGCGCTGTACACCGCGTCGAACGTGGATGCCGCCCCCAGCCGCAAGAAGCCGGAGCCGGGGAGGGACTACACCCGCAAAGGCCTGACCGGACTCGGTGAAAACGACCAGGAGAAGTGGTTCATCGACCCGCGCATCCCCGCCATCCACCAACTGCCTGACCGCTTCTTCACCAAGGATCGCGCGTCCTTCGACAAGGGCCACATCGTGAGGCGCGAGGACGTTGCGTGGGGCAGCAGTTTCGACGAGGTGCGGCGGGCGAACGGCGACACGTTCCACGTAACAAACTGCTCGCCCCAGGTGGCCAGGTTCAATCGCTCGAACCTCAAGGGCCTCTGGGGTCAGCTCGAGAACCTGGTCCTCGAGCAAGCCGAGACCGAGCGCTACTCGGTCTTCGCCGGGCCCGTCTTCCGCAGCGACGACCGCTTCTTCCTCGGTGTCGACGACGCAGGCTCGGTACGCATCGCCATCCCGCGCCAGTTCTGGAAGATCGTGGTGGCGAGGAGCGCCAAGAAGCTCCAAACGTTCGCCTTTGTCCTCGACCAGGACCTGTCCGGGACCGAGCTTGAGGGCCTCGAATTCGCCGTGGACAAGCCCTGGCGCGAGCGGATGATCGCGGTGAAGGACCTCGACGAGCTGATCTCGGAGTTTGCGCTCCCCAAGCAGCTGCTGGACTCGGACCAGATCAACGCCGATCCCGGCGAGGCGGTGCGGGCGAGCGGCGGCGGCATGGAAACCTTCCAGGCCTGATCGCAGAGCTCCCTCCAGGCCCGCGTGCCCCAGCCGCCTGGCAGACGGTCGGTTGGACCGTGCGGCCGGCCGCCTTCCTGTGGCGCGTGCACGAGCGCTTCGGCGACCCGGTCACGATCCGCACGCTCTGGACCGACGAGCCGATGGTGCTGTTCTCTGGCCCCGAGGCGGTGCGCGAGGTCTTCCGGCTCGACCCTGCGATCGCCCCGGCCGGACAGAGCTGGGAGTTCGTGCGGCCCTTCGCCGGGTCTCACTCGATCCTGGTGCTCGACGGAGAGGAGCACCTGCGCGAGCGGCGCCTGATCCAGGCGCCCTTCCACGGCGAGCGCATGCGCGCGTTCCAGCCGATGGTGGCCGAGCTCGCCGAGCGGGAGCTTGGCTCATGGAGCGGGCGCGTGACCACGCTCGAGCGGATGAAGCAGCTCACGCTCGAGACGATCCTGCGGGTGGTGTTCGGCGCTCGAGACGACGAGGCGGCCGGGCTCCGCGACGCCGTGCACGGCACGCTCGACATCGTGCGTTCGATGCCGCGCATGATCGCCATGTCGCTCGTGCAGCGCGACCTCGGGCCACGCAGCCCGTGGGGCCAGTTCCGGCTGGCTGTGGAGCACTTCGACGACCTACTCCTCGACCTCGTGGCACGACGGCGCGCGGAGCCTCCCGGGGACTCGGTGCTCGCCCTCCTGCTCGAACAGCGCGACGCGGAGGGCAATCCGCCAAGCGACCGTCACCTTCGCGACCAGCTCGTGGCGCTGCTCGCGGCGGGGCACGACACCTCGGCGGCCTCGCTTGCCTGGGCGTTCGAGCGGCTTGCCCGCCATCCCGCGGTGCAGGCGCGCCTGCGCGACGGCGATCCGGACTACCTCGACGCCGTGGTCAAGGAGGTCCTGCGCGCGCGGCCGGCGCTCACGATCGCGCCCCGGCGGCTGCTCGAGCCGGTCGAGATCGGCGGGCGCACGCTGCCCGCCGGAGTTCACGTTGCCGCCTGCATCTGGCTCGCACTTCGCCGCGAGGACCTCTGGCCGCAGGCCGGCGCGTTCCGGCCGGAGCGCTGGCTCGAGGGCGCACCTCCCACGAACCCGATGTCGTGGATCCCGTTCGGAGGGGGCGTGCGCCGCTGCGCCGGGGCGCCGTTTGCCGAGATGGAGATGCGCGAGGTGCTGCGCGCAGCGGGAGCGCTGACGATCCAGCCCGGCCGGCCGGAGCCCGAGCGCGCGCGCCGCAGCGCCCTCGTGGTCACGCCAGACCGCGGCGGCGAGGTGATCGTCCAGAGGGCCCAAGCGCGATCATCCGGGCATGAGCACCCCAACTGAGTTGCTGCGACGTCATCGGCCCTTCCTGAAGTACGACTCGCATGAGACCTACTTCGCGGACTCGGCCGCAGAGTGGACCGACAACCCGGGCAACCGCCTGTTGAACGGGAAGGGAGACGAGCTTGCCGCGGCCGGCCGCGGCCTGTCGCTCGCGTTTCTCGGCGACCGCTACCCCGATGGGAGCGCCGCAGCGAAGACGCACTGCATCAGCGACCCCTCGAAGCAATACGCCGACCAGGCACGCGCCCTGCACACGAAGAAGCGCTACGCCAACCGCGTCTACGGCCATGCGGTGAGCGACGGGGCGGACGTGTGGCTGCAGTACTGGTTCTTCTACTTCTTCAACGACTACAACCTGATCGGGCCGTTCATCCGCGCCGGGCTGCATGAGGGGGACTGGGAGATGATCCAGATCCACCTGAGGAACGAGAAGCCCGACCACGCGGTCTATGCCCAGCACAGCGTGGCCGAGGGGCGCGACTGGCGGCAGGTCGACGTCCTGCCAGGCAGGCAGCGGCCGATCGTGTACGTCGCGCGTGGGTCGCACGCCTCGTACTTCGAGCCGGGCACGCAGTGGACCGGCAACTGGTTCGACCACGCCGACGGCAAGCGCCGCAGCCCCGAGCTGAAGCTCGAGCTGACCGACGAGTCAGATCCGAAGTTCCGCTGGCTGCGCTGGCCCGGGCGCTGGGGCGACACGAAGGCCGGCGGCAGCCCACTCGACTCGAACAGCCCGACCGGGCCCCGGATGCACGCGCAGTGGGACGACCCGCTGAGGCTCGAGGGCAGTGCACGGGCCGAGGCACGCGAGCAGGCGGGCCCGGAGGGGCCGCCGCCTGTCCCGCCGTCGCCGCCACGCGTCGGCGCTGAATGGCACGGAGATGCGATCCGGCTGCGTTACCAGGTGTTCGCCACGGAGAAGGGCCGCTGGCCCGAGGGACTGGTGGTGACGGTGAACTCGCCCGACGAGCGCGAGCCGCCCACGACCGAGCGGTTCCCGATCAAGAAGCGCAGGGGAGCCATCGAGCTGGGCACGCCCGTCGATCCGAAGCACAGGTACGACCTGTTCGCGAGCGTCGCGACGCCCGACGGGCTCGCCTCAGAGAGCGTGCGGGTCGACCTCGCCCCCGCGGCCGGCTAGTACCACCGAGGTCTCGATCTGGCGTTCGGGAATCGTCCAATACCTCATCAGCAGCTCGGCCGACCGCGCTCGCGACTGCAGCACGAAGCCGTGGCGAACATAGAACGCGATCGCCCAGTCCGCCGCGGCCCAGGTGCCAACGAGGATCGGCCGTGTGGCGGAATCCGTCACGTGCTCGAGCAGCGCGCCGCCGATGCCGCGTCGCTGGCTGCCGGGCGCGACGTAGGCATGGCGGATCAGATCCACGTCGTCTACCCGCTGGATGCCGATGACGCCGCGAAG
>Ga0190265_10000721_pt1 | contig 22241 bp, 20 predicted proteins | sample Popmic124T_FD_133135 | JGI IMG/M metagenome (GOLD analysis project Ga0190265, IMG submission 133135) | Populus adjacent soil microbial communities from riparian zone of Indian Creek, Utah, USA - 124 T | ecosystem: Environmental > Terrestrial > Soil > Riparian zone | place: USA: Utah | collected...
AAGCGGCTCTGTCATGCGCACGACGCCCGCGGTGGTACCGGCAGCCGAACGCCGCCGCGCTACGGCAGCATTGGCTCCCTCTGACTTGGCTGGTGAGCTCTGCGCGGTTGTGGCTTCCGGTGCCGTGGACACCACCCGGCTCAGGACCGACCCGGTGATCGCGTTCGGGCGATAGGTCGTGCAACCCTTCAGACCCAGATCATACGCTTCCAGGTAGATGTCCATGAAGGCCTCGAAGCTGATGTCGGCGGGACAGTTGATGGTCTTGGAGATGGAACTGTCCACATGCCGCTGCAACGCCGCCTGCATCGCGAGGTGTTCACGGGGCGTCAGGTCCTCGGCCGTGATGAACGCTTCCGTCAGCGGCCTGTCCGAACCGAACCGGTGTCGGAACAGCGCATGGGCATAATCCTCCACGGGCTCCGTGCGCGACGTCCCGTCCCGCTCCAGCACGCGCCGCTCGTAGCTGAAGTCGAACACCGGTTCCACGCCGCTTGAGACGTTTCCGGCCAGGAGGGAGATGGTGCCTGTTGGCGCGATCGAGGTAAGCAGTCCGTTGCGAATGCCATGTTTCTCGATTGCGCTTCGCACGTCCTCAGGCAGCCGTTGCACTTGCGCGGTTGCCAAGTACTTCTCAGCGTCATAGAGCGGGAACGCGCCTTTCTCGCGCGCCAGTTCCGCGCTAGCGCGGTAGGCCGCGGCCTCGATCAGGGTCATCCAGCGCTCCGCCAGGGAAACAGCCTCCGGGGTCCCGTAGCGCACCCCGGCAAGAATCAGGGCGTCGGCGAGGCCGGTGACGCCCAGCCCTATGCGCCGTTTCGCCTTGGCCTCGTGTTCTTGCGCGGGCAGCGGGTAATTGGAAACGTCGATCGCATTGTCGAGAAAGCGCACTGCCGTGCCGGTCAATGATGCCAGCCGACTCTCGTCAAGCCGTGCGTCGGCGCTGAACGGCTTCTCTACCAGTCTTGCAAGGTTGATGGACCCGAGCAGGCAGGCGCCGTAAGGCGGAAGGGGTTGTTCGCCGCACGGGTTGGTGGCGCTGATCGTCTCGCAATAGGCCAAATTGTTTTGCGCATTGATCCGGTCGATGAACACCACGCCGGGTTCGGCATATTCGTAAGTCGCCCGCATGATGCGATCCCACAGCGAACGCGCATCCACCGTGCGGTAGGTCTTTCCATCGAACACAAGGTTCCAGGGGTCGCCGTTGCGGACGGCGCTTACGAATGCATCCGTCACCAGCACCGACAGATTGAAGTTCCTCAGCCGTGCCGGTTCAGCCTTGGCATCGATGAAGGCTTCGATATCCGGATGGTCGCAGCGGAGCGTGGCCATCATCGCCCCGCGCCGCGCGCCTGCCGACATGATCGTGCGGCACATCGCATCCCACACGTCCATGAAGCTGACAGGCCCGGAGGCGTCGGCCCCGATGCTTCTCACCAGCGCGCCCTTGGGGCGCAGCGTGGAAAAGTCGTGCCCTATGCCGCCGCCCTGCTGCATGGTGAGCGCGGCTTCCTTGACGTTCTCGAATATGGACGCGAGGTCGTCGTCGATCCGCCCCATCACGAAGCAGTTGAAGAGTGTCACTCCGCGCTCCGAGCCCGCACCCGCGAGGATGCGTCCGGCCGGAAGAAAGGTGAGGTCGCCCATGGCCTGCGCAAAGAGACGCGCCCATCGCGCGCGGTCTCGCTTTGGCTCGGTGGCGGCGACGGCTTTTGCCACCCTCTCCCAGGTATCCGTGAGTGCGCGATCCGCGGGCGCGCCGTCGGCTGCCCGCAGCCGATATTTCATGTCCCAGATGCGTCGGGAAATGCTGGGGAGTTCTGGCGTCGCGTCGCGCATTTCTTCCGCTTTTTCTCGGAGATGAGGTGCGGTTCAAAAACGTCCCGCCACCCACCAGAACAAAATAGATGTTCTCTTTTTGTTCGTCAAGACCAAGCAGGCCGCTTTGGCGAGCTTCTTCCACGCAAAGTTAAGCACTTGGAAAAAAGATTCGAGGGGTCGGAATAACGGGAGGGGGGTCCTCGTTATCGCGGCGACCCGCTCAACCCCGCACCAGTGGGTCAACTGATCAGAGCGCCTCCACCCGCACGGGGCGCTCTGATTTTGTTTTGCGGGCTCCCACCCCGCTCAGGTTTCAGCAGTTGCCGGCATCGCCGTTTGCGTTGGAGGCAGCGGTGGTGGGTTGGGTGAAGAGCGCGCTTCGGCGACTAGCCGTCCACACGCGCTCTCGATGCGCTCCTGTATCAGCACACGCGCTTGCGCTCGCGGCAGGCCGGCCGGAATCGGGTCGAGTATCTCGACGATGATTGTTCCGGGATAGCGCAAAATGCTGCGCCGTGGCCAGAAAAGACCCGAGTTTAAGGCCAGTGGTATGCAGGGCAGGCCGAGGCCCTCGTAGAGAGCGACGAAACCTGGCTTGTAGTCTGGTGGTGCACCTGGAGGTCGCCGCGTCCCCTCTGGGAAAATCACGATCTCGCGTCCCTGGGCTCCTCTGTTGCGCGCGTCGCGGATCATCGCCTTGAGCGCACTCGGTCCTCTGTCACGCTTGACGAAGATGTGCTCGAACTTGTGCGAGAACCACCCATAGAACGGTATCCAACCGAGCTCCGCCTTCATCACCATGGCCGGATCGCGAAACACGGGAATGAGGCCGAACGTGTCCCAGGCAGACTGATGCTTGGAGGCGACGAGGCATGCGCCGTCAGGAATCTTCTCCCGCCCTCGCACGTCCACTCGCGTGCCGCAGATCACTTTCAGCCACCACAGGCTGGTGAGGCCATGCAGCCGCAAGCCTTCCATCGCCCAGCGGCGAGGGCCCAACAGCAGCCAGCTGCCAAGCACGAGAAAGAGAGCCGTGTTGACGTAGAAGACGAACAGGAAGGCAAGGGACCTAGCGAGTAGCAAGTTCCGATCTCCCTGTCGGCCGCACGCAAACGGTCGCTGATCTACGCCGCCTCGCTCTCCCACCGCGTGACGCGCTCGATGCAGTAGCGGGCGGCCGACGGCAGGAATTTGAGATACTCCCACAGGAGTACACGCGCCGTATAGGTATCTGCCCACCATCGCTGCGCATGAAGTCTGTGTGGGACCACGGGATGGGGGAGCAACGTCACGCCGGGCATCGCGCGCGCGAGTTCCACCAGGCTGCGCGGCATATGATAGCTGGAAGTTACCAGGATCAACCGCTTGAAGCCTCGCGCCTTAGCCCAGGCCTTCGTTTCGTCGGCATTTCTGGTTGTGGAAGAGGCGTAGTCAATATCCACGCAGCAGGCGAACAATCGATCCGAAAGCTCGCTGATGCGTTGCAAGCTTTCCAGTGTCGTTTGCGGATTTACGCCAGAGATCAGCAGCCGAGTGCCCCGACCCTCCGCAAGGAGTTTGGCAGCTGCGACGAGCCGCAGTTCGCCGCCCGTCAAGACGACGATCGCTTCGGCGCGGTTGGACGGTGAGGAACTATACTGAGCGACCGCGCGGGCAAACAGAACGAAGCCGGCGGCAAATGCCAGCACGATGGTGCCCAGTACGGCGCCTAATACCGCTATGCGTCGCGCCACAACACCTCTGCGCATTTCCGGCGTGGTGAGAAGCCCATGGCCGCTAACCTAGCAGAACTCCGATCCCTCGCGGCTGGCGACGGTCAACACAGTTGTGACGGCCGCCCAACCCAATGCCGTAGACCGAACAGAATTAATGCTGGCTATTCAATATGCGATACACGCCAAGACGGGAGGTCAGCATGCACAGCGCTGCGATCACAAGGACCACGATCCCGAGCAGAAAATAACCCGGCGCGTCGAGGGTCGCGATCCCGATCAATCGCCGGATCTCGGCGATTGTGACGGCACCTCCGCCCATAATTTCCATGACGGCGGGCATGGCAAGGAACACGAGGGTGGCCCAGAGGGCGCCCACGACACCCGCGCGCACGCCGAGGCGCAGGAAATGCCGCTCGAACTCTCGAGCTATGAGGCGGTCCGTGGCGCCCACGAAGTGCAGGACCTCGACGATGTCGCGGTTTGAAGCCATCGCGCTCTTCGTCGCCGATACAATGATCGCCGTCGTCGCAGCGCCGACAAGGAGCAGGATCGCCAAGCCCCCAAGCGCGAAGGAGCGGGTGATCGTGCGGATCTGCTGCTGCCAGCGCCTGTGATCGTCGAGAGAGACGCCTGGAAATTGGTTCGTCAACGCGGCGCGGAGGATGTCGAGGTCGGGTGGCGCGCGCCGATCCAGCTCAATTGCGATCAAGCGTGGCACCGGCAAGGCCTGCAGTGAATCCGTTTGTCCGAGCCAGGGCTCAAGCAGTTGCGAGGTGTCAGCGATACTCAGCGCCTTCACCGTCGCGATGCCCGGCTGACTGGAGAGAAAGCCCGTGACCTCGGCCACCAGCTTGTCAGTTTCGGCCCGATCCCGGGTGTCGATCTGTACCGTCACTTCGCTGGCAATGTCGCGCAGCCACGCCGAGGCCGACTGGTTCATCATGTATACCGCTCCCGCGGTCAGGGAAGCGAGGAAGCACATGATGGTGATGACGACCGTCAGCGACCGTCCCGTCACAGAGCCCGCGGGGACGATGGGGGTATTGGTGAGATTTCGCGCGGATCGCCGCGTGCGGCCTTCGCCGCGCTCCTGATCGGGGCGCAGCGGCGACTGCGTTCGCCCGGTCGCGGGACTGGTCCGCACCGCATCATAGTTGGCGTCCATGCGCGGGTGCCCATGCGGAATCGTCGGGTGGCCCGTCGGCCCGTCAAACGATCCGGACATGTCCGTCGTGCAGCTCCAGACGCGGCGCCTTGGTCTGGCGCATGAGTTGATGATCGTGTGTCGCTATTAGGACCGAAGTGCCCAGTCGGTTCAGCTCTACAAAGAGACGCAAAAGCCTGCGGGCCATCTGGGGGTCGACGTTACCGGTCGGTTCGTCCGCCAGCAGCAGTTCCGGCTTGTTGATGACGGCACGCGCGATAGCCGCGCGCTGCTTTTCTCCACCGGAAAGCACCGAGGGTGCGGAATGCATGCGATCACCCAGTCCAACCCACTGCAACAGGTCGGTCACGTCCTCGCGGTAGTCGGACACACGCTTGCCGGTCACGCGCAACGGCAACGCCACGTTCTCCCAGGTTGTCATGTGATCGAGCAGGCGGAAGTCCTGGAAGACGATGCCGACGCGACGGCGGAGTTGCGCGCGCCTTGCGGGCGTCACGCGCGAGATGTCGTGACCGAAGACATGGATGGCCCCGCGTGTCGGCTGGATCGACATGAAAAGGAGGCGAAGCAGCGATGTCTTTCCGGAACCTGACGGGCCCGTCAGGAAGTGGAAGGATCCCGGACGCAAATGGAACGACACATCGTGCAGCACCTCGCTGCCGCGGCCATACCTCAAACCTATTCCGTTCAGTCTGATCACGCGAAAAACTCTTGCGCCCTATCAAGACGTGGGCTCATTACCCTCATAAGCCTCGCGGAGGAAGCGGAAATCAATGGCCACGATTATGGCGGACTGATGGGTTCGCCCAGGCTGGCTGACTTCCAGAGAGCAGCGTTCCACGATGGGTTGAGGCAGGAGCGATGGGCGAGGAAAACCTGTTTGTCGAGGTGGTTTTCTCCGCCAAGGCCATCGCCGAGCGTCTGGATGACTTGGTGAAGGACATACGGGAAGCCGGCTCCCAGCAGCTGCTCGTGGTGCCGATACTCAAGGGCAGCTTCATGTTCGCTGCCGACCTGATCCGAACAATGCATGCGGCAGGACTGGCACCGGAGATCGATTTCCTGTCTCTGGCGAGCTATGGCGAGGCGGAACGATCATCTGGCAGCGTGAGGATCGTTCGGGACATCGAAAGTGATGTCCGCGGGCGCGACGTGCTACTCATCGACGACATATTGGAGTCCGGCCGGACGCTCGCTTTCGCCAAAACATATCTTTCCGAGCGGGGCGCGATGCGCGTCCGAACTTGCGTACTGCTGGATAAGCCTGTTTCACGTGCCGCCCCGATAGTGGCAGACTACATCGCGTTCGTATGTCCCAACGAGTTTGTGGTAGGCTACGGCATGGACCTCGCCCATCGCTACCGCGAGCTGCCCTACGTCGGGCGACTTGTGCGGCGCTGAAGCTTGCCGAGGAGACCCTGATGGCTCGCATCCTTCTGGCGGACGACGATGCCGCCACCCGCGACCTCGTGCAAAGAGCGCTGGCCATTGATGGTCACGCTGTCACACCCACGACGGATGGCACCGAGGCGCTCGAAAAGCTGCAGGAAAATCCGGCAGGGTTCGATCTCCTCATCTCTGACGTGCAGATGCCAGCCATGGATGGCATAGCGCTGGCCGAGGAAGGCCTGACCGTTGCTCCGGGCCTGCGCGTGATCCTGATGTCGGGCTTTGTGGGCGAACTCGATCGTGCGGGACACCTCAAAGGTAAGCTCTCTCACGTGATAACGAAGCCGTTTTCTCTGGATGAGATCAGAAGTGCCGTGAGGGGTGCGCTCGGTTGAGGCGCTAGGCTTCCGATCCGGCTTTGTTCGCGGAGCGACGGTAGGGGCTGGCTTTGTAGGCGCCGAGAATGTGCACTTCGCTGGAGAAGAAGCCCAGTTCCTCGAGCGCTCGGGCTACCGGTGGATCCTCCGGGTGGCCCTCGACGTCGGCGTAGAACATGGTCGCCACGAAGCGGCCGCCGAGCTGGTAGCTCTCGAGTTTCGTCATGTTGACGCCGTTGGTCGCGAAACCTCCCATAGCCTTGTAAAGCGCCGCGGGCACGTTGCGCACCCGGAAGATGAAAGTCGTCACGATCGGGCCGTCGCCTGCCCTGGCGTCACCAGGCTTGTCAGCGAGCACTACGAAACGCGTGGTATTGTGCTTCTCGTCCTCGATATCCTGCTTGAGAATTTTCAGCCCGTAGATCTCGGCCGCCAGCGAAGACGCAATGGCCGCCAGCGTCGGATCATTCGCTTCCGAAACGATACGCGCCGACCCCGCCGTGTCAGCCTCCGGCACAGGCCTCAGCCCCAGGCGACGCAAGGTCGTGCGGCACTGACCGAGGGCCTGCGTGTGCGACAGCGCCTTGGTCACGGTGGACAAGGTGGCGCTCGGGATCGCCAGCAGCTGGTGACGCACGCGCAGAAAATGTTCGCCCACGATGTGCAAGCCCGCGGCGGGCAGCAGATGGTGAATGTCTGCCACGCGCCCGGCAACGGAGTTTTCGATCGGGATCATGGCGTAGCGGACATCGCCACTTTTCACCGCCGCCAGTGCGTCCTCGAACGTGGCGCAAGGCACCACCTCGCCTTTCGGGAACACCTCACGGCAAGCGAGGTGCGAGTTGGCGCCGGGCTCGCCCTGATAGGCGACGCGTAGTGCGCCGCTACGCTCGCGCGCGGTACTTGGCTTCGCCTTGGTGGAAAGCGGCTTGGTCTTACGGTCGATCATCGTTGCTGGGTTGGAAAGGCGCGCTACGCGGCAAGAACGCGGCGAGCGAACTCAAGATCTTCTGGAGTATTTACTTCGACCGGAATGCTGTCAACGAGTGTCACGTCGATGCGCATGCCGTCCTCGAGGGCGCGGAGCTGCTCGAGCTGCTCGCGCACCTCCAAAGGGGAGGGCTTTAGCGATACGAACCTCTCCAGCGCCGCGCGGCGATACGCGTACATGCCAAAATGGTGCAAGAGCGGTCCGGGCCCGTGGGGTGCGGTTGCGCGCGTAAAGTAGAGCGCCCGCAGGCGCCGCGGCACGCCGGTAGGCGTGGCCACCACCTTCACCGAGTTGGGGTTTGTCCAGTCGGACGCGTTCGTCATCTCTGCTGCGATGGTGGCGATGTCAGGCCCCTGCTGCTGCAGTGGGGCAAGGCACTGGCGCGGTAGATCGGCGTCCATGCCGGGAAGATCACCTTGAAGGTTGAGGACGAAGTCGTATTGCCGGTCCGGATCGACTTGGCTCACCGCCTCGAACACGCGATCGGAGCCGGAAACGTGATCCGGTCTCGTCATGACCGCTTCCCCCCCGGCACCGCGTACTGCGGCCACCACGCTGTCAGCGTCCGTAGCGACAACGACGCGTCCGACGGCTGCAGCCATTGCCCGGCGCCACACACGCACAATCATCGGTATTCCGCCAATGTCGGCCAACGGCTTGTCCGGCAGCCTGGTCGACTGCAGGCGGGCCGGAATGACTACGAGTGCGCGGGACATTGGGCCATCCTGGCCGGTGACAATTCGCCTCGGGGGTAGCTCCTAGAACGGACCTCACTGCGGTTGCAAGCGCGTCGCGACTTTCTATAGTGGCCGGCGTTCGCGGCAGCTGTGGCCGGGCGCGGCTGTGCGCGCTGCTCACCGGGGGTCGTACAATCCACATGGATGGTTTCGAGCTCAATAAGATCGCCGGCGCGGTCCTTACGGCAATGCTGGTCATAGCCGCCAGCAAGACCGTGCTCGATACCTCGTTCAAGAAACATAGCCCTGAGAAAGCTGGGTGGGCGCTTCCTGTTGAAGCCCCCGGTCCCAAGAAGGCGGCCGAGCCCGAGGCCCCATTCGATGTCGCGGCCGTATTGGCCCTGCTCCCGAAGGCCAACGCAGACAACGGCCAGGCTGTGTTCAAAAAATGCTTGGCCTGTCACACGCCCGACAAGGGCGGCCGGAACCTCGTTGGCCCCAACCTCTGGGGCGTCGTGGGCCGCAAGATCGGCGAGGCCCCGGGTTTCGGGTTCTCGGAGGCCATGAAGAAGCACGGCGGCTCATGGACTTGGGAGGAATTGGCGAAGTATCTCCACAGCCCCCTCACGGCCGTACCGGGCAACAAGATGCAGTTCCCGGGCGTCAAGGATAGCCCGGACTTGGCCGATCTTCTGGTCCACTTAAGGAAGCTTTCGGATTCGCCGGCCGCGCTGCCGCAATAGTCCTATCATTCGGTGATGGCCACGCTCCTGCTTGCGCGGCATTTATCCGCTGCATGACGAAGGATTCACTTGGCGGTCCCACCACGACCCGTCATATTTGTTGGATCGCAAGCGCCGGAGGCGCAGACTTTCGTGGGAAGGACACCCGAGGCGTATGGCCCGCGTTTTGAGCCTTGTGCTTGCCTCGATTGCTTGCCTTCTCCTGCTTGCCCCCCCTGAGGCGGTTGCTTCCGACAATTCGAGCGAACACGCGAAGCATCACGCGCTTTCGCTGATAGACGCACCCGAATACGGACCCAACTTTCCCCATTTCAAGTGGGTCAACCCCAGCGCCCCAAAGGGCGGCCGCGTGCGGCAATGGGCGATGGGCACTTTCGATTCCCTCAACCCTTTCCCGATCAAGGGAAACGCTGCCGGCGGTGTGCGCCTGATCTACGATACATTAATGTCTTCCAGCCCCGATGAGCCCTCGACGGCTTATGGGCTAATCGCAGAGTGGGTCTCGTATCCGGCTGACTTTTCCTCTGCGACCTTCCAATTGCGGTCTGGCGCCAGGTTCCACGACGGCAAGCCCATAACACCCGAAGACGTCATCTTTTCCCTGGAGGCGATCAAGAAGGCCTCACCTCGCTTCGCGTTCTACTACAAGAACGTTACCCGCGCAGAGCCTGTCGGGGAGCATCAGGTCAGGTTTCTGTTCGACGTGAAGGGCAACCGCGAACTGCCGATGATCGTCGGCGAGCTACCGATCTTGCCCAAGCACTTCTGGTCTTCCACGGGATCCAACGGCGAACCGCGCGATCTCTCGAAATCGACGCTCGAAATTCCGCTTGGATCTGGCCCCTATCGGATCAAGGAAGTCGATGCCGGGCGCACAATCGCCTACGAGCGTGTCCAGGATTGGTGGGCGAAAGATTTGCCCGTCGCAAAGGGGCAGTGGAACTTCGATGAGATCAGGGTGATCTACTTTCGCGATCGCGCGCCAGCCTTTCTGGCGTTTCAGGCGGGGGAACTCGACTACTGGCGTGAGTCGAGTGCCAAGTTCTGGGCCACCGGCTACGACTTCGACGCAGCGAAGCGCGGTCTTGTGAGAAAGCATCGGCTGCCGGTCAAGGGTGTCGCGCCGATGCAGTCTTTTGCGTTCAATACGCGCAAGCCGCAGTTCCAAGACCGCCGTGTTCGCCAAGCGTTCAACCTCGCTTACAACTTCGAGCGCGCCAACGCGACGCTGTTTTACGACGAGTATAACCGCGTCGGCAGCTATTTCGAAGGTTCGGAGCTGAAGGCTGTAGGCCTGCCGAAGGGTCGTGAGCTCGAAATTCTCAATGAGGTGCGCGAGCAAATTCCGCCCGAGGTTTTTACTACGCAGTGGACGAACCCCGTCAACGCGACACCCGAGGACGCTCGCAAGAATCTGGCAATAGCCAGCAAGCTTCTGGCCGAGGCCGGTTACCAGTCGAAGGGGGGCGTTCTGACGAACGCCGCTGGCGTCCAACTCACCGCCGAGTTTCTGCTCGCGCAGCCCGACTTCGAGCGTATCGTCCTGCCCTTTATCCAGGATTTGCAGAAGCTCGGGATCAGAGCCAGCGTTCGCACCGTCGACACGTCGCAATATCAGCGGCGCATCGATTCATTCGACTTTGACATTGTCGTTCAATCCTTCCCGCAATCTTTGTCCCCCGGTAACGAGCAGCGGGACTATTGGGGCTCGGAGGCCGCAGGCAAGGAGGGGAGCCGCAACGTGATCGGCATCAGGAATGCCGCGATCGATAAGCTCGTCGATCGCATCATACTGGCGCCGAACCGCGCGGATCTGGTTGCCGCCGCTCAGGCCTTGGATCGGGTGCTGCTCTGGAACCACTATGTCGTGCCCCAATGGCATACGCCCTTCGATAGGCTGGCGATATGGGATCGCTATGGGCAACCCGAGAGTCTGCCGTCGCGAGATTCGTCCTTTCTGCGTGTGTGCTGGTGGGATGACGCGGCAGCCCAGAGGCTTGCCAAAGCGCGTGGTTCCTGATCAAGGCGGCAATGCCGGCTTGCTGAAGTGAGGCAATGGCCACCTATCTCCTCAAGCGCATCCTGCTCATCATCCCGACGCTCTTCGGGATCATGCTGATCAGCTTTGCCGTGATCCAGTTTGCGCCCGGCGGTCCGGTTGAGCGGGTGATTGCTCAACTTTCGGGGACGGACGTATCCGCCACCGCGCGCATTGGCGGCTCCCAAAGCGATAGCTTGTCGCCCTCGTCTCAATCGCAGATGGGCCAAGCGGAGGTGGCGCCTAAGTATCGCGGCGCGCAAGGCCTCGATCCGGAATTCGTCAAGCAGCTTGAGAAGCAGTTCGGTTTCGACAAGCCGACACACGAGCGCTTCTTCATCATGATGAAGAGCTACCTGCTGTTCGACTTCGGCAAGAGCTATTTCCGCGACGTTAGCGTACTGCAACTCATCAAGGAGAAGCTGCCGGTCTCCATATCCCTCGGCATCTGGATGCTGCTTATCACGTATCTCGTCTCCATCCCTCTCGGCATTCGCAAGGCCATGCACGACGGGGAGAAGTTCGATACCTGGACCTCCGGGTTCCTGGTCATCGGGTATGCGATACCCGGCTTCCTCGTGGCCGTGTTCCTGCTTGTGGTTTTTGCGGGGGGATCGTTCGTGCAATGGTTTCCCTTGCGCGGCCTCACCTCGGACAACTGGCACGAGCTTTCGCTGCTGGGCAAGGTGATCGACTATTTCTGGCACCTTACTTTGCCGCTGATTGCAATGACGCTCGGCGCGTTCACGACGATGACCTTCCTGACCCGCAACGCGTTTCTCGATGAGATTCGCAAGCAGTACGTTCTTACAGCGCAGGCCAAGGGCCTCGGACAGCGCCAAGTGCTCTACGGGCATGTCTTCCGCAATGCCATGCTGCTGATCATCGCCGGCTTTCCCGGCGCGTTCATCCACGCCTTCTTCTCGGGGTCCCTGCTTATCGAAACCATTTTCAATCTTGACGGAATCGGGCTGCTGAGCTTCGAGAGCGTCATCAATCGCGACTACCCGGTGGTTTTCGCCAGCATCTACATCCTCGCTCTGCTGGGCTTGGGGTTGAACCTGCTGTCGGATTTTATCTACACGCTCGTTGACCCACGCATCGACTTCGAGACGCGGGAGGTGTGAGGGTGGACACCCGCGTCGAGGAGACATCGGCTGTCAGGAGCGGGTCCCCGAGTGCGCGGCTTGCAAACAACCGGTGGTTAGAGTTCCTCTGGCTTTCGCCCCTCAATCGCCGTCGCTGGCGCAACTTCAAGGCAAACCGGCGGGGCAGTTGGAGCCTGCGCATCTTTCTTGCGCTGTTCGTTGTCACCCTCTTTGCCGAGTTCGTCTCCAACGATCGCCCCATCGTCGCCTACTACAAGGGGGAGATTTTTTTTCCCGTGTTCGTCGACTATCCAGAGTCGAAGTTCGGAGGATTCCTCGCGGTCACCGATTACAAAGACAAAGTGATCCTTGACGAACTCGAGAAGCACGGTTGGGCGGTTTGGCCGCCCATTGGCTACTCCTACAATTCGATCAACTTCGACTATCCACGGATCAAGAACTCGACGGGCCAGTGTTTGGGTTTCCCCGGTCCGCCGTCGTGGTGGACTAAAGCGGAGTTGTGTGATGCGCCGGACGATCAGCTCGCCCGATACCATTCGCTAGGCAACCGCAACTGGCTTGGCACCGATGACCAAGGTCGTGATGTGCTGGCGCGGCTCATCTACGGCTTTCGCATTTCGGTGCTGTTCGGGCTGCTGCTCACTATTTTCTCTTCCATCATTGGCGTCGTTGCCGGCGCTGTGCAGGGCTATTTCGGCGGCCGCGTCGATCTGATATTCCAGCGCTTCCTGGAAATCTGGTCGTCCATCCCTTCGCTATTCGTTCTGATCATCGTCTCTTCGGTGCTGGTGCCCGGTTTCTGGACGCTGCTCTTCGTCCTTCTCCTCTTCCATTGGGTCTATCTGGTGGGTGTAGTGCGCGCCGAGTTCCTGCGCGGCCGGAATTTCGAGTACGTGACCGCGGCGCGGGCGCTGGGCCTGTCCGACGCGCGCATCATGTTCAAGCACCTGCTTCCGAATGCGGTGGTGGCGACTCTCACTTTCTTGCCATTCAAGCTCTCCGGCTCCATCACCGCGCTGACCGCGCTGGATTTCCTGGGGCTCGGGCTTCCGCCGGGGTCGCCATCGCTTGGCGAGCTTCTCGCCCAGGGCAAGGCCAACCTGCAGGCGCCCTGGCTCGGGCTCGCCGCCTTCGTATCGATCGCCGGCCTTCTAACGCTGCTGATTTTCGTCGGCGAGGCCGTGCGCGACGCCCTGGATCCGCGGAAGACGTTCCGATGACCACGTCGCGCGAAGCGCCTTTGGTGGATGTGCGCGATCTCTCCGTGGAGTTCCGCTCTGACGGCAAGCCCATCGAAGCGGTAAAGCGCGCTTCCTTTCATATCGACAGAGGTGAGATCGTTGCACTTGTCGGCGAGTCGGGGTCGGGGAAGACGGTGTCAGCGCTGTCGATCCTCAAGCTGCTGCCCTATCCGGCCGCGCACCATCCGACCGGTGAGATACTTTTCGGCGGCCAGGACCTGCTGAAGGCGTCCAACGCCGCAATGCGCGACATCCGCGGCGAGAAGATCTCCATCATCTTCCAGGAGCCGATGACCTCGCTCAACCCGCTGCACACGATCCTCAAGCAGGTGGGCGAGATCATGAAACTGCACCACGGCATGGACGACGCAGCCGTGCGCAAGCGTGTGATCGAGCTATTGCAGAAAGTGGGAATTGCCGATCCCGAGAAGCGCCTCAACGCCTATCCCTATCAGCTCTCGGGTGGGCAACGTCAGCGGGTGATGATTGCCATGGCTCTGGCAAACGAGCCCGATCTCCTCATAGCGGATGAGCCTACCACGGCCCTCGATGTCACGATCCAGGCCCAGATCCTGGAACTGCTCAAGAGCCTGCAGCGTGAGACCGGCATGGCCATGCTGCTTATCACGCACGACCTTGGCGTGGTGCGCAAGATGGCCGACCGCGTGTACGTGATGAATGCGGGTGAGATCGTCGAGACCGGTCCGGCCGCAGAGGTGTTCGACCGCCCTAAACACGCGTACACGCGTCATCTTATCTCGGCGGAGCCGAAAGGTGAGCCCCCGCGCAGCAATCCTGCGGCACCCGTTGTCCTCGAGACGGAAAACCTCAAGGTGTGGTTTCCCATACGCAAGGGCCTGCTGCGCCGGACTGTCGACTATGTGAAGGCGGTCGATGGCCTGTCCCTGAAGCTGCGTGCCGGCGAGACGCTGGGTGTGGTTGGCGAATCCGGATCGGGGAAGACGACGCTGGGGCTGGCGCTGCTGCGCCTCGTTTCGTCCGAGGGTCCGATCGCCTACGTCGGCAAGCGCATCGATGGCCTTGCCTCCCGCGCCATGCGGCCTCTGCGCAAGGAAATGCAGGTCGTCTTTCAGGATCCCTACGGTTCGTTGTCGCCGCGCCTTTCGGTTAGTCAGATCATCGAGGAGGGCCTGTTGATCCAGAGCCCCTCGATGGGCTTCGATGAGCGACGCGCCCGAGTTGGCGTAGCGCTGAAGGAAGTGGGCCTCGATCCCGACGGCCAGGATCGCTATCCCCACGAGTTCTCCGGCGGCCAGCGGCAGCGTATCGCAATTGCGCGCGCCATGGTCCTGGAACCGAAGTTCGTTCTCCTGGACGAACCGACCAGTGCGCTCGACATGTCCGTGCAGGCACAGATCGTGGACCTATTGCGCGACCTTCAGCGCCGTCACGATCTCGCCTACCTTTTCATCAGCCATGATCTCAAAGTCGTCCGCGCTCTTTCCAACTACACGGTGGTCCTAAAGAACGGGCGCGTCGTGGAAGAGGGTCCGTCGGATGAGATTTTTGCGAATCCGCGCGAGCCGTATACGAAGGCGCTACTTGCCGCGGCTCTCGACCTGACCGTGGTGGACCGTACCGCGGTAGCCAGCTAAGCATTGTCGCATGACGCTTCTCATCGCCTGCAGCTCACGCGCGGAGCAATTTGCGGCCGAGGTGAGGGAGCTTGATCCGGATCTCGAGATTCGTATCGCTCCCAACATCGGCAATGCGCAGGACATCCGCTACGCGCTGGTCTGGCAGCCGCCGCCGGGACTGCTGCATACGCTGCCTGCATTGCAGCTCATCGTGTCGGTCGGCGCCGGTGTCGATTCCCTTCTCGATGATCAGACGTTGCCCGTTGTGCCGCTCGTTCGCTTCGTCGACGCCGACCTGACGGCGCGGATGGCGGAGTACGTTGCCCTCCACGTCCTCTTTCATCATCGTCGCATGTCGGAATTCCGCGAGCTTCAGTTGCGGCGAGTCTGGAAGTATCTGCCCGAGCCCGCTGCCCGCGACATCCGTGTCGGCATCATGGGTCTCGGCGTACTTGGCAGCGCCGCCGCCAGGGCACTGCAGCCGTTCGGCTATCAATTGCGCGGTTGGTCCCGCATGGCCAAGACCATCGAGGGCATGACTTGCTTCGCAGGCAACCACCAGCTCGACGCATTCCTTGCCGAGACCGACATCCTGGCCGCCATCCTGCCGCTGACGCCGCAAACGCGCGGGCTGCTGAACAGGTCGCTGTTCGCGAAGATCTCGCAACGCGGCCGCAGTCCTCTCTTGCCGGGTCCGGTGCTTATCAATGCAGGCCGCGGGGGCTTGCAGGTCGATGCGGACATCATCGCAGCCCTTAGTGCGGGCGAACTGTACGCTGCATCGCTAGACGTTTTCGAAACGGAGCCGCTGGCTCCGAATAGTCCACTCTGGTCGCATCCACGGGTTGTCGTAACGCCGCACAATGCCGCTGAGAGTTCGCCGTCGGCGATTGCCCGTTACGCAGTGCGTCAGATCAGATCGCTCAGGCAAGGCGGGCGGCTTGAGAACGTGGTGCACCGCGCGCGCGGCTACTGATCTCTTGCGCGGTCTCTGCCCAGAGAAAGACGTATTGCGGGACCACAATCACTGATTGTTGTCGCTGGCAATGCTCGCCATGCATGTCTCGCTGGATCGAGGCACGCGGTGATCGGGAGGCCAGCCGGGCAGGCGACAGCAGCAGTCTTTCAATCGACGTCACAGGGTGGGCTGGCTGGGCCGCCGCACCTGGAGCGTGTGTCCGGCTTCGGCCGTGCACTTGGTTTGGTATGACCGACCGGGGTGTCGGCTTTTGGGGGAGCAGAGAATGTCTACACGAGTCTTTGTGGGAGTAGTTCTGGGCTTGCTTGCTCTCGGCGCATGGCTTCCTTCGACAAGCTTCGCGCAAACAGCTGATGAACCGCGCAAACGATCGGCGCCCGTGAAGAAGGCAGCGGCGAAGGCAACAACGACGAAAAGCAAAGTCAACAAGGTGGCCATCCAAGTCAGCGAGAACGACAAGAACGTTATGACGAGGGCGCTCAATAACACCCGGAACCTGATTGAATTCTACAAGGCGAAGGGGGAGACCGTCGCAATAGAGATCGTCACTTTTCATGATGGCTTGCATTTGTTGCGATCGGAGAGCCCGGTCAAGGATCGGATTGCTGTGATGGCTCTGGAGTATCCGAACCTAACATTCGTTGCATGCGCCAACACACAGGCCAACCAGAGCAAGGCTGAAGGCAAACCGGTCGCTTTGCTGAGCGAGGCCAAAGTGATGCCTTCGGGTATTGCGCGGCTGATCGAATTGCAGCAGCAGGGCTACACCTATATTCGGCCGTAGTAGGCGGATGCCGGGACGCGGGTACCGGCACAGCAAAGCGAAGCCAAGGAGCGTGCGGCACCTAGTCTGAAGTGAAGTAGAGGGCGTACTCCATGTCTACGATCTCCCGTGTTACGGGCGCGCTTGCGCTTGTCTTCGCCGGAGGGCCGGCACCCGCCGTCGCACAGATCGCACCGGTTGTGGAAGCACCACGCTTCGAACTGGCCCAGACGCAAGGCGGGCCTCCGCGGGCACGCCGGCAACCCGGTTCCATCGACCAGCAGCAAAAGGACCGCATCAACTCCTGGACCGTCGGGCTTGCCGCCGGGAGACTTGAGGGCGCGCCGATCATGCTCGCCTCCGAGCTTGCCCGTGTGCTGGACGATGGCGACAACATGCGCGTTCTGCCGATCGTGACGCGCGGGCCGTTCGACAACGTCTACGACCTGCTTTATCTGCGCGGCGTCGATGCGGCCATTGTCTATGGCGACGTGCTGGATCACTTCAAAGACAAGCCTGAGTTCGCCAACTCGTGGCGGCGGATCAACTACCTGCTCAGCCTGTTTCCGTCCGAAGCGCATATTTTCGTGCGCCCTGAGATCAAGTCACTGGAAGACCTGCGCGGCAAAGCCGTCAACTTCAATACGCCGGGCACGGCGGCAAATTTCTCCGGGCCGATCATCTTCAAGCAGCTCGGCATCGACGTGAAGGTAACGACCATTCCTCATGGCGTCGCGATGGCGAAGATGCGTAACGGAGATGAAATAGCAGCTACCTTTTGGATCTCCACCAAGCCACTACCGCAATTCAAAGGGACGTGGCCTGACGGGTTCAGGTTCCTGCCGATCCCCTACAACGAAAAGCTCGAATATTACGCGCCCACGCAGCTCGAGCACGCCGACTACCCGAACCTCATTCCCCAGGGACAGACAGTTGCAACGATCGCGGTGCCCGCGGTTCTTGCCGTTTACGACTGGCCGAAGGAGACTGATCGGCACAAACGGCTTGTGCGACTGGTGGACTACCTTTTCCAGAGGTTCGAGCGCCTGCAGAAGGATCCGGGCTACCACAAGGGCTGGAAGGACGTGAATCTGGCCGGCACCGTCCCCGGCTGGCAGCGCTTTCGCCCGCTGCAGGAGCGCCTCGACCACCTCGCCTCGGCGCCGCCACGCGCGGTCGACCCTGCGCAGGCGCGGGCCCAGGCCGCGCGCGTCGCGCCAAACGATCCCGTCGAGCAGGATCGCATCTTCAAGCAGTTTCTCGAGTGGAGCAGCAAACAGAAGCGGCCGTGACGGCAGATCCAGGGGCGAGTCATGGCACGCGAAGGATCAATCGCCGGACCAAGCGCGGCGGGATGCCTGCGCTGGCGCATGGCGCTGGCGTTGGCTGTAGTGTTTCTCGCCGTGGAAACGGCTGAGGTGTTCGGGCAAAGCGGAAGTGTTCCCGGCCCTACCATTTCCGTGCTCGCGGTGCTGGTCGCTGAGCCAGCCACACAGGCGCCGTTGCGAATTCGCATTGGGCCTCCTCAGGCAATACCAGCCAGAAGTTTCTTGCGTCTGAAAGGCCTGCCTCCCACGGCGTCCTTGTCCGAGGGCCATGTGATCGCGCCGGGGTCATGGGCAGTCCCACTCGCTGCATTACCCAACCTGAGTATGAATTTGCCGGCCGGCGCGGTAGGTCGTTCCAATGTGACAATAAGTTTGGTCGCGGAAGACGGTGCGATCCTCGCTGAGGAGCGGACGGAACTCGTGGTCCGCGCGCCGGTGCAGGAAAAGAAAGCCGCTGGCGCTCCCGCCACACCGCCACGCGCGGAGCGCCCGATTCTTTCACCCGCCGAGCGGGAACAGGCCGAGAGGTTGGTCGTACGCGGCGAACGCGATCTGGAGCAGGGGAACATCGCCAATGCGCGTCAGTTCTTCCTGAGGGCGGCGCAGGTTGGACTTGCTCGCGCGGCCCTTCTGCTGGCGGCAACCTACGATCCGCGCGAACTTGCGCGCATGCGCGCAGTCGGCGTGCAGCCCAACATTGCGGAAGCGCGCAAATGGTATGAGCGCGCCGTCGAACTCGGCGCGCCGGAGGCCGCGGATCGACTGGCCACCCTGGGGGGTGGCTGATCAGTCCGGCAGCTGCGCCGGCGGACGGGAGGCGGGTGCTGCCTGTTTGCGTACGAGCAGGATCAGCGGAAACGCCAGCAGCGTCATCACCATCATGAATTTGAAGTCGTTTGCGTAGGCGATGATCGACGCCTGCTGGGACACGATCTGCTCCAGTAGCGCGCGTCCGGTATCAGTGGCGGGATTGAGCATGGCAGCAGCTGGATCGGCGAGTGCCTGATTGAAGGGCGTGACGCTTTCCGTCAGGCGCGCGCGCATGACGATGGTGGTGTTCGTCAGATTGGCGATCACGATGGACACCCCAATCGAGCTTCCGAGATTGCGGATGAGCGTCCACATGGCAGTTCCCTGAGTGCGCAATGCCGGGGGCAGCGAAGAGAGCGCCATTGTGTTCAGTGGCACGAACATGAACCCGAGACCAAAGCCCTGCAGTACGCTCACCCATGCGATGGTGCTGACCGCCGTATCTGGCGAAAAGTCTATTGAGAAATAGAGCGAGACGACGCAGCAGGTCAGGCCGCCGCCAAGCATGAGCCGCGGATCGAGACGGGTGATCAGCCGGCCCGCCAGGGGCATCGCGATGGCCATGCCGATGCCGCGGGTGCCGAGCAGCAGGCCAACGTCGATGATGGGAAAGCCCATGACGCCCTGCAGGAACGGTGCCATCAGCGCCATTGACGCCACCAACAGGACCCCGCACACGAACATGAAGACGAGACCGATGATGAAGTTTCGATCATTGAATATCTCTAGAGGAATGAACGGGTTCTGTGTTGTCAGGGAATGAGCGACGAAAAGGTAGAGCCCTGTGGCGGAGATGAGAGCCGTCAGTACGATCTCGTTGGAGTCGAACCAGCCGAGCTGCTCACCGCGATCCAGCATGAGCTGGAGGGCGCCGATACCGATCGCGAGTGCCGCGAAGCCGAACCAATCAAATGTGAGGCGATCGTTGCCAGTCGTCTCCGACATGAAGGCCAGCAGCCCCATCACTGTGACGATCCCAACCGGAACGTTGATGAAGAAGATCCAGCGCCACGTGTAATACTCCGTCAGCCAGCCCCCGAGGATGGGTCCCATGATGGGCCCGATCATCACGCCGAGACCCCATAGCGACATGGCCCAGCCGCGCTGCTCAGGCGGATAGATTTCCAACATGATGGTCTGGGACAGGGGTACGAGCGCGGCGCCGAACATGCCCTGCACGATGCGGAACAGCACGATCTCCTCGATGCTCTGAGCCACGCCGCACAACATCGAAGCAACTGTGAAGCCGGTCACGCAAACGACTAAGAGCTTCTTGATTCCGAAGCGCGCGGCCAACCACCCCACAGGGGCTGTCATGACAGCGGCGGCGACCACGTAGGACGTCAGCACCCAGCTGACCTGGTCAATCGTGGCCGAAAGGCTGCCCTGCATGTAGGGCAGCGAGACATTGGCGATGGTGATGTCCAGCACCTGCATGATGGTGGCCATCATCACGCAGATGGTGACCAACAGGCGCTGCACGTAGGGCGTCAGCCCCCGCGCGCCTTGCGCAATCATTGGTCAGGGTCCTGTGCGACGGCGCTCGAACCCAACAGCCGGGCCAGTCTGCTGCGACGGCCGGTATCGACATCTATCGTTGCGCTCATGCCGGCCCGCAGGCGGCGCACGTCCTGACCAGGCGCGAACTCGATGCGCATGGGCACACGTTGGACAATCTTGATCCAGTTGCCCGCTGCGTTCTGCGGCGGAAGGATGGAAAATTGCGCGCCGGTGCCCGGGCTGATGGCGCCGACTTTTCCCTTCCATGTCCGGTCTGGAAAGGCATCGACGGTGATGTTCACGGATTGGCCGGGACGGACGTAGGCCAGATCCGTCTCCTTCGGGTTCGCATCGATCCACATGTCGTCGGCACTGATAACGCTGAAGATGGCCATGCCCGCTGTCAGGTAGCGACCCATCTGAATGCTCGAAACCTGAGTAGCCACTCCGGCAATGGGTGCGCGCAGGACCGTGTTCGCCAGGTCCCTGTTGGCACGGTCGAGAGCCACGGAGGCTTCGACGTACTGCGGGTAGCGCTCGACCGGCAGGTCGGGTTCGCCAAGCAGTTGGATACGCAATGTGCGTTCCTGCTGCTCCAACTGCTCAAGCTGCGCTTTTGCGGCAACAAGCGCGATGCGCGACTTGTCGAGATCCGCGGGAGCGCTGATGCGATTGTCGAGCAGACGAGTTTTGCGGTCGAAGTCGGATTGGGCAGCCTGAAGGGCCTCGCCCGACAGCGCCACCTGCCGCGTCACACTGGCGAAATTCGCCTTCAGCGTGGCAAAGTCGCTGCGCACCTTCTGAAGCTTCGCTTCAGCATCCTGCGCGGCAAACCCGTAGGGCGCGGGATCGATCGTGAGCAGCCCGTCGCCGGGTTTGAGAAGCTGGCCCTCGGTGACGGAGATGTGGACGACCTTGCCCGACACTTCAGGTGTAATCAGCACCTTCTGCGCGCCGATGTAGGCATTGTCGGTGGAGATATAGCGGCCGCTCAGCAGATAGTAGAAAAGGCCTGCGAGCAGGGCCAAGGCGGGTACCAATACAAGCAGCGTGAACCTGAGCGGCGGCAGTTTGGCCGTGCTCAGTCGCGTGCTGAGCCATGATGTTCTAGCCAGCATGACGCACTCCATTCGCGGTCCGCTTTGCACCCTTGGCTTCGGAAGCCCTGCGGATATTCTCCTTGATGCGGAGAAGGGTTCGAAGCAACGCGGCGGTCTCGGCCTCGCTGAAGGTGTCGAATATTTCATCGGCCACGTCGCGACCCAGGGGCATCATCCGGGTCAGGGTGCCGCGCCCTTTTGCGGTGAGGTAGAGCAGGTTCGCACGCCGATCTTTCGGGTGGGGCCTCCGCTCCAGCTGTTTTTGCTCGCAAAGCCGGTCGATCAGCCGCACAAGGGAGATCGGTTGGATCTCGAGAATGTCGGATAGCTCGGTCTGCGTCATGCCTTCCTGGCGCTCGACCCGTGAGAGGACGGCCCATTGAGCGCGCGTCATGCCGTGCTCACGGGCGCGCTGGTCGATGCGCGTTCGCACCGCGCGCGCCACGTCGCTGAGGCCAAAAAGCACCTCGCGCTGCATCGCCGCGCTTCGCGGTAGGGTGGTTGGGCTTCGTGCCATGAAAGAATCTCGAGACTGCTCTGTGACATATAATAAGCAAGCTTATAATAAGTGACAGTGCGCACCCTTGCGCATCAGGCATGCGTTTGCGTTGGGGTGATTGCGGAATCGGGCTGTCACAGGAGATCAACGCGCTTTTTGACTCCCAAGGTTGACGGATCGTATGTTCACCCCGTTCACACGAGATGAGGGCCTTGTGGAACTGGAGGGAAAGCGGGTTGTGGTGCTGGGCGGCGCGGGACTTATTGGCTCCCATGCCGTCGATCTGCTGACACGACAGGATTTCCGCGAGATCGTCATTTATGACAACTTCGCACGCGGGACGCTGGACAACCTGGCCGGCGCCCTGAAAGACCCGCGTGGGCGTATCTTCGAGG
>Ga0190265_10000722_pt1 | contig 22194 bp, 17 predicted proteins | sample Popmic124T_FD_133135 | JGI IMG/M metagenome (GOLD analysis project Ga0190265, IMG submission 133135) | Populus adjacent soil microbial communities from riparian zone of Indian Creek, Utah, USA - 124 T | ecosystem: Environmental > Terrestrial > Soil > Riparian zone | place: USA: Utah | collected...
AGACGTCATAGCCCATCGCCGCGATCAGGTTCCTGACCCATGCGGTGTCCGGAATAAAGCAGGCGGCACCCGCGACAAGATGCTCGGTGAGCTCATAGGCGTCCCCGGTGCCATGGCAGGACTCCAGCAACCGGCAGTTTTCCACGGCGCCCGCAGCCAGGATCAGCGATCGCGACTGTGCAAATCCAGGTTGACCATCGCATATATAGTGCACGTGGAACTGGTCATCTCTGCTGCGGACGAACGTAACCGCCGCTGCCGGGAGCAAATGGAGAGGCCCATCCTTCCCTGGCGACAGATCGTAGCATCCCAGTGGTGAGAAGGTGGGATGTCCCCCTGAAGCGGCCGCGCGCGACACGGCTCTGACAGGCAGGCCCTCGAGAGGCGGTGGCAAGCGCCTGCCACCGGACTGGTAGGCATTGAGCGCGCGCAGCTGCGCGATGATCCGGGCATAGCCTCGCCTATCCCCGTCAAAGCCCAATCGCTTCAGCCAGTCCCCGGCATCCGCATCGCCGGCGAACTCCCCCGGGTTTATTGGGTTGAGCACGCCACCCCAATAAAGGCCTCGGCCACCAACTACGCGCCGGCCTATCCCCGCCCAGGCTGTGGATGGATGCTGATGCGCATAGCAGTCTGTGGCCTGACCGCACCAACGGGCGAATGCGGACGGACTGACTTCGCCGCTATCAAGATGCCGGACAGGGCCCAGTGGGCCCGCATCCATGATCAGCGTTCGCGCATTGGGCCGGCTATGAGCCGCCGAATATGCGGAGACCAGGCCGGCCAGTCCCGCGCCCACAATGATAAGGTCATAGGCGTCCGCTCCGCGCGGCTCGACGACGTGTAGGCGCGCCTTCGCCGTCATGGGAAGAGCAGAGATCGAACCATGGCCAGATCGGCGGCCACAAGGCAGCTCCTTCTGGCCGCGACGATCTCATCCGTAACGGCATATTTGCTGACGAGGATTCCAGCGATCCCGACGCGAAGGGCGCCGCAAAGATCATTGTGGAAGCTGTCGCTGATCATTACGGCTTCGCCCGGTGCGGCGGCGAGCCTGTGAAGTGCCAGGGTATAAAGCGATGGAGCAGGCTTCCCGATAATCTGCGCCTTGCGTCCGAGCCGTTGCTCCCAGGTTTCGACATATCCGCCGACATCGACCACTTGCTGGCCGCCCGCCATGAGATGCGGATTCTTCTGCAGCGCGAAAATCGGCACGCCCTCGCTGGCCAGCGCGGAGCATGTCTCGAACTCATCCTGCGCGCCCCGGACGTCACCCAAGATGATCGAATCCGCCAAAGCGGGTGGTGTGCGCAGCCAGGCGTGAGAGGCCGGCGGCGGCGCGCCAAAAAAGCGTGGATAGCGGCATGACGCATTTGCGAGCGCGGCCTTGAGGGCGTCATAAGGCGTGAGCCAGAGGTTAGGCTCGAGACGGGTGCCAGCGCGCGAGAACAGCCGGTTTCGGTCATAAGCGCTGTCCCGAATGTCATTCGTGATGATGGCCCAGGAAATCGCCTGGGCATCAAGTTCCCTTAGCAGCCCCGGGGCGCCATCTTCGATCCCGTCATCGGTTTCGAGGACGCCATCGAGATCGAACAGAACCGCTCGAAACGGGCGCCTGTCATCGGCAGGCCCCGTCCGATCTACAGCTGCCGGGCGTTCCACAGGACAAGCATGCCGAGCACGAAGGCGGCACCAAACAGGCCGAGCGATGCGGCCAGGAGGATGAGTCCAGCAGTCGCCGCGAACGGTTGAAGAGGGCAAATGAGCGCCGCCAGCGTGATCAATATCAGGTTGAGAATGAGAACGGCGGACGAGGCGGCGAGCAGCACGAGCGACGTGACAGCCCGCCGCTTGGCCTTGTTCGCAGCGAAATGCGCGCGCACCTTGTCCGAGACAAGCTGTATCACCAGAGGTATGAGGGCCATGATTGTCAGCGCCACTGCGAGGACCGCGGCCGACGTGGCGGCGCTGAAATTTAGCAAGTCCTTCGTTTCGTGCAGCATCTCAGTGCCCCGGACGCTTGTAGCCAAAATGATCCAGCATTTCGCCAACGCCGAGAGCGGCTTTGTCACGGGCAAACTTCTCTATCGTCTTCGCGGCTTGATCTTCGCTCATGTCATCCGACAGCCGCACCGCCAGTTCCCGGAAGATCTCGGCGGCCTTGCGAGGCCCGCCTGGCGCCGCCAGAATCCCGCTGGTCGGCTCAAGGATGACGTCTCCACCCAAAGAACGAATATTTTCCCACAGGTTGGCGATGTTCAGGTCGCCCTCCGCCACCGCGAAAGCCGGCTTCATCCCAAAGAAATTGTTCCGCAGGGCGCGCGTGGCGGGGCCCCATGCGTCGCCGCCATAGCATTCCGAGGCGGAAGTGCCGGCATGGACCGCATCCGCCCCGGCGATCCTGCTCAATTTTGACACGACCGTTTCGGACACACCTGTGGGCTTCCCCGGCTGCGTGAGCAATCGGGGGCGCGTCAGGATTCCGCCGCCCATATTGGCCGTGATGACGGGCACACGGCCATTTACGTGATTGATAAGCTCGGCCATCGATCCGAAGCCCATGGTGAATCCATTCAGGATCAGGCCCGTCGCGCCGTCCGCAATCGCTTGGTCGGCCAGCTGCGCCGCCTTCCAGACGTCGGTCCCGATATTCACGAAATAGCCCTTCGGACTTCTCACGTCCGATGAAACGGATTTCACCATCTCGCCCACCGCGCGAACCCGTTCTCCGAAAGGCGCCTCAACAGGGCGATCCACCAGCAGGAGGTCGTCGGCTATGAAGTCGCATCCGCCGATCAAGGCCTCCTTGAGCAAGGGGAGGATGCGCGAGAGAGGGACACCCGCACGGGGCTTCAGCATCACGCCGATCAGCGGTCTTTCCGCTGCGTTCGGACCGAACAAGGCGCGCATTCCATCGATGCCGAAGCGTGGTCCTGGATAGTCCTTCACGAAAGGCGCGGGGAACTCGACATTCTCAATCCAGAACTCTTGCGTGTAATTGTATTCGGCGGCCGAGTAGAGGAGCGAGCAAAAATGGGTGAGCCCCTCGGTGGCCGAGCAGAGCTGTCGGGGCAGGGCAATCTCCACGTTGTTTCCCCGGCCGTCGAAGCTGAGGATATGGCCGTTGCTCTGACGTCGAATCTCGGGCGTCTCATATGGCAGCCGCCGCATAGTTCGGCCGGTGAGGATCAGAAGAATCCTGACGGCCGCCTCTTCGAGCGACAGCGCCTCGTTCGGCACAACGTGCAGCTTGAGGACGAAAAAATCATCCTTGTCGATGCTGTCGCGTTCGACCAGCATCGCGCGGAGTTCCGCTTTTGTGAGATCGTGCTCCAATCCGGCGCCTAGGTGCCGGAGACCAGTGCGCGGACGTTTTCGACGCTTAGTTCGACGCGCCGGTCGACAAGTGACGATGTGGGATCAGGCTTGTAGATGCGCTCGATATGAATCCGGTAGAATCTCTGGGGAGCCGCGCCGACGAAGTCAGTCGATGGTCGCTGCCAGCGTGATCTCACCTCCGGCTCGGGAAAGGAGAGCTGGAAATAGCGGTCCATCACCGCTTCCAGAACGGCCTCGTCGACGACGCCTGCCCGACCGGTGAACTGGATGCCGTCCGCGGTGTCGGAAGGCTCACGGGAATCGAAGACAGTCCCGCTGACGCGCGGATCCTCCGAGATATTGCAGCAATGCAGCGATTCCTGCGCCGAATAGAAGATGAGCGTGAAGTCAGGCTCGATCGTATAGGCCAATGGGGAGGCCCAGGGACCTTGAGGCCCCAGAGTCGCCAGCGTCAAATAACGGTTTGACTTGAGAATGTTAGCTGCCGCTACATCATTTGACATCGCCGGTCCTTGCACATTTTGACCTTAATAGAATAGTGGTCATATCGGAGGGCGGCAAGCATGACTTTGAATAGCGGGCGGGGAGAAGACGAACTGGCAGGGCCGGTCCTGATCGTACCGAACGTGTACGAATTCAACCGCCGCTCTCTGGATACGCGCGATCCCGTGAGTCACTCTCGACTGTTCAGCCAAATCCCCTTTGTACTGTTTGGACTGGCCCACAAGGCCGCAATCACAGTCCTTCACAAGCCAATTAACCCTGAACTTCTTGCGCATTGGCAGGACAGGCTGGCCTACCAACCAAGATTGGTTCTCTGCGCCACCGGCAGCGGTCGCTTGTGCGAGGACGCAGCACGCGATTCGGAGTGCCTGAGTGAGTTGGCCCAATGGTCGTTCCGGGAGTTGGTCCCTTGGGGTCCGACGCGCGAATGCGCGAACCTACAGCATTTGCTCGGAGCGGGCGTCGGGCTGACGGACACTTGGCCGCTCGTCGGAATCCTCGACGGCAAGGCTGCCAATCGCGGGCTCATCCTTGCCGCTGCGGAAGGAGGCGGCTCAATCATGGTTCACCCAGCGGCGGTCCTTAGCCGCAACCTCGGGGCCGCGGCCCAGGTCAGACGCCTCGTCCATGCTTGGCAATCGGCTGTGGTGAAGCCGGGCTTGACGTGGGGCGGCAAGGGGACGTTCCAGGTCGATGCGGGCGGCGCCGAGGAAGCCAGACTTGAGGGCCTGATCGAGGGCGAGTCGGGAGATTCCGGCTCGAACTATTGGATCGTCGAGCCTCTGATCGGCTCGCCGGGCCGCAATATCTCTCCAAGCTTCGACTGGACGCCGGACGCCAGCGCGGACGGCGGCGGTCGCGCCCGCGCCGGGCGGATGGTCATGGATGGATTTCGCTGCACGGGAACGATCTACGGCAAGGGCGCGCTCGCCGAAGCCGAACCATTTCGCGGCGAGATGACTGAATTCGTCCAGCGAACCGCAGGGATCCTCCAAGAACTTGGTTATGCTGGCTGGTTCGATGTCGACTTTCTCGTGAATGGCGCGGATGCCTATGTGACGGAGTCGAATGTCCGGCATACGGGCGGAACTGTTCCGATCTGCGTGGCGGATCATCTCTTGGGAGCTGATTGGGAAGCAGACCGCACGGTCGTGACGCTGGACGCTCTCGGCACGTCCTTTCCGCACCCGTCCATGATTCTCGAGGTCGCCACACCGATCGTCCGGGCCAAGCTCGGAAGTGATGCTGCGCTCATCCTCACCGCATTTGACGACGACCATGCGAACGACGCCGTGGTTTCCATATGGCTCGCTGGGGGCGAGCACGACACCACCCTCGATTGTGCGATGGAGATCAAGGGCCTCCTCACCCATTTATAGGCGCCTACGCCGCACCGGCGGCAGCCGTGCCGGGGAGACTGCTGCGAGAACAATGGGGTGATGCTCACTCACGGCGACTTTCGCGGCGGAGGATTGTCTAGGGCGTGCTCCACCGCAGACCGTCAACTTTCGGCCAATAGCAGCCGTTCGAGGTCCCCCGCTTCAAACTGCCTTCCAGCCGGTGTTTTACATAACATCCCTTACGGGCCAATCGGGCTGCGTTCATTCTTCCAAATCCGCCGAGGAATTTTGGCTCTCTCCAAATCCGGCGCCAAGGTTGGATGGCGCGGACCTTGCCGGATGGCGTTGATATTTCTTGCTGCTGACCACCCGAGCGCGCATTCTAGCCATCAGGAGGGCGGAGGGCCAAGCGTTGGGGACGCAAGTGATCCGGGGCGACAATGCGATCGGTGTCCAGGTCGACGGCGACAACAATTGCGTTACCATCTATGTCGGCGCTTCGAGATTGGTGCTCAATCAGCCGCATCGGCGCCGAGGAACGGTCGCCCCCGCCAATGAACGTCAGCTTCTGCTCACCGAGTTGCGCTCGACGACCCTCGTCGGACGCGACAACGAGCTTGCGTGCCTCGACCAATGGCGCGCTTCGGCAGCCCGCGTCGGTGTCCGCTGTATCATCGGCCGTGCAGGATCGGGAAAGTCGCGGCTGGGAATCGAGGCATGCGAACGCGCCGAGGCCGAGGGCGGGGTCGCCGGTTTCGCCAGTGGCGACGAGCTTCGCCGCTTTCACGCCGCGCAGAGCCTCGCTCAGTGGTGCTCGCCGCAAGACACTTTGGTGGTCATCGATGATGCCGCCAGCTCGGCCGGCATCTTACGGGACTGGTTCACGATCCTCGCGCGCGGCTCTGGACAAGAGGAAGGCTTGAAGCTGCGCATCTTGCTTCTTGATCGCTACGCCGACCCGGATGGCGATTATGGCTGGTGGGCAGACCTCAAGCGTAGCGACGATCTTGTCCAAGCGGGCCCCGGCGACCTGATCGGCGCCGAGACCCCGGTCCCGCTCCCGAGCATAGCGATGATCGAAGATCGGCGAGCCCTGCTCGCCGAGGTCATGTGCCTTGCTGCGCGCTGGCTCGACAAGGCTGTATTGGCGCCACCGGCGGCCGGAGCGGACGAGTACTTCGATCGCCGCCTTGCTGACGATAGACTCGAGAATGAGCCGCTGTTTCTGCTGATGGCCGGAATCGTCGCGGCGGAGCGCGGCGCCCCGACAGCCCTCGCCCTCCCCCGCAAGGAACTGGCCAAAACCATGGCCGCAGTGGAGCGCGCGCGTCTCACCCGTTTCGGCGAAAGCCACGGATTGCCGCGTGACGGCGACCTGATGGCGCATCTAGCGGCTTGCGCTACCCTTCAGCGTGGCTGCACGTTTGACGCAGCGGTCGACATGGTGATTGAGGAAGCAAGCGCGAGGGGTTTCCCGCTCGTTCTGCCCGCCGAGGCGCTGGTCGACCTTCTCTCCGAGGCATTGCCCGAGCCGGCTGGAGACGGGATCGACCGGATCCGTCCGGACCTGATCGGCGAAGCTTTCCTGATTCGCGAGGTGACTGGACCCAAGGCTCGCACGGCGCTGCAGCGCTTCTCGATCGTCGAACGGGCCTATCGGCGCGCCGAAGACGACGTCACTGAAACACTCGTCAATGCGGCGCAAGACCTGGCGGGAGGGGCGGAGGACCATGCCGCCGTGGTTTGGCTTCGCGCGCTCGTCGGCGGATCGAGGGACCTCGACGAGCTAATCCGCATCGCCGGCTTCATTCCGAAGGAAACGCTGGCATTGCGCGAATTGAGCGCCGAACTGACCGGGCGAATCGTGGACGGACTGCATGGATCGCCGCGTGACGACGAGGACGCCAAACCGCGTCTCGCGACGTTTCTAGCGGATCTATCCAATCGCTTGAGTGACCTTGGCGACCGCGAAGAGGCGCTAGCCGCGGCGCAGGAGGCGGCCCAGCTCTACCGTTCCCTTGTCGCAAGTCAGCCCACCGCCTTCACCCTGGATCTCGCCGAGTCGCTGGGCACGCTGGCCAACCGATTGGGCGCGCTTGGTCGGCACGAGGAAGCCCTCGCCCTGGCGCGGGAGGGCGTGGATCATCTCCGGACGCTTGCCAAATCGCGGCCTGAGACTGTCAATCCTTCACTCGCAATGTCCCTCCACAATCTCGCCAATCGCCTGAGGGAAGTTGGTAAACGTGAGGAGGCGCTTGACGCGGGGCAGGAGGCACTGAATCATTTTTCTGACCTTGCCAAGGCACGGCCTGATTTCTTCGACCCCTACGTGGCGATCACCTTCAACAACTTGTCGCGTTGCTACATGGAGATAGACTTATGGTGGAATGCGCTAACCATGGCGCAATGCGCTGTCGGCCTTTACCGTCGCCTTGCCGAAGCTCAACCCGACGCGTTTGGGCCGAGCTTGGGAATGTCGCTCATCAATCTGACCTGTTGCTATTCCCATCTCGATCATGACGAGGAGGCGTTAGCTGCGGCCCAGGAGGCGGTGGACCTGTTCGGAGCGCTAGCGACGGCGCGGCCTGACGCCTTCAAGCCCCAGTTGGGGACAGCATTCAACAACGTCGCTTTCACCCTTGGGCAACTTGAGCGGGACGAGGAAGCGCTTGCGGCTACGCAGGAGGCGGTAGACATCTACCGCGCGCTCGCCGCGCAACGGCCCGGCGTCTTCGCCGCCGATCTCGCCTTGGCGCTTAAGACATCGTCTGTCCTCCTGGCGAATGTCGGCCGCGGTGACGACGCCGTTACGATCGGGCAGGAAGGGATCGATCTCCTCCGTCCGCTCGCGGCCGCTCGGCCCGACGCCTTCGTGCCCCCTCTCGCGTCGTCGCTGTGCGTGCTAGGCGATCAATACGAAGTGAGCGGGCGGCAAGAGGAAGCTCTTGCCTCGGTGCATGAAGCGGTCGAACTGCTCGCGCCTTACTTTCTCGCCTCCCCCGTTATGTTCGGCAGAGCCATCGACGGATATCAGCGCAGATATCTGAGGCGCGCGAAAAGCGCAGGCGTCGCGCCCGATTACGATCTCCTCGAGCCCATCCTTCGGGAGCTAGAAAGTATGGACGTTGATGCCTGTTGAACCTGTCACAGCCGCCGCCGCCGTCGCGCTGGTCGCGCCCTATCTTGCCAAAGCCGGCGAAAGCGCAGCTGAGAAGTTGGGCGAGACAAGCGTGGAAGCTGCGAGCAAGTTGCTAACCTGGATGCGCTCGAAGCTGACCGGGCGGGCGCGGGAAGCGCTTGTTGACCTGGAAAAGGCGCCTGCGAGCGAGGACAATCGGGCCGATCTGCGCAAGCAGCTCTTAAAGGCGCTCGAGGTCGATCCAGCTCTTGCCGGCGAGCTTCAGGCTATGCTGCGCTCCGAGGCGATGGAGGCCGGCGCCATGATCCAGAATGTCAGCGGAGCCGGAGCGAAGGCCGCACAGGTGCGGGGAACCGGGAACAGGACTATAATTCGTTGACATCCCAACGCTGAAGGCCGCTGTGGGGGCGCTTTGTAGCGTGTTGAAAGCCCCTCCATCGCAACAGCGAGAATTACGGCCAACCGGCGATCGCACCAACGAACTTGGGCAGTCGGCCACCTGTAGTCGCTGAGCGCCGGGATCGTGCAGCCCTCGGCCGAGCCAAACTTACATAACGTCCGTTAGCGGACGCGCCGCCGCGCTCACTCAATCGGCGCGCTACGACGCATCCTTTGCGCCTTTGGGCGCCCGCGCCGCCTCAAAGACTGGAGCGAGCTTACCCTGTGCCCGTGCCAGTGCGGCCGCGATGGCTTCCCGGCCGAGCTTGGCGCCTTCTGCTCCCGCGTCGTCCACCTCGTCGACGACTTTCTCTAGCGCCTGGAACCGGGCTTCATTTATGCGGATGGCGACGGCATTGAACATCGCGCCGGCCATTGTCTTTGTGACCAGGTCCACCACAGCTGCTTGCATGACATCGATGCCGTTGTGATCATCCCGTGGTTTGTCCAGCACGTGCCGCAGCGACACTTCAGTCTCGGCGATCAGCCAATCGTGCCACCACTTCCCGGCTTGGCATGCCGGAGCAATTCGGCCGAGCGCTTGCTTTGCCGCTTCGCCGATCTCATAGAAGCGCGCGGGCTGATAGTCACGCAGCGTCGAAGTCAGTTCGATCATGGTGGGCGTGAGCATTGCCCCCACCAACGCTGACCGGCGCATCTGGGTTTGGCGACTAGTCGATGCGAGCCAGACCGCGACATTTCGGAAATAGCAAAGGATGTCGCGATACTCGGGGACATTTCTCTCGATGTACCTAAACCCCCCCAAATTATTATTGAACCAGTGGTGCCAAGTCGAATCCACGACGACTCGACCACGCTCACCGCCTGCGCGCGGGTCCTGGCCGTCCCACACGCTCACAAGCCCGAAGGATCGAGGTGCATAGGGCGTCGTCGGCGAGTTCGAGGCCGCGGTCGCGAAAGGCAACGGGGTCGGGGTGGGGTAAGCGCTGATGCCGTGCGCGATGATCTCTGGTGCGAACCCGTTCGGATAATGGGCCGAAAACACGCTAAGGTCGGGGTCGAAGCATGCGCCTTCGTGAATATGATCGGGCAAAACGGTGATAGCGCCGCGAGGGCCGCAGAGAATTGGATGTGGATAGGAGAGGCGCGTCCACGGGTCCCAAGAAGGATGGGAGTAGCGATACACAGGAAAAATCGTCTGCGGCTTCCAATCGCTCTCGCCTGAGTAGGGACCGGCCGCAACCGTGCTGTTCGCACCCGGACCTTTTATGGGCGGTGCCTTGGGCATGCCCAGGCGCGGGGGCGGACTTTGGTAGAACCATGTTCGCATGGAAGAAACCCGGATGATATCGCCGCACAGGCCTGCTCCCAAATCTTCATGGTCGCCCATCGCCAGCACGCCACCGCCATCGTTCATGAAGTCGTGGACGACGTTTTGCTCCCCGTGGTTGAGCACAGAGCTTTGAAATGCTCCCTCGTGACCGAACAGCCAAAGCTGGTCGAAGCTGTCGAGCGACCCGGGACTAAACGTGAAATTCTCGAAACCCGGCGTCGTCCCTTCCACCGTATCGGGATAATTCGGGGTCGCTTCCAAGCGGTGTGCCTTGGTGAATTCAAAGCGCGCCCACCACGGATGATCAGGATGATCGGGATCGAATGCGTCGAGCAACATTATGCCGATCGCGAATTCTCCGGTATCCCGAAGGTGGTATTTGATCGATCCATCACATACAATTAGCACGCGGACCGGCACCGGTTCGTGCCAAGCTGGCCGGTCAAAACCGGGGTCAAAGATCGACTGCTGCGCTGGTCGAAATCTGCCGCATGGACTCACTGCAGGTCGGACAGTGTTGCGGTTGAACGGAGCATATTGGGAAGTAGGCATATAGACTGTTCCTTCCTCGTTAGCAGACGTCGGCCGCCTGCTCCACATCATGGCAACCGCGCAAAAACGATGGCCGCGTCTCAAGCCAACGCCGGGGAACGAACAAGCGAAATCAGAAGCTAGAAAACGGCGCAGATATGCCGACAAGAACCAGTTCGGTCCGCTAGACCAACTCTAACAGGCGCAATCCGCGCAGCACGAATGGAAATAGGTTACCCCTGTAGGGGCGGCGAGTCTATCCGACTTGAGGTATGTCCGCTTTCCACCCTTAGCAGTCGTACGCACCATGTGCGGATCGATTTATGCTGAGTGTCCGTAATGGGTGGAAAGCGGACATTCAGCGCGCCTGCGATAGGTCACTGTTGTCGGAAAAGTAGACTCATGTTGTGAATTGTGGAAGGTTCTGCCGGAATCTCACGGAGCGATCGTGCTAGTGCTGACGACTCCGGGCCACATGGCATATTGTGCGCGTTCGAGGCGCGACAGGTGGCCTGAGTCAAGACTGAGGCATTCGCGACTTGGCAGCGCCGCTGCTCGTTGCTGAGGTGAGAGGGGAGCGTAGGAACCCCGTTTGCCTAACCGGCGCGAGCAAAGATGGCCGCGACGCCGGTTAGCGTGAAGGTCCGTAATGGGTCGAAAGCGGACGTCAACCGCCCATTCCACTGGGGCCGCCAAGGTCCGCGGCCCAGTTGATCGATGCCTATTTTTCAAGGAGCGAAGGTGGCCCCGGAAGGATCAGACGCGCATGCCGATGGCGAGGATAAATTCCTGTTCGAAGCGCGCCCGCTCATCGTCGCCGCGGTTCCACCGCTGACAGAACGCTTCTAGCGCTTCGTCCAGTTCGCGCTCCCGCCCGCTCTTCTCTGCATTGGCCCGGGTAACAATCGTCGGTCCGTAATAGGCCTTGAAGTGTTCCCCATAATCTTCTGGCTTTTCGAACGCGGTGATCTCGAGGTTTTCGCGCTCGAGCTTACGCCACTCGACCCTCGCGCCGAACATCTCCCGGATGTGATCCTCGCTGCCCCATAGAGGAGGCGGTTGGGCCCCAGATGGAGGTGGAGGCGCGAACGGACCCATCGTCCTGAAGAGGTCACCGATCATTCCCTCGGGCGTCCAGTTTAACATTCCAATGGTGCCACCCGAGCGACACACACGCACAAGCTCGCTCGCCACCTTCTCATGGTGTGGAGCGAACATCGCGCCAATCGATGACATCACAATGTCGAAAGTCTCGTTCTCAAACGGGAGGTTCTCCGCGTCCGCCTCCACCCACTGCAGTTCGACACCTTCGGCATCGGCCCGCTTTCGGCCGGCATCGAACAGCTCGGGAGTAAGGTCGCTCGCAGTGACGTCAGCACCAGTCGCGGCGGCTGGAATAGACGCATTGCCGGTGCCAGCGGCGACGTCCAGCACCTTCATGCCCGGCCCGATCCCGCATGCCTCGACGAGGCGTGGCCCCAATGGCAGCAGGAACGTTTCAACCATCTGGGGATAATCCCCGGCCGCCCACATCTTGCGGTGCCGGTCCTTCAGCTCGGAATCAGACACATCAGTCACGTTGTTCCCTCCAGGGGAAGCCGCGAGAATACCGTTCCCAAACATTATTGTCGATGTGCTGGGTCACCGCCGATGGCGACCCGACCGCCACGTCACAAGTGGGTCGCAAGCTGCCCAAGGCGGACCGGCCGGCTTCGGCCGATTTCGGACGGCCATAGCGAATAGGGTGAGAGCAGCGCGATCGAAATCACGTGGCCAATGCCCTCACCCCACCCGAGCGATCGACCAGAGGGGTAGATCACGTCGAGCGCATGATAGTAGATCATGGCGACCGAGCCTACCAATTAGGTGGACGATCCTTCAGCCAATTACCTTTCACCCTGCCGACAGGGCCCCCACCACTGCGAGCAGCCAAGGCCCGTGTCGCTACGCAACGGCCTTCTGCGGCTTGTCGAGTCGTCAGCCATGCGGAATAGTGGCGAATAAACTAACCTAGCTGCGACCGCGCGCGCAGCCGACTCGACTCCTTTTCGGAATTGCGCCAGCCTGGGCATCGGGAGGGGACACATCATGAGACCGCTCGCCTACTTCGTGCTCGGCCTTGTCGCGGCAGCCACGCCCGCGCTCGCGTTCCAATCGGATGCTGAGGTGAGGCAACGGATCATCCGCGAGAGCATAGCCGCCTATCCCGGCCCATGCGCGTGCCCCTACAGCGTCATGCGGAACGGACGATCGTGCGGCGGCAGGAGCGCGTACAGCCGTCCTGGCGGCTATGCGCCGATCTGCTACCCGCGGGACGTCACTCAGGAACAGGTCGCGGCCTGGCGGCAATCCCGCCGTTAGAGCAGGCGGCTACCGAGCCCTGTCGCGAGTGCAAGGCAGACGAACGTCGTGGCAACGCCGAGCCAGAACTCGCCGCTCCGGAAGAAGGGTCTTCGGGGCCTCACCGCAATTCCCAAGATCAGCCGAGATATGCCGGGTCGAGCGCAAGGTTCAAACGGTGAGCGAGCCGGACGCCGGCCTGCGTGACGCGCCGCTGGATGATGGGCATGGCCCAGTCCATGTAGGCGGCGTCTATTTGAACGTTGCGTCTGGGCTGCCCGGCCGCCCACGTCATCTGGGTTGCCGAATATTGGCAGACGGCCCGCACCATGACGCAGTATCCGGTTTCGGGCCGCAGCGTCACCGCGTAGGATTCGGCCGACCACTGCCAGGGCTGTGAGGACAGCCATTCGGCGCGCTCGGCGTCGGACACCCTCAGGCTCCATTCCGCCGCGAGTTGGCGAACGCGGTCGATCGACGGTCCGCTGCCCAGGTGCCGGGACTGGAGGATGCAGGTGTCCCAGGTCGAGTGGAGGCTGCTCGTGCAGAGGCCCCCAGTCCTCACCTCGTTGCCGCCCAGGTCATCCTGGAAGGAGCTGTGGAGCGGCTGGTGGATGTCGCCGAACCAGTGGCCGAGGTAGACGAGCGCCGCCGCCCTGTCCCGGTCGGAGGCCGACGACGATCGAAGGGTCGCGAAGTCCGCCGCGATGGCCGAAACCACGCAGATCGTCGCGATTCCGCATCCGGGGCCAGTCAAGAGCATGGTGGTGCGCGCATAATTGACGAAGTGCTCCGGGCTTCGGCGGCCGGGCCCTCCGGTCGCCGGATGGTCAGGATAGGTGCACGCCCAGCCATATTGCGCGTTCAGCGGATTGGCGCCGAGGATCGCCGGGTGCGCCTGCAGGAGCCGGGCAACTTCCGCCCGCGCGACCGGCGTCAAGTTCCGGAAGGCGATCTCGCAGACGGTCCGATGGCCCGAGTCGCCCCAAGCATAGGCCTGCGTGCTCCACCCCAATCCGAAGACCATGACAAGTGCGGCTAGTATAGAGCGCATGGTAATCCCCCTGTCCCAGGTGCGGCAACTCTTCGAATGCGCCTTTGCATACCATCGCCGCGAGCGAAAACTAGCGAATCGGATAAAAGTACGTCAGTGTCCAGTCGGGGTAGGGCCGTTGCGTTGGGCGGCAGCCATTGAAAGGGGGGCAATTATGACAAGGCATCTTTGGACGGTAGCTGCGGCCGCACTGATCTCCATGTGCCTGGCGTCACCTGCACTCGCGCAGAATGCCGAGGTCCACACGTTCCACTGTCTCCACTCGTGTCCGACCGGCGCGCCGGCGACCAACGACCTGATAGTGCGCGAAATCTATTCCCTGTCGTCGAACGACGCGACGAAGATGGCCGACTGGGTCGCCTATCGGATCACACCCCAGACGATCGGATCCTCGGGCGCGCGCGCGTGGGCCCCCGATCCCTGGCTCGCGCCAAGCGAGACGCTGGAGCCGGCCGATTACACCGGTGCCCCCGCGGCCCTTTCCATCGACCGCGGCCATCAGGCTCCCTTGGCGAGCTTTTCGGGAACGACCCACCCCGAGCACACGAACTACCTTTCGAACATCACGCCCCAGTCTGCCGCGCTGAACCAGGGTCCGTGGGTCCGGCTTGAGAATGCCGAGCGCGCCCTGGTCCGGAGCTCGGCGGGCGCGGTCTACGTGCTCACCGGTCCGCTGTTCGAGCGCGACATGCGGCCACTGCCGCGCGCCGACGAGCCGCATCGGGTGCCGTCCGGCTACTGGAAGATCGTCATGACCGAGAACGGGCGCCTTTCCGCCTTCATCATGGACGGTGCCATGGCGCGCAACGATCCGCATTGCGGCGCGCGCGCGACGGTAGAGGCGATCGAGCAACGGTCGGGCCTGCGCTTCTTCCCCAATCTCGCTCGACGTAGCTTTCGCAGCCTTGATGCTGAACTGGTCTGCCCATGACCGCCGCGAAAGCCTGAAACAGCCAGCGTCCCTACTGCGCAACCGCACAAACGTGGCGAGTCGCGCCCGTCATGGGCCGATGATCGAATTAAGAAAAACCGCTTGCCGCCTGCGCTATTCTATGTCTTTCGATTTGTTCATGTTTTTTGTCGGCGCGAGTCGGTGGGGGGAAGAATTGAAAGCAAGAGGGACAGTCCTGTTCGCCCTTTCGGCGCTGGGCACAGCCGGCGCCGCCGCGATGGCGAGCGAAACGATCACCTACAGCTATGATTCGCGCGGCCGGCTGGTGAAGGTCGAGCGGACCGGGGACGTGAACAACAACGTCAAGGCCGAATATAAATATGACAAGGCCGACAACCGAACCAACGTCAACGTCACCTCGCCCAATTCGCCGCCGTCGTGAGACGCCTCGACGCTCGCCCCGCGCCTGATCGGACAGACCCGGCCTCGAGCGGAAATGCGGACTCACTGGGCCAAGGTCCGCGGGGCGCGCGCCGGCGCGGGTCGATGAGGGGGGCGCTCAGCCTAAGCGGGCTGGCCTTGGCGATGGCGGCGGCGCTCGGCCTCGCCGCGCCGGCGCTCGCTCAGCCGAGCGCGCCGGTGGTGATCCCGCCGGAGACCGCGGTGCTCAGCCCCGGCGGGGTCGACATGGTCTCGGGCCAATATCGCGACGAGACGGGCGATCTTGCGATCGGGCCGGAGGGCGCGGGCGGAATCAGCTTCGTGCGGGTCTACGAGCGGACCGGGCCCTTCCGCTCCAACTGGAATTTCACGGCCTCGCAGAGGGTGACGGAGGGTCAGGGCGAAATCTACATCTCGATCCAGAGCCGGGGCCTGTCCAAGACCTACATGACGGTGGACTATGTCTCCTTTTACAATATGGGGCTGGACACCGCCGGGGCCGAGAAGATCGAGCGCCTGCCGGGGAGCGGGGTTCGCCTGCTCTATACCGCGCCCGACGGAACGACGACCCGGTTCGAGGCGATGGGCAGCAACGGCACCGCCGGCGCCGACCTCGTCACCCATCCCAACGGCGTGACCTACACCTTGTCCCGTGACAATGGCGGGACGTCCTCGGGGCGGCGGCTTCGGCGGGTGACGAGCAGCACCGGCTACCAGCTGATCCTCGAATATGGGGCGGGCGCCAGCAAGGACTATATCGTCAAGGCCTGCGTCTTCAGCGCGGCTGCGATCACGCCGCCCAGCAATCATAGCTGCCCGGCCGGCGCCCGATCGGTGAGCTACACCTATTCCGACAACAAAATCGCCTCGATCACCGACGCCGCCGGCGCAACCGCCACTATCGTCCACAATTCCACTGGCCAGAGCTTCTACCGGCCGGGCGCCGCGCAGCCGTTCCTCACCATCACCGGCGCCGAGGCGGGCATGGTTCAGACGTTCGCCGACGGGCACAGCTTCGCCTACAGCTTTGAGGAGATGGGGCTCGGCCCGCCCGAGGGAGTCTTCGTCGAGCCGGGCTCCAACGTGCGCGGGACCGGCTGGGTGGAGAACGGGCAGTACGCGACCACCCTCACCTGGTCCTGGTCTCAGCAATATCAGAACACCCCACTCCACATCGCGCCCGCGCCCTCGGTCGTCACCGACCCGCTCGGGCGCACCACCACCAACGGCTTCCCGCAGGGCTGGGGGCCGTTCGGCCGGCTGATCCTGCGCCAGTCGCCGAGCGGGCGGACGGAGCATTTCACCTATGACGAGCACGCCAATATCGTCCAGCGCCGCCAGGAGGTGCCGGCCGGAAGTCCCGAGGCGCCGATCATCGCCGCCTTCACCTATGATTGCTCGGTCCCCGTCAGCTGCGGAAAGCCGGTCACCGCGACCGACCCGCGCGGCAACGTCACCGACTATAGCTATGATGGCGTTCATGGCGGGATGCTGAGCGAGACCGGGCCGACGCCGGCGTCCGGCGCGCCTGGGCCGCAGAAGCGCTATTCTTACGGCCAGTATCACGCCTGGTACCGAAACAGCTCGGGAACGCTCGTCGCGGGCGCGCCGGTCTGGCTTTTGACCACGATCTCCGAATGCCGGACCAGCGCCGCGACCGGCAATCCGGCCGCCCCTTGCGCGGTCGCGGGCGACGAGATTCTGACCAGCATCGCCTATCCCGCGCCGGGGACCGCGAACCATCTGCTGCCGGTCTCGCAGACGGTGAGCGGCGGCGGGCTCAGCGCCACCGTTTCGTGGACCTATGACTTCAACGGGGACAAGCTGAGCGAGGACGGCCCGATCGCGGGCGATGCCGACACCAGCCACTGGCGCTACGACGTGATGCGGCGGGTGACCGGGACGTTCGGGCCCGATCCCGACGGCGCGGGGGCGCTGCCTCGCCTCGCGGTGCGCAATGTCTACGATCTCGCCGGACAGCTGATCAGGCAGGAAAGCGGAACGCTCGCCGCCCTCCAAGCGGAGGCGGTTGCGCCTTCGGCCTGGAGCGGGTTCACGATTCTGCGCACGGCGGAGACGAGCTACGACCTGCTTGGGCGCAAGACCCGCGAGTCGCTTCGCGAGGGCGCGGCGGGGACGGTTCGGACTCTGACCCAATATAGCTACGATTCGTTCGGCCGCCTCGAATGCACCGCGGTTAGGATGAACCCGGCGCTCTTCGCCTCGCCGCCGGCCTCGGCCTGCACCTTGGGGACCCAGGGCAGCGAGGGGCCGGACCGGATCACGCGCGCCGTTTACGACGCGGCCGGGCAGCGGCTTCAGCTTCGGGCCGGCGTGGGCAGCGCCGAGGAGGGCGCCGAGGCGAGCTGGGCCTATAATGCGGACGGCCAGGTCACCACCGTCATCGACGGCAATGGCAATAGGGCGACCTTGTCCTATGACGGCCACGGCCGGCAGACCCGCTGGACCTTCCCGAGCGAGACCCGGCCGAGCGCCTATGACGACTCGACGCCTGCAACGGCCCTGGCGACGGCGGGGAGCGTCAACGCGGCGGACTATGAGGGCTATGGCTATGACGCCAACGGCAACCGCACGAGCTTGCGCAAGCGCGACAATGCGGCTTACGCTTATGGCGACATCCACTTCCAATATGATGCGCTGAACCGGCTGACCCTGAAGACCGTGCCCGAGCGCCCGGCGCCGCATCCTTATCCGCTGGCGCCGGCGCAGACCCGCGACGTCTATTACGGCTACGACCTGGGCGGCCGCCAGCTCTTCGCCCGGTTCGACAACGCGTCGGGCGAAGGCGTCACCAACGCCTATGACGGCCTGGGCCGGATGATCTCGACCAGCTCCAACATGGGCGGGACGGCCCGCATGCTCACCTCCCTCTACGACGCCGCCGGCAACCGCACCGGCATCGTCCACCCGGACGGCAATTGGTTCGGCATGGTCTATGACGGCATGGGGCGGCCGACCTATCTTCACTCGAACTGGACCGCAGGCATCGCCTACGCCTATCGCAACGCGGCCGGCGACATCGCGGCCAGCGCGCGGAACAATGTCCCCCTCGGCTACGGCTACGACGCGGCGCAGCGGCTGACCTCGATCAGCCACGAGACGGTGGGAAGCTGCTGCGTGCGCTGGGTGTTCACACGCAACCCCGCGGGCGGCCTCGCCGCCGAAACCCGCGAGAATTACGGACCCGGCCAGGGGCAGGCCGACTCCTATGCCTGGGCCGGCCACTACGCCACGGCCCGCGCTTACACGACCAACGGGCTGAACCAGTATAGCGCCGCGGGGAACACCTCGCTCGGCTACGACGACAACGGCAATCTGACCGCCAGCGGCTCGAGCAGCTACCTCTACGACATCGAGAACCGGCTGGTCTCGAGCTCGAGCGGCGCGGCGCTCGCCTACGACCCGCTCGGCCGCCTCTGGCAAGTGACTCTGGGCGCGGCGACGACCCGGTTCCTCTACGATGGCGATGCGATGGTCGCCGAATATGATGGCGCCGGCGCCCTGGTGGCGCGCCATGCCCACTGGCCCGGCGCCGACGTGCCGATGGTCAGCTACGCCGGCACAGACCTCAGCCAGCCCACCCAGCTGCTCTCCGACGCGCGCGGCTCGATCGTCACGCTCGCCAACAACAGCGGCGCGCTCACCGGGATCAACACCTATGACGAATATGGCATCCCGGCCGCCGCGAACTCAGGGCGGTTCCAATATACCGGCCAGAGCTGGCTCGCCGAGCTCGGCATGTATTATTACAAGGCCAGATTCCTCTCGCCGACGCTCGGGCGGTTCATGCAGACGGATCCGATCGGCTATGAGGATCAGTTCAATCTCTACGCCTATGTCGGGAATGATCCGGTCAATCATACCGATCCTGACGGGATGCAGATGTTCGGGGACCCTCGCCAATACGTAGTTGAGACGGTCGGTGACTTTCTCCTTGGTGACATAGCCGCGGCAGTCAACGATCCCAGCGCGCGAAATATTGCAGTCGCCGTCGCTACCAGCTTGCCGCCGGGACGGGTGGCCGGTGGGGTAGTCAAAGTAGGGCGCGCGCTCCAAAGGCTTGCAACCCCGGTTCAGCGGGCCCAGAGAGCGCGCGAACCCGCTGGAATAGTTTATCGCCGTACCGATCGAAACACTGGTCGGTGCTATGTCGGACGCTGTGACAACGCGGAAAATTATCAGCGACGCCAGCGCGACCATTCAAGAGCAAATCCGGATGCGGATTATGAGTTCGACGTAGTTGACCGAGCAGAGCCGGGACAAGCGCTGCGGCAGGCGGAGCAGCGACAGTTAACAGCCCATGGCGGACCAACCAATCGATCGAATCCAAATGGAGGAACTGAGAATCGCAGAAATGAAATTAGGCAGCGATGTACCGGCACGAGGCTATGCTGATGACCATGACGACAAAGATATCAACAGGCGATATATTCAGGTTTGCAGATTCTGACAATTATTGGGGCTATGGTCAAATCCTGCATTCAAATATTCTCCAGTATATTATCGTATTTGAGCCCCGATTTAGATCCGTTTCTCCATTGGACGAAGTGATGGAGTCCCCCCCATTGCTATCTGGCTGGACGATGGATGGCCGATTTTATTCAGGACAATGGGAAGTGGTCGGAAATGGTCCTCCTATCCAGAAAGTCTGATTCCCGGAATACAAAGTTGGAATATCCGGCCAAACGTGGGTTACCGATTTTCACGGTAAGCCATTGAGGTTGGCAACACCATATGAGGAACGACGTCTTGGTTTCCATAAATCATACTCTCCCATCGCATTTGAGAAGGCCTTTAGAGCTTATCACGGCGACTCACCTTGGGAAGCGCGATTTGATGGGCTTCGCGCTCGAATAAAAACCCTTAGGTAGCCACCAACTCGCTCAACAATTCGGGGGACACGCAATTTCGGAGGGAATGCGGTGGCCGGCATGAGGTTACGGGCGAGCTTGGCGCTCCAGATCAGGAATCTTCCCGATGGGGCAAGCGTTATTTACGACGTTGAGTGAAAAGCCGACGCGAATTGCCTTGTCCTATGACGGCCACGGCCGGCAGGACAGGTGGACCTTCCCGAGCGAGACCCGGCCGGGCGCGTTCAACGACTCGACCCCCGCCACCGCGCTTGCGACCGCGGGCAGCGTCAACGCGGTGGACTATGAGGGCTATGGCTACGACGCCAACGGCAACCGCACCACTTTACGCAAGCGCGACAATGCGGCTTACGCTTATGGCGACATCCACTTCCAATATGATGCGCTGAACCGGCTGACCCTCAAGACCGTGCCCGAGCGCCCGGCGCCGCATCCCTATCCGCTGGCGCCGGCGCAGACCCGCGACGTCCATTACGGCTACGACCTCGGCAACCGGCAGACCTATGCCCGGTTCGACAGCATATCGGGCGAGGGGATCACCAACGCCTATGACGGGTTCGGCCGGCTGACCTCGACCAGCTCCAACATGGGCGGAACCGCGCGCACGCTCACCTCCCTCTACGACCTCAATTCCAACCGCACGGCGATCACCCATCCCGACGGCAATTGGTTCGGAATGGTCTATGACGGCATGGGCCGGCCGACCTTTCTTCACTCCAACTGGACGGCCGGGATCGCCTACGCCTATCGCAACGCGGCCGGGGACGTCGCGGCCAGCGCGCGGAACAACGTGCCCGTCAACTACGGCTATGACAGCGTCCAGCGGCTGACCTCGATCATCCACGAAACGGTGGGCCAGGCCCAGTTCTGAAGCGCCTGGCGGCGGGTGAAGGGGCGGTGGGCCATGACCAGCCTAGCGCAGAGGATTTCCTACATTGCAACGGCCGCGATGATGGCGGGATTCGCCAAATGTTGGGGGAAAGGCGCGGGGCCGGGACGAGAGGGCGAGGGCGCGAATTCGGTCAAGCCGCTGAAATTCCACCATCTCCTTCATCTGGCACGCCTCCTGCATAGCAGCCTGCATCCAGGCGGTCCCCCCTCGGCCGCCCGCGCAAGGAGCAAGATGATGAAGACCGCCCAGCCCCACCCCCTCGTCCGCGACGACACTTTGTTCGGAGTCTGCCAGTCGCTCGGCGAGGATTTCGGCTTCAATCCCTTTTACCTGAGGCTCGCGCTCGGCGTGGCGCTGATCTGGAGCCCGGTGCTCGTGATCGGCGGGTATCTGGCGGCGGCGGTGGCGATGACTCTGCTTCGGCTGATCGTCCGGGATCCCGCCTTCGCTGAAGCTTCGGCGGGCGGGCCCGCTTTTCGGGCTGAGGGCAATGACAATGCGGAGCGGGAGATGCTGGTCGCCGCCTAGCAAGGGGTGACGGGATTTGCCCTTGGCGCGGCTTTGCGCTAAGGGCCCCGGCTTCCAACGCAGATGCAGCGGAAAACATGCGGGAGACACGCTTTGGTGAGTCGCTTGGACCGCTCGACTTGATCATGGCGACGCGAGGCTTCGCGGCGCCTAAGAAAGAGAGTGACAAATGGCAAAGAAGATTACGGGCTATATCAAGCTCCAGGTGCCCGCGGGCGCCGCCAATCCCTCGCCGCCGATCGGGCCCGCATTGGGCCAGCGCGGGGTCAACATCATGGATTTCTGCAAGGCGTTCAACGCGGCGACCGGAGACTTGGAAAAGTCCATGCCGATCCCGACCGTGATCACCGTCTATGCGGACCGTTCGTTCAGCTTCGAGACCAAGACTCCGCCGGCCTCCTACTTCCTCAAGAAGGCGGCGCGAATCTCGTCGGGCTCGAAGGAGCCGGGCAAGATCAGCGGCGGGCGGGTGACCCGAGCCCAGCTTCGCGAGATCGCGGAGGCGAAGATGAAGGATTTGAACGCCAACGACATCGAATCGGCGGCGAAGATCATCGAAGGCTCCGCCCG
>Ga0190265_10000723_pt1 | contig 22185 bp, 10 predicted proteins | sample Popmic124T_FD_133135 | JGI IMG/M metagenome (GOLD analysis project Ga0190265, IMG submission 133135) | Populus adjacent soil microbial communities from riparian zone of Indian Creek, Utah, USA - 124 T | ecosystem: Environmental > Terrestrial > Soil > Riparian zone | place: USA: Utah | collected...
CGCTGCAGCTGAAGCGCGCCGCCGACGTCGGCTTCGCCGCCCACCCGGCGCTGCGGATCGGCGACCGCGCCTACGCGATGACCGCCCGCTCCCTGCCCGACGAGCGCGCCGTCCTCGTCGTCGCCCGCGACCGCACCGAAGAGATGCGCCGCGACCTGGCCGAAGCCGACTTCATCTCCAACGCCGCGCACGAGCTGCGCAACCCGCTCGCCGGCATCTCCAGCGCGATCGAGGTGCTGCGGGAAGGAGCCAAGGACGATCCCGACGCGCTCGACCACTTCCTCGGCCGCCTCGCCGAGGACACCGAGCGGATGAACCGGCTGACCCGCTCCCTGCTCACCCTGGCCCGGGTCGAGTCGATCGGCGCCGGGGAGACCGAGGTGGTCGACGTCGAGGCCGCGATCCGCGACACGGTCGAGGCGGTCGAGGCGCCCTCGCACATCGAGCTCAGCGTCGACGTCGAGGCCGACCTGGCCGCCCGCGGCGACCCGACCCTGCTGCGCCAGGTGATGCTCGGCCTGCTGACCAACGCCTTCAAGCACATGCCGTTGCCCGGGATCGTTACCGTTCGCGGCCGTCGCGATGGCAAGAGAGAGGTCGTGCTGGAGGTGATCGATACGGGGCCGGGCATTCCGGAGGCGGAGATAGAGCGCGTGTTCGAGCGCTTCTACCGCCGCACCGAGTCGCGGGTGCAGGAGGGCTTCGGCCTCGGCCTGGCGATCGCCCGGCGCATGGTCGACGTGATGGGTGGCGAAATCGGCGCCCGGTCCGTCGAGGGAAAGGGCAGCACCTTCTGGGTCCGCCTCCCTTTAGCGCAACCGAGCCCGACCCCGGTGGCATGAGCGCGCGGGCGAAACAAACACGCGAGGACGCCGAATGAGCAGCGGCCGCATCCTGATCGCCGACGACGAGCCCTCGGTCCGCGACTCGGTCGGCTACGCGCTGGTCCAGGAGGGCTTCGAGGTGACCCCGGTCGCCGACGGCGACCAGGCCGCCGAGCGGGTCGGCGACGGCATCCCCTACGACCTGCTGATCCTCGACATCATGATGCCGGGACCGAGCGGGCTCGACATCTGCCGCGACGTGCGCTCGCGCAGCGCCGTGCCGATCATCCTGCTGACCGCCAAGGACGCCGAGGTCGACAAGGTCGTCGGGCTCGAGGTCGGCGCCGACGACTACGTCACCAAGCCCTTCTCGGTGCGCGAGCTGCTCGGCCGCGTCCGCGCCCAGCTGCGCCGCCGCGAGCTCGACCGTACGGCGCCCGCCGAGGCGGTGCGGATCGAAGCCGGCCCGGTCGCGATCGACCTCGTCCGCCACGTCGCCATGGTCCGCGAGGTACCCGTCAACCTGACCCGCTCCGAGTTCCAGCTGCTGCGCCTCCTCGTCGGCCGCCCCGGCGAGGTCTTCCCCCGTCGCCAGATCATGGAGGAGCTCTGGCAGACCGAGTTCGACGGCGACGAGCGCGCCTGCGACGTCCACATCTCCAACCTCCGCCAAAAGGTCGAGCGGGACCCCCAGAACCCCGAGCTGGTCCTCACCGTGCGCGGCGTCGGCTACAAGTTCGACGCCAACGGCGTTTGAGAACGGGGCATCCAACCACGTCTTAAGTACCAGTTATTGTCTTTTTCAAGCTCTTAAGCAGGAGAACTTGAACTAAGGACAGCCGGTGGCGGACGTTAAACAGCGCTTCTTGGACGAGCCGGAGGTCTTTCGCCCGGCCGATGCCGCAGCGGCGAGCCGGGCCCAGCGCCGCGGCGAATTGCGCCGCCTCGCCCGCGGCCTCTATACGTGGAATCTCGACGAGCCGCCCCAGCGGCTGCTGCGACGCCGCTGGATGGACGTCGCGGCGCTCTACTTTCCGGGCGCCGTGCTGGTCGATCGTTCGGCCGTGGAAGCGCGTCCCGCCGACGATGGCTCTGTCTTCCTCGACTCCGGTCCCGAGCGGGGGCATCCCAACGCCGTGAGCCTGCCCGGCCTCGTCCTCAGGCCCCGCGCCGGGCCTGGTCCAATCGCGGGCGACATGCAGTTCGGCCTCCTTCACCGCAGCGGTGACGCGCGCACCGCCCTCGACAACGTGCGCCCCTCGCGCGCCCGCACGGGAGTGGCCAGGACCCTCACCACCGCCGAGCTCGAGGAGTGGCTGGAGCGGATCGCCCGCAACCGCGGCGAGGACGACCTGCTGCGGATCAGGGACGAAGCGCGTGAGCTCGCCCCGGCGCTCGGCGCCGAACCGGAGCAGCGGCGGCTCGATGAGTTGATCTCCGCGCTGCTCGGCACCGGCGACTCCCGCCTCGTCACCGAGTCAGCACGGGCCAGGGGGCGCCGGCGTCCCTTCGACGCCGCCCGGGTCGGGCTCTTCGAGACGCTGCACGGGGCACTCGCCGGCCACGTTGCAACGCTGCGCCCCGAGCCCGCCGACCCGGAGCGCGTCTTTGCCTTCTTCGAGGCCTACTTCTCCAACTTCATCGAGGGCACCGAGTTCGAGGTCGAGGAGGCCGAGGAGATCGTCTTCAAGGGGGTCATCCCCGAGGATCGGCCGGAAGATGCTCACGACGTCCTCGGCACCTTTCGCGTCGTCGCCGATCCCAACCTGCGCACGCGCACGCCCGCGGATGCCGACGACTTCGCCGAGCTGCTGCGGCTGCTGAATCGCAACATCCTCGAGGGGCGTCCCGATATGGCGCCGGGCGAGTGGAAGCAGCGGCCCAACCGGGCGGGGGGGACGAGCTTCGTCGCCCCCGACCTCGTTCTTGGCACCCTGCGAGAGGCCTGGCGCTTCTACGAGACTCTCCCGCCCGGCTTTCCCCGCGCCCTCTTTGCGATGTTCGCCGTCAGCGAGGTGCACCCGTTCGCCGACGGCAACGGCCGCGTCTCCCGCGCCCTGCTCAACGCCGAGCTGAGCTCCGCCGCCCAGTGCAGGATCGCCGTCCCCCTCTGCTTCCGTGCCGACTACCTCGGCGCTCTGCGCGCGATGAGTCGCCAATCGAACCCCGAGCCGCTGTTGCGCATGGCCGATCGCGCCCAGCACTGGTCCTCGCGGGTCGACTGGTCGAGCATGTCGCTCGCCGTCCCGCAGCTGGAAGGGAGCAATGCCCTGGTGCCTCCCGACGAGGCGGAGGAACGAGGCCTGATCCTGCTCGATCCGGATTGAAGCGACCCTGCGGGGGCGGGTTACTGCGGCGAGCGGTTGGGCAGCACCCCGCTTAACAAGACGTTTGCGTACCTGGGATTTCCCCATTGCGGAGGGGAATTGGATTGCCTTGGCGCCCCGCGCGATACCGGCCACGCTGGGGAGGCCACGCGCATTTCGTGCGCCTGGCTTGACTTTCATGTCCGCAACTGTCTATCTTTCGCGGTGTTCCATGTACGGAACAGTTCAGTCCGAGTGATGGGCAGGGCTACAGGGACCAGATAACCGAGTCCGCCAAGGGAGCCGCCAAGGGAAGCGGCAGGCAGAGGGGCTCACGGGACAAGGAGAGAGATTTGATGTTCTCGTCATTCCGCAACCGCTTCGGAATTCCAGGAGTGATCTCCGTGATCGCCCTCGTCTTCGCGATGTTCGGCGGCGCTTACGCCGCCTCCAACTCCGGCGAGGATCAAAAGGCCTCCGCTTCGGCGAAAGCCAAACAGGGCCCACGTGGCCCCAGAGGTAAAACCGGTCCGGCCGGCCCCGCAGGACCACAGGGCCCGGCAGGCGCGCCCGGCGCTAAAGGCGACACCGGCCCGGCCGGCGCCAACGGCAAAGACGGGACCAACGGGACCAACGGCACCACCGGGACGAACGGGACCAACGGCAAAACCGTCCTCAGCGGCACCGCGATCCCGACCGGAGCGCTCGGCACCGACGGCGACTTCTACATCGAGACCGACGAGCAGAAAATCTACGGCCCGAAGGCCAATGGCGTCTGGCCCGCCGGGGTCAACCTGAAAGGGGCCAACGGGACCAACGGTCAGCCCTGGACGCCCGACAACGAGCTGCCCGCCGGTGCGACCGTGACCGGGGCGTGGAGCTTCGGGACGCTCCCTTCGCCTCCGGCCGAACCGCTGTACGTGCCGATCTCCTTCCCGGTCCCGCTGGGGGCCGAGCTCGACGAAGCCCACGTCCACTACATCAACCCGGCGGGCAAAGAAGTGGTGTTCGGAGAGGAGTTCACGCCGACTGACTGCGGCAGCGGCATCGGCGCCGGCGTGAATGCGGCAAACCCACAGGCCAAACCCGGCCACCTCTGTGTCTATGCGGCGTTTACGAACAAACTCGGCCCATTGGGCGGCCCTATCGGCATCAAGAAAGCAAGCAACGCTGCCGGAGCCTCCACCGCCGGGGCGCTCCTGGAGTGGAACTTCATGGAAGCCAACGCCCGGGCAGCCGGCACCTTTGCCGTGACGGCGGCCCTCTAGCGGAGCGGTTGCGAGCCGCTCCGATCGAGACCGGTCGGGGCGGCTTGAGGACGAAGAACCAATCACGAGACAGGAAGACCACGGGAAGGACGGACGATGAAGCGCTCCATCGCAGCCTCGGCGAGGATCGGCAGAGTAAGACCGCGCAGGCGGCGCCTTGTCGCCGGCCTCGCCTCCTGCACCCTGGCGCTACTCGTCTTCGTCCCCGCGGCGCAGGCCGTCGCGCCCGTCCTCTGGGAGACCGGCAAAACCGGCTCGGGGGCCGGGCAGACCAACCAGCCCCGCGGCATCGTCGCCAACCCCGACAACGGCCACCTCTACGTCGCCGAGCAGGAGAATTACCGGATCAGCGAGTTCAGCGCCTGGGGCACCTTCGTGCGGGCCTGGGGCTGGGACGTCGCACCGGAGGGCGCTGCGGGCGACACTCCCAGCGACCAGTTCGAGATCTGCACCGCCACCTGCAAGGCGGGGGCCTCGGGCCCCGGCGCCGGTCAGCTCTTCCGCCCCCAGGGGGTCGCCCTCGACTCATCCGGCAACGTCTACGTCACCGACTGGAACAACCTGCGAGTGCAGAAGTTCAGCCCCACCGGCCAGTTCCTGGCGGCCTTCGGCGGCGACGTCGTCACCGGTGGCGCCACCGGCACCGGCACGCTGAACGGCACGACGACGATCAGCGCCGTGACGACCACGAGCAAGGCCTTCATGGTCGGCCAGACGATCACCGCATCCGACGGCGGCATCCCGCCCGAAACGAGGATCACGGCGGTCGGCCCCAACTCGATCACGCTCTCTCAGCCGGCGACGACGAGCGGCCCGGTGACGCTCACGGTCGCAGCCGGCGCCGAGAACGTCCCGACCAACGAGAAACAAACGGTGGCGATCGGCGGTGCCCCCACGGGCGGCACCTTCACCCTCACCTTCTCCACCCCCAATCCCTCCTCCAGCAGCGGCACCACGACCCCGATCGCCTTCAACGCCCCCGCCACCGACCCCGGCACCCCGGGAGTCACCGACAGCGTCCAGGAGGCGCTTGAGGCGCTCTCCAACATCGGCGTCGGCGACGTCTCGGTCTCCGGCCCCAACGGAGGCCCCTGGGTCGTCACCTTCCAGGGCACCCGCTTCGCCGACACCGACGTCAACCAGATGAGCGCCGACGCCTCAGGGCTCACCCCCGCCGGCGGCAAGACCGTCACCATGACGAGCGCCAACGGGGCGGAGGTTTGCACCGTTACCAACGACTGTCGTATGGGGGCGAAAGGTACCGCCAACGGGCAGTTCGACTGGCCTGCGTTCGGCCAGAGCCAGCCGCCCGGCAACGGCGACTACATCGCGATCGACTCCGCCGACCGCGTCTACGTCGGCGGCGAAGCCAACCGCATCCAGCGCTTCAATGCCGCGGGCATCCATCAGGCCAACGTCGCCATCCCCGGTGAGGTCGTGCAGTCGCTTGCCGTCGACGGCGCCGGCAACCTCTACGCGACCTTTGGCAGCGTCGCTGGCTCGGGCCTCGATAGCAAGCCAGGTGTGCGCGAGCTGAGCCCCACGGGCACCCCGCTCGCGACCTTCGCGGTCCCCAACCCCCGCGCGGTCGCGGTCGACCCTGCCGGCGACGTCTACGCATTCGATCGGGCCAACACCGAGGTGCTGCGCTTCACCTCGAGCGGCGCCTTCGTCGAGAAATTCGCCGAAGACCTCTATGAGTTTTCTACCGGTCTCACCGCGAACGACGTCACCGGCGCGGGCGGGATCGCCGTCTACGCCAGCAATGGCGACTTCAGCAACAGCTTCATCCGCGCCTACTCCCCGATCCCCGACCCCGACATCGCCGGCCCGCCGCCCTCGGTCGCTCCGACGATCGCCGACCCCCACGCCACCTCGGTGGAGATCACCGAGGCCACCCTGGCAGCCGAGATCAACCCCAACTTCTGGGCCGACACCGAATACCGGGTCCAGTACGCCACAGAGGCCTGCCTGGAAGGCGGCGATTGGGAGGCCGCCTGCGTGGCCCAGAGCCCGCAGGTGACCCTCACCTCCGAGGTGACCGACAAATCCCTGCCCGCCACCGCCACCCTCACGGGCCTAGCGCCCGACACCACCTACCGCTACCGCTTCGCGGCCGAGAGCTCGGGTGGCGGGCCCGCCTTCGGAGCCGAGCGCAGCTTTGCCACCTACCCGCCAAACCCGGCGCCGGAGACCGGCTGTCCCAACCCGGCCTTCCGCGGCGGTGCCTCCGCGCCGCTGCCCGACTGCCGGGCCTATGAGATGGTCAGCCCGGTCGAGAAGAACAACGGTGACATCCGCGCCGACCTGAACCTCAGCAACGTCGAACAGCTCTACGCCCAGGCGTCGCTCGACGGTGGGAAGCTCGCCTACTCCTCCACGACCGCCTTTGGCGACGCGGTGGGAGCTCCCTACGTCTCCCAGTACATCGCCTCGCGCGATGAGGTCGATGGCTGGTCGACGCATGCGATCACGCCCGCGCGGGAGACCAACCTTCCCGGCAACGCCGAAGACTTCCTCGTCAACCAGTTTCTGGCCTTCTCGGAGGACCTCTGCACGGGCTGGCTGTTTTGGGATGGCGATCCGCCTCTGGGCGAGTCGCCGACTCCGGGCCTGCCGGGTTACCGGAATCTCTACAAGCGCTCCAACTGCGGAGCAAATGCGGACAGCTATGAGGCACTGACCACGCGCATGCCGCCCAACGCGTTGGCGTGCGCAAGCCCAGGAAGCTTTTGCTTCAATCCGCAACTGCAGGGCTTCTCGGCGGACGGCAGCCACGTCTTCTACCGAGCCAACGATGCGCTGGCGGTTGACGACGGCCCCCTGCCGAGCCCGGGTACGCCGGGGGAAGGCAGTAGAGGCCAGGTTTACGAGGTCTATGACGGGGGCAAGGTGCGGCTGGTCAGCGTGCTGCCGAACGGGACGGTGAGCACGCAGGCCAACACCGTGGGGCTGTTCAGCACCTACGACGCGGGAAGCTCCTCCAACGCGGTCTCCGCGGACGGCTCACGGGTTTTCTGGACTTCCTCGCCGTTGGGCGAGCTAAATCCGGGGACGCTCTACGTGCGGATCGAGGGCAGCTTCACGATCCAGGCCTCCGAGGGATCGGCGGCGAGCTTCTGGGCGGCGAATCCCGAGGGAACCGCGGCGATCTTCACCGAGGCCGGCGAGCTGCGGCGCTTCGCGGTCGACACCGAAGAGCGGACGACGATCGCGACCGGCGTGCAGGGCGTGGCGGGCGCCAGCGAGGACCTCTCGCGGATCTACTTCGTCTCCACGCAGGTACTCGACCCCAATCCCAACTCCGAGGGCGACACCGCGGTCGCGGGGCAGCCCAACCTCTACCTGCACGAAGAGGGCGTGGGGACTGCCTTCGTCGGGACGCTCGCGACGGGGGAGGGAAGCCCGGGAACCGGGGAAACTGGTGGCTCGATCACCAACCAGCTGCTCGTCCTGCGGCTGGCGCGCGTCAGCCCCGACGGGCGTCACCTGGCCTTCGTCTCCCGGGCGCCCTTGACCGGTTACGACAACACCGACGTCGCCACGGGAGCGGCCGACACCGAGGTCTTCCACTTCGCGGCCGACACTCACGAGCTCGAGTGCGTCTCCTGCAACCCGAGCGGGGCACGGCCGGCGGGGTCGCCAGATCAGATCCGCGGCCGCGCGGGGGCGAGCGCGCCGAGGAACTTCGCCGGCATCATCCCCGGCCACCAGGGCCACTTCCACACCCGCCGCGTGCTCTCAAGCGACGGCCAGCGCCTCTTCTTCGAGAGCTTCGACCCGCTCCTGCCCCGCGACACCAACGGCAAGATGGACGTCTACCAGTGGCAGGCGCCGGGCAAAGGCGCGTGCAGCGCCGGTAGCACCCACTACTTCCCCCAGAACGGCGGCTGCCTGGCGCTGATCTCCTCGGGCCAGGGCGCCGGCAACTCCGAATTCATCGAGGCCACCCCATCGGGTGAGGACGTCTTCTTCCGCACCGAGTCGAGCCTCTTGCCCCAGGACCCCGGCCTGGAGGACATCTACGACGCCAGGGTCGGTGGTGGCTTTGAGCCACCACCACCGCCGGTGGCGAGCTGCGAGGGCGATGCCTGCCAGCCGGGGGCTGTGACGCCTGAGTTCGCCGTTCCCTCCAGCTCTGCCTTCAGCGGCCCCGGGGACCCGAATCCCAACGCCGGCAGGAAACCGCGCTGCCGCAAGGGCAAGCGGGCGGTGCGCAGGGCGGGGAAGACCCGCTGCGTCACCAAGCAGAGCAAAGGCAAAGCCAAGAGCAACCGGAGGGCGGGCCGATGAGAACGCGATTGGCAAGAGCGGCGGTCCTGGCGCTCCTCGGCTTGGCGATCGCCGTCCCCGCCGCGCAGGCGGAGTTCGGCCTAAAAGAGTTCGACGTCACCTTCACCGACGCCAAAGGCGCCCCGGTGACCCAGGCCGGCGCCCACCCCTTCGAGATGACGACGACCTTCTCGGTCAACACCACCTTCCACCCCGACCTGGGCGAGATCCCCGACGAGTCCTTCCGCGACTTCCGCTTCACCCAGATCGAGGGGCTGATCGGCAACCCGACCGCGGTGCCGCCCTGCACGACGCTGGACTTCCTCGACCACGTCGGCAACAACCCCTCCTGCTCGGACAGCTCCGCGCTCGGCGTAGCGGTGCTGCAGGTGATCAGCGTCGACGAAGACCCCATTCCGACCGCCGTCTTTAACCTCGTCCCGCCGCCCGGAGTGGCCGCCAAGCTCGGCTTCTGGGTCGCCAACACGCCGGTCACGATCGAGGCGGGGGTAAACGAAGAGACCCCTTACAACATCGTCGCCGAGGGCCGCAACATCGCCCAGCTGGTCCCCTTCTATAGCGCCGAGACGACCCTCTGGGGCAACCCCGCCGATCCCGCCCACGACTTAGATCGCGGCAAGTGCGTCGGCCCGGGCACCGCCAAATGCCCCGCCGGGATCGCGGTCAAGCCCTTCCTCACCGTGCCGCGCTCCTGCGAGGGGCCGCTCGCCACCACCTACGAGGCAACCTCCTGGGCCAGCCCGGCGGGCTTCGATGAGGGCTTCGCCCTCACCCACGACCAGGGCGGCAACCCCCAGGGCTTCCTCGGCTGCGGCAAACTCGGCTTCGACCCGAGGATCGAGGCGATCCCGACGACCCGCTCGGCGGAGTCCCCGACCGGCCTCGACTTCAACCTGCGCTTCGACGACGAGGGCCTCGTCAACCCCGACGGCCTCGCCCAGTCGGAGATCAAGAAGGCCGTGGTCACCCTGCCCGAGGGAATGACCGCCAATCCATCCCTGGCCGAGGGCCTCGGCGCCTGCTCTTTGGCCCAGTATGAAAGCGAGCGGATCGACACCGCGCCGGGAGCCGGCTGCCCCAACCAGTCGAAGATCGGCACGATCGAGGTGAAAACCCCGCTGCTGGAGGGAAAGACCCTGTCCGGCTCCCTCCACATCGCCGCCCAGAACGACCCCGACAAAGCGGGCAAGGAGAACCCCTTCGACTCCCTCCTGGCCCTCTACATGGTCTTCCGCTCACCCGAATTGGGGATCCTGGTCAAGCAGGCCGGGAAAGTGGAGCCCGACCCGCAAACCGGCCAGCTGGTCTCGACCTTCGAAGGCATCCCCCAGCTGCCCTTCTCCGATTTCAAGCTGCACTTCCGCGAGGGCGGCAGGAGCCCCCTGGTCAGCCCCCCGCGCTGCGGCACCTTTGAGGCAAAGGCGCTCTTCACCCCCTGGGCCAACCCCACCCAGCCATACACCACCACCTCTTCCTTCCAGGTGACCCAGGGACCGAACGGAGCGCCCTGTCCACCGGGAGGGACCCAGCCCTTCGCCCCGGGCTTCGAGGCGGGCTCGGCCAACAACAACGCCGGCTCCTACTCCCCCTTCGCGATGCGGCTGACCAGAAGAGACGGCGACCAGGACCTGACCCGCTTCGACGCCCTGCTGCCCCCCGGGATGGTCGGCAAGCTGGCCGGGGTGGCGAAATGCTCCGATGCAGACATCGCCCTGGCGAAGACCAGGAGCGGCCGCTCAGAGCTGGCAAGCCCCTCCTGTCCTGCCTCCTCGCAGATCGGCCAGCTGAGGGCGGGCGCGGGAGTCGGCTCCCAGCTCGTCTACGTCCCCGGCTCGATCTACCTCGCCGGGCCGTTCGGAGGAGCGCCGATCTCGGTCGTCGCGATCACCCCGGCGGTGGCAGGTCCCTTCGACATCGGCACCGTCGTCGTCCGCCAGGCACTTGCGATCGATCGCCGCACGGCCGAAGTCAGGGTCGACGGATCGCTCTCGGACCCGATCCCCCACATCCTCGCCGGCATCCCCCTGCGTGTACGCGACATCCAGGTCTACGTCGATCGCCCGAACTTCACCCTCAACCCGACCTCCTGCGATCCCTTCCAGACCGCCGCCGATATCTGGGGCGGGGGAGCCGACGTCTTCGCCAAGGGAGACGACTCCCCGGTATCTCGCGCCTCGCGCTACCAGGCGGCGGGCTGCGCCGCGCTCGGCTTCAAACCGCGCCTGGCGCTGACCCTGAAGGGCGGCACCAAGCGCGGCGATCACCCGGCGCTTCGCGGCGTCTTCAAACCAAGGCCCGGCGACTCCAACCTGGAGCGGATGGTGCTCCGCCTGCCGCCCTCGGCCTTCCTCGACCAGGCCCACATCAGAACGATCTGCACTCGCGTCCAGTTCGCCCAGAACGCCTGCCCACCGGGGGCGATCTACGGCAAGGCGAAGGCGATCACTCCGCTCCTCGACACTCCCCTCGAAGGCCCGGTCTACCTGCGCAGCTCCTCCAACAACCTGCCCGACTTCGTCGCCGACCTGCACGGCATCGTCGACGTCGAAGCCGTGGCTCGGATCGATTCGGCAAACGGCGGCATCCGCGCCACCTTCGAGGCGGTCCCAGACGCACCCTTGACCGAAGTCATCGTCGAGATGCGGGGCGGCAAAAAGGGCCTGATCGTCAACTCCAAGAACCTCTGCGCCGCCAAGAACCGCGCCAACGCCCAGATGGCCGCCCACAACGGCAAGGCACACCGGCCCAAGCCGGTTGTCGTCGCGGCGGGGTGCAAGAAGGGGCGCGCGAAGCGCTAGCGGGGTCCCTTGGCGCCGGGGCCGAAGACGCCTGGATCGCTCAGCGAGCTCGGCGAGCGCCTCCGCGCCCGCCGCAGCGAGATCGAGCAGGCGACCCTGACCCGGGCCTACGCGATCTCTGACCCCGCCCGGATCGATGACACCGCCTACCTGAGCGGGCTGCGGGCAGCGGTCTCAGCCGCTATCTCCCACGGGATCGAGGGAATCGAGCGCGGCGGCAGGCGCGTACCCCCGCCCCCCGCAGCGCTGCTCACCCAGGCCAGGGTCGCCGCCCGCGCCGGAGTCGGCCTCGACACCGTCCTTCGCCGCTACCTCGCCGGCTATGCCCTGCTGCGGGACTTCCTGATCGAGGAGGCGGAGGCGGGCTCGATCGAAGGCGCGGAGCTGAAGCGGGCGCTGGCGCTGCAGTCGACCCTCTTCGACCGGCTGCTCGCCGCGATCAGCGAGGAGCACGGGCGCGAGGCATCGAGCCGGCCGAGCTCGGCCGAAGGGCGCCGAAAGGAGCAGGTCGAGCGACTGCTCGCCGGCGAGCTCCTCGATGCCTCTGAGCTCGGCTATGAGCTCGGCGGCTCTCACACCGCCGCGATCGCCTCCGGGCCGGGAGCGCCCGAAGCGCTTCGCGACCTCGCCCGAGCGCTCGGGAGGCGATTGCTCTTGGTCGAGCGTGAGCAGGGGGTGCACTGGGCCTGGCTCGGCGCCCGCGCTCCCCTACGCCCCGAGGAGATCGAGCGAGCCACGGCCGCCTGGCCGAGTCAGATCGCCGCCGCGATCGGCGAGAGCGGCTCGGGGCTGGCGGGCTGGCGGCTCACCCACCGCCAGGCCGCCGCCGCCCTGCCGCTCGCCCTGCGCGAGCCCGGCAGGGCCCTGCGCTACGCCGACGTCGCCCTCAGCGCCTCGATTCTGCGTGACGACCTGCTCTCCACCTCGCTGCGGGAGCTGTATCTGGCGCCGCTTGAGGCAGAGCGAGACAGAGGGCAGCGGCTGCGCGAGACGCTTCGCGCCTACTTCGCCGCCGAGCGCAACGTCTCCTCGGCCGCGGCGGCCCTCGGGGTCGACCGCCACACCGTCGCCAACCGCCTGCGCGCCGCCGAGGAGCGGGTGGGGCGGCCGCTGGCGTCTTGCGTGGGGGACCTCGAAGCCGCGCTTCGGCTGGAGGAGCTCGGCTACCTCTCGCGGCCCGGCAGCGCTCCAACGACCCGGCCCGGCAGCGCTCCTTCGCCTCGACCCCTCTCCGAGCGGCGTTTCCCGCCGCTTCGGTGAATTCGGGCGGCGGATTTCACCAAATTGGTGAGGCAGGAGCGGCCTCGATCGAAGAGCCTGTTCGGGTTGCACCGGCTCTCGGCCGGGGCGGGTAACGACAAGGTCGCAGGGGCGGCCAAAGGGAGGCAGGAGCGATGGGAGTCTCACCAGGACGCAGGGTTTCGGTTGCGGGCGGGCTTGTGGCCCTTCTCGCTGTTGCGGTCACGTTCTTCCTCCTCCTCGCGACGGGTGGCTCCTCGCCCCAGAGCGCTTCCTCGAAGCCGAGCGCCCACATCGTCATGCTCGAGGATTCCGTCAAGAACCCCGGTGCCGTGGCGCGCCGCCACGCCGAGCGCTACGGGTTGGAGCTCACCCACGTCTATCAGCACGCGGTCAAGGGCTACGCGGCGCTGGCTTCCGCCGACGCGGCCGAGGCGATCGGCGAGGAGCCCGCCGTGCGCTACGTGCAGGGGGATGACCCAATCGAAACCCTCGGCGCCGGCGATATCTGGCTGCAGCGAATCGGCGCGGTCGGCAACGCCAACTTCGACCTCGACGAAGTCGACGACTACCGGGTCGACGCCGACGTCGCGATCCTCGACGACGGGATGCCGGCGGAACTATCAGGGCTCGACATAGTCAGCCGCACCAACTGCGCCAATCCCGACCCCTACCGCGAATGGCAGGGGCTCTATACCCAGCCCGATCCCGAAGACCCCAACTGGAACCCCAGCGAACGGCTGAACGAACCGGGCAAAGACTCCCCCTACGGCTGCCTTGACAACAGCGGCGTCCCGCTCGCCAAACAGGGCCACGGCCCCGTTATGGCGCAGAGGGCCGCGAGGTTCGACGGCTTTTCGGGCGGCGGCAGCGCCCCCGGCGCCCGGGTCTGGAGCGTCCGGGTGACCGCCCGCAGCGAAAACTTCGGCACCTACCTGAGCCCGCTGAGCGAGCCCGAACACCCCGAATACGACCCCGAAGCTCCGAAATGGCTCGGCTACCTCGGCACCGCGCACGTGATCGCCGGCCTCGACTGGATCGCCGCCCAAGGCAGCGAGATCGACGTCGCCAACATGAGCATCGGCTGCGCCAAGAAAGGGCACCCCGAAGTCGAAGAAGTGGTCGACCCCGACGCCACCTGCGATGCGACGATCATCGACGAGGCGATCGGAGGGGTCATCGACAACGGTGTGGTCGTGGTTGCAGCGGCGGGGAACCAACCACGCGACACCGCCGTTGTGGTCCCCCGCTCCAACCCCGACGTTCTCGCCGTCTCCTTGATCGCCGACTACGACGGCAAACCGGGTGGAGAAGACCTCAGCCCCCACATTTGCGATGGCTTCGAACAGCTCGACGACTGGAGGCAGGGCAACCGGTCCTACGGCCTTCTGGTCGACATCTCAACGGCGCTCCCCTGCGGCGGAACCTCTGGCGCCTCGGCATCGACGTCGGGTATCGCCGCCACCCTCGCCTCCCAGTGCGACCCCGACTCGCGTGAGGACGTCGAATTCATCATCGACACCTTGATGGCCGAGGGCGACACCGGCGAGATCGCCGAGGGCGGCTGGAAAGACGACTCCGGCGACGGCTGGAAGGAGCCGGTGGTGAACGTCTCCGACGAAGAGGTCTTCGACCCGGTCATGCTCCATACCTCCAACCCCGAACTCGACGAGGAACCCGACCCAGACGGCTGCGAGTGGCGCTCCCACCAGGCCGAGTCAGACGTCGACTCAGACGGCCGCGCCGATCTCGTCACGATCGACTCAGACGGGGACGCCAACGTCTTCGCCGGCGAGGTCGACGGCTATGACACCGCCAACCCGACCACCTCCCTGTCCGGCGAAGTCGACTCTGCCCTGATCGACGCCGAGGGCCACTACGCGATCGACACCGCCGACGTCACCGGCGACCGCCACGCCGACCTCGTCACCGCCAAGAGCGGCGTCGGCGTCTTCGTTCACCCCGGCAAAGCCGACGGCAGCTTCGGCGCGGGGGTCAAATCCAAAGACGGCACGGCGCTCACCCTCGACGGAGGGGGCACGGTCGAGCCGATCGCCGTCGCCGACGTCACCGGCGAGGGCCGCGCCGACCTGATCGCCACCCTCGGCGCGCTCATCCTCACCTTCCCCGGCAACACCGACGGCACCTTCGGCAACGCGATCAACACCGGGCAGAACCTGAACTCGGCCCTACTCGACGCTGAAGGCCACTACTTCCTCGACGTCGTCGACGTAACCGGCGAAGAGCTGAACGACACCGAAGCGCCGATCGACTACAACGACCGCGGCACCCACGCCGACCTGGTGACGATGAACTCCGACGGCACCGTCCGCGTCTACAAAGGCAAGGCCGACGGCAAATTCGAAGCCGCCGTCTCCGCCGCGACGATCGACCCGATCATGGACGACGGCGAAGGCGCCGAGCCGGTCGGGCTCGGCGACGTCGACCGCGACAGAAGGGCGGACCTGCTCACCCTCGAGGGCGAAACGCTGAAGCTCTACAAGGGCAAAGCCGACGGCACCTTCGCCGCCTCCAGCGAACCCTACGAAGGCGGGGTCGACTCCTCGCTGATGGACACCGAAGGCGAGGAGCTGATCGGCCTGCTCGACTACAGCCGCGACGGCCTCTCGGACCTGGTCTCCGTCGACGAGGAAGGCCAGATCCTCACCTACACCGCCCAGCGCGACGCCACCTTTGCCGCGCCGGTGGCCCAGGCGGGCACGCTCCCCTCGGTCCGCCACGACTCGAGCGGCCATGAGTTCGTCTCCGAGCGTCCCTTCCTGCGCCGGGCGGGCTGTTCGCTGCAGGGCTGCTTCTGGCACTCCGGCAAGGAAGCGCAGGCCGACGTCGACCGCGACGGGCGCTCTGACCTGGTCGCGATCCACACCGACGATGAGGCCCGCGTCTTCTCCGGAACCGCGAGTGGCTATGACACCGCCGGCCCGACCGTCTCCCTGTCCGAAGAAGTCGACCCGGCCCTGATCGACGCCGAAGGCCACTACGCGATCGACACCGCCGACGTCACCGGCGACCGCCACGCCGACCTGATCACTGCCGAGAGCGGTGTCGGCATCTTCGTACACCCCGGCAAAGCCGACGGCACGTTCGGCGTGGGGGTGAAATCCAAGGATGGCACCAAACTCACCCTCGACGGCTCCGGCACGGTCGAGCCGATCGCGGTCGCCGACGTCACCGGCGAGGGCCGCGCCGACATGCTCGCGACCCTGGGCTCGCTCGTCCTGACCTTCCCGGGCAACAAGGACGGCACCTTCGGCAACTCGATCGCCACCGGGCAGAACCTGAACTCCGCCCTGATGGACGCAGAAGGCCATTACTTCCTCGACACGATCGACGTCACGGGCGACGGCCACGCCGACCTGGTCAGCTCCAACACCGCCGGCACCCTCTACGTCTACAAAGGCAAAGCCGACGGCAAACTCGAAGCGGCCGTCTCCGCCGCCTCGCTCAACCCGATCATGGACGACGGCAAAGGCGAGGAGCCGGTTGGCCTCGGCGACGCCAACGGCGACCGCAGGGCCGACCTGCTCACCCTCTCGGACGCCGACGGCAAACTGAGGCTGCGTCTGGGCAACGCCGACGGCACCTTCGCGACGGCGACGACCCCCTACGCCACCGCGATCGACTCCTCGCTCCTCGACGGCACCGGCAACGAGCTGATCGGCCTGCTCGACCACGGCCGCGACGGCCGCGCCGACCTCGTCTCCCTCGACGCAGAAGGCGAGGTCTCCACCTACGCGGCCCAGGTCAGCGGCGGCACGGTCAGCTTCGCCGCCCCCGTCTCCTCGGGCGGCGAACTCGGCTCCCTGCGCCACGGCGAAAGCGGCCACGAGTTCCTCTCCGAGCGACCATCGCTGCGCCGTGCAGGCTGGTGCACCGCGAGCGGCTGCGTGTGGTCCTCAGAATGAGCCGGCGCACCCCGACAGTTCTCGCAGCCCTGCTGGGCACGGTGGCCCTCGCGCTTGCGGGGAGCGGCTCGGCGCCGAGCCCCAGCGGGGAGGCCCCCTACATCGTCCTGTTCGAGGATTCGGTCGACCGCCCGGTCGCGGTGGCCGAAGACCAAATCGAGCGTCATGGCGGCGAGCTCGGCTACGTCTATCGCCACGCCCTGAAGGGCTACTCGGCGGTTCTGCCGCGCGAGGAGGCCGAGAGGCTTCGAGGCGATCCGCGGGTCATCGCCGTCAGGCCCGACCACCGGGTCCTCCCGGCCGCGCAGACGATCCCCACCGGGGTCAACCGCATCTTCGCAACCGCCAACGCCGCCTTCGACATCGACGAAGACGACCTCCGGGTCGACGCCGACGTGGCGGTGATCGACACCGGGGTCGACGGCGAACTCTCCGACCTCCCGGTCGCCGTTCGCATCGACTGCTCCAACGGAGCCGAAGAACCTGGCGAATGCGTCACCGAAGGCGGTGTCGGCAACGGGCACGGCACCCGGGTCGCCGGCGTCGTCGGGGCCCTCGACAACGGCGAAGGCACGGTCGGCGCCGCCCCGGGCGCGCGGATCTGGTCCGTGAATGTCCACGAGACGGCGGTCGAAATAACCGAGGCCCAGATCGTCGCCGGGGTCGACTGGGTGACCGGGCAGGCCGAAGACATCGAGGTGGCGAATATGAGCATCGCCTGCGCCACCCTGCCCTGCTCGCTGCCGACCCTCGACGATGCGATCTCCGCTTCGATCGAAGCCGGCGTCGTCCACGTCGTGGCGGCCGGCAACAACGGCGGCAACGCGGCGAGCTCGACCTTCGGCACCGCTCCCGGCGCGATCACCGTCGGCGCGATCGCCGACTACGACGGCCTGCCCGGGGGCGGCGCGTCCGTGCCCGTCGGTTGCGTCAACCGCGGCGCCGACGATCACCGAGCCGGCTTCAGCAATCATGGCCTCGAGGTCGAGATCGTCGCGCCGGGCGCCTGCATCTACTCGACCAATCCGGGTGGCACGTATGGAACCGGGGACGGCACCTCCTTCGCCTCCCCCCAGGTCGCCGCTGCGGCCGCTGTCCTCGCCAGCCAGTGCAATCCCGACTCCCGCGCGGACGTCGAATTCATCGCCGACACCGTGATGGCCGAGGGCAACTCGGGCGAGATCGCCGAGGGGGGCTGGAACGACACCGCGGCTGATGGCTGGAAGGAGCCGCTGCTGAACATCTCCGACGAAGAGGTCTTCGACCCCGTTCTGCTTGACCCCTCCAACCCCGAACTCGACGAGGAACCCGACCCCGACGGCTGCGAGTGGCGCTCCCACCAGGCCGAGTCCGACGTCGACTCAGACGGCCGCGCCGATCTCGTCACGATCGACTCAGACGGGGACGCCAACGTCTTCGCCGGAGAGGTCGACGGCTATGACACCGCCAACCCGACCGTCTCCCTGCAGGGCGAAGTCGACCCCGCGCTCGGCGACGGCGAGGGCCACTACGCGATCGACACCGCCGACGTGGACGGCGATCGCCACGCCGACCTCATCACCTTCACCGGAGGCGAGGGCGCCTACGTGCACCCCGGCGACGGCGAAGGCGGCTTCGGGGCGCCGATCCACTCCCTGCAGGGCCAGACGCTCAGCTTCGACGGAACCGGAGGCACGCTAGAGCCGATCGCGGTCGCCGACGTCAACGGAGACGAGCGCTCAGACCTGGTCGCCACCGCTGGCAACCTGGTCGTCACCTTCCCCGCCAACGCGAACGGCACCTTCGGCTCCCCGCTCTTCGACGGCGGCCTCTGGCTGAACTCCGCCCTGATGGACGGAGTCGGCCACTACTTCCTCGACGTGATCGACGTAACGGGCGAAGAGCTGAACGACACCGAAGCCCCGATCGACTACAACGACCGCGCCACCCACGCCGACCTGGTGACGATGAACTCCGACGGCACCGTCCGCGTCTACAAGGGCAAGTCAGACGGCAGGTTCCAGAAAACGCCTATCAGCGCCGCGACGATCGACCCGATCATGGACGACGGCGAAGGTGAGGAGCCGGTCGGCTTGGGCGACGTCGACCGCGACAGAAGGGCGGACCTGCTCACCCTCGACGGCGAAACGCTGAAGCTCTACCGGGGCAAAGCAGACGGCACCTTCGCCGCCGCAAGCGAACCCTACGAAGGCGGGGTCGACTCCTCGCTGATGGACACCGAAGGGCAGGAGCTGATCGGCCTGCTCGACTACAGCCGCGACGGCCTCTCGGACCTGGTCTCGGTCACCGACGAAGGCCAGATCCTCACCTACACCGCCCAGCGCGACGCCACCTTCGCGGCGCCGGTGGCTGGGGAAGGCACGGTCCCCTCGGTCCGCCACGGAGGGCAGTACGAGTTCCTCGCCGAGAAGCCCTTCCTCAGGCGGGCGGGCTGCGAGGAAAGCGACTGCATCTGGACGCCGCCGCTCCACCCGCCGCGCTTTCACTCCACCTCCTACCCGGCGGAGCTCTCCGGGGGCGGGTTCGGCACCTTCACCACCTCCGTCGGAGCCTACGCCTGCGAAGAAAGCGCCCTGCAGGGAGAGCTTGAGAACGCAAGCAGCCAGTTGGACCTGAACGCCTCCTACGGCAAATGCCTCGGTGCGGGCGCTTTCTCCTCGGCGGTCGACATGAACAGCTGCCACTACACGCTCGCACTCCAAAACGCCGGCCCCCCTTACACCGGCACCCTCGGCGTCGCCTGCTCTGAAGAAGGCGACGGGATCGACTTCAACGCCTACCTGAACAAAGCGCACACGATCCTCGCCTGCCGCGCAAAACTCCTGCCCCAGGAAGGCAAAGCCGGGCTCGATCTAACAACCAGCGGCACGGGAGGCGAACGCAAAGTCGAGATCGACGCCCAGGTCGAAGGGCTCGAATACGCGTTCACGGGAGCCTGCGGTGGCAAATCGGGCGTCCACACCAACGGCGTCATCTCGGGCGAAACGACGCTCGAGGGAGAGAGCGAAGCGGAACTGCAGCTGCCTGTCTACCTGGCGGGGGAGGAATCGCCCTAGAGCGGAGCTTTCCGATGCGCGATCGCATTGACGACCGCTAAGGTTGTTCGCAGTGCCCGGATAGCTCAGTTGGTAGAGCACTTCCATGGTAAGGAAGGGGTCACGAGTTCGAGTCTCGTTCCGGGCTTTCGCGCAATCGGCGCCGTTAGAATCCGGCTTGTGGCCACGAGTCCAAAGCCCGAGCGAACCGGCAACTGGACGCCCGATGGCGCTGCCGAGCGCGCGCTCGCTCGGCGCGAATACCTGGAGACGACGCCTGGACAGCGGGTTGAGCAGGCGATAGCTCTCTCGGCCGTCTTGACGCAGCTTGCAGCGAACGGGCGCGCTCGAAGAGCCCGAGAGCTGCGCGGGCAATAGCTCGAGAAGAAGAACAAGCGAAGGGCGCGGAGCTGCCGCCCGCAGCGCCCCTCGACGTCGAGAAGTTGCTGGCCGCGCTTGAAGCGGCGGGTGTCCGCTTCATCGTGATCGGTGGGTTTGCCGTCAGTGCGCACGGCCACCCACGGGGAACCAACGATCTGGACATCGTTCCGGATCCCGATCCGCGAAATCTTGATCGGCTGGCGAGGGCGCTGATGGATCTGGGTGCGTTGGTGCTCGGCTCGGAGGAGTTCGAGGGGGAGGAGCTTCCAGATCCGCACGATCCGGCTGCGCTTGCTCTCGGAGGCAACTTCGTCCTCACCACCAAGCACGGCCGACTCGACGTCATGCAGATCGTCAGCCCAGATCTCGAGTACGGCGACTTCGACAGCGCGGCAATCGAGGATGAGGTTCTGGGCCACCGGGTTCGCTTCTGTGGCTATGAGCACCTCGTGGCGATGAAGGAAGCCGCGGGCCGCGATCAGGATCTCGTCGACCTAAGGCGCCTTCGCGAGGCAAGGGGCGAATAGGCCGAAAGAGGGGGCCATGCCAGCCGACGCTGGACGCCTTCGTGGATGACGTTTGGGCGCCCCGTGCTCGACGCCACATCTTCCGCACCGCCGGCGGTAGCCACTGGGTCGAGACTGATTGGCGCAACTACCGCACCCGCCATTTCGCGCCGGCGCTGGAACGGGTCGAGACGGAGTGGAAGGACTGGCGAGCCCCTTGCCCCGACGCAGAGCTGTCTCTGAAACCGTGGCCGGTCTCAGAGACACCCGCCCCTACGACCTCGGACGCCATACCCACTCGGCCCTGATGCTGGCCTCCGGGATGAGCCTGCAGCGGCTCGCCCGCATCCAGGGCCACGGCATCCGCATCCTCGACGAGTCCTACTCGGAGGAGCTCGCCGAGTTCGAGGAGCGCGGCGTGCGCATCGACCCGGTGCGGGAGATCGAGCAGGCTCGAGCCACGGTTTGGGAGCGTCCGCTCCGCTAGAGATCGCTAGCCTCTCCGCCCAATGGACTTCTCGCTTACCGATGAGCAGGAGGACTTCGTCGACGCGATCCGGCGGTTCTGCGACCACGAGTGCGGGACGCGGGACCAGCGCGAGCGGCTGACGGAGTCCTATCGCAAGCACCACAACGACACGATCTACGAGCAGATGGCCGAGCTGGGCTGGCTCGGGATCACGATCCCGGAGGAGTACGGCGGCTCCGGCGGCTCGATGCTCGACGCCTGCATCTTCATGGAGGAGACCTCGCGGGCGCTGGCGCCGATCGGCGGCTATGCGACGACGCTGATCGTCGCCGGTGCGACCAAGCGCTTCGGCACCGAGGAGCAGAAGAAGGAGATCCTCGGCGGGATCGCCGGCGGGGCGGTCGAGGCGATCGCGATGACCGAGCCCGAGGCCGGCTCCGACGTCGGAGCCCTCACGACCTCGGCCGAGCAGGTCGACGGCGGCTTCGTCCTCAACGGGCAGAAGGTCTTCATCTCCAACGCCCACATCGCCGACCACGTCCTCATTGTCTGCCGCACCACCAAGGGCTCCAACAAGCACGAGGGCCTCTCGATGATCTGGATCCCCCGCGAGACCGACGGTCTGGAGATCATCCCGATCAAGACGATGGGCGGCGAAGAGACCAACCACCTCTACCTGACCGACGTCGAGGCGCCCGCCGACGCCGTCCTCGGCGAGGTCGACAAGGGCTGGACCCAGCTGATGGCGGGACTCAACGTCGAGCGGCTGATCCTCGCCGCGACGATGCTCGGCATCGCCCAGCTCGTCTTCGACGAGGCGATCGTCTACATCAAGGAACGCAAGCAGTTCGGCCGTCCGATCGGCTCCTTCCAGGCGCTCCAGCACAAGATCGCCGACATGGCGACCGAGATCGAGGCAGCCCGCCTGATGACCCGCTGGGTCGCCACCCTCACCGACGAGGATCCGGACAAGATGCTGCCCCGCGAGGCGTCGATGGTGAAGCTCTACGTGACCGAGGTCTGCAAACGGGCGGCGGTCGACGGGATGCAGATGATGGGCGGCTACGGCTACGCCTCCGAGTACGACATGGAGCGCCTCGTCCGCACCGCGATGGTCTCGACCATCTACGGCGGCACCTC
>Ga0190265_10000724_pt1 | contig 22177 bp, 22 predicted proteins | sample Popmic124T_FD_133135 | JGI IMG/M metagenome (GOLD analysis project Ga0190265, IMG submission 133135) | Populus adjacent soil microbial communities from riparian zone of Indian Creek, Utah, USA - 124 T | ecosystem: Environmental > Terrestrial > Soil > Riparian zone | place: USA: Utah | collected...
TAGAAGATTCGGCTTCCGCCATAGTATTTTCCCGCAATGGCGAGGCCTGGCCGCCTATCAATATGGTTAACCACTTCGGATGGGCCCGACCGTTCTTTGGGCCGAAGCGGGAGGATTAGGAGATGATCGAAGTGGCGAGCGGGCTGAATGAGCTGCGTCCCCGGATCAGCGTGATCGGGGTTGGCGGCGCGGGGTGCAATGCGGTCGCGAACATGGTGGCGAACGCGGTCGGCGGAGTGACCTTCATCGCCGCAAATACAGACGCCCAGGCGCTGCAGGCGTCGCCGGCGGACAGGATCCTCCAGCTGGGCCGGAGCACGACCCAGGGGCTGGGCGCCGGATCGCGCGCCGAGCTCGGCAAGGCCGCCGCCGAGGAATCGCTCGCCGAGATCGACAAGATGCTCGACGGCGCCCACATGGTCTTCATCGCCGCCGGCATGGGCGGCGGCACCGGCACCGGCGCCGCGCCGGTCATCGCCAGGGCCGCGCGCGACAAGGGCATATTGACCGTCGGCGTCGTCACCAAGCCGTTCGCCTTCGAGGGCAAGCGCCGGGCGGAGGCCGCCGAACTCGGGCTCGAGGCGCTGCAGAGCCATGTCGACACCCTGATCGTCATCCCGAACCAGAATCTGTTCCGGATCGCGAGCCCGGCGACCACCTTCAAGGCCGCCTTCGACCTCGCCGACGAGGTGCTGCAGCAGGGCGTGCGCGGGATCACCGACCTGATGGTCATGCCCGGCCTGATCAACCTCGATTTCGCCGACATCCGCACGGTCATGGCCAATATGGGCAAGGCGATGATGGGCACCGGCGAGGCGACCGGCGAGGATCGCGCGATCCGCGCCGCCGAGCAGGCGATCACCAACCCCTTGCTCGACGAGGCGCTGAAGGGCGCGCGCGGGCTGATCATCTCGATCACCGGCGGCGACGACATGCTGCTGATGGAGGTCGACGAGGTCGCCAGCCATATCAAGGAGCTGGTCGATCCCGACGCCGACATCATCTGGGGCTCGGCCTTCGATCCGGCGCTCGCCGGGCGGATCCGCGTCTCCGTGGTCGCCACCGGAATAGACACCGCCGCCGCGGCCGCGATGACCTTCGCCGCCGCGCCTTCGCCTGCAGCCGTATTGGCGCCGGTCAGGATCGAAACCGCGCCGTTCTTCGGCCCGGCGCCGCCCGCGCTGTTCGCGCCGGTTCCGGCGCCGACCATCTTCAAAATGCCCGTGCAGGCCGCGCTTCCGCTCGAAGCGCCGGCGCCGGCGGACGAGATTGGCGTGGACGAGCTGCTCCTGACCGTCGAGCGGGTGCTGACCCTGGAGCCGCCCGAGGGCATGGACGCGTTGGAGACGCTCGACCCGTTCGCGGACGAGATCGCGGCCGGCGCGACCGTCATTCCGATCCGCGGCCCCAGCCTGTTCGAGCGGATGGCGACGCTCGCGCGCGGCACCGCGAAGCAGGTCCGCGACGCCGAGGACGGGGTGCCGATGCCGCACCTCTACCGCGGCCGCGACTTCACCGCCGAGCCCATGGCCCGCGCCGCCTGAAGCAGCCCGGCGCAATTCTCCCTACCCTTGGCAACTTCCCGCCAAAGGGCACTGCCGCTCCGGCCCACGCTTATCGGGCCGGGGCGGCTTTTTATTAGAGCGTCTTCAGATACTCGATCAACGCCCTGCGCTCGTCGAGACTGAGGCTGCGGCCGACGACGCCCGGCGGTCGCTGCCCGAGGGCGATGCCGGGCGGGCCTTCGAACAAATGGCCGGTGTTGAAATTGCCGGCGATCCGGGTGTCGAGCCGGAAGGTGCCGCCGTCCCGATAGCCCACGCGCTGGGGATCGAACTCGCGGTTGCCGTAAAGCAGGATGCATTGCATCGCGCCGCGCGAGGCGGCGCAATGGCGGTTGCGCTCCGCATAAGGCGAGAGCAGGTCCATCAGCGTCGGCACCGAGCCGTTGTGGAGGAAGGGGCCGGTCGCCCAGATGCCGTTGAGCGGCCGCGCCTTGTAGACCAGCCAGTCCTCGAGGCGGTTCGGCCGATTGCCGTTCATCCGCTGCCGGTCCGCCTCCGACGTGTTGTTGTCGTCGTACCAGCGGTTGGTGACCTTCTCGACGAGCTGGCCGAGCGCGTCGCCGAACTTGTAGCGGCGCATATTGCCCCGTGTCGCGTCGTGGCGGAGGAGGCCGAGCGAGGCCGGTACCCACACCCTCCGGTTCGCCATGCCCACCGCTTGGCCGGGATCGGTCCCGACCCGTTCGATCGGGATCCGGCGGAGCCTCAGGAAACGCTCGCCGGCGCTGTTGTCGCCAGCGGGGCTCCAATTGTTCTCGGCCCAGAATTCGGGCGTGTTGGGTGCGGGCAGGTGACAAACCTGGCAGTTCTCGCGATAGAGCGCCGCGCCGCGCTCGGCGAGCGGCCGGTCGATCTGGCCGGCCTGGCCGAAGATGTCCGCGGGCCAGGCCGGGGAACGCAGCCCGGTGAATTCCCGATTCTGCATGGGCTGGGTCGCTCCCGCCAGCCTGGCTTCGATATGGTCGTGCAGGCGGTCGACCGGAATGGTCGAGGTGAAGCGCGGCGTCGGGCCATTGTTGTAATTGACCAGCGCGCCGACGCCCATCGCCTCGCCGGCGTTGCGGACCATCGGCTGCATGATCGAGCTGTTATACTGCACCCAATCGAACCAGGATGTGTCCCAGATGTGGGGGTAGGCGACCGGCGCGTTGGTCGGCGCGTAATTGTCCGCGATCCCCATGCCGACACCGAACACCTGGTTGCCGATCCGGTTCAGCGCGTCGAGCCGGCCGAAGCCCTCTTCGACCGATCCTTCGCTCGCGTGTTTCTGCGTCAGCGACAAGATCAGGCCTTCCACGATCCTGCGTGCGAGCGCGCGTGCGAGCCGGGTCCGATCACGAATCCGTTCCCGCGAAGTCGGCGGGCCGACCACGCGGTCCGCGAAACGGTGGAAGACGCGCACGTCGAGCGCGGTCCGCTTGACCGCTTCGCCCAGCTGGTCGCGGAACGCGCTCAGATTGGTCATCGCGGGCCCGCCGTCGATCAGGAGGCTATTGCCGTCATGATCGATCCGGCCGGTGTGGCAGGCCGCGCAGGTGAATCCGATCTGGTCGATCCGGTTGTTCGGCTCGCGGAGGCGCGGATTGGTCCCGCGCGTGCGGGCAAAGCCGATCGGCAGCCCGTCGGGGTTGGCGTCGTTGCGTCCGCTCGGGATGAAGCCGAACGTTTCGAGATTGGCGGAGTCGCTGAACAAACCGCTTCCATCCGGCTGTTCGAGCGCCAGGAACCAGGTCGCCGGAATCGGCAGGGTCGCAGTGCCCTGCGATTCATGATGGTAGGCCTGCCGCACTTCGGGGGTCCAGTTTTGCTCGAGCCAGTTACCGCCGGCCGTCGTGGCGGGCTGCTCGGCCGAGCCGCAGCTGCCGAGCGAACCGATGAGGGCGACCGCCGCGACCGCGCCCGCGAGTCGCAGGGAGCCGGACGCCAGGGTCGGCCTGCGGCCGGCCAGCACGGTCTTCATCAGCATCGCGGATTTGCGAATTTTCCTGGTCATCGATCCCACTCCCCCAAGAAACCAGCCGACTCGATCAAGTACTCGATCAAGTAGAAGTCTAGCGGAGAACCGAAGCATTGACCATTGCTGGAAACAGCAGGCGCAATATTGTCCGGCCCGCCGCGCCGGCACAGGTGGACAAGTGCGCGCGAGTTGACGAAGAACGCGTTCCGGCGCCCGGCGCGGCTGCCGCCGAGCAGGCGAGGGAGGGGAGCGTTGGGGCGCGCGATTGCGATCATGTTGGGAATGTGCGCCGCCCTCCTGCTGATCGGCCAATGCGTCGGCAGCGAGGAATATCAGAGTCCCTCGACTGTAACCTTCACCTTCGAAGGTCAGATTCCGGGAGCCGACCGCGCCGTCCGGAGGGCGCGCAATGCGAGCGAGCGCATCCCGGTCGCCTCCGATCCGCGCGCGGATCATCGCCTGTTGAACTGGACGCGCATGTCGAACGGCAATGTCGAAGCCGTCACCCGGCGGGACGGGCCTTCGGGGACCCGTTTCGCGCGCCGCGAGATCGATTGTGGGGCCCGGACCTTCCGAACTCTGGGAGAAGGCGACACGCTCGGCGAAGCACTCGCCGACGTGCCCAGCCCCGGCTTCATGGGCCCGCTCGCCGGCCAGCCAGGCTCGGCGCAGGCAGCGGACTTCATCTGCCGCAAGGCGGGCCGCCAGGGTCCGTACTCAATACCGGAGGCGGTCGTGACGGGTTGGCGGCAAAGGACAGCCCGCCGCTTCGCGGTCGGCCGGAGGAGCCGGCTGGGGGCGTCGAGTGCCTTGGACGGGTATCCTGACCCGCCCTTCGGCCCTCTCCTTCCCAGCCGGCTCCTCCGGCCGATCCCGGCCACCTCCGGTATTGAGTACGGACCCTAGGGTGGGATTCTCCGTCCGTCGATGCGAGGGTGCGCGAGGATCGTCGAGGGAGAGAGCCATGATCGAAATCAGCGCCTTCAAATCGGTGCCGCCGTTCGCGCAAGGCCTGGTGCGCGACCTGCGCGTGCGCTGGGCGCTCGAGGAGGCGGGGCTGGGTTACGCGCAGCATTTGCTTGGCGACGGCGAAAAGGACGGGGCGGACTATCGCGCCTGGCAGCCTTTCGGCCAGGTGCCGGCATTTGAGGAGGACGGCCTCAGGCTGTTCGAATCGGGCGCGATCGTCCTCCATATCGCCGGCAAGGCGGAGGCGGGCGAGGCTTTGCTCCCCGCCGATCCGGCGGCGCGCGCCCGCGCGATCCAGTGGATGTTCGCGGCGCTCAACACGATCGAGCCCCAGATCCAGAACCTCGCCGCCATCGACCTGTTCTACGCGAGCGAGGACTGGGCCAGGGCCCGCCGCCCCGGCGCCGAGGAGATGGTTCGCAAACGCCTCGCCGACCTCGCGGCGGCGCTCGGCGGCAAGGATTGGCTCGACGACGGCGGCTTCACCGCCGGCGACCTTCTGATGGCGACCGTGCTGCGCATCCCGCGGCATACCGACCTCGTCGCGGAGGCGGGCCTCGCCGTCTACCTCACCCGCTGCGAGGCGCGGCCGGCCTTCCAGCGGGCGCTGTCGGCCCAGATGGCGGCGTTTGAGCCCTAATCCTGGCATGGCCCCCGCCCGCGCCTGAGTGCGGGCAAGAATTCACTCCACCGTCACCGACTTCGCCAGGTTCCTCGGCTGATCGACGTCCGTGCCCCTCGCCACGGCGACATGGTAGGCCAGCAGTTGCACCGGGACCGCGTAGACGAGCGGTGCGATGAGCGGGTGGACCTGGGGCATTTCGATGGTGGCGATCGTGTTTTCGCCGGCCGCGGCGATGCCTTCGGCGTCCGAGATCAGCACGACTTTGCCGCCCCTCGCCTGGACTTCCTGCATGTTCGAGACGGTCTTTTCGAACAGCGGCCCCGATGGCGCCAGCACGATGACGGGGACGTCGTCGTCGATCAGCGCGATCGGACCGTGCTTCATCTCGCCCGCCGCATAGCCCTCGGCGTGGATGTAACTGATCTCCTTGAGCTTGAGCGCGCCTTCCAGAGCCAGCGGATAATCCTGGCCGCGGCCGAGGTAGAGGACGTCGCGCGCCTCGGCGATGAAATGCGCCATTTTGGCGATGTCCTCGTCATGGCCCAATGCGGCGTTGATCGCGGCGGGCGCTTCGGTCAAATGGAGGACGATCTCGCGCTCCTCTTCCTCGCTCATCGCGCCCTTGTCGCGCGCGACCTTGGCGGCCAGCGCGGCGAGCACGGCGAGCTGGCAGGTGAAGGCTTTCGTGGACGCGACGCCGATTTCGGGTCCGGCATGGGTGGGGAGCAGGAGATCGGCCTCGCGCGCCATCGAGCTGGTCGGCACGTTGACGACGACCGCGATCTTCTGGCCGCCTGAGCGGGCGTGGCGGAGCGCGGCAAGCGTGTCGGCGGTCTCGCCCGATTGGCTGATGAAGAGCGCGAGGCCGCCCTCCTCGAGCACCGGATCGCGGTAGCGGAACTCCGATGCGATATCGAGTTCGCAGGGCACGCGGGCGAAGCGCTCGATCCAATATTTGGCGACCATGCCGGCGTAATAGGACGTGCCGCAGGCGATGATCGAAATGCGCGGCACCGCGGCGAAAGAGAAGTCCATGTCGGGCAGCGCGACCTTCTGCTCGAGCGGCCGCAAATAGGAGCCGAGCGTCTGGGCGACGACGAGCGGCTGCTCGAAAATCTCCTTCTGCATGAAATGGGCGTGATTGCCCTTTTCGATGCGGGCCGCCGAGGCGCCGGATTCGACGATGTCGCGCGCGACCTCGCGATTTCCCCGGTCGAAGATGCGCACCTTCTCGTGCGTCACGACCGCCCAGTCGCCTTCGTCGAGATAGGCGATGCGCTGGGTCAGCGCGGCCAGCGCGAGCGCGTCCGAGCCCAGATAATTTTCGCCTGCGCCGTAGCCGATGGTGAGCGGCGCGCCCAATCGGGCGCCGACGATCATGCCGGGATGGTCGCGGAACAATATCGCCAGCGCGAAGGCGCCCTGGAGGCGGGGCAGCACCGCGGCGACCGCCGCTTCCGGATCGAGGCCCGCTTCGAGCCGGTCGGCGACGAGATGGGCGACGACCTCGCTGTCGGTCTCGCTCTCGAAGCTGCGGCCCTTGGCCTGCATTTCCTCGCGCAGCGGCTTGAAATTCTCGATGATGCCGTTGTGAACGACGGCGACGCCGCCGACCACGTGCGGATGGGCGTTGCCCACCGTCGGCGCGCCGTGGGTCGCCCAGCGGGTATGGGCGATGCCGACTTCGCCCGGCAGCGGCGCGGCGGCGAGTTCGCGGGCGAGATTGTCGAGCTTGCCCTCGGCGCGGCGGCGCTCGAGGGCGCCATCGACGATGGTGCAGATGCCGGCCGAATCATAGCCGCGATATTCGAGCCGGCGCAGCCCGTCCATGAGCCGCTCCGTCACGCCCGTCCGCCCGACAATGCCGATGATCCCGCACATGACGCCGTCTCTATCCCGCGCTTGGTTGACTTGCTTCCCTAGAGCGGGCCGGGCCGCTCCGCCAGTGGCCGCGGCGCATGACGATTCCGGCTTGACGCGAACCGGGACAGGCCTATTTGAACGGCCTTCGGGTTGGGGAATAAGCGGTGTTCTATCAACGTCTTGCATCGGCCGCGTCGGCCGCTGCCCTCATTTTCGCGGCGGGCGCGGCGCCGGCCCAGATCGTGCCGCCCGATCCCGGCGGCGCGCCGGTTGAGACCGCGGCGCCTGCCGAAGCCCCTCCGCCCGAAGCGAACGCGGCCGATTCGCCCTGCTGCACGGTGCCGGCGCGCACGCCGATCGAGATCGAGCTGCTCGAAACGGTCAACAGCAAGGCCAACAGCCCGGGCCAGACCTTCGCCTTCCGGCTGGCCGCGCCGCTCACCATCGAAGGCCGCGTCGTCATCCCGGCGGGCACGCCCGGCGTCGGCGAGGTCGTCCACGCCGAGCGCGCCCGCTTCGGCGGCCGGGCCGGCGAGCTGATCCTCGCTGCGCGCTACCTCGATTTCAACGGCACCCGAATCGCGCTGCGCACCATGCGCTTCGGCGCGCAGGCCGGCCGCGACAGCAGCGGCACGATCAACAATGTCAATCTGGCGCTGGCGGCGACCGTTCCGGCTTTGTCGCTGGTCGCCTTCATGATCGCGGGCGGCGAGGTCAACGTGCCCGCGGGCGCCCGCGCAACCGCCCAGATTGCGGCCGAGATCAGGCTCGCGCCGGTCGAATGAAACTTTGCTTCAAATGGGGGAGGACAAGATGGCACGTTTCACAAGGTTGATGCTGATCGGCGCATTTGCGGCGCTCGCAATTCCGGCCGCGGCGCCGGCGCAGAATTCGTCGGGACAGGCGGAGGCGCAGGCCGCGCCGGTGATTCCGCCGCCGCCCGCCGGCATGGGGCAGGTCGTCTTCTACCGGAGCTCGCGCATGGGCTTTGCGATCAGCTGCCGGGTCCATGAGAACGGACAGGTCGTCAATCGGCTGCCGCCCGGCAAATATTTCATCCACAGCACGACGCCGGGCGCGCACGCATATTCGGTGCGCAGCGAGGCGACCGACGTGATCCGGGTCGAGGTCGAGGAAGGCGAGACCCAATATGTGCGCTGCGCGATCGGCATGGGCATCGGCGTAGGCCGGCCCAATCTGTCGCCGCAGAGCCGCGAGGATTTCGACCGTCGCGGACGCGGGCTCGATCTGATGCCGCCTTTTGTCGCGGGCAGCGACGATTGAGAGAGCGGCCGGGGTGCGCGTCCTGATCGGGTTGGCGCTTGCCCTGGGCGGGATGGCCGGCGCCGCGCAGGCGCAGGCCGCGCCCTGCTGCACGATCGCGGCGGAGACGGCGGTGCGGATCGAGATCGTCGCGCCGGTCAGCAGCCGCTCGAGCCGGACCGGCCAGCTTTTCGCGATCCGCCTCGCCGAGCCGATCCTCGTCGACGGGCGCGCTCTGGTGCCGGCCGGGGCGGCGGGGATCGGGGAGGTGGTCCACGCCGCGCGGCGCGGCGGCGGCGGCACCCCGGGCGAGCTCATCCTCGCCGCGCGCTATCTCGATCATGGCGGCGTGCGCATCGCCCTCCACAAGCTCCGCTTCGCGCGCTCGGGCGCCGACGGCCGGATCGGCTTCGTCGTCGGCTATCCGGCTTCCTATCTCCTGACGACGCCGGGCGGCCATGTCGACGTGCCGGCGGGCACGATCCTCCAGGCCCTGGTCGCGGCGCCCGTCACCCTCCCCGCGCCCGACTAGGGTCTAGATCGCTTTCTTGCGGGCTCGCATCTTCTCGCGGAAGCCCTTGGCGCGTCCGGGTTTCTCCACCTGCGTGGCCCGGGCGAGCGCGATCGCATCGTCGGCGACGTCTTTCGTGATCACCGAGCCGGCGGCGATCAGCGCGCCCTTGCCGACCGAAACCGGCGCGACGAGCGCGGTGTTGGAGCCGATGAAGGCGCCCTCGCCGATCCAGGTCTTGTATTTGAAGAAGCCGTCATAATTGCAGGTGATCGTGCCGGCGCCGATATTGGCGCCGGCGCCGATCTCGGCATCGCCGAGATAAGCGAGGTGATTGGCCTTGGCGCCCTTGCCCAGAATCGCCTGCTTGACCTCGACGAAATTGCCGATCCGGGCGCCTTCGCCGATCTCGGCGCCGGGGCGCAGCCGCGCGAACGGGCCGATCCGCGCGTCCGCCGCGATGGTCGCGCCCTCGATGTGGGAGAAGCTGCGGATCCTGACGCCCTCGCCGATAGCGACGCCGGGTCCGAACACGACGTTGGGCTCGACGATCGTGTCGCGGCCGATTTGCGTGTCGTGGGCGAACCAGACCGTCTCGGGATCGATCAGAGTCACGCCCGATTCCATCGTGCCGGCGCGGGCATGGCGCTGCCAATAGGCCTCGAGCTTCGCGAGATCGGCACGGCTGTTCACCCCCGCGACCTCGCCGCTGCTTCCCTCGACGACGAAGCTGCTTTTCCCTTCGGCGGCGGCGAGCATGACGATGTCGGGAAGGTAATATTCCCCGGCTGCATTCTGCGTCCCGACCCGCTCGAGCAGAGGCCATAGATCCGCTGAACGGCAGAGCATCATCCCCGAATTGCACAGGCCCACCCCGCGCTCGCCTTCGGAGGCGTCCCTATATTCGACCATCTTGGCGATGCGGCCGTCCCCATCAGCGATGATTCGTCCATAATGGCCGGGATCTTCGGGCCGGAAGCCGAGCACGACGACTGCGGCGTCCGGCCGCAGATCGAGCTCGGTCAACATCGAATTCAGGGTCGTGAAATCGACCAGGGGGACGTCGCCGAACAGGATCAATATGTCGCCGTCGAAACCCTCAAGCGCGGCGCGCGCCTGCAAAACAGCGTGCGCGGTGCCGAGTTGGGGCTCTTGCGTGACGACAGCCACGCCCAATCCTTCGACGGCCGCCTCGACCTGTTCCCGTTGCGCGCCGACCACCACAATTTTTGCGGCGGGCTCCAGCCGCTCAACCGTCGCCAGCAGGTGCAGCAACATGGGCCGCCCCGCGATCGGATGCAGCACTTTGTGCAGATCGGACTTCATCCGCGTGCCCTTGCCGGCGGCGAGGATGATTGCGGCGACGGGTCTGGCCATGGGGCGCACATCGCATGGAAACCTTGCCATTTCCATAGCTCCACCCCAAGCGGCGGGCCATGACTCCCTTCCCCTTCGACGTGGTCGCGTTCGATCTCGACGGCACGCTCGCCGACACCGCCCCCGATCTGGCGGCATCCTTGAACCACGCGCTGGCCCGGCTGGAGCGGGCAGCGGTGACCGAGGATGCGGTGCGCGGGATGATCGGCCATGGCGGCCGGGCGCTGCTGAAGCGCGCGCTCGGGGCGGACGAAGCGGAAGCCGACGAACTGATCGCGCGGGCGCTGCCGCTCTTCCTCGAACATCATGCCGCGAACATCTGCGTCGGCACGCGCTGCTATCCCGGCATCGAGGCGGCGATGGACGCGCTTGAGGCGCGCGGCGTAAAACTCGCCATCTGCACCAACAAGACCGGGCGCATGACGCATTTGCTGATCGAAGCGCTCGGCTGGGAAGGCCGCTTCGCCGCCATCGTCTGCGCCGACACGCTGACGGTGAGGAAGCCCGACCCGCTCCCCCTCCTCGAAGCGATCGCCCGCGCCGGCGGCGGGAGGGCCGTGTTCGTCGGCGATTCGATCACCGATGCCGATACCGCGCGGGCCGCCGCATTGCCCTTCGTCGCGGTCGGCTTCGGCTATTGCGACCGGCCGGTGGCGCAGCTGGGCGCGGACGCGGTGATCGACTCTTATGCCGAGCTGATCGGGGCGCTCGAACGGCTGTCCGCGTAACAATCGCGTTGCAGTGCAGCCAAATCGCGGGCAGGCTGCGTTGGACAGGGGCGAACGCGAAAGGGATTTCATGCCGTTCTCCCGTGCCTTGACCGCTGCCCCCCTGATCGTACTGCTCGCCCCATCGCCTGCCATGGCCCAGCCGCCGGCGCGCGAATCGACCGTGGTCATCTATGGCGAAGATCCCTGCCCCCTGGTCGAAGGCGAGGTGGTGGTGTGCGCGCGGCGGCCGGAGGAGGAGCGCTACCGGATTCCGCGCTCGATCCGCGAGCGCCAGCAGACCGAGGTCGCCTGGGCTTCGCGGGTGGAAGCGCTCGAGGAGGAGAGCCGGGCGATGCGGCCGGGCGGCTGCTCGGTGGTCGGCTCGTTCGGCCAGACGGGCTGCACCCAGGCGCTGATCCGGCAATGGTATGCCGAGCGGCGGGCGCGCCGCGCGGCGGAGGAAGCGGTGCCTTAGAATCCGGTCACTCGTCTTGTGCCTTGGGCGGCGACGGGCCGAGGACCGGGCATTCGCCGGTCTCCAGCGCGCTGCCGTCGGGCAGGCGGAAGGGCTCGAGCCGAAGCTTGGAGACATGGTCGGCCGGGCCCTCGCCGCCGTCCGGCCGGAGGCCGCGATAATAGAGCTTTTGCCAATTGTCGGCGGGCGCCTGGGGCTTCTCGCGCATCACCTGCTGTAGCGCCGCGCGCGAAACGGCCCAGGCCTCGAACGCGGCCTTCAATTCGGGCGCGTCCTCGATCCGCCGGATCTCCGGTTCGACCTCGCCGAGGCAATGCCGCTCGACCGGGAAGAAGAAGCAGAACGGCTCGTTCTCCTCGAAGCGGATCCAGTGGTTCGCGCGGGTGAAGCGCCAGTTCATCGTGAAAGTGTAGGGGGACCAGTCCGTCTCGATGACGCCGCCGAGCGGCGCGATGCCGTCCTTGGCCGCGTTGGGCGAGCCGCCGACCCACAAATTCCAGCCTTCGGGCGTCCGGAACAGGCCCTCGACGTGGAAGGTGAGCACTCCCTGGCCGAACATGGAAACGGGCGCGCGGCCCAGGTCGCTCCCCGAATCGAGACGAATCTCGACCGCCGCGATCCCCTCCCCGCCGGTCCAGCGCGCCGTAAACCCCACCGGCGACAGCATTTCCCAGCCATGGGCGTTGGCGATGGCGAGCGGCAGGCAGCGATAGGCGAAAAGCTCGGGCGTATCCTCCATCCACGCGCGCTTGGCCGACGCCGGGCGGAGGCGCGGCGCCCAGCCTTCATAGGTGTAGCAGGTGAGCTTCATCGGCGCTTTTTCTACACTCCTGCAGCGCTTCGGCGAAGCGGCGAATCGCGCGCGCTCCGTGGCAATCAGCGCGTCGCCTTGATCCACAAATGCCGGGCCAGCATCAAGGGCGGCATCCTGAGCCAGTGCGAACGCAGGTAGAAGGCGAAGCGAAGCGCCTTGCGCTTTTCCTGGCCCCAGCCGTTGCGGGCGAGGAGGCGGGCTTCGAACAGGCGGTCGGTGACGCGGGGACGCCCGGCCACGGTTTCGCCGACCGGCGTTGCGTAGAGCCGGTGCGAGAGCCTGAGCGCGCGCGCGACGTGGCCTTCGAGCTGGTGCAGGCGTGCGCGCTCCCCAAGCGCGCGCCAGAAATCGGGCGTTGCCCATTCGCGCAGCAGCCGGTCTATGTCCCACAAATTCCTGAGGCCCCCGGCGAGGTCGCCGTCGGCGAAGAGGTGCGCGGCGGCGTGGACGATGATGTCCGCGGGAGACAGAATGCGGAGACCGCTCTCCAGTGCCACGCTCGAATCGATCAGCGCCCGCGCGTCGGGGCGCGGGCGTGCGGTCAGCGGCAATATGGTGTGGTGGACGTCGATCATCCGGTCGCGGGTGCGGTGGATCAGCGGCGGCAGCTCGTGCATCCAGCGCCGGTAATAGGCATCGTCATAGCCGGCCTTGTCCTTGACGTGCTCCCAGCCCGCCGCGAGCAGTGCCGATTCGACCGCGTCGAGGTTTTCGCGCGGCACCATGATGTCGAGATCGCCGACCGAGCGGCCGATGGCGGCATCGAGATTGGCGGCGTGAAACGCAGTGCCCTTCATCAGGATCAGCGGGATGCCGAGCGGCGCCAGCGCGCGGCGGGCCATTTCGGCTTCCCACAAAGCCTGGGTGCGGGCCCGGGCCGCATCCCGGCGGGCCGCTTCGAAAATGGCTTCGACGCGGGCGGGAACGGCCTGCCCTTCCATGCGGAAGGCGAGGCTGCCGAGCAATTGCTCGGCGCGGGCGGCGCTGATCAGGCCGGCCCAGTCGCAATCGCCTATGCCGGCGGGATCGCTGAGCGCGCGGGCGAGGAGCTTCGCGTTCTTCATGCCGCGAGCTCGCGCCAGAAACCGCCGATTTGGCCGAGCGCGGTGTCGGTGTCGGGATAGTCGATCGCCAGCGCGGGATTGGCCGCGATCAGCCCCGTGAGCGCGTCGAAGCCGCGCCGGCCGAGCGCGACATAATTGGTCGAGGCCTGGGTCAGCCGCATGAACACTTCGGCGGCGCCGACGGCGCGGATCGCCGCGTCCTCGCCGAAGCGCGGGAAGAGGATGAGCGCGGGCCGCGCCCCCTCCCCCATCCGCGCGAGCGCGTCCGCATTGGGCCGCATGTGGCGGATTTCGCCCTTCGGCGTCGCTTCGAGGCGCGGGCCGAAGCGCGCCGGATCGACCTCGGCCTCCATCACGCGGATGGCGCCGTTCTTGAGGCTGACCGCGCGCGGGAAGGGCATGAGCAGGCCGCTGTCGAGATCGAGCAAAGCGAATTCGTCGCCCATCAGGCGCCATCCGCGCTCGCCGAGCAAGGCGGCGAGCGTCGATTTCCCCGCGCCCGATTCCCCGGTCATGATCAAGGCGCGGCCGTCCTTCTCCACCGTGGCGGCGTGGAGGAGGAGATAGTTCTTCTGCCCCAACGCCATTTGCAGGTTCATGCCCATTTCGGCGGCGAGCAGGCCATGCGCGAGCGACATGGGTGTGGCGTCGGGGAGACAATAGTCGCCCCTTATCGCGACCGAGGGCCGGATGAAGCGGCGCCAGGGCTTTTCCGGCTCGAGCCGGACGGTGAAATCGGTGAGGCCGTCGGCCGGCTTCGGATAGTCCGCGTAGAGGCCGGCGAGCGCGTCGAGCGGCGCCTTCCACGCCGATCCGATGCGGAAGGCGACCGGGCCGATCTGGATGGAGAGCCGGTGCCTCATGCGCGGCGGACCAGGCCGGCGGCTTCGAGCTCGGCGAGGCGCGCGTCGATCGCGTCCGCCGCCTCGTCGCCTTCGAAATCGTACCAGGCGCGAAGCCTGGCGAGCAATTCGCCGGCGCCGGCCGGGCCGATCCTGAGCGCTTCGAGAATCTCCGGCGCGGGCGCGGCGACGATATGGGTCATTCCCGAAGGCGCGTGGAACAGCACCGAGAGGCCGTCGAGGGCGACGCTTTGAACCGCGCTTTCGCAATCGGCGATGTAGACGGGACCGGCCACGCCGGCGCCCTCCTTTAGCGCGGCATCTGCAGCGAGGCGTAGCAGGTGAAACCGCTCATCCCCGCCTGCAGGCGCCGCACGTAATTGGCATAGGCCTGAGCGGATTGCGGATCGACGCCGGCGGGCGTGGTGCCGCTGCGCAGCAGCGACTTCACTTCCTCGCCGCGCAGCGGACGCGCCAGCGGCGGCGCGGCGCCGGGCGTGCCGGGCGCGACCAGGCTGCCGTCGGGCGCGATGAAATTGCCGCCGGCATGGGGCCCGGGCACCGGGATCTCGCAATTCAGGATCGATCCCGCACTCTGGGCGAGCGCGGGCCGGATCGTGATCACCGTCGAGGCCGCGGCCGCGCCGATGACGAGCACCGTGCGACGGCTCGGTACGAAGCCTTTTGTGCCGATCGCCTTTTCGTCGCTGCCGCTCATGGGAAATTCCGATACACGCCCGCCCTTTAATAAGGGTAAAGCGCCGCGTAAGCGAGCGGGCGGCGGGGCATGTCCCGCCATGGGACGGAGCGGGAATGGCGCATTACCAGGCCACCAGGATCCTTGCCGCGGCCGCCGTCGCCGCGGGCGGCGTGGCGTCGGCCTGGTCGGCCGGCGCGCCGCCCATCGCCGCGCTGATCGCCTTGCTGGCCGGTGTGGCCGCCTATTGGCTCATGCCGCCCCCTGAGCCCGAAGAGCCGGCGCCGGTGGAGGCCGAAGAGAAAGCGGACGACGGCGCCAATTTGCTGGCGGCGTTCGAGGAGCCGCTGCTGGTCGTCCGCGACCGCCGCGTGCTGATCGCCAATCCTGCGGCCAGGGCCCTGCTCGGCGCGCATATCGAAGGCTCGGACGTCCGCCTCGCCATCCGCCATCCGGCGGCGGCGGAGCATCTCGCCGGCGAGGACGGCGCCGCGGGTCCGGTGCGGACCGATCTGGTCGGCCTGGGCGATCTCGGCCGGCCGTGGGAGATGATCGTCGCCCTGCTCCCGGACGGCAGCCGGCTGGTCCGGCTCGCCGACCAGAGCCAGGCCCGCGCCGCCGAGCAGATGCGCGTGGATTTCGTCGCCAATGCGAGCCACGAGCTGCGCACGCCGCTCGCCACCCTGATCGGCTTCCTCGAAACCCTGCAGGAGGATGTCGAGGCCGAGACTCGCGCCCGGTTCGTCGGCATCATGTCGGGCGAGGCTCTTCGCATGCGCGACCTGCTCGACGATTTGATGTCGCTGTCGCGGATCGAGGCCGATCGCTTCACCGTCCCGAAGGACAGCGTCGAACTGCTGCCGTTGATCGAGGAGGTGAAGTCCACGCTCAAGCCGATGGCCAAAGGGCGCGGCATCACCATCGACGACCGGACTGAGGCGAGCGCCGGCGCCGTCATCGGCGACCGCGGCCAGCTTTCGCAGATGCTGACCAACCTCGTCGTCAATTCGCTCAAATACGGCAAGGCGGGGACGCCGGTCCGGATTCATGTCGAGGACGCCGGCGCGGATTTGGTCCGCATCTCCGTGATCGACAAGGGCGAAGGCATCGCCGCCGACAATATCCCGCGGCTGACCGAGCGTTTCTACCGGGTCGATCCCGGCCGCAGCCGCCAGGTCGGCGGCACCGGCCTGGGGCTCGCCATCGTCAAGCATATCGTGCTGCGCCACCGCGGCCGGCTCGACATCGCCAGCACGCTGGGCGAGGGCACAAGCGTCGAGATCGTCCTGCCGCGTGCAACATCTCTGTCACAAAGCTGACGCCGGCCCGTCATTTACCGCTCATATCCGCGTCATTATCGGCTAGGGAGGGTTTCGATGACGCGCCTGGTGTTCCTGCTGTTTCTGCTTGCAGCCGCCGCGGCGCCCGCCCTCGCCCAAGACAGCCGGCCGCGCGATGTCCGCTTCCAGGGCGCGCCGCGATTCGGATCGGCCGAAGGCTGGTCGCTGAAGCCGCGCGGGCGGCTGCAATATGATTTCGGCCATATCTCGCGGCCCGGCGGCGTCACCGTCGCGGGCCTCGGCTCGGTCGAGGAACTGCGCCGCGCCCGGATCGGGATCGAGGGCACGATGCCGGGCGGATTCGGCTATGTGTTCGAGATCGACCTCGCGCCCGATGTCGTCGAATTCACCGACGCTTTCCTGACCTACAAGGCGTCCAGCCGGATCACACTGACCGCCGGGCAGCACAACAATTTCCAGTCGCTCGATGAGCTGACCAGCTCGCGCTTCAGCTCGTTCATCGAGCGGGCGGCGTTCACCGACGCGTTCAACTTCGAACGGCGCGTGGGCGTCTCCGGGACTTATGTCGACGGCCCGCTGACCGCGCAGCTCGGCGTTTTCCACGACAATTTCCTGGACATCGACGAGACGGACGATGCGGTGAGCATCGATGGACGGCTGGTCTATGCGCCCCGTCTCGGCGCCACCCAGCTCCATTTCGGCGGCTCGGCGCATTGGCGGGACAACGGCCCGCCGGCCGCGACCCGTTACCGGCAGCGCCCGCTCCTGCACGCGACCGACGTCCGCTTTGTCGCAACGCCTTCGCTCGCGGTCGACAGCGAGACCGGTTTCGGGCTCGAGGCGGCGATGATCCGCGGCCCCTTTCACGCCACCGGCGAGGCGCATTGGATGAACGCCGGGACCGCCGCCGGGCCGGGCCGCACCTTCTTCGGCGCCTATGTCGAGGCGGGCTGGTTCCTGACCGGCGAGACGCGCGGCTATCGCGGCGCGCGCTGGGACCGGACCCGGGTCCGCCGCGCGATCGAGGAAGGCGGGTTCGGCGCTCTACAGGCGGTCGTCCGCTACGATTATCTCGACCTCGATTCGGGGCCGGTGCGCGGCGGCACCCAGAACGGACTGCAGGCCTCGCTGATCTGGATCCCGACCGATTACGTCCGCTTTCTCGTCAATTACGCGCGCCTCTCCTACGAAGGTGCCGCGATCCCGGCGGCGGCGGGCGACCGCAGCTACCGCGTCGATGCGGTCGGGGTGCGCGCGCAGCTCGACTGGTGAGTGTCACAAGATTGTCATCGAAGCGTCACACAAGACTCGCCTTAGCCGCTTAGGCCGGGCGCGACACCCATACGACCCATCATGGAGGCCGATGTGAAGAAGATCCTATGGCCGCTCGTCGCGGCGCTGGCGCTGGCCGGCTGCGGCCAGAGCGCGACCGGCGGCGGCAGCGGCGAAGGCGCCGCGCGCCAACAGATCCGAATCGTCGGATCCTCGACCGTCTATCCCTTCACCCGCGCCGTGGCCGAGCGCTTCGCGCAGGGCAATTCGACCCTCGGCGCTCCGATCGTCGAATCGACCGGAACGGGTGCCGGGATGCAGCTGTTCTGCGGCGGCGTCGGTCCGCAGCACCCCGACATCGAAAATGCGTCGCGCCGGATCAAGTCGTCCGAGATCGGGCTGTGCCACCGCAACGGCGTGCGCCAGATCATCGAAGTGCCGATCGGCATCGACGGGCTGGCACTGATCGAATCGTCTCAGCGCCCGACCGGTTTCCGGCTCACTCTGCGCGACATCTACGCAGGCCTGGCGGCCAATCCGTTCGGCCGGCCGCAAACAGCCCGCACCTGGCGGGACGTGAACCCTGCGCTGCCCGCGGTGGCGATCCGCGTCTACGGCCCGCCGCCCACCTCGGGCACGCGCGACAGCTTCGCCGAGCTGATGCTGGAAAAGGGCTGCGACACCGATCCGGCGATGGCGGCGCTGAAGGAAAGCGATTCCGATCGGCACCAGCAGATCTGCACCCACATCCGCGAGGACGGCGCCTATGTCGAATCGGGCGAGAACGACAATCTGCTGATGCAGCGCGTCGCCGAGAATGAAGGATCGATCGGCGTTCTGGGCTACAGCTTTCTCGAAGAGAATACGGATCGCGTCCGCGGAATTCTGGTCAACGGCGTCGCGCCCAGCCCCGCGACCGTCTCCGACTTCACCTATCCAGGCGCCCGCCAGATGTACATCTACGTGAAGGGCGAGCATCTGGACGTGATCCCGGGCCTCAGAGAGTTTCTCGCCGAATATGCCCGCGCCTGGGTTCCGGGCGGCTATCTGGCGCAGCACGGGCTGATCCCGTCCCCCGAGGCGCTGCGCTCGGCGGCGCAGCAGGCGATACAGAATCCACGGCCGATCACCGCCGCGGACTTGAGATAGGCCGATGAAGAGGTGACGCCGGCGGCCATCGCCCTGCTGCTCGTCGGGCTCGGGCTCGCGGCCTGGTTCGCTGCGCGCGGCAAGGCGAGGTCGTTCGCGCGCGCTCCCGACGGGCGGCCGCATTCGCTTCCCGCCTATCACGGCTGGTACGTGGCGTTATGGGCGGTCGTTCCGGCGCTCCTCTTTCTCGGGGTCTGGAGCAATTTCTCGAACGGGCTCATCTACCAGGCGGTGATCGAGAGCCCGGAGGCCGCGGCTTTGCCCGGTGTCGGCATGAACCGCCAGGCGATACTCGGCGAAGCCTATGCGCTGGCGACCGGCGCGTCGCAGACCGCGTTCAGCCCCGAGGCGCGGGCGCTGGCGCCGGTCTATGCGCGGGCGATCGCTTTCTATTCCTGGCTCGGGCTCGGCGTTGCGCTGCTGATCGCCTTTGCCGGCGGAGCCTGGTCGTTCAGCCGGGTCTCGCCCCACTTCCGCGCGCGGACTCGGGTCGAGCGCACGATGATGGCCTTATTGTTGCTCGCCTCGCTGATCGCGGTTCTCACCACCGCGGGCATCGTCGCCTCGCTGCTGTTCGAGAGCTTGCGCTTTTTCGCCTTGGTGTCGCCGCTCGAATTCCTGACCGGGCTCCACTGGAGCCCGCAGATCGCGATCCGCGCCGATCAGGCGGGCTCCTCGGGCGCGTTCGGCGCGGTCCCGTTGTTCTGGGGCACGATCTTCATCGGCGCGATCATCGCCATGATCATCGCCATCCCGCTTGGCCTGATGAGCGCCATCTTCCTCACCCAATATGCGTCGTTGCGGGTGCGCGCCTGGCTGAAGCCGATCCTCGAGATCCTCGCCGGCGTGCCGACGGTGGTCTACGGCTATTTCGCGGCTTTGACGCTGGCGCCGCCGATCCGCGATTTCGGCCTTTGGCTCGGCATTCCGGCCGACAGCGAATCGGCGCTGGCGGCGGGCCTCGTGATGGGGATTATGATCATCCCCTTCGTCTCCTCGATGGCCGACGATTCGATCACCGCGGTGCCGCAGGCGATGCGCGACGGCTCGCTCGCCATGGGCGCGACCAAATCGGAGACGATCAAGAAGGTGCTGGTGCCCGCGGCCCTGCCCGGCGTGGTCGGCGGCGTGCTGCTCGCGGTCAGCCGCGCGATCGGCGAGACGATGATCGTGGTGATGGCCGCCGGCGCCGCCGCCAACCTCACCGCCAACCCGTTCGCCAGCATGACCACGGTCACCTACCAGATCGTCGCTTTGCTTACCGGCGACATCGAATTCGACAATGCCAAGACGCTCTCGGCCTTCGCGCTCGGGCTGGTCCTGTTCCTGGTGACGCTGGCGCTCAATGTCGTCGCGCTGCGCGTCGTGAAGAAATACCGGGAAGCCTATGAGTGAGGCGTTCGACACGGTGGATCCCACCCCGACCGACTGGAAGGCCGAGGCGATGCAGCGCCGGATCCGCCAGCGCTACGCGGCCGAGCGGCGCTTTCGGCTGATCGGGTTCGCCGCGATCCTGATTTCGGCCGGCTTCCTCGCCTTCCTGCTGGTCACCATGTTCCACGACGGCGCGCAGGGTTTCGTCCGCACCGAAATCCGGATCGATCTGACGCCGGGGCAAAGCGCGATGATCGAGGCGGGCGATCATGAAGGCGCGCTGCGGCAGAGCGGCGCCCGCCTGTTTTCCCAATCCGCCTGGCTCGCGCTGCGCAATTCGGGCGCGCGCCTGGGGCCGGTCTGGCTGCCGGCCGCCGACGCGATCGACGTCGCCGCCAAGGGCGAAGGCAGCGCCGCGGCCGAACGGACCTACGCGGCGCTCCGCGCCGAGGGCCGGACGCGGACCGGGATCAACTGGACGTTCCTCACCGGCTCCGACGCCACCGATCCGACCGCAGTCGGCATCTGGGGCGCGGTCAAGGGCTCGCTCCTGACCATGATCGTCACCATCGTCCTCGCCTTCCCGATCGGCGTGCTCTCTGCCGTCTATCTCGAGGAATATGCGCCGAGGAACCGCTGGACCGACATGATCGAGGTCTCGATCAACAACCTCGCCGCCGTGCCCTCGATCATCTTCGGGCTGCTCGGCCTCGCCATCTTCCTCAATGTCATGCACCTGCCGCGATCGGCGCCGATCGTGGGCGGCCTGACGCTGGCGCTGATGACCATGCCGGTGATCGTCATCGCCGGCAGAAACGCGATCAAATCGGTGCCGCCCTCGATCCGCGACGCCGCGCTCGGCATCGGCGCCAGCCGCATCCAGGTCGTCCTCCACCACGTCCTGCCGCTGGCGATGCCGGGCATCCTCACCGGCACCATCATCGGCATGTCGCGCGCGCTGGGCGAGACCGCGCCGGCGCTGATGATCGGCATGCGCGCCTTCATCTCCGCGCCGCCGGGCGGCTTTTCCGATCCGGCGACGCTGCTTCCCGTCCAGATCTTCCTGTGGTCGGACGAGGTCGGCCGCGGCTTCGTCGAGAAGACCTCGGCGGCGATCATCGTCCTCCTCGTGTTCCTGCTCGCGATGAACGGGCTGGCCATCTATCTACGCAACCGATTCGAGAAACGCTGGTGATGGATATCGAAACGACCGACCTCAAGATGACGGCGCGAAACGTCAGCGTCTTCTATGGCGACAAGATGGCGATCGACGACGTCTCGATCGACGTCGGGCGCGAGCATGTCACCGCCTTCATCGGCCCGTCGGGCTGCGGGAAATCGACGTTCCTGAGGTGCCTCAACCGGATGAACGACACCATTCCGACCGCGCGCGTGGAAGGGAAGATCGCGCTCGACGGCGAAGACATTTACGCGAGCGGCATGGACGTGGTGCAGCTGCGCGCCCGTGTCGGCATGGTGTTCCAGAAGCCCAACCCCTTCCCCAAGTCGATCTACGAGAATGTCGCCTACGGCCCGCGCATCCACGGCCTCGCCGCCGGCAAGGCCGAGATGGATTTGATCGTCGAGCGCTCGCTGAAGCGCGCGGGCCTCTGGGAAGAGGCCAAGGACCGGCTCGCCGAGAGCGGCACCGCTTTGTCCGGCGGCCAGCAGCAGCGGCTGTGCATCGCCCGCGCGATCGCGGTCGATCCCGAAGTGATATTGATGGACGAGCCCTGCTCGGCGCTCGATCCGATCGCCACGGCGAAGATCGAGGAGCTGATCCACGAGCTGCGCGGCCGCTACGCGATCGTGATCGTCACGCACAATATGCAGCAGGCCGCGCGCGTCAGCCAGAAGACGGCTTTCTTCCACCTGGGGACGCTCGTCGAATATGGCGAGACCACCGAGATTTTCACCAACCCGCGCCAGACCCGGACCAAAGACTATATCACCGGCCGGTACGGCTGAGCCTGGCTCGAAAAAGTGGGAACCGGTTTTTCGAAATAGCCAGGCGGAAACAAGGATACGGAGCAAGACCATGGCAAGCACGGGCCACACGATCAAAGCCTTCGACGAGGAGCTCGACCAGCTTCGCGCGAACATCAGCGAGATGGGCGGACTCGCCGAAGAGGCGATCCGCGACGCGATGCAGGCGCTGGTCCGCCGCGATGCCGACGCCGCCGCCGAGGTGGTGAAGCGCGACAAGAAGATCGATGCGCTGGAAAGCGAGATCGAGCGCCAGGCGGTGCAGATCATCGCGCTGCGCGCGCCGATGGCGGACGATCTGCGCGAAGTGGTCGCGGCGCTCAAGATCGCCGGCGTGGTCGAGCGGATCGGCGATTATGCCAA
>Ga0190265_10000725_pt1 | contig 22149 bp, 17 predicted proteins | sample Popmic124T_FD_133135 | JGI IMG/M metagenome (GOLD analysis project Ga0190265, IMG submission 133135) | Populus adjacent soil microbial communities from riparian zone of Indian Creek, Utah, USA - 124 T | ecosystem: Environmental > Terrestrial > Soil > Riparian zone | place: USA: Utah | collected...
CTGTCGCGCTTCGCGTCGATCGGCTCGCCGCGCAGGTAGTGTTCCAGGTCCCGGCCCAGGGCGCCCGCAGACTCATAGCGCCGCTCCGGGTCTTTGGCCAGGCACTTGAGCACCATCGTCTCGACCTCGTCATCCAGCTCGCGGCGGAGGGAGCGCGGCCGGACCGGCTCGGCCGTATGCACGTTGCGCAAGACCAGATCGAGGTCCCCCGTGACTGAATAGGGAAATCGTCCGGTCAACGCCTGATAAAGCAATACGCCGAGAGAATAGACATCCGTTCGGGCAGTGATCGCGCCGCCGCTGCGCACTTGCTCGGGCGCCGCCCAGGGAAGACTGCCGACGAACTGCCCCGTCGCGGTCATGGCCGACGCCACGTACGCGCTGGAACCCTGAACCGATTTGGCCAGTCCGAAATCGAGAACGTGTGGAGCGCCCGTCTCATCAATCAAGATGTTGCCGGGCTTCAGGTCGCGATGAACGATTCCCAGCAGGTGTGCGACGTTCAGCGCTTCGCATATCTGCACGAACAGTGCAAGAACGTCGCGCACGGCCAAATCGCGCGCGACGTAAACGTCGAGCGGCTGGCCGGCTATGTAATCCATGACGAAGTAATGACTGCCCGCCGCGATGCCCCTGTCGTGAATTGCGACAATACGCCGATCCTGCAGCGCCACTAGAATCTGAATTTCTCGCTCAAAGCGCGTTCGCTCGGCTGGTCCGGCGAACGGCCCTTCCTTCAGCACTTTGATGGCGACGGTTCTCTTCGTGGATTTTTGAACGCCCCGATAGACGACGCCCTGACCGCCGCGATGCAGCTCCGAAAGCAGCTCGTAGCCCGCGATTGAATCCGGCGAAATGCCTGTCGCGACGCGCCCTCGTCCGCAGGTACTCCTTGACCGCGCGTCGGCCGCGGCGGATTGCGCCGCGAAAATCATCGCCCGCAAATGCCCGCGTCGGGAGCGGTCGCTTGAATTGCCGGCAGCCGCGTCATTCACCAGTTATTTCCTCGCATGACTCGTGATGTTTCAGCGTCGCCGCGCAATCGTCTGTCACGCCGGCGTGGAGAAGAATCTCGAATCGGACCCCAGAACCTCCGCCAGCCGTTCGCGGGCGCGCGCTAGCAACATGCGCACGGCCCCATGCGATCGTCCCATCCGCTCGGCCACTTCTTCGCCGGACAAACCCTCCAGCTCGAAAAGCCGCAACGCCTGCTCATAATCAGCCGGCAATTCGCGCAGCGCCGCGTCAACGCCCTGACGCAACTCCTCGCGCGCACACTCCCGGCTGGCCGTGTTTGACACCGCGGCGATTTGTTCAATCAACGCGACATACGACTCGTCGCCTCCGGCGAATTGAAGCCGCCGACCCGGTGAAGGTCGCTTATCCCGCTCCAATTCGCGGATCGCATCGCGCAAATTGTTCTCGGCGATCCGGCGCAGCCAGGCCATAAACGAGCCAGGCCGGCCCGGCTCCACGGACTCGACCCGCAGGAAGGCTTCCAGAAACGTGACCTGCAAGATGTCGTCCGCATCGAACTGACCGCGATAGCGGGCGCCGATCTGGCTTCGAATTTGGGATTGCAAGTCCAGCGCCGCCCGGTCCAGCAGGGTAATCAGGGCGGCTTCATCTCCCCCGCGGGCCCGATCAGCGAGTTGCACCTCGGAATCTTCCACCATCACGGCCTCAAATCAGGACGCCTTGGCGTTCAAAAATGCGACTCGTCAAACCACTCATTGTAACCGCAATTTTCATAAAAACGGCGCGTGACACAACACCCTCCCGCGTCGCCCAAGTCCGAGGCCGTCCCGACGGGCCATCGAATTTGGCGATCGCCGGGGCGGCGCCGCGAACAGATCCCGCTCAAGAACGGCAAACCACGACTTACGCGTCCGGCGTGGGCATCAAATATCGGAATTGGAGAAGCATCATGAAATATCTCAGCACCGCCACCGTCCTTTTCTGCTTGCTTGCGCTCTGCAGCGCACCGGCCTTCGCCATCGACGACCACGGCGATACCTGTGCAACGGCCACCGCCATGACCGCAGATGGAACCTCGGTCGCGGCGATCGTCGATCCCGTCACGGATGAAGACTGGCTGAGCTTTAGCGCCGTCGCCGGCAGCCGTTACGAGGCGACCACCTTCATCGCTTCTGCCAGCTTCTACTACCAGATCGAAGTGCTCGCACCAGATTGTGCGACCGTTCTGGCTAACTGGGGCTATTACGACCCGGATGAGCATAGCATCGTGCCGCCCACGACCGACACGTACTACGTGCGGATCGCGTCGCTCAGCTCCGCATATGTGGGCTATGTCGAACTCGGCCTGACCGACCAGGGGGCGGCGGTGGATGACCACAACGGCCGCCAACCGGGGGCGACGCCGATTGCGACGGACGGCACGGCCCTCTCTGGCACGACCCACTATGTCGGTGATCAGGACTGGTTTCAGTTCGTCGGTACGGGACAGCATCTCTACCGTATGGAAGTGCGGGCGATGCCCAGCGTCGAGGGCTCCTATGCGCGGGCAGAGATCTATCAAGGCATCTACAGCCCGGCAGCAACCGGATGGTCGTACGCGCCGCCGGGCGGGCCGGAAGGCGAATGGGTATCGGCGAGTTATTACATTCCCGCTGGAGCGGATGGCGACTACCACGTGCGAGTCACAGGGGACGGCAACGGACCCTTCGAAGTGCGCGTGACTGACGTCGCCTCAGGGGCGGTCGATGTGCACGGCGACAATTGCGGAGCGGCCACCGCGATCCCCACGGACGGCGTCGTCAACTCGATCATCATCGATCCGGGCACGGACGAGGACTGGCTAAGCCTGGCATGCGATGCCGGCAATCGCTACGAGCTGACCACGTTCTTGCTTGCCGGCTTGTCATACCTGCGCGTCGAACTCATCGACCCCGACTGCGCGACCGTGCTGACCCAGTGGAGCTATGCGGTTCCGAACGAATATGGGTTCTTCGCACCGTTGACCGGCACATATTATCTCCGAACGGTCTCGGCAAGCGGCGTGGAGGTCGGGCACCTGTCGCTGGGCGTCACCGATCGCGGGCCGCAGGCGGATGACCACAGCGGCTATCAGGCAGCGGCCACGGCCGCGCCGGTCGATGGGACCGTGCAGAATGGCGTGATCGACTATCCCGGAGATTACGACTATTTCTCCTTCGTGGCGGTTCCTGAGAATCTCTACAGCGTGCAGGTTCGTGCGTTGACTCACCTAACCTCCTCGTACGCCGCCACGGTCCTTTTCGACGGCCCTTATCAACTCGATTTTTCAGACTACTCAATCGGCGGTCCGAACGGCGACGGCCCGTGGACGGGGTTCGTGTATGGCGCGCCGGCCGCGGGCGGAACGTATTACGTATTGGTATATGGAACGGGCGATGCCGGCGGCTCATACGAGTTGACCATCACCGACCTGGGGCCGACGCCCGCCGACGAGCATGGCGATGATGCCGCGTCCGCGACACCGCTTACGACCGACGGAACGCCCATCAGCGGCGTTTTCGGCGCGGGCAGCGATCACGACTGGTTCAGGTTTACCACCGTTCCGCAGCGGGTGTACGCGGTCGAGGTCAAGGCGCTGTTAAGCCCCGACGCCGGATTGGCCGGGGGAAACCTGTACGCCCCCGACGCGACGAGTTATCTGGGGTTCACGGGCTGGTCGAGTGGCGGGCCGACGGAAGACGGCCAATGGGCCCGCGTGCTCTACTACGTTCCCGAGAACTCCGCCGGCGACTATTACGTCGATGTCCTGCCCTACAGCTTTTCCGCGGGAAACTATGAAGTCCGCGTGATTCTCGGCCTCGGACTACCCGGCGATTTCGACGGCGACCTCGTGCCCGACGCCGACGACAACTGCGTGACCGTCCCCAACCCGGACCAGGCCGACTCCGACGAGGACGGAATCGGCGACTGCTGCGATGCCGACTCACCGGATCAGGACGATGACGACATCGCCAATACGTGCGACAACTGCCCGATCGTGTACAACCCGGCTCAAGCCGACAGCGACGCCGACGGCATCGGCGACGCCTGCGAAACGCAGACCTGCTGCCGCGGCGACTTCAACAACGACCAGCAGTTCAACACGCTGGATATCCAGGGCTTCGTGGATGCGCTGCTCGCGGGGGAGTCTTGTCAATAAAGCTGCCCGTCGTGCGCGACGCGTGGGCCGATGGGAATTACAGGATCGACCAAGGCCAGGGGCACGCTCGAAATCCGCCGCTCGCACCCGCCCGGTTCAAGGCTTGGACGTGACCTCCAGCACCCGATGCGTGAATGCGCCTTTCGGTTCCTTGTCAGGACCGATGTAAATCCAGTCGCCTACATCATCGATGATGATGTGAACCTCCTGGCCTAGCTTGAATCCCTCCAAATCAACCGGGGCATTGGCCAGAGTGCCATGCACATGACTGTCATCGATGCTGGTCACGTTGAGCCACAGATACTCGACGTTATCGCCTTCCACGATCCGGCCCTTGACCGCGAATTGCTCGCCGCGCTTTTCGCGAAAGGCCGTCACGAATTCCGGCCACTTTTGCTTCGCCTCGGACCGTGCGGCCTTCAGTTGCGAATCTGCATCGTCGATCACGATGATGGCCGGCGCGCTCACGAAGCGTTCGAGGGGATCGTCGCCCTTCAGCGACTTGGCCAGCGCGTCGTCATAAGCAACCAGCCCGTCCGTGTCGGGGTTGTAAATCGCCAGCGTCTCCGGCCCGGCGAGGGCGACGGCGATCTTGCCGATGTGCTGATAAATGTTCTTCACGTCCGACTTTTCGTCCTCTTCCTCGCCCCAGTCGATGGAAATCCACGCGCGATGCTTGCGGATCACCTCCGCCAGCTTCTCGTCCCTGACTCCCGCCGCGAGTTTCTCTGGCTCGCTGAAATAAGGCTCGGCGATGTTGGTCACCACGACGCGCCCGCAGTCGAGCATCATCATGCAATAGGGCGGCTTGGGCACGCAGAATCCCGCCTTGTCCTTGCCGCCCCCGCGCGGCATGCAGCCCGCCCTGTTTACGGCGTCCATCAATTTTTCTTCGTCAACCTTGCGCGGCTCGCTAAGCAGCAGCACCAATGAAATAAGCCGTTCATCGTCATCAACCTGCGATTGCTCTTTTGTTTGATCCGCCGGTTGTCTGGCGTCCAGCGATGCAATCGTCGCAATCATCACTGCCGGGCAGATCGCTGCCGCAAGCATCGCCCGCGATCGAAGTGTGAGCGGCCGTTGAAGTTGAAAACGCTTCATGAGAAGTCTCCTGTGTAGTCTTTATTCAATGATGCTTGTACAGGGGCCGATAGGTGTGCCGATGATGGTGATGTCCGCGCGAGTGGTAATAGAAGCGCGGATAGTGCCCCTCGGGGTAATAGCCGTGGCGGTAGTAGCCATGTCCACCGTACGGATAGTAGTAGCTGCGAGGGTAGTAGCGCCGAGCGCTGTAGGGATAGTAGCCGCGGTTGTGATGGTAGTAGCGGTGACCGCCGCGCGGGTAATGACGAAACCCGTGGTGTCGGTAGGGCGAATAGTGATGGCGGTACCCGTGATGCCGCGGGCCATGGCCCCGATGCTGCGCGATGACCGCGGGAACACACGCGGCCATCAACAGGGACAGTGAAATCAATAGAACGCGGGATGGTGTTTTCATGAGTCAAGCCTTTCTCTTTGAGTTCCATGATGCCCCGCCTATGGCACCTCCGGAGCGGAGCGGAATTGAATTCAGAGAAATTGCATGAAATGCGGCCGGCCGGCTTGCTGATTGGATGCGTCTACTCGACATAACCTGACGCCTCTCGGCGAATTCTATTTCGATGGCGATCGCGAATCTGATTTGGCTCGTAACTGGTTTCGGGCGCGAAAGATGCGCCTTCCGATGAATGATGGGGCGATGCTTCTGCAACCGGCCCGGAAGCGTATAAACCAGATCACGATAAGCGTGTTATGTCCCGTGAGAGGCGTCATCCTGACCCGGGCGCGCACCTCACCCCCGAGTTTGTCGCTTCAAGGACTCGACGAAAACATCTAAAAATCGGAGAGGGAGGGATTCGAACCCCCGGAGGCCTTGCGACCTCAACGGTTTTCAAAACCGTCTCCTTCAGCCACTCGGACACCTCTCCCCACCCCTGCCGCCGGCGAACCGGCGCGAAGCGGAATTCCTCATTATTTCGCCGAATCGTGCCCTTGTCGAGTTCGCGGGCAAAAAGGCGGACCGTTCTTCACGACGCGCCGGCTCGTCGGCGCGACATGACCCTGCCCACGACCAGACCCATCTCGAAGAGCAATATCATCGGCACCATCAACAGCAGCATCGTCCCGATGTCCGGTGACGGCGTCAGCACCGCGGCGCCGATCGCGATGGCCAGTATGATGTACTTCCGCGCCGCCGACATCCGCGCCGAGGGCACGATGTCGAGCATGATGAGAAACACGACGACGATCGGGATCTGAAACCCCAGACCAAACGCGAGGGCCAGATTCACGACGAACCCAAGATACTCTGAGATGCTGAAAAACGGCTGCACGAACTGTGACGCGCTGCTCTTGACCAGCGACTGTTCGTACAGGGCGCCGACGCCCCGGACGTAGAGCTTGCGTGACCGTTCGTTGAACCAGATCGATCCCGGCGCCGGGTCGCTCGGCGACTCCGTCACAACAGGGATCTGCAGCGACACTCCGCCAGGCTGCGTGGCCGGCACTTGAATCTCCGGCGTGTCCTGCAACATCCGCACCAGCAAATTGTCCTCGCTCGGCAGCGGAAAGCTCTTCGAAAAGCCGATGAGAAAGTGCATCAGGCCCGTCAGCACGACAACGACCATGAAGGATGCGCCGATCACAAACAGCGCCATCGACACCGGCGCAAACAGACGCACCAGCCGCTTCTCGTGCGGATACAGCCCCGCCGCTACGAATTGCCAGAGCTGGTAGAGCACCCACGGCGCCGCCAGCACCAGCCCGAATTCCAGCGAAATCTTGAAATACTCCAGAAACGACTCGGTCGGGTTGAGCTGCACCATCTGCGGCTCGAACCCCAGATCGCGCATCGCCACGTAGTACGGCGCGGTCAGTGTCTCAATGATGACTTCACCGAAGTAATAACACAGCACGCCGCTGGCGACGAGACCCAGCAGCGCCCGAATCACCCGCGTGCGCAGCTCCTCCAGGTGCTCGCCGAACGACATGCGGTGCAGCTCGACCGTGTCGATCGCCTTTTCTTCAATTCCGTCCGGCATACCGCCTTCCGTTCAAACTCGCTCGCGCCTCGCGGCCGCAAGCCGCGCGTAAAGCACATCCAACTCGTCTACCATCTTCTCCGCGGAGAATGCCCGAAGCCACAGCCGCCGTCCATTTCGCCCGTATGCCGCGCGCCGCGCGCTGCTCCCCGCCAGCGCCACAATGCTCTCGGCAAATCCGGAGACATCTCCCAGCCCCACCAGTTCGCCCGTCTCCCCCGGTATGACCACCTCCGGCGCCCCGTCGATGGCGAAGCTCACCGCCGGCCTGCCCATGATGAGTGCCTGAACGACGGCACGCGGCAGCCCCTCCCATCGCGACGCGTGAGCCAATATATCGAACCCCGCCATCACCCGCGGCATCTCCGCAGGCGGCAGCAGACCGGTCATCACCACCCGATCGCGCAGTCCTCGCCGCGACAGCTCCGCTTCATAGCGCGGCCGATGCGCCCCGTCGCCGACCCACACGAAACGCAGCCGCCCGTCCCGCCGCGCTGCCAGGTCGATGACCTCGATCATCGCCTCATATCCCTTGTTCTCGAACAACCGCGCCACCGTGCCGACCACGATCTCCTCCGGGCCGACGCCCCACGAAGCACGCATCGCTTGAGCATCATACAAATCTGGATCGAACTGCTCCGTCTCCATCCCGCTACGGATCGTCACGTATTGATCCGCTCTCCCGATTCCCGCCGCCAGCGCCTGCTCCGTCATCGCATCCGCCACCCCCACGATCGCGTGCGACATTTCCGCGCACAATCGCTCGGCCCAGCGATACGCCGCCTGAACCCACGGCGGCTGCGTCCGATTGAAGCTCATCCCATGAATGGTGTGCACAATGATCGGCACGCCCGCCCAATGAGCCGCCAGCCGCCCTAGCACCCCCGCCTTGCTGGAGTGCGTATGCACGACCTCCGGCCGGATCGTCTCGAAGAACCGCTTCATGGCGAGTGCAGCTCGCCCGTCCCGCAGCGGGCTGATCCGGCGCACCAGGTCCGGCAGCTCTTCATATGCATATGCCCCCCGCCTGGCACGCTCAACCAGCGACCCCTCCGGCCCAACCGTCGGCCCCGTCAAAAGACACACTTCATGCCCCCGCGCCGCCAGCCCTTCGCACGACAAAACAGTGTTCTCCTGCGCCCCCCCAATGATCAGTCGCGTAATAACATGCACAATCCGCATCGCCGAAGAATAGCCGACACCCGTCATCCTGAGGAGAACGCACGATCGTTACGCACTTCATATCTTGAAGTTTGTTACGCCAACGGCGTTCCGTCCTCCAGCCCAGGGTTGTCGCAGCAGCGACTACCCTGGGGTACACAAAGAAAAGAGCGCTTCAACCCCAACCGGGGTTGCGGCAATTCCCCTTTCGGGTTTATGAACCGAATCCCATTCGATTCGTCTCGCGATCATCACGCGCACGGCTCCTCCTCGCCCGCCGCCTCCCCCGCCGTCGGCGCCGACTCCAGCGGCAGTTGATCCACCAGATACTTCGCCTCGCCCGCCGGCGGCTGCGCCCGCGCTGCCCGCTCCAGCATCTCCGCCGTCGGAGGCGGCAGGTTCGCCATGTCATACCGCACCCATTGCAGGCACAGCCCACGCGCCGGCGCCGTCGGTCCGGCCACGGTGCGATCGCGCGCATCGAGAATGCGCTTCGCATCATCAAGCGTCCACTTGCCCCGCCCAATCTCGCACAGGGTGCCGACCATGTTGCGCACCTGCTTGTACAAAAACCCGTCCCCCTCAATATCAATCTGAATCTCCGGACCGACCCGGTTCATCACAATCGAGAAGATCGTCCGCACGTTCGACTCTCGCGCGTTCCCTGCCGAGGCGAACGAGGTAAAATCATGCTCGCCGGTCCAATGCGACGCCGCCTCGCGCATCGCGTCCATGTCCAAAGCCTGCCAACAGTGATAAGAATAATTCTGCGTCAGATTCTCCACCGGCCGGCCAGGCGCGTTATGAATGCGATACCGATACTGCTTGGAAAGTGCCGATTTGGTGGCATGAAACGTCAACGGGACTTCGGCCAGCTCGATCAGCGACATGTCTTTGGGCATGCGCGACCCGGCGCTGCGAAAAATGGCGATGTCCTTGACCGTCGACGACGTGAAAAAGTTCGCGACGTAGCCGACGGCATGAACCCCCGAATCCGTCCGGCTGCACCCCACCACCCCGACCCGGTGCCGCACCGTCCGCCGCAGGGCCTGCTCCAGGCACGCCTGCACCGTCCGCATCCCCGGCTGAAACTGCCACCCGTGGAACAGCGTGCCGTCATACGCAAGCTTAAGTCTCAGATTGCGCAGCATGACAGAAGATCCCAGAGGAAGCCGAATCGATTCCCAATCGAGGCGCCGTGGCGGCGTCAGTCAAGAAAAACTTCGGGACTTACCTTGAATCTTGCCGCAAGTGCTTTCACGTGGCCGACCGTCAACGCCCGCTCGCCCTTTAGAATTTTCGACCCCATGCTCACATGAACCCCCAGCACCATGGCGAGGTCGGCCGCCGTCATGTGGTTTTCAGCGACGAGGTGCTTCAGGGCATCCAGGCCCGTGATGCCGGAAGTGTCAATCGCATGACGCGACGCCTCATACGCCTGGACGAGTTGCACCAGTGTTTCGAGATATGCAGCCTGGCCCCGCGACAATCTGCGTATGCGCATCAACTGATCGATCATGTCCAACACGTCTTCATACTGGGTATCGTCCATGATGGCTCGCGGCGGCATCACGCCCACGAGGTCACCAAATTCACTCGGAAGCGATCGAGGCCGCTTTCCAGGGGTCAGCAACGACATGCTTTCATTCCTTCCAGACACCTGAATCATATTCGCGATGCGTCAGCACATGCCGAACGCTCACGAGTTGAAAGTCGTAACGAATGCGAACGACCAACCGGTACTTGTTTCCGCTTATGTTGAACACTGTCAACGTCTCACCCCGTCTGGTTCTGACGCCATCGGCATGCGGATAAGTGCGACGCACGTCAGGCAAATTCCTCCAGGACGCTTTGGACGCAACCTTGTACCATTGGTGCATAGGCTCAGCCGAATCGGGATAACGGCCCCAGAACTCTCGCAGCAGCTTGAGGCTGATTACCCGCACATAGACATTTTGTCTATCTGCGCGGCGGAAGTCAAGCGGCGGTACCGAAAAACTGAGGTGACGATTTTGTCATTGAACAAAGAACCCGGCTTCGAAACCCTCTGCATGCACTTCGCCGAAAACCGCGAACGCTACGAGGGCGCCGTCGCTCCGCCCCTCTTCCAGAACTCCACCTTCGCCTATCCCGACGCCGAATCCTTCGACGCCCGCAACGGCCCGGCCGCCGAGCGCTTCGACTACACCCGCGTCGCCAATCCCACCACCGACATCCTCGAACGCAAAATCGCCGCCCTTGAAAAAGCCGAGGCCGCCCGCGCCTTCGGCTCCGGCATGGCCGCCATCTCCGCCGCCATCCTCTCCTGCGTAAAGGCCGGCGATCACATCGTCACCATCGAAACCGTGTACGGCCCGACGCGCCGGCTCCTCACCGACTACCTGCCCAAATTCGGCATCGAAACCACCTTCGTCCGCGGCACCGAGATCGAGCACTTCGAGCAGGCCCTCAAGCCCAGCACAAAGCTGATCTTCCTCGAATCCCCCTCCAGCCTCTGGTTCGAGCTGCAGGACCTCGAAGAAGTCGCGAAGCTCGCCAAATCCCGCGGCATCGCCACCCTCTGCGACAACAGCAACGCCACCCCCTTCTTCCAGAACCCCCTGGTCCACGGCATCGACCTCGTCGTTCACACCGCCACCAAGTACATCGGCGGCCACAGCGATCTCGTCGCCGGCCTGGTCGCCGGCCCGCGCCAGCGTGTCGAAATGCTGGCACGCGCCGAGGGCGAGCTGCTCGGCGGCATCGTCGATCCTTTCGCAAGCTGGCTCATGCTCCGCGGCCTGCGCACCCTCGCCATCCGCATGGAGCGCCACCAGCGCAACGCCACCCACCTGGCACGCCTGCTCGAAACCGACCCCCGCATCCTCCGCGTCCAGTACGACGGCCTCGAATCACACCCCCAGGCCACCCTCGCCAATCGCCAGATGCGCGGCCACGCCGGCATGATGAGCATCGAGCTGCGCAACAGCTCCCGCGAGGCCGCCTTCGCCGTCGTCAACGCCCTCCGCTACTTCTGCATCGCCGTAAGCTGGGGCGGCTACGAAAGCCTCGCCATCCCCCTCGAATCCCCCGACCCGGCCACGGGCAAACCCACCTGGCTCATCCGCCTCAGCATCGGCCTGGAGTCCCTGGAAGACCTGAAAGCCGATTTGTATCAGGCTCTGACCGCGGCCGGTATATGATGGACCGCTACACCGTGTGAGTTACGGAATGAAATGTGATGACTGCGTATTCTCAATGGATAGATGATTGTAGAAGTCTGCTCAATCCTGGCGGGAAAAGCCTAATCGGACAAATTCGTGGCTTTTTCGGAAGCGACCCATTTGTTGGTGAAGCCCTCGTCCGCGATCAGCGAATTCGCAATCGCGCGGTTCTGCGCAAAGGTCAAGTTGTTTGGGGTGCGATCGTTCAAGCAAACACCGACCTTTACCGAAAAGGTCCATCTGCTATGCCGGCTAATCTGGTTTACTCGCTTGATCCCTATTTCGATTCACATCCCGGTCACCTTTGCGCCATCGCAACGCGGATCGCTAAGTTGAAGGACAAATCGCCAGCCGATCCAATCCTCGCCAAAGTGGCTGCCATCGTTACGGATGAAATGAATATGATCGCAAATTGGCGCATTCCGTTCATTCTTGCCGATGGTCACGAAGCCTTTTTGACCTCAACCATGATTCACCCGAGAGCGCCTGCCCGTTGGATTGCTGGCATCACAGTTACTTCCCCTGGTTGTTGCTCCCGAATTGATTCCGTCCAATATAGTTCTCCCGCTCAAGTACTGGTCGCCTGACCTCTCCGAAAGATGGCCTGATGTCTCTCCCCTGAATGACGATCCATCTCTTCCAGAAAAACGGCCCATTTCAAAGTCGGCGCATGCCGAGGACTTGCGGGAGGCCAAGAACAATCCCCACCGCGCGCTCACCGCAGAAACTGCGGAGTTGCCGGCGGGTGCAAGCCGTTCGCTCGTCACATTAACTCCGCGGTGCGCGGATCTGCTTCGGAGGACCGCGAAATCACACGGCTTCCGGAAACAATGGGCCGTTCGAGTGGGTGGCGGAGGGGACGAGAACTGGTCGCTCGACCTAACCATCGACCCACCTCAATCCATGGATAAGGTCTGCCACTCCGACGGAATAGCTATTATTGTCGCACCCAAGGACTTGATGAACCTCCGCGGAGTCGTGATCGACTATCGCGATACGCCGATCGGAGAAGGGTTTGTCTTCGCAGAGCCTAAGAAAAAATAGTTTCGTAGGCCGGGTCCGAGCCCCGACATTTCTACGCGCACCGCCGCCGAAGCGCTGAGCATTCCTAGCCAACATGAGCGAAAGAAACTCGACCCCCGAAATCGCCGCCGCGTTTCAGGCGGTTTCAGGCCAATTCAAGGCGGAGAAAAAAATTGCGCGCTTGAAAATCGAAAACCGCCCAAATTCGCGACGTCTGACAAAAAAACCAACCACCAAAAAACACCAACCAGCTACTGGCAACCAGTAACCAGCATTCACCGACCCCTGGACTCCTCGATCACGCCGCGCGCCGGGATGCCGCTATGCCATTTCGCCCCAGACTCAGCCTCGATTTCAGCCTTTTCCAGCCCGCCCGGCCGCTTTTTCAGGATTTACAGGAGAATAAGGGTCATGCTGATTTGTTCCGCGCCTAGGTCAGGAAAGCTCTCGACTTTCGATTTTCGCCTGGTCGAAGGCGATTTCCCCGCTTGCCCGACCTCCCCCCTCCCGCTAAACTGCGGGGCTCATTTTCAGGTTGAGAAGCACCAGGAGAAATCGGCCATGCCGAAGATGAAGCGACATAAGGGGTTAATGAAGCGAATCAAGGTCTCCGCCGGGGGCAAGGTTCGCTATAACAAGAGCGGGGCCGGCCACCTCATGAGCGGAAAGAGCTCCTCGCGGCGGCGCAGTATGCGCAAGCACCTCGGGCTGCTCAATCCCCAGTTGGCCAAGCGGATGCGCCGAATGGTCGGCGCCGGATAAATCGACGCGCCGCCCCCTTCAGAACCCACCACGGGAGTGGTGGGCTCCGCACGCTCGGGTGCAGTCCCTGTAACAGAGAACAACTCCGGAGTTAATTTCCGATGCCAAGAACAAAAACACACGTCGCCCACCACAAGAAGGTCAAGCGCATCCTCAAGGCCGCCAAGGGTTACTACGGCGCCCGCAGCAAGCTGCTCAGCGTCGCCCGCGACACCGTCCTGCGGGCCGGCGTATATGCCTACCGCGACCGCCGGGCGCGAAAGGGCGATTTCCGCCGCCTCTGGATCACCCGCCTCACCGCGGCGTGCCGCGCCCGCGACATCTCCTACAGCCGCTTCATGAACGGCATGAAGGTCGCCTCGATCGACTTGAACCGCAAAATGCTGAGCGAAATCGCCATCGCCGACCCCACGGCCTTCGACAAGATCGTCGACATCGCCCGCAAGAATCTCTCAAACAAGGCCGCCTAGCAAAACAGAGCCGCGCCCGTAAGGAAGCGGTAAGCGCCGATATTCAGGCACCCCCGCTTCTATTCATAAGGCGCTTTTTTTTCTGCGCCAAGCCCCAACCGCCGGCGGTGTATCCAGTGACAGAACCTCGACGCACCCTCACCGGCCTCGGCGTCATCTTCGACATCGACGGCGTCCTGGTCGACAGCTACGACGCCCACCTCGAAAGCTGGCGCCGCCTCGCCATCGAATTCGGAAAGCCGATTACCGAAGCCCAATTCGCCGCCACCTTCGGCATGCGCAGCCGCGAGATCATCCACCTCCTTTTCGGCATCGACGACGATGCAACCCTCCGTCGCTGCGATGACCGCAAGGAGGCCATCTACCGCGACCTGATCCGCGACGCCGTCCCCGAAATGCCCGGTGCGAGCAACCTGGTTCGCCGCCTCTTCGCGGCCGGCGCGAAGATTGCCGTCGGCTCATCCGGCCCGCCGGTAAACGTCGATCTGGTCTGCTCCGCATTGAAGATTGACGATCTGCTCGCGGCCCGCGTAACCGGCGCCGACGTAACACATGGCAAGCCGGATCCCGAAGTCTTCCTGCTCGCCGCCCGGCGGATGGGAATCGAACCCACCAAGTGCGTCGTGATCGAAGATGCCCCCAGCGGCGTCGAAGCCGCTCATCGAGCAAGGATGATCTGTGTCGCTCTCAGAGGACAGACTTCATCGTCAGAAATCGAGCAAGCCGACTTGGTAATAAAGACGCTCAACTACCTCGACGGCGCGGCAATTGCCAGTTTACTTGTGGGTAAACCAGCGTAGCTTTCCTCAATCGTTGGGAGTCCCAGAAATTGGTCGCCCAAACAATTCCCCTGAAACCACCTATCCGACTCATGTTTATACTGTCTATCTAGAATACTGGCCCAATGCCAGTTCGGCTGGAACGGGGATTGCACCCAGTTTTCCCACCCCATTCCTCCGATTGGAATGATTGCGGATTTTACGGCGACGCCGGGGCAGGACCGTCCACGAGCCCGGATCGGTTCTCCCCGCTCGCCGTCCCGCGAATCTCACTTTTGTTGCCGATCGCCGCCGGAGCTCAAACGTCCACACTTTTTACGCTCACCGCGTTCCGTCCCAAATCGTATGTAGTCCCCGCCTCGGGCATATCGACCGCGGCAAAGCCGCTGGCCCGCATTTGCTCCTGCATCGCCACCATTTGATCTGGTTCACCGTGAACCAGAAACGCGCGCCGGCAACCCGCGGCCATCGGCTGATACAGCCGCGCCAACTCGTCGCGGTCCGCATGCGCGCTGAATCCGTTCAGCACGACCACCTTTGCCTTAAGCTTGTACTCGCGGCCAAAAATCTTGAGATGTGGCTGCTTCTCCACGATGCGCCGGCCCAGCGTATGCTCTGCCTGAAATCCAACGATGAGCACCGTATTCTTCGGACTCTCGACGTTGTTTTTGAGATGGTGCAGCACGCGGCCGGCTTCGCACATCCCGCTGGCGGAAATGATGATCATGGGCCCGTGGCGGTGGTGAAGCGCCTTGCTCTCCTCGACGTCGCGAATGTAGGTGCAGGACTCGCAGCCGAAAATGTTCAACCCCCGGCGGATGAACTCGCGCGCCTCCTGATCGAAAAGGTCGGGATGCAACCGAAACACCTCCGTCGCGTTCACTGCCAGCGGGCTGTCAACAAAAATCGGGATCACCGGAATCTTGTGCTCCAACAGCAACTGGTGCAGAAAATAAACGATCACCTGCGTGCGGCCGACGCTGAATGCGGGAACGATGATCTTGCCGCCGCGCTGAATCGTATCGTTAACCACGTCGGCCAACTGCTGCTTCAGGTCCTCCCCGGGCGGATGACGGCGGCCGCCATAGGTGCTCTCGCAGATCAAATAATCGCAGGCTGGAAACATCGCGGGATCGCGCAGCAGCGGCATGGTGAATCGGCCGACATCGCCGGAGAAGAGCAGCGTCGTGTGCTTGGCGTGCTCGCCCGCGTAGTCAAGCTGTATCATCGCGGAGCCGAGCATGTGGCCGGCTTCGAGGAAGCGGGCACTCAATCGATCGGTGAGCTGAATGGACCGTTCCGGCGGAGCGCTCTGGAATAACTTGAGCGCATCGACGGCATCCTGCTCGCGATAGAGCGGCGTGACCGGAGGCCGACCCTTCCGTTCCAGCTTCTCATTCAAATACGCCGCGTCTTCCTCCTGAATGTGCGCGGAATCCCGTAGCATCAGTCCCGCCAGGTCTCGCGTTGCCGGTGTGGAGAAAACCCGCCCAGTAAAGCCGCCGGCGGCCAGCAGCGGAAGCCGCCCGCAGTGATCGAGGTGGGCATGAGAGAGCACGACCGCGTGAAGCTTCGTCGGATCGAACGGAAAAACTCGGTTCTTGCCCTCCGTCTCCCGCCGCCGCCCCTGAAACATGCCACAGTCCAGTGCGATGAGCCTGCCGTCGGCCTCGACCAGGTGCAGAGACCCGGTCACTTCGCGAGCGGCGCCATGAAATGTGAGATTGAACAAACGCTTCTCCTCGATGCCCGGCGGTGCAACCAAAATGCTGATCCGAAGTCTCTACCCGACAGATGGCGCCGACACGGTCTTTACCAGCTCATCATAATGGGGCGGCCGCCCCTCCGGGGGCAATTTGGAAAGTTCATCGACGGCCTGGCGGTAAAGCTTCATCTGTTCAAACGGAATGGTCTGATCGCTCCACTGGTCCGGCGGCACGTAACCGAGAATTCTTATCGCCAGATACGATTCATCCCCAACCATGACGTGCAAGAGCGCCGAGAGTCGCCAAAGCGGACGAAGATGTTCCGGACATTCGGTCGGCACAACTTCGCCGCCGACAAATCCCGCGCTCGGATCCGGTTCCGCCACCTGCTCGTGCTTGATTCCAAGCACCGCGAATCGTTCAGCGGCGATAATCGCGCGATACGCCTCGTCAAAATTCCCCGGATGAGCTTCGTGCAGCCACCGCGCCAGCGTATACCATGCCGACACCTCGGCATCGTGGTCGCGGCGATACGCACTATTCTCGCTCTCCAACCAGGTATACCAAACGGCTGCATAGCGCTGATGATGAATCGCCTCCGCGTGGGCGCCGTTCTGCCATCTCACGAAGGCGTCCATTCGAAGAATTTCACCGCTGACGTCATCCCACGCGACAGGCGAATTATTTCTCGTTGTGGCATCGATCTGCTGCAGCGCCCGCGGAGCTTTCTCAGCCAGATATGCGATAGCCGCCGGGTCTGCTGTCATGCTTCTCAGGATCTCCGCGATGTTTACGTCGATGCCGGCGTGTCGTAATGCGCGTTCCATGCACTGAAGCTTTTCCACCGGTCCCGTCGCAAACTGCTGCGCATGCACGATATTCGCCATGGGCTCGTATGCGTTCAGATCCCGGCGCAGGCAGGTGTCGAGAACCCGGCGAGCTGAGTCGCGCTCGTTCACTTCAAGCAAAGCCAGGGCATAGCGGGCGCAGGTGTCAAGCCAGCCCGGAATTACCTCATACAGTTTCTGCCAGCGCTCGACAGCGATTTTCTTCATCTCATCCGATGACGACTGGCCCGGGATGGCCGTTGCAACAATGGCGGCTTCGCGCCAGAGCGCCAGTGTTGAGTATGAATTCAATCGCAAATCAAGCGCTCCGGACGTGACAACTCGGCGTGCATGGTCTCGGGCCGCGCCGGCCATCTCCATATACACCACGAAACCCAACGCGCAGGCGATCAGGGTGGCAAGGACTCGCGGAAGTGTTCGCCCGTGCGCGAGGCTTGCAGAAGGACTGGCGGGCGGGGTCGCGTAAATCGAGTGCGCGCTCGAAGCGCACGCGCAGAGCAATCCCAGCAGCGTCCAATACCAGACCGGCAGAATCGAGCTGCGCAAAAGCACACCCGACGCCTCCGCGATCACGATGACAAGAACGCCTGCCCCCAGTGCGAGCGACAACGGCCGAACGGCCGGATCGCCAAAGATAAATCGGCGGCGAACGGCCGGATCACGCATCGATGCCGACATTCCGCCGCCCATTGAAGGCGATCTCCACGCCAGAAAAACGACCCCCAGCGGAAGCATGAGCCAGAACATCGCGCCGGGCACGCCCAGCTCGACGCCGGCCTGAATCCATTCGTTGTGCGCGGCCGGGTCGCTGTTGCCGTGATAAACGTGCGGGGAAATCCCGCGCAGCGGCGCGATCGTGTTGGTCATTTCCGCGACAAACGTATCCGGGCCGTATCCCAGCGAGAGCCGGTCGAGAATGAGATCCGCCGAGAGACGCCAATACTCGAATCGATAGCTGACCGATCCGGACGCCACCCGATCGGGATCTCGCCATTCCTTCGCGACGTACGCCACGCTCCCCGCGATTGACGCGATCATTACGCCGGCCAGGGCGACCCGAATCGACCCTCGGCGCGTGGACCACCACACGAAATGGGCCAGGCACAGCACCGTTGTGGCGAGCAGGGCGAGCGCGGCGCCGCGCCGGCCGCTTTGCGCCAGAACATAGATGGACAGCACGAAAACCGCGGCGAACGAGGCGATCGCGCCCAAGCTCGATCGACGAGTCCGGCTTCCCACCACGATTCCCCCCGCCATCGCCGCCCAAAGTGCCGACATGGTGGCAGTTGGCGTGATCGGTCCGATCGGCCAGATGAAGTTCGCCAGATGACGATCCGCCCGCTGGGACACGGTGAGCACCAGCGACGTGACGGCGACGGCGATCAAACCCGTGACCGCGTGCCGAATCATGCGCCCCGTGAACATGCGGGCGATCACCGCGGCCCACAAAAGCCCCGCGGCCATGCGAACAAGCCAGCCCCACGAAAGCGCCCACGACTGATTGACCGAAGCCGACAGCAGCGCGATGAAGAGCGTGAGGCTTCCCGTGAGCACCAGCCATCGAAGCGGCAGATTCGGCAATCTCCAGACCGGGTCAGTCCGGGCATGCAGACGCGGCGCGGTTGCATAGACAAGCAGCAAGATCAAGAGGCCGCAGGGGAGCACGACCTCGCGCACATCCGCAGGGCCGGCCGTCGGAATGGGGAGCGTAAATGCTCGTGCGAAGAAGGCGAGCACGGGATTCCACTGCGCGGATTGGACGGCGACCTCGGTGATGGGGCCGTCGCCCGAGTAAAGCAGCACCGATGCGGCGCACGTCGCCACGACGCATGCAATCATCGCCCACTGGGCGCGAGAGGACATGCGGTGAATGGTCGGGCAGCGCTGCGGCGATTGCAACCCGGTGGCGGGCACACCAAGAATCGTAAAACAGCGACAGGCGCAGACGGAAAACGCCTGCGCCCGTTCTGGGATTTCGTCGTCGCGCTCGGGAGCGACTCCGGCGCGACTTTCATTCCCTTACGACAGTCCGCCGAGTTCCCCCCGGCGTCGGCTCGCGGCGTCTCCCAACGTCGCAAGCTGACGAAGACGGAAACATGTTCACTGGCTGCTCTGGTTGCCCGAATCTTCCTCCAGCATCTTTCGAAGATGGGCGTTCTCGCGGCGTGTTGCCTCAAGATCAAAAACAAGATACTTCACGGTGAGACGCAGATAGTCGAGCGAGTCCTGCAGGCTGTCGACCGCCTGCTCGAGATGATCGCTGCTCGTGGATGTCTTGACAGCCGCCGCGATCTCCGGAGCTTCGTTCGACGTGCCGACCGTCTGCAGCAGTTCGCTCAGCGTCTTTTCTAGACTTTGCTCGTCCATTGCGTTTCCCCCCCGGTGTCATGGGCTTTGAGAATGTTCCGCCGAATGTCGGCGAACGTGATGTGCGAGAGAAGCACCTCGCGTGCCCGGCGGTCATCGAAGGCGCCATTTCGCATCGTGCTTCGTAAGTAAAGGGCGTACCCATCGTTAGCGCGGAGCGCCCTATAATGCGCGCCCCACGCGCGAGGTGAGTTCCTGCGGGCGGGTTGCGGTAACGCAACATCGTCAATAGCCAGAACGCTGCACGTCGCAGATCCGCCGGGGCGGACAAGTGCATGGCCCTTTCGCAATCGAGAGAGACGCCCGTCTTGTGGAGGAAATTCTGAACGAAACCTCATTGTAAACGCGATTGGCCGCGGCCTGCGCGCGGGCTACACTGGCGCGTTCGCGTCGCACCAACAAAAGGGTTTTCTCGCAATGAGCAGCGAATACGCACCGGCAGCCATCGAAGCAAAGTGGCAGGGCTATTGGGAGGTCAACAAGACCTTCAAGACCCCCAACCCCGGCGATCCCGGCTTCGTGCCCGAAAAGCAAAAATCCTACGTGCTGGACATGTTCCCCTACCCCAGCGGCACCGGCCTGCACGTCGGCCACCCTGAGGGCTACACCGCGACCGACATCATCGCCCGCTACCGGCGGATGCGCGGCTTCAACGTCCTGCACACCATGGGCTGGGACGCCTTCGGCCTGCCCGCCGAGCAGCACGCCATCGACACCGGCCAGCACCCGGCCGTCACGACGGAGAAGAACATCAACAATTTCCGCCGGCAGCTCAAGATGCTCGGCTTCTCCTACGACTGGGACCGCGAGCTTTCCACGACCGACCCGCCCTATTACCGCTGGACCCAGTGGATATTCCTGCAGATTTTCAACAGTTGGTATGACGACGCGGCCCGCAAGGCGCGGCCGATCAGCGAGCTGCCGATTCCCGATGCGGTGCGCGAAGGCGGCGAAGCGGCGGTCCGGACTTATGTCGATGCCCGCCGACTGGCATATCTGGCGGAAGTACCAGTGAACTGGTGCCCCGCGCTGGGCACGGTGCTCGCCAACGAGGAAGTGACCAATGAAGGTCGCAGCGAGCGCGGGAACCATCCCGTCTACAAGCGGCCGCTCAAGCAGTGGATGCTGCGCATTACCAAGTACGCCGACCGACTGGAAAAAGATCTGGAAGAACTCGACTGGCCGGAGTCGGTTAAGCTCATGCAGCGCAACTGGATCGGCCGCAGCGAAGGCGCGTTCATCAAATTCCCCATCGCTCAACCGGGCGCCCCTGAACAGAGCCGCGACCGTAAGGGAGCGGTCAACGCCGACTCGCGTACCAACGCCGACCACTTGCACGACGACGCCATCGAAATCTACACCACCCGCCCCGACACCATTTTCGGCGCCACCTACATGGTGCTATCGCCCGAGCATCCCCTTGTAGACAAACTAACCACGCACGACCAGCGCGACGCTGTCGCTGCGTACGTCGCAACCGCGTCGAACAAGTCCGACATCGACCGGACCGCCGAAAGCAAAAAAAAGACCGGCGTGTTCACCGGCGCTTATGCCATCAATCCGGCGACACAAAAGCAGATAGCCATCTGGGTCGCCGACTACGTCCTGATGGGCTATGGCACCGGCGCGATCATGGCCGTGCCCGGACAGGACCAGCGAGACTGGGATTTTGCAAAGGCCTTCGACCTGCCGATCATCCGCACCGTTCAGCCGTCCGCCCACTTCGACGGCGAGGCCTATCTCGAAGATGGGCCGGCCATCAACAGCGGCTTCCTCGATGGGCTGGCGGTCGTCGACGCGAAGAAGCGCATCAACGCATGGCTGGAGGAAAAGGACCTCGGACGCAGCGCGGTGCAGTACAAGCTGCGCGACTGGCTGTTTTCCCGCCAGCGCTACTGGGGCGAGCCGTTTCCGATCTTGCACGGGCCGGAAGGCGAGATCGTGGCACTCGATGAGAAGGGCCTGCCCCTCACCTTGCCGGAGATGTCCGATTTTCGTCCCACCGTGCAGGCCGATGGCGCCGTCGAAAGCGCGGCCCCCGAGCCGCCGCTGGGGCGTGCCAACGCGTGGGCACAGGTCGAACGTGAGGGAAAACTCTACAAGCGCGAGCTGAACACCATGCCGCAGTGGGCCGGATCGTGCTGGTATTACCTGCGCTTTCTCGATCCGCACAACGCCGTCCGCTTCTGCGGGGCCGACCCCGAGCATTACTGGATGGTCTCGCGACGCAAGGATGGCACGGCGCACGTCGGAGGGGTTGATCTCTATTTGGGTGGCGCCGAGCACGCGGTCCTGCACCTGCTCTACGCCCGCTTCTGGCACAAGCTGCTGTTCGACCTCGGCTTCGTCAGCACGCCCGAGCCGTTCGGCAAGCTGTTCAATCAGGGAATGATCCGCTCCTTCGCCTACAAGGACAGCCGCGACGTTTATCACGGCTACGACGAGATCGAATTTCGCGAGGACGGCGGCGCCTATTTGAAATCCACCGGCGAGAAGCTCGTCGGCCACGTCGAAAAGATGGCGAAAAGCCTGAAGAACGTCATCAATCCCGAAGAAGTCGTGGATGAGTACGGCGCCGATTCGCTGCGCCTGTA
>Ga0190265_10000726_pt1 | contig 22146 bp, 23 predicted proteins | sample Popmic124T_FD_133135 | JGI IMG/M metagenome (GOLD analysis project Ga0190265, IMG submission 133135) | Populus adjacent soil microbial communities from riparian zone of Indian Creek, Utah, USA - 124 T | ecosystem: Environmental > Terrestrial > Soil > Riparian zone | place: USA: Utah | collected...
CTCCTCGATCTTGTCCCAGTCGCCGAACAGCACGGCGCCGACGTTGTCGGACTCGAGGTTCAGCGCGAGGCCGGTGACGTCATGGGGCAGCTCGAGCATCTCGAGCGACGTGCAGTTCTCGAGCCCGTGGACGCGCGCGATGCCGTCGGCGATCGAGAGCACGGTGCCGACCTCGGACAGGTCGGCCCCGCCGTCGTCGAGTCCCTCGATGCGGCTCTTCAGGATGCTGGTGATCTCGTCTGGCTTGATCTGCATTGGTCTTGGGGGCCTTTCTAAGCCGCCTTTGCGACTTGCTTTCTAAGTCTCTCGAGCCGGTTGCGCACGCTTGCGTCCAGCACCATGTTGCCTACCTGGAGCACGAGGCCGCCTAAAACGTCGGGATCGACCCTGCTCGACAGCTCGACGCGCTCGCCGGTCTGCTCCTCGATCTTCTTGCCGATGCCCTCGACGAGCTCGGAGTCGAGCTCCACCGCGCTCGTCACCGAGACCGGCAGCAGCTTGTTCTCACGCCGCCAGAGGCGGTCGAGCTCGTCGCGCATCCGGAAGACCACCGGCATCCGGTGGCGCTCCGCCAGGAGCTCCAAGAAACGGACGAAGTTCGGCTCGGCGTCCTCCACGAGCCTCCCGATGCCGTCCTTCTTCTCCTGCGAGGAGAAGTACGGCGAGAAGAAGAACACCTGCAGGTCACGGCTCTCGCCAAGCGCGTCGGCGAACTGCCCGAGCTCGTCGTGCACGCGATCGAGGACGCCCTGCTCCTTGGCGACCTCGAACAGCGCGCGGCTGTAGACCTCGGCGATCTCCTCCATGGCTTAGGAGCGCTCCTCCGAGCCGGCCAGCGCCGAGAAGTCGACCTCGCCGAGCGCCTCCTCGATCAGGCGGCGGTGATCGGCGTCGTCGAGCGACTTGCGGGTCACCTTCTCGGTGGCGATCACCGTTAGATCGGCGACCTCCTTGCGGATGTCGTCGAGCGCAAGCTGCTTGGCGGCCTCGATCTCCTTGAGCGTCCCGGCGCGCTGCTCCTCGCCGTACTCCTTCGCCGCCACCTTGGCCTCCTCCACCGTGGAGTCGGCCGCCTTGCGCGACCGCGCGACGATGTCCTCGGCCTGCTCCCGCGCCTCCTTCAGGCGCGCCCGGTACTCCTCGAGCAGCTCCTCGGCCTCCTCCTTGGTGCGGACGGCGGCGTTGAGCGACTCATCGATCGTCGCGGCGCGCTTGTCGAGCGCCTCGCCGATCACCGGGAAGGCGAACTTCTTCAGGATCAGCATCGAGGCGCCGAACGCGATCAGCGTCCAGAGCATCAGCCCGACGTTGGGCGATACCAGGAAGCTGCCGCCCTCCTCCTCGGCACCGGCCTCGGTGGCCGCGAGGACGAGCGTCGCGATGTCTGTAAAGGCGTCCACGATCGCCGGCCTAGAGGAAGAAGGCGATCAGGCCGAAGATGAAGGTGTAGAAGGCGACCGCCTCGGTCAGCGCGAAGCCGAGCCAGCGAATCGACTGCAGCTCGTCCTTCATCTCGGGCTGGCGGGCGACCGACTCGATCTCCTTGCCGAAGATGAAGCCGATGCCAATGCCGGCGCCGATCGAGCCGAGCCCGGCACCGACGCCGAGCGCGATCGCCTTACCGGCGTCCGTAATGGCCTGAGCGTCAGCCGACTGGGCGAGTGGGAGCAGCAAGTCCACTTGTCCTCCTTAGTGGTGATCGGCGGTTGCGTCGCCGAGGTAGATGGATGAAAGAATCGCGAAGATGAAAGCCTGAAGCGTGGCGACCAGGCCGATCTCGAACAGGAAGAACGGGATCGCCATGCCGAGCGTGAAGACACCGAGCGCCGAGATCCCGAGTAGCACCACGAGCCCGCCTGCCATGAACAGGATCAGCAGGTGGCCGGCGAGAATGTTGGCGAACAGTCGTACCGACAGCGAGATGATCCGGACGAGGTCCGAGATCACCTCGATCACGAACAGCGGAATCGCTCCGACACCGCCGATACCGGGCGGCACGAAGCTCTTCATGAAGCCGACGAAGCCCTTCACGCGGATGCCCTCGACGTGGTAGGCGACCCAGACGACGAGCGTCAGCGCTAGCGGGATCGAGAGGTTCGCGGTCGCCGCGTAGATCGCAAGCGACGGGACCTCGAAGCCGAAGACGTCGATCGGATGCTCGCTGTTGGTCGGCAGCGGCAGGTAACCGAGCATGTTCGAGAACCAGATGAAGAAGAAGAGCGTGGCGATGAAGGCGAACCACTTGCTTGCCATCGGCTGGCTCATGTTCTGACCTGTGATGTTCTTGCGCGTCATGTCGTAGGCAACCTCGACGGCCGTCTGGACGCGGTTCGGGCGGTCCTTCATGCGGCGCGCGATGTAGACCATCGTGCTGGTCGTCGCGATCGCCGCGAGGAAGAGGTAGAAGACGGCCTTGTTGATGCTCATGTCGAGCCCGCCGATGGAGATCTCGATCCACGGGTTGAGGCGGAACTCCTCCTGCGGCTGGAAGGCGTCGTTGCGGCCATCGCTGCCGAACAGCACGCCGAGCAGGACCGCGATCGCGAACCAGACGCCAACGCCGATCAGGACCTTGTTGCGCGTCCTCATCGCTGTGCTCCCGTGGGAGGCGCCGCGGTCACCTGGATGCCGAGCGCGATGCTGAACAGAACCGCCGCAAGCAGCGCCGCCGGCAGGCCCGCGTCACGGTCGACGATGCCGACGACGGCGACCGCCGAGGTCACAAGCGCGAGCCGGACCATCATCGACAACGAGATCGCCTTCATGACCGCGCTCCGGTCACCGGTCGCGATCGCGCGCCGCTTGACCGTCGCGACGATCCAGCGCTGAACGACCCAGACAACCGCGACGACCGCCCAGCCAATCAGCGGTAGTCCCGCAATCAGGAATAGCGGCAGGGCCAGTGCAAGCACCAGCAGGTCCAGGGAGCGGAGCAGGGTGAGGAGAAAACCAGCCTCTCCCGACCCCTCGGGGGTTGCGACAGCATGAGCGGTCAAGGGGCGCGTGACTCTATAGGAAAGGCTTGTTAAAGCGCTTTGTGGCGAAAATCACACTGCGTCAGACTACGCGCAGGATGGCATCGACCACCCGCTCGTCGAACTGGAGGCCAGCCCCGCGACGCAGCTCCTCGGCAGCGGCGACCGGGTCTAGCGGCGGCCGGTAGGGCCGATCGGCGGTCATCGCCTCGTAGGCGTCCGCCACAGCGAGGATCGAGGCCTCGAGCGGGACCTCGCCCGCGGTGAGGCCCTCGGGGTAGCCCTTGCCGTCCGGGCGCTCGTGATGAGCGGCAATCCAATCGCCGATGTCGCCGAACTCCGTCGTGTCGAGCATCCGCGCCCCGACGGCCGGATGCGAGTGCATCCACCCCCACTCCTCGTCGGTCAGCGGACCGCTCTTGGCGAGCAGCTCGTCCGGCACGCCGACGCGGCCGACGTCGTGCAGGATGCCCGCGATCCGGACGCGCTCGACGGCATCCGGCGGCAGCCCGAGCTCGCGGGCGATCAGCTCGGCGTAGCGGCCGACGCGCTGGCTGTGAGTCGCGCTGCCGGAGTCGCGCACGTCGAGCGCCTCGGCGAGGCTGAGCAACGTCGCCAGCTCGACGTGGGAGTCGTCGCGGCCACGGGGCGCCCGCGCCAAGATGCCCGGCACCTCGGCGCTCGAGATCACGGCCCGGTTGCGACCGAGCCGCTTGGCGGCGTAGAGCGCCTGGTCGGCGGCCTGGAGGAGCGCCTCGCCGGTCTGACCGTGGATCGGGAAGCTGACGATGCCGAAGCTGGCCGTGAGCTGGCCGGCGCCCGCCGGCTCGAAGGTCTCCTCGATCTCCAACCGCAACCGCTCGGCGAGTACATAGGCGCCGTGCTCGTCGGTGTCCGGCGCCAGCACCGCGAACTCCTCGCCGCCGATCCGCGCGGCGATGTCCCAGCTGCGCTTGGTGGAGCGGATCGTCGCCCCGACACGGCTCAGCACCGCGTCGCCGGCGGTATGGCCGAACCGATCGTTGACGTCCTTGAAGCGATCGAGATCGCCGACGATCACGCTCAAACCGCGATCGGCGCGCCGGGCACGCTCGAGCTCGACCTCGAATGCCTCGTCGAAGCCACGTCGATTGAGCAAGCCGGTCAGCGGATCGCTGCGTGCGGCGTCGGTCAGGTTCGAGATTAGGCCGGTCAGGCGATCGCGGATGACGGCTACGACCATGCCGGCGACGGTGAGGGTGCCGATTGTCGCGAGCCACGAGTCGATCGGCGTCCAGTCGAGATCTCTCAGCCCCAGCTCGACGCCGAACATCGCGCCGATCACGGCGGTGTGAACGAGCGCCGCCGGTAGTGAGAAGAAGTAGTAGGCGAAGATCGTCACCCAGAGGTAGGGCAGCGGCCCGTATGGCGAGTGGTCGCCCCAGCCGTAGATGCCGAGCGTTGCGAGCGCTGAAGCGCACACGACACCGACATGAAAGCCCCAGAGCGGAATCCGGTCGAAGCCGACGAACGCAAGCGCCGCGAGCAGGGCGGAGCCCGCCGCGACGACGATGACGGCCGTCGAATCGAGCTCCGGGCCCTGCGGCGGAGCCAGCGCGAGCAGCGCGATCAGTACGCCGGCGCTCGAAAGCCAGAAGGCGGCGCGCGCCATCGCTGCCCGGCTCCCGGGAACGGTGGCTCCTGCGTCGATCGATGTCTTCCAGCCGAGGCGCTCGCGAAGGGGCAAATCCATGTCCTGCTCTGTTCTCCCGCAGCACCCTGCCCCTCTGGCGGGCCGGCTGCCCGCGGGGCGTTTGCAAGTCCTCGCCCAATATAGGTCCGCCTGCCGATATGCGCCAATACTGCTTGGCGCGTGTGGTTCAGTCGCGACATCCAGCTCTCCTCCCGCCCACGCGGCTTTCATCTGATCACCGACGAGCTGCTCGACGCGCTACCCGAGCTAAGCCAGCTGGCAGCCGGTCTGCTGCACGTCCAGATCCTCCATACATCAGCGTCGCTGACGCTCAACGAGAACGCGAGCGCCGACGTCCGACGCGACTTCGAGTCATGGTTCAACCGCGCTGTGCCTGAGGACGCGCCCTACTGGCGCCACACGCTCGAGGGGTCCGACGACATGCCGGCCCACATCAAGGCATCGCTGCTCGGACCGTCAATCACCCTGCCCCTTCGCGACGGCCGGCCGGTACTCGGAACCTGGCAGGGCGTCTACCTCTGCGAGCACCGCAACCATGGCGGTCCGCGCTCGCTCGTCCTGACCCTCTGGGGCGAATAGACGCATTTCGGCTCTGGCGGTCGTCCGCCCATCGTGCGAACGTATGTTCGTATGCGTTGGGACCGGCTGAGCATCGACGAGGAGGCGACCAGGCAGCTGCCCGGCTACAGCGAGCCGGCGACCGTGCGCACATTCAACGCCCCCGAGGCGATGGACATCCGCTTCTACGAGGTCCGCTCGAAGTCCGTCCTGAACAAGGTCCCGAAGGCGTCCCGGATGCCCTTCCGCTGGACCGTCAACCCCTACCGCGGCTGCACCCACGCCTGCGTGTACTGCCTAGACGGCGGGACGGAGATTCTGCTCGCCGACGGTGGCTCGAAACCACTCGCCGACATCCGTCCGGGCGATCGGGTTGTCGGGACGGAGCAGATCGGCGCCAACCGCCGCTACGTCGTCACCAACGTGCTCGACCACTGGCAAACGCTGAAGCCCGCCTACCGAGTAACACTCGCGGACGGCACTAGCCTCGTCGCCAGTGCTGACCACCGCTTCCTGGCGCGGGGCGGCTGGCGGCAAGTCACCGGGAAGCAGCCCGGTGGGCCGCGGCGGCGCCTGAGCGCAAGCGACCAGTTGCTCGGTCCCGGCCACGGTCGCGCACCGGGAGCCGACGAGCCGGTCGGCACGGTTCGCGGCCTATGGGTCGACGCGGTCGAGACCCTCGGCGAGGAGCGCGTGCTGTTCGACATCACGACCGGAACGGGAGATTTCATAGCCAACGGGGTCGTTAGCCACAACTGCTTCGCCCGGCCGACGCACAAGTACCTCGACCTCTCGCCGGGGCGTGACTTCGAGCGTGAGATCGTCGTAAAGGTCAACGCACCTGAGGCGTTGCGGGCGCAGCTGGCGCGACCGTCGTGGAAGCGAGAGCACGTCGCGCTTGGGACGAACACAGATCCCTACCAGTGGGTCGAGGGGCGCTACCGGCTGATGCCGGGCATCTGGGATGCGCTGCGCGACAGCGGCACCCCCTGCTCGGTGCTGACCAAGTCGCCGCTGCTGCTGCGCGACGTGGCGCTGCTGAAGCAGCTGGCCGACCAAGTTGGCTTCACGGCAAGCCTGTCCGTGCCAACGCTCGACGAGCGGGCCTGGCGGGAGACGGAGCCGCACACCCCCCACCCCCGCGCCCGGCTCGAGGCGGTCGCGGAGCTGAACCGCGTCGGCGTGCCGACGGGCATCCTGATCGCCCCGCTGATGCCGGGCGTCAACGACGCGCCGGAACAGGTCGAGCGCATCCTCGAGCTGGCGGCAGAGGCCGGCGCCACAAGCGTCGGCGGGCTCTGCCTGCACCTGCGCGGCGAGGTGCGGGGCATCTTCTTCGACTGGCTGCGCAGCTACCGGCCGGATCTACTGCCGCGCTACGAGGAGCTCTACGCGGGCCGGGCCTATGCGCCGAAGGCCGAGCGCGAGCGGATCGCCCGACTGGCCCGAGCGCCCGGCAGGGGCAACTGGCGCAAGGCGTTCCGCGGCCGCGCCGCGCCTCCGCCGCCGGAGGCCCCGGCAGCCCCCGAGCAGCCGTCGCTGTTCTGAGCACGCGCAGCTATCGATCCACCGCCTCGAACTCGCCTGTCTCCACCTCGCGCTCGATCTCGTGCTCGATCTCAGCCTCGGTGAATCGCGACTCCCGGCGTAGCTGGCGCTCGCGGAAGCGGCGGAATTTGAGGATCTCGAGCACGAAGACCAGATAGACGCTGGCGGCGATGGCGATCACGCCGAAGACGGCCAACAGCGCGACCCAGCCGGCGCTGAAGCTGCCGTCGTCGTCGGAGTAGGGAATGAAGCGCAGCGCGAGCGCCAACGCGGCGAGCGAGACGGTCCAGGCGTAGAGGTAGAGCACGGTCCGCCGCTGCGAGAAGCCGATTGCCGCGAAGCGATGATGGAAGTGCCAGGTGTCGGCCGAGTAGACGGGCCTGCGGTATTTGATCCGCTTCGCGACGACGAACGTCGCGTCAGCGGCGGGCACGGCCAGGATCACGAGCGGGAAGAACAGCGCGACCACGGCCGCCGTCTTCAGCACACCCTGGATCGCCACACAGGCCAGCAGCAGGCCGAGCAGGTTCGAGCCTGAGTCGCCCATGAAGACCGACGCGGGATGGAAGTTGTGACGTAGGAAGCCGACCGCCGCGCCGGCGGTGGCCGCGGCCAGGATGGCGGGATCGACCCGGTCGAGCGAGAGCGCGATGACGGCGAACGTTGCCGCCGCGATCGTGCAAACGCCGGCGGCGAGGCCATCGACGCCATCGGTGAAGTTGACGACATTCATCACGGCAACGATCCCGACCAGCGTCAACGGGTAGCCCCAGGCGCCGAGGTCGAGTGGATCGACGAACGGCAGCGTGATGTTCTCGACGCGAACGTCGCAGGCCACCGGGATCGCCGCGGCCGCGAACTGTCCGAGCAGCTTGACGATTGGGTTCAGGCCGCCGGGCTTCGCATCGTCGACGGCGCCGACGAACGCGATCACCACCGCGCCCGCGAGGATGCCACGCATCGCCTGGGTTCCAGGCAGGAACAGAACACCCGCGAGCAGCACGCCCGCGAGGATCGCCAGCCCGCCGAGTCGCGGCATCGGCGAGTCGTGCAGGTCACGCTCGCGTGGCAGCGCGACCGCGCCGACCCGCTTTGCCAACCGCGCGGTCATCGGCGTCAGCAGCAGCGCCACAGCCGCCGCGACGAGGAACGCCCAGAGCACGTCGAGGTCGTTCATCTGAGCGGCAGCCTACTGGCGGCCGTGGTCAGGCCTGAGGGAGTACCCAGAAGGCGATCACGGCGTACTGCAAGGCGGCGGCAATGATCACGAGCGCGTGGAAGACCTCGTGGTAGCCGAAGACGCCCGGCAGCGGGTCCGGGCGGCGGAGCGCATAGGTCACCGCACCGAGCGTGTAGAGGATGCCGCCGGTGGCGACGAGGATCGAGGCGGTAACCCCGACCTGGCTGATCAGGTCCGGCGTCACGGCGACGGCGACCCAGCCGAGCCCGACATAGATGACGGCGGCAAGCCACTTCGGAGCGTCGATCCAGAGCAGCTTCAGCAAAATGCCGCCGACGGCTCCGCTCCAGATCACTGCCAATACGACATCCGCCAGCGAGCCGTGCAGGACAAGCAGCGCGAACGGCGTGTAGGTCCCGGCGATCAGCAGGAAGATCGCCGAGTGATCGAGCCGGCGCATCCAGCGGCGCGCCGCGTCGGTGCGCCAGGTAACGCGGTGATAGAGCGCGCTGGTGCCGAACAGGAGCGTGACGCAGGCGGCATAGATCGCCGCGGCGAGCGTGGCCTTGCCGGACGGTGCGGTGATCACGAGTGCGGCGCCCAGCACCAGCGAGATGAAGAACGCCCACTGGTGGGTCACGCCACGCAGCCGCGGACGGCTGCGGATCGCCTGCTCGATGTCCCGCTTGGCCTGGTCGAGATCTAGCCTGGGAGCTGTCTCGGTCATGCCACTCAGCCTAGACGGCAGCGACAGACTTGGCCAGCTCTGGGTAGAGCGGGTAGCGCTCGGCTAGCGCACGCGTGCGCTCGGACAGCTCGACACGGACGGCGTCGGTGAAGTCGCCGGTGAGCGCGGTGGCCACGATCCTGCCGATCTCGTGGAAGTCCTCGACCTGGAGGCCGCGGGTCGCTAGCGCAGGCGTGCCGATCCGCAGGCCCGACGAGACTGCCGGCGGCCGGGGATCGTCCGGGACACTGTTGCGGTTGACGGTGATGCCGATCGCGTGCAGCCGATCCTCGCCCTGCTGGCCGTCGAGCTCGGAGTCGCGCAAGTCGACGAGCACGAGGTGGACGTCGGTGCCTCCTGTGAGGACGTCGACGCCGGCGCCGGTCAGCTCCTCGGCGATCGCGGCCGCGCCGGCGCGAGTCCGGCGCTGGCGCTCGCGGAACAGCTCCGACTGCGCGACCTTCATCGCGACCGCCTTGGCGGCGACGACGTGCATCAGCGGACCGCCCTGCTGGCCCGGGAAGACCGCCGAATCGATCTTCTTGGCGTGCTCCTCCTTGGCGAGGATCATCCCCGAGCGCGGCCCGCCGAGGGTCTTGTGGACGGTCGTCGTGACGACGTCGGCGTGCGGCACCGGGCTGGGATGCTCGCCCGCGGCAACCAGGCCCGCGAAGTGGGCCATGTCGACCATCAGGTAGGCGCCGACCGAGTCGGCGATCTCGCGGAAGCGAGCGAAGTCGAGCTGGCGCGGGTAGGCCGACCAGCCGGCGAGGATCAGCTTCGGGCGGAACTCCTGGGCGAGCCGCTCGAGCACGTCCATGTCGACGCGCGAGTCCTCGTCGGAAACGCCGTAGGCGACGATGTCGTAGAGCCGGCCGGAGAAGTTGATCTTCATCCCGTGGGTCAGATGGCCACCGTGGTCGAGCTTCATCCCGAGGATCCGGTCCCCGGCCTGCAGCAGTGCGTGGAAGGCGGCGGCGTTGGCCTGCGCGCCGGCGTGCGGCTGGACGTTGACGTGCTCGGCGCTGAACAGCTCCTTGGCGCGGTCGATCGCAAGACGCTCCGCTACATCGACGTATTCACAGCCGCCGTAGTAGCGCTTGCCTGGGTAACCCTCGGCGTACTTGTTGGTCAGCACCGAGCCCTGGCAGTCGAGCACCGCCTGCGGGACGAAGTTCTCGGAGGCGATCATCTCGAGCGTCGTCTCCTGACGACGGAGCTCGTCCTCGAGCACCTGGGCGATCTCAGGATCGACCTCGGAAACAGGCTTGGCGAAGTAGTCGGGGCTCAAATCAGTCACGCTGGCCACGGTACCAGCGGCGCCGTGTGGGATACCGCCAGCAGGCCCCGATTTCCGCTCCTAGCGCCAATCGGCCTGCTCGCCAACTCACTGATGGATTGTGCTGTCCAGGCGAGAAGAATCCATCACTCGGTGGTCGCCAGCCGTCTGTCGAGCTCCGCCGCGGAAACCGCACCTTCGCGCAGGATCTCGTAGTCGCCGCTGTCCTCGTAGCACGAGAGTTCGATCACGGTCGAGGCGACGCCGGGCAGTTGCCCGGCGTCGAGGACGAGGTCGGCCGCGGCGCGGATCGCCGCGGGCACCTCGTCGAGCCGGCGAGGGTCCGCGTCGCCGTGGAGGTTGGCGCTCGACTGCAGCACGGGACGTGTGACCGTCGCCAACGGCGCGAGCGAACCGGATAGGCCCGGCACGCGAATCCCGAGCCGATCGGGGCGATCGCCGCAGGCGAGCGGGAAGCGGCGGCCCGGGTTCGGCAACACGAGCGTCACAGGACCTGGCAGCAGACGTTCGACGGCGGCGCGGGTCGCCGGACCTAGATCGCCGAGCGTCGCCAGCGCCGCGCGGAGGGAGAAGAACATGACGGCGCTCGGCTGGACGGGATCGCGCCGCTTGAGCTCGTTGAGCCGGCCCACCGCGGCCGCGTCATCAGGGTCGATCGCGAGGCCGTAGACGGTGTCGGCAGGAAAGATCGCGACTCCGCCATCGGCGACGCAGCGCTCGAGCGCCTCGGCGTCGGCGGCCGTCACGGCTGGCGCCGACGGGTCGCCCGTCACTGCGCTCTCCCGCGATGTCGCGTCGAGCGCCAGCCGCGGCGGGTCATTCGCATCGGTTGGACGGCGCGCCCTCATCGCGCTGCTCCGACGGTCACGCGCTCGTGACCGGCGAGGTCGCGACGTGTCCCCGCGCCGTCGAGCAGCACGCGTACCCCAGGGCCCTGCTCAGAACCGTGCTCGAGCGCGAGGCGCGTGCCGCTGGGCGCTCGTGCGACGAGGGCGCGGATGGCATCGAGGCCGTCGACGCCGGAAGTCAGGGCGCCGCGCGGCTCATAGCGTGTGATCTCAGGCGCCAGGCTCCCCCACTCGTCGTCGCGCACATAGGGCAGGTTGGCGACGACGAGGTCGTAGTCGCCGGGCGGCAGACCGTCCACGACCGAGATCTCCAGCGGCAATCCCAGGCGTGCGGCGTTGGCCTGCGCGACGGCAACCGCCTCGAGCGACAGGTCGGACGCCGTTACGCTCAGGTCCGGACGCTCGTCAAGCAGTGCGAGCGCAACGGCGCCGCTACCCGTCCCGACCTCGTGGACAGCGGCTCCCCCCGGCAGCTCCAGCGCAACCTCCACGAGCAGCTCGGTCTCTGGGCGCGGGATCAACACCCGTGGATCGACGGCCAGCTCAATCCGCCGGAAGCCACGCCGGCCAAGGATGTAGGCGACGGGCTCGCGCGCCACACGGCGACGGATCCGCTCGCCGATCTCACGGGCGGCGGCCGGCGGCACCGACCGCGCCGGATCGGCCACCAGCACCCCACGATCGACGCCGAGCGCGTCGGCGATCAGAACCTCGGCATCGAGCCGCGGTGTGTCGCAGCCCGCCGCGGTGAGCGCGTCGACGGCCGCGCCGACCGCGTCGCGCGCCGTCATCGACGCCACCGGCATCAGCTCTCGACGAGCGAGCTGGCCTCGAGCCGCAGGCGCTTCTCCTCGGCCTCGAGCGCTGCGGTGAAGTCGTCGAGCTCGCCGGCGAGGATCCGCTGGACCTCGCCCTTGGTCAGCTTGACGCGGTGGTCGGTGACGCGGTCCTGCGGGAAGTTGTAGGTGCGGATCTTCTCGGAGCGCTCGCCGGTGCCGACTTGGGAGCGGCGGCTCTCGGCGAGCTCCGCCTGCTGCGCGGCCAGCTCGCGCTCATAGAGGCGGGCGCGCAGCACGCGCATCGCCCGCTCGCGGTTCTGCAGCTGCGACTTCTCGTCCTGCATCGACACCACGACGCCGGTCGGCTTGTGGGTGATCCGAACGGCAGAGTCGGTCGTGTTGACCGACTGGCCACCAGGTCCAGAGGAGCGGTAGACGTCGATCTGGAGATCGCTCTGGTCGATCTGCACCTCGACGTCCTCGACCTCCGGCAACACGGCGACGGTTGCCGTCGAGGTGTGGATGCGCCCCTGGGACTCCGTCTCGGGGACGCGCTGGACGCGGTGAGTACCGCCCTCGTGCTTGAAGACGCTGTAGGCGCCCTGGCCCTTGATCGCGAAGGTGTAGTCGCCATCGGCGACGTTCATCGTCTCCGGCGTGAAGCCGAGCCGCTCTGCGTAGCGGGTCAGCATCCGGTAGAGGTCGCCGGCGAACAGACCGGCCTCCTCCCCACCGGTCCCGCCGCGGATCTCGACGATCACGTTCTTGTCGTCGTTGGGATCCGGCTCGACCATCGCCAGCCTGATCTCCTCGTCGAGCGCGCCCAACCGCTCCTCCGCCGTCTCGAGCATCGCGCGGATCTCCTGATCCTCGCCGTCCTCGGACAGCATCTCCCGCGCACCCGCGGCATCCGACGAAGCCGTTCGCCACTCCTTCGCCAGCTCGGCCGCCGGCTCCAGCGCGCTATAAGCCCGCCCGACCTCGGCATAGCGCTCCCGGTCCCCGATCACCTCGGGGTCCGACATCTGCTCCGAGAGCTCCGCAAAGCGGCTCTCGATCTGCTCGACCAGCTTCTGAATCATCAGGCGGCAAGCGTACCCTGGCGGTTGCCAGCGACCTACCCGTGGCCTTCGATCTCACCGGCATCGAGATCGTCGGCGCCCAGTGGCATTGACAGGATCATCGTGGTCCAGTGACCTCGAATGCAATGAACGGAAGGACCATCCCTGAGATGCCCGCCGCCAGGACTCCCGACAAAAGGAACCTGATCTGGCGATTGTGCTGGCCCCAGATACCGCCGAACAGCACAAGAATCGGCGGCACTGCAAGTATCCAGATCCGCCCCCAAGGCGACATCGTTGCGCAAAGATCAGCTCGTGAGCTATCTGCGGCGATGTTCTCGCACATGGATATCGAGCCGATATAGGGAAGCGTCTGCAACCAGAGGACACCGATAGCCAGAACCGCTCCGAGCCAACCCATGTAACCCGTGACTACGGTCATGGACTCGGATACCGCCTCATCACGCGTGCACTGTCTCAGCGACTAATCCGAACCTTGGCGGTAGGCCCAGTCGCGCCTCTGTTCATACCTGTGGTCGCTCGAGCTGAATCAGCAAGCGTCATCTGCTTGAACAAAGGGACTATCAAGCGCATCGTGCGGTCGCCCCGCAGGCGGACTGTGCGAGCGATAGGCGGATAGGAGTCCCTGCTGTAGTCGACGAGTATGTTCACAAAGTCTGGCCGGCAGCGTTCGGGGGGCTTCCCAGGCGTCACGAACACTTCGACCTTTCGCGGCCCCGCATACTTCGCGCGTAGTCCGGGAGCCGGCGGCACAGACCTGATCTCGGTCTGGCCATCCTGCAGCCGAACCTGGGAACGGGAGCATCCGTTCGATGCCGGTACCTGTCGATTGGTGGGTGCTGGAGCTGGATAGATGACGGTGCCGTCAGGGAGAGTTCGCGCCTCTCGTCCATCCAGCACGTCGGCGATCGTGCCGTCTGAGTCCTCTGAGACCCCTACCGTGCTATTCCGATCACCATCTCCCGCTGTGCTTGATCTCGTCATTCGCTCGCTCCCCGACCGATCATCCTCGGTCTCCGAGTCCTCGCAGCCCGCCATGACGACCACGAGGGCAGCAAGAACGAGCATTGGCCGATGCGCTATGCGATGCATCAGGCGCTTCCAGGCGTCGCGCGAGCTGCCCGGCTAGTCATGTACATACCAAACAGGGTCGTCGGGATACCGGTTATGCCCACCGCTAATCCCAGCAGCACAACTAGCGGAAACGATAGCTCGACAGCAGATGAGTCTGATCGATCTGCGAAGTACCAGATGGCGTTACCTAGGCCTCCCGCGACCGGACATATCGCCAGCGTCCACCGTGACGAAGACCGGTAGCCGCACAACGCTCCCCCGACAACAAAGACCAGGAGGGCTGGCCATGCATCTGTTTGACGCTCGAGAACGGCATAAGCGATGCCTATCGCAGAGGCGACCCCGACGAATGCGAATGGTCGGGGGCTCACCACTCCCTTGCACTCGTATGGAACGCTGAAGGCTGATCCCAGCGGTCCCCCTGCTCCGATGGGTTGATCGGGCTCTGGAAGGACCCGTCGCGCGACGCCCCCCAGCGTCCCTTCCAACCCGTCCAAGCGGTTTCGCTGTTGATCTCCTGCAAGACGGGCCTTTGGGCGAAGTCGTCGCCATAGTGATCATCCGTTGGGTCGAACCAGTCCTCAACGTCAATCGGCGACTCACCACTCTCAGGGTACGAGGCGTGGGAGCGTGCGGCGACGTACACCACGGGTGAGTCCATCGTCGGTCCGACCTTCTCGACCTCGGACCAGTCGAGCCCGTACGCGTAGCCGTGGACCGCGAAGGTCATATGTTGGGGCGTCTGGGTCGACCCAAGGCCGATTTGGACCATCTCCCAGTCGCCCTCGTGAACGCCGAGACCAGAGACCTCGTAGGAATTGAAGTAGTAGAAGAACCAGTACTGAAGCCAGAGCTGATCGTCGGAGGGGTCATATACGACTCGGCCGTACGTCACGTCGTCATAGCCGATGGTGTACATATCGACGGCATCCGTTTGGTACTGCAGAGGTGTCGAACCACGCGCATCGATCCAGTCGTCAGGAGACGATGGGATCTCACCTGATCCGAATCCGTAGGTGGCTCCCAGGCTCGCCAAGTCAAGCGGCGGCGGGAAGATGCCTGCGCCGGGTCCTGGAGAACCAGCTGCAGCCAGAATCTGCTCGGCTCCATCGCGGAGAATATTGGTGTAGGCACTGTCGACTTCGTATCCACTCGAAGGAGGATCGTGGAAATCGGTCATCGCTCCAGCATCCTGCGGATAGAAGTTCTCATCAGCATCGAATTTGAGCGTCGGGCTGTGTTTCTCGAGTAACGCGTCGTAGTCGATGGTGTCGAGCCTGAGGTACATGTCCCGTGCAGCCCCGCCCTTGGCGACAAGCCACGGCTGCGCGTAGTACCAGCCATCCTCGACCGTGGTCTCGTGATCGGCGAACTGGCTCCATCGGCATATGTACTCGCTGATGGTCCCGCTGCTGTCTGGCCTGAAGCGCCAGAAGACAGGACCGGCGCCGAGCGCCAACGGGCTGCCTCCGCTGGAGGTGCCGCACGAGGAAGCGGGGATCGGATCGGTCGATGGATAGGAGCCGCTCATGATGTCCCAATTGACACCGGGGGCACGGCTTACGAGCCAGCCCGTCGGCATGTCGGGAGCGAAGGTGCGCGAGCCTGGGGGTCTTGTAACGCAGAAGGCGTTGGCGTCATCTAGGCCCCCGACATGCCACATGCGTTTGTCCGTGGGAGCCCCAGTGCATAGGGCGGGGCCGGCGTTGATCTTCGGCTCGTTGTGCGCCCAGGTCGTTTGGCGGCCTGCCTTGCAGTCCGTGCTGCTGTAGTTCGCGCTTAATACGAAGCTGTATCCCCTGCCCTTCCGGAAGGTCGTTGGAGGAATCGCGTAGGTAACGGGCGCGGGAGTGTTGGTGAGAGAGACATATCCGGTCGAGTAGACGATCTGCTGGCTCGAGTAGTAATCCCCTCCTAGATCGTCCTCGCCGACATGCTCGCGTATGTAAAGGCGCGTGCGTGATGGAGTCGTACAGCTGGCCGCCTGCCCGATGTCCCCGACGGTTATCTCGTCGACCACCTTCGTGACCGGCATGCGTTGGATGAACTTGACGGTGGCATCGGTCAGCGTGATGTCGGTAGTCAGAGCATCCGTCGGATCTGTCAATGGGTCGATGACCAGCGGTGTTGGAATCCCTATCGCCGCTCACGTCGGTATTTGCCGTCGCCGTCGGTGCGACCGCCAACAGCCCAACGCACACAATCCCCGCCACGCACATCCGTGCGTCGAATCCCCGCCCCATCTGAACCCTCCTCGTCGTCGCCTCCGCGGCGAGGGTAGCCCAGGACCTAGGCGGACTCAAGGCACCTGGACGAATAGACGAGTACAGAGCGTTACGCCCCTACCTCCATGACGACGCGCTCAGCCTCGGTTATCTCAGCGGGGTTCTCGAACTGCAGGACAGCCTCGAGCGCCGCGATCGCGACGGCGAGCTGGGCGAGTTCAGGCTCCCGGGTGGTCAGTAACTGAAGCTTGAGGCCCGGCCACATCAGGATCCGCGCCCAGCGTTTGGTGCGGTTGCGGCCGAACAATTTGATGACCTCGAAGGCGAGGCCGGCGACGATCGGAATGCCGACGACTCGTGAGATCAGTAGCCACTGCCAGTCGAGCTTGCCGAGCGGAGCGAAGACGAAGATGGCGACGATCATCACGATCAGCAGGAAGCTCGTGCCACAGCGCGGGTGCAGGCGCGAGAAGCGCTGCGCGTTCTCCGGCGTCAGGTCGAGTCCGGCCTCGTAACAGGAGATCGTCTTGTGCTCGGCGCCGTGGTACTGGAACACGCGCTGGAGGTCGCGCATCCGCGAGATCAACCAGAGGTAGAGCAGGAAGATCGAGATCCGGATCAGCTTCTCGATCAGCACGAAGAGGAACGAGTTCGGGATCGAGTCCTTGAAGACGTTCGTCGCGAACGCCGGCAGCAGGAAGAACAGGCCGACCGCGAACAGCAGCGCGAAGGCGATCGTGCCGGCCCAGGCGGCCCCACCGATCTCCTGGTTCTCGCCTTGCTCGTCGGGCGGCAGCTGAGCGTTGGCCGAGATGCCGAGCGCCCGGAAGCCGATCTTCAACGACTCATAGAGCGCGACCATCCCGCGCAGCACCGGCAGCCGCGCCCAGCGGTGCGTCTTGGCGTAGGAGACGAGCGGCTCGGTCACTACCTCGATCTCGCCCGCAGCGCCCTCGGTCGCGTTCAGGCCGCCCGTCTCGAGCTGCTCCGCGGTCGGCTTGCGGACCGCGACCGCCCAGGTCGAGACGCCGCGCATCATCACGCCCTCGAGCACCGCCTGGCCCCCAACGGGCAGGTCGCGCGGCGCCTCCAGCTGTCCGTTCCCGCTCACCTGGAGGATCGTAACTGGCACATCAAGCCCTGTCCGGCTAGTTCGCGGGACACGCAGTGCTCATGGCGTTGTCGCGCTCGGTCGTCTCGCGAATCGCGGCATGGGGATCGATCCGCCCCTCGATTCGAGACGCGCAAGCCGGCCCGATGAAGGTCACGCTGCGGCGAGCGCCACCGTTCAGCCGCCCGATCATCCGGGTGTCGACCTCAGCGCCTTCTACGAGCAGCATCACCTCGACCCGTTGCGCCGTCACGGTGCCGGTATTGGCGACCTTGACGGTGTAGCGACGGGTACCCTCGGTCGGCCCCGGCTTGACGGCGATCGAATCCCTGACCTTGAGGTTCGGCAGCTTCCCCGGCTGCCGACAGGCCGGCGACCGCTCGCTCTCGCGCTGGATGACCGCGCCGTCGGAAGACAACCAGCGGAACTCGACCAGAGCGCGATAGCTGGTGCCCTTCTGTAGGGCCACGACCCGTTGGCGGTAGGCGAAGCGGACGATGCCTGGCCGCGCCTCACGCCAGACCCCGATACCAGGTGCGTTGAGGCCGACCCAAGCGCCGCGACCGACCCGCTCGGAGAGCACAAAGCGCATCTGCATCCGCGGTGGGGTGCCGCTCCCGCTCAGCTGCGTCATCTCGCCACGGAACGTTGCGCGGCGATCCTTCGCCTGCTTGCCATGCGTGCACTCGACCAGCTCAGCCGAGCCGTGATCCGCCTTTGGCGGCGCGGCATGGCCGTTGTCGTCAGGCACGACCAGGAGTGCCACCGCCACGACGGCAGCAGTTGCAGCGGCAAGAATCGGAGTGCGACTAGTCACAGGCCCATGAACAGCCTGCGCGGAGCCGAGTTGCGGTCGGGCCAGCGCTCAGGCTGCGCCAGCACGGCCGCGCGCCTGACGGCGGCGGAAGCGCTCGACACGGCCGCCGGTGTCGATCAGCTTCTGCTTGCCCGTGTAGAACGGGTGACAGTTCGAGCAGACCTCGACGTGGAGGTCGGGCTTGGTCGATCGAGTCGTGAAGTCGTTGCCGCAGGTGCAGCGAACGTGGGCCTCGACGTAGTTGGGATGAATGTCGGTCTTCATGAGCGGCCAACCAGTCTAGCGGGGCGCAGCCCCCGCGCGCCTGCCGGCGAACCAGTCGCGCATCCGTGCCCACCAGGTGCGTGGTCGGCCGAAGCGGGCCGGCGGTGGTTGCTTAGCGCGCACGAGCGCAATCCAGTCATCGAGCGGCAGATCGCCATCGATCAGGCGTGCAAGCGCCGACGTCACCGGCGCGTCGAGCCCGGCGCGCTCGATCGCTCGCGCCAACAGCCGCACGGTCTCGAGCGCCTCGACGGTCTGGCCGAGCCGTTCCGGAATCTCCGCGCTCGGCGTGCCGGCCGCTAGCAGCTCGCCGGCGCTGCGGTTGCGCGAGGTCGGAGCCAGCGTGGTGGCTACAAGGTCGCCCGTGCCGCCCCGACCGACGAAGGTACGCGCTGACCCGCCCCACAGCTCAGCGAGCGACAGGACCTCGAGGAAGATGTCTGCGGCGGCCATGCCCGCGGCATTGAGCCCCTGCGACTGCGTCGCGCCGACCGCAACCGCGGCGGCGTTCTTGGCCACCCCCGCGAGCTCGACGCCGACCGGGTCGTTCGACGCCTCGCAGACCACGCCGGCGCGCTGGAACAGCTCCGACACGCGGACTGCCAGTTGCTCGGAGTGCGAGGCGCAGACCAGGCCCGCTCCGGTCTCGACCATCTCGCGCGCATGCGCTGGACCACCGACACAGGCGGTTCGCTCGGCGCCGAACGCGCGCCCCAGAGCTGTGGTCGGGGGCGTCCCGTCGGGAGGCACTAGGCCCTTGGCAAGCGACACCATCCCCGCCTGCGGCGAGACACCGAGCCGCTCGATCTCAGCGATGGCATCGCCCAGACCCTTCGACGGCACCGCCAGGAATACGAGATCGGGGCGCCGGAACTGGTCGTCGCGAGCCCCGAAGGCGCGTACCTTCAGGGCCGCCGGCAGCTCCACCCCCGGCAGGTAGCGCTTGTTCTCGCGCGCCTCGATCAGCGCGCGCGCCTGCTCCTCGGTACGACAGAGCAGCGTCGTGCGCACGCCGGCGCGCTCGATCAGGAGCGCAACAGCCGTCCCGAACGAGCCCGCCCCGACGACTGACGCGCGGCGGACCTGCGGACTCAGCTGGCGGCGACCCGAAGCGATAGCCGGACGCTATCGACCGTCAGGTGTTCTGGTAGAGCGGACCGTCGCCACCCTCGGGCGTGGTGAGCCGGCCGCCCTTGGCGGTGATCGCCCCGCACTGGACGCAGTTCGTGTAGTTGACGATCACGTCGACGTTGCCCTCCTCGGGCGCGTCGTCGGGGATCTCGTACACGCCTGCCGGGCACATCCACTTCCAGGTCTCGGCCACCTCACGCGGGACGTCGGTCTGGACGCGGATGTGGTTCGGCGCGTCGTCGCGCGTCGCGTTGCCGGTGATGAAGACGCTCGACAGCTTGTCGAAGATGTACTTGCCGTCCGGCTTCGGGTACTTCTTCGACGTCTTGCCGATGAACATCTCGCGCTCGTCCTGGCGGTGCCAGGGCAGGCGGACCGGGATCTTGCCCTTGGTCGCGATGAACAGGTTGACCAGCGGTCCGCCGATGAAGAAGCCCTTCGAGAACGGCTGGCGCGTGTTACGGACTTCCCACAGCTCCTTGCCGGTGACCGACTCCTCGATCGCCGTCTCGTAGGAGGAGAAGTCGTTGCTGCCGTTCTTCAGCGACTCGTAGATCGCCTCGGCGGCGAGGATGCCCGAGTTGATGCTGTGGTGGACGCCCTTCAGCGAAACGGTGTCGACCATCCCGCCGGCGTCGCCGACCAGCACGGCACCGGGCATCGTCAGCTTCGGCATCGACCAGTAGCCGCCGCCCGGCAGCGCCTTCGCGCCCCAGCCGACGCGCTCGCCGCCCTCGAGGATCTTCTTGACCAGTGGGTGCATCTTGAAGGTCTGCAGCAGGTCGTGAGCGGAAGTCGTGGCGTCGGCGTACTCGAGGTCGATCACGAAGCCGATCGAGACGAGGTCGTCGCCGGTCTTCTCGTCCTTCATCGGGTAGATCCAGGTGCCGCCGACCTGGCCGTACTTGGCCGAGGTGCTGACCGGCCACGGGCCGATCGTGTGAATCACGCGGTCGAGCGGCTTTGCGACCTTCCAGACCTCCTTGACGCCGAGCTCCCAGGTCTGGGGCTCGCGGCCCTCGCCGAGATCGAACTCGCGGATCGCCGGACCGGTCAGGTGGCCCCAGCAGCCCTCGGCGAGCACCGTCGCCTTGGCTTTGATGTCGGTGCCGGGCTCGAAGTTTCCGAGCGGCTCGCCGTCCTTGCCGCGGCCCTTGTCACCGGAGCGGACGCCGACGACCTTGCCGTCCTCGACGACCAGCTGGGTCGCCGCGGTCTCGGTCAGCAGGTAGGCGCCGTTCTCCTCGGCGATCCGCTGCTGGTAGCGGGCGAGCGCCGACACCGAGATCACCTCGGCGCCATGGTTCTTGAACGGCGGCGGCGTCGGGATCCGCAGCGAGCGCTTGGAGGTCGGCGTCATGTAGACCGCCTCCTTGGTGACCTCGCCGAAGGCGAAGCCCTCCTTGCGCCAGTCCTCGCGCGTCATGTCCGGGAACAGCTGCTGCAGCGGCCCAGGGCGCATTACCGCCCCGGACAGGTTGTGGCCGCCGCAGGTCTTGGCCTTCTCGATCACCGCGACCGGCACCTCGCCGAGGCTCTCCATCGTCTCCGGGTCGTCGCCGAGCAGCTGGAGCAGCCGATTGGCGCACGCCAACCCGGCCGTTCCGCCACCGACGATCGCGACGCCGATCTCGATGATCTCGTCCTCACCGTCGAGCCCACGCTTGACGAACTCGTCGGGAGAGTTGACGGGAGGCGGGAAAGCCGCCGGAGCGACCTTCCCGGTGCCGTTCGCGGAAGACATCGAATCAGCCGCCCTTCTTCGCCTTTACCGCCTCGGTCAGCTTCGGCAGGATCGCGTTCAGATCGCCGACGACGCCGAGGTCGCAGAACTCGAAGATCGGAGCGTTCGCATCCTTGTTGATCGCGACGATGTTCTCCGACGCCTGCATGCCGACCTTGTGCTGGATCGCGCCCGAGATACCGGCCGCGAGGTACAGCTTCGGGGCGACGGTCTTGCCCGTCTGGCCGATCTGCGCCGCATAGGGGTACCAGCCGGCGTCGACCACCGCGCGGGTAGCCGCGACGGCGCCACCAAGCGCACCGGCAAGGTCCTCGCAGAGCTCGAAGCCCTCCGCCTTGCCGAGACCGCGGCCACCGGCGACGAGCAGCTCGGCGTCCTCGATGTTCACGTCGGCGCCACGCTGCTCGCCGCGCTGGATCATCACGGCCTGGCCGGAGTGCTCCTCGAACGCCACGTCGACGTCGACGACCTCAGCCGCTCCGCCACCGCTCTCGACGATGTCGAACGCGTTGAGGCGACCGATGATGATGCCCGGCTCGCCGACGTAGTCGACGTCGACGATCGCCGAGTCCTGCAGGATCGGCCGCTCGGCGACGAGCTTGCCGCCCTGCGCCTTGACCGCCGTGACCTCCATCGTGACGCCGGCGTTCAGGCGCGCGGTCAATCCAGCGCCGATCTCGAAACCGAGCAGGCCGCCGCCGAACAGCGCGTAGGAGTAGCCGTTGTCCTGGATGACCTTGGCCATCGCGTCGATTACCGGAGCGCCGAGGCCCTCCGCGCCCTTGACGCGGTAGACCTTCGTCGCGCCGTAGTTGCCCAGCGAAGCGCAGAGGTCGTCGGTCAGGTCGTCGCCACCGACGACCACGACAGCGGCGTCGCCGCCGATCTCCTTGGCGAGCTTGGCGCCCTCGGAGACGGCGCCCAGCGAGTTCTTGTTGAAGGCGCCCTCGTAGTGGAGCGCGTAGGTCAGGATCCCGCTCATGCCAGCAGCTTCCTCTCATCGAGCCAGTTGACGATCTTCTCGACCGTCTCGTTGGTGTCCTCGTCCTCGATGATCTCGCCGGCCGACTTGGCGGGCGGGGGGTTGATC
>Ga0190265_10000727_pt1 | contig 22119 bp, 20 predicted proteins | sample Popmic124T_FD_133135 | JGI IMG/M metagenome (GOLD analysis project Ga0190265, IMG submission 133135) | Populus adjacent soil microbial communities from riparian zone of Indian Creek, Utah, USA - 124 T | ecosystem: Environmental > Terrestrial > Soil > Riparian zone | place: USA: Utah | collected...
ATGTTCGCCGCGGGGCCGAGGACCGGGACCGGGGAGTTGGTGAAGATGTCCGCGTTGCGCTCGATCTCCATCACGTCGGCGTGCTTGGTGATCGCCCAGAACTCCGGGTAGCCGGGCTGTGCCACCTTGAGGATCGGGGACTCGTCCCGGATGCGCTTCGCAGACGCGTGCCAGCGGTCAGGGTCGGCATAGGCGCCCGCGTCCGCAAAGATCGAACCGAGGTCGTCGACGTCGGTGGTCATTGATGAGGCCTCTCTCCTCGGCGCTTATTCCTCTATAGGTTTAGCCTGGTACGGTCGCCTCCGTGAACGCGGGGGCGAGCGATGACGAGCTCGATCGAGGTGGCCTCGCGGCGTGGCTGGCGGACGCCCTCGATCCGGCCATCACCTCGGTGGAGGTGACGAGGCTGGCCGGAGGTCACTCCAGCGGAGCGTGGCGCCTCGACCTGGACGGCGGCAGCCGTCGGCCCCTCGTGCTGAAGGCACCGAACGGCGACGGCGTGGTCTACCGCCGCGACACTGCACGGGAGGGTCGGATCCTGGATGGTTTGCACCGGGCGGGCGCTCCGGTCCCTGCGGTCCTGGCCATCGATGCCGCTGGACTGGCCCTTGGCCCAGCTCGGCCCTGCTTCGTCATGGAGCTCGTGCCCGGTCGCAGTCCGGAGGACTCTGCCCTCGCCGGCTACCACGAAGACCCCACGCTGGCCGCGGCTACCCCGGACGCGCAGCGCGCCACGTGGGAGTCGTTCTACGACGCGCTGGCGGCGCTCCACCGGGTGGACGGCCGGGAGGTTCCAGAGGCCCGCCTCGGACCGGAGGGGCTCGTCGACGTCATCGCGCACTGGCGTGAAGCGCTCCTCGACCTGACGTCAGCCGACGTCGTGCCCCGGCAGCTCGCCATGCTCGACTGGCTGGCCGCGAACCTCCCGCCCCGAGCCGATGACGATCCTGCCGTGTGCATGGGCGACGCCCGCCTCGTGAACTGCATCTTCGAGGGGGTGGAGGCCCGAGCGCTCGTCGACTTCGAGGTCGCCTACCTCGGCAACCCCAAAGCCGACGTCGGGTACAGCTGCTTCATGGACGAATCGCAGCGGCGCAACACGCAGACCCCACTGCCGGGAGTCGGCACGAGCGACGAGGCGTGGGACCGGTGGGCCGCAGCGACCGGCCGGGGCACCGACGACCGCAGCTACTGGACCGCCTTCGGCGCGATGGTGCTCTGCATCACCGCCAGCCGGGCGATGGTGCAGTGGGGGCTCGGGGGGCCGGACCTCGAGGCGGCCAACCCCGTCGTACCGGCCTGGGAGGACGCGGCCCGGGTGGCGTTCCGATGACGGCACCGCCCGCCGTCGTCGCGGCCGACGAGCTGATGCACGCCATCGATCCCGACGACTGGTCGTGGAACGAGTCGTGGTTCCTGTCATGGATCGACCTCAACGGGGGCCCAGCGGGGTTCTTCCGCGTCGGTGTTCTGCCGAACCAGCGTCGAGCGATCTTCTGGGGGTTCGTCTACGTCGACGGTGAGTGGCTGGGTGTGGAGGAGTCTCGCCTCGCCGCCGAGGACCTCGACGTCGCCACCGGCGTGGCCTACGACCGCTGGGCACTGCAGTTCGCGTGGCGACCTGACCCGCCCCTCGAGAGCGCTCGCTTCGCGTTCGCGGCCGACGCGATGGTGCGCTCGGGCGCCGACGCCGGCCGCTACCGCCAGGTGACGCTCGAGCTGGTGTGCACCGGCACCGCAGCTTGCGTCCCCACCGGCACTGGCGACGACGATCGCGAGTCTCCGTATCCCGCGAGCCGCTTCGAGCAGATGCTCACCGCGGCGGGCTCGATCGTCGTGGACGGACGACGACAAGAGATCCGGGCGGGCGCCCACCGGGACCGGTCGTGGGGCCCACGGGAGTGGCGGCAGGCGTTCACGCTGGGCGACCTGCAAGCGCCTGGCAGGCAGCTGTACTTCGTGGGCCGGACGTTCCCCGGGCTGGGCATGGCGTTCCTCCGGGAGGAAGACCGAGTGCAGCACCTGCTCGTGACCGACGGGGCGATCGCCTTCGACGACGCCGCCGGCACGGCGCGCACCGCCCGCCTGGAGCTCGGAGGACCGAGTGATCCGATCGAGGTGGTGATGCGACCCATCGCACCGTCGGTGATGTTCGACATGGCCCACACCTGTCCGGAACCCGAGCGGTGGCTCTACTGGCGCACGCTGGTGGAGGCTGAGGTCACCGGATGGGACGCCCCGTGCCGAGGCTGGCTCGAGACCAGTCGCTACGGCGCCTGAAAGGATCCGATCGATGCCGATCACCTACCTGACCACCCACCATCCGGACGTCCGGGCCGAGCTCGACGGGCACGTCGCGACCGTCACGCTCGATCGGCCGGGGTCGAAGAACGCCTGCACGGGCGGCATGTGGGTCGCCATCGGGGCCGCCTTCCGCGAGCTCGCCCACTCGGGCGCGCGAGCGGTCGTCCTCACGGGCGCCAACGGTGAGTTCTGCGCAGGCGCCGATCTCGCGGGCGGTGACGAGCAGCGCGAGCTGCCCGGCCCATCCAGGCAGAACCCGTCGATGGTGGACTCGATGCGGGTCCTGGCCGATGTCGTGGTGGCGGTGCACGAGTGCCCGGTGCCGGTCGTGGCCAAGGTCGACGGCAACTGCGTCGGCGCCGGCCTGGGTCTCGCCCTTGCCGCGGACCTCTTGTGGTGCTCGGACCGGTCCCGCTTCTCGGCGATCTTCGCCAAGCGAGGGCTCAGCATGGACTTCGGCACGTCGTGGCTGCTGCGCCAGCGCATCGGCGTCCACAAGGCGAAGGAGCTGGCGTTCACGGCCAAGATCGTGAGCGGCGCGGAAGCGTTCGAGCTCGGCCTCGTGAACGCCGTGGTGCCGACCGCCGAGCTCGACGCCGCTGTCGACGAGGTCGTGGCGGCGATCGCCGGTGGGCCGCCGATCGCCCTGGGCATGACGAAGCGCCAGCTCGATGGGGCTGGGGCCGCGTCGCTGCACCAGGCGCTCGAGGCCGAGGCGCTGGCCCAGAGCGTGAACGTTCGGACGTCGGATCTGAAGGAAGCCCTGACGGCGTTCATGGAACGCCGTCCACCCGTGTTCGAAGGACGTTGACGATGGTCGACGACGACAGCATCGACACCTGGGACGAGGTCCTCGACCGGCTGGAGGATCGCCGGGCGGCAGCTCGGGCGATGGGTGGCGACGAGCGTCTGCAGAAGCACCGGGACGCGGGCAAGCTCGACGTCCGGGCTCGGATCGATCACCTGCTCGACCCTGGCTCCTTCTTCGAGATCGGAACGCTCGTCGGTGGGTCCGACGCGGCGGCCGACGCCCTGGTCATGGGCTCCGGTCGCATCGACGATCGACCGGTGCTGGTGGCGGCCGAGGACTTCACGGTGAAGGCGGGCACGATCAGCCAGGCGGGCAACTCCAAGCGCTACCGGATCGCGGAGCTGGCGGCGGCCGACCGCGTGCCGCTCGTGATGCTCCTCGAGGGTGCCGGCTACCGCGCGGACGGGAAGGGCCACGCGCGCACGCCCACCGATCTCCTCGCCCAGGCTCAGTGCTCCGGGCGCGTCCCGGTCGTGACCGCGGTGCTCGGCGCGTCCGCCGGGCACGGCGCCCTCGTCGCGCCCATGTCGGACTTCGCCGTCATGAGCCAGCACGCGTCGATCTTCACTGCCGGGCCCCCCGTGGTCTTGGAGTCGCTCGGCGAGACCATCACGAAGGAGGACCTGGGTGGCCCGTCCGTGGCGCTGCCCAGCGGACTCGTCCACAACCTTGCTGTCGACGACGCCGGAGCGCTCGACCTGCTGCGCACCTACCTGAGCTACTTCCCGTCGTCGGCGTGGTCCTACCCGCCGGCCGTAGAAGAGGGTGACGACCTCGGTCCGCGCGAGGTCCCCGAGCTGCTCGACATCGTCCCGCGCAACGGTCGCCAGGTGTACGACATGCGCCACGTCCTCGACGTGGTGTTCGACGCCGGCTCCTGCTTCGAGATCCAGCCCGGCTTCGGCCTGTCGGTGATCTGCTCGCTCGCTCGCCTCGGGGGCAATCCCGTGGCGGTGATCGCGAACCAGCCGCGGGTGCTCGCGGGATCGATCGATGCCGACGGCGCCGACAAGGCCGCTCACTTCATCACCGTCGCCGACTCGTTCCACCTGCCACTCGTGTTCCTCTCCGACAACCCGGGCGTCATGCCCGGGCGCGCGTCGGAGGCGCAGGGGATCCTCCGCAAGGGCGCGCGGATGTACGCGGCCCAGACCCTGGCCACGACGCCCAAGGTCGAGGTCACCATCCGCAAGGCCTACGGGTTCGGCTCGATGGTGATGGGCATGATCCCGTTCGACGGGCAGTCCGGCGTCTTCGCGTTCCCCGGAGCGACCATGGGGGCGATGGGGGCCGGGGCGATGAGCCGCAGCCGCGGATCGGACGCCGAGGAGGCCGCCAGCCTCCGCGACATGGAGATCCAGGCCTCCTTCCGTTCGGCGAAGACCCTCGGATTCGACGAGCTGATCGACCCGCGGGAGCTCCGCAACGTGTTGCTCCACACGATCGACCGGGCGCTCTACCGTCGCCAGGCCGCACCCGAGCCGGTCGCCCGCATCGGGATCAACCCCTAGCGCGTCGGAGCGAAAGATGTAGATCTTTAGCCACACGAGGGCTACCATCGGCCACCGACGGCTCGAGAGGTCTCACTGGGGGTGGATCGGATGGCTCAGATCGCTGGCGGCCGGGCGCTGCGCGGTGCGGCCGTGGGTGTGTGCCTCGCCCTGGTGGCCGCCGGCTGCGGCACACGCTGGGACGACGACCAGCGGGCGGAGATGACCGACCGCTACGAGCGGGCCCGCTCCGACGCTTCGAACGACGACGCGGCCGATGACGACGCCACCGCCGATCCCGTCTCCGCCGGCTCGGATGCCGGTACGACAGGCACGGGGGACGGGTCCACCACCGGGGGGACGACGGGTACGGGCGGCGGCACCACCGGTGGGGTCGCGAGCCCGGCCAACCTGCCGTGCCGGGCCGCCTCCCAGGCCCCGGGCGTCACGAACGACGCGATCACCCTCGGCACGGTCACCTCGCTGAGCGGGCCGGTCCCGGGCTTGGGCGAGAGCTCCCTGGCGGGCGTGCGGGCCTACGCGGCCTACGTGAACTCGACCGGCGGCGTGTGCGGTCGCCAGGTGAAGGTGAAGGCGGCCGACGACGGTGGGGACAACGCCCAGGACCGCGCCGTGACCTCCGATCTGATCCCACAGGTGCTCGGGCTGGTGGCCGGCGTGGCCGGTGGGCTGGCCGGGAGCGAGGACGTCATCGCACAGACGAAGGTCCCCGCCATCGAGACGGCGACGTCACCGGTCTTCGTCAGCCGCGTGCCGAACGTGTTCGGCACGAACCCGGCGTTCCCCGACCTGAAGGCCGTCACCGCCAAGTTCAAGTACCTGTACGACCAGGGCGCCCGCAAGGCAGCGGTCGTGTACGTCAACGCCCAGACGGCTCCGGAGGAGGTGCACCTCCGTCAGTCACCCCTGATGGAGGCCGCCGGCATCCAGGTGGTGCTGGAGCTCCCGCTCCCACTCACCACCCTGAGCTACGACTCGGCCGCGAGAGCGGTGGCGAACAGCGGGGCCGACTACCTGCTGTTCCTCCACGAGGTGGGCGCGAGCTCGTCGATGGCCCGCTCGATGGCCGACTCCGGGCACAAGCTCAAGTTCGCCGAGTACATCACCGGGTACGGGTCGAGCCTCGCCGAGCTGGCCGGAAGCGCGGCCGAGGGGGCCACCACTTGGATCCGCTCGCTCCCCAACGAGGACCGGGGCAAGAACGCCGAGCTCGACGCCTACCTGCAGTGGATGGCCAAGGCCGCCCCCGGGTCGGCGACGGACGGGTTCGCCGCCGATGCGTGGGCAGCATCGAAGCTGTTCCTCGACTCGTTGAAGGCACTGAACGGCCCGATCACGCGGGAGGCGCTCGTAGCCCAGCTGGCCGCGACCGACAACTACGACGCCGGGGGCTTCTACGGCCCCATCCGAGTGGGTCCCAAGCTCACAAAGGGCTGCATGATCGCGATGATCGTGCGCGGCGGGAAGTGGGAACGGCTCACGCCGAGCCAGGGGTTCCTCTGTTGACGGTCGCCCCGGCCAGCCCGCTGTCGATCCACGGCCTGCGGGCCGGCTACGGCCGCATCGAGGTGCTGCACGGCGTGGACGTCGAGCTCCGCCGTGGAGAGGTGACGACGCTGCTCGGCCCGAACGGGGCGGGGAAGACCACGACGCTCAGCGCCATGAGCGGCCTGCTCCGCCCGACGAGCGGGTGCCGGCATGTGGACGGCTACCACCTCAACGACGCCGACGCCGAGGATCTGGCCCGCATCGGGATCAGCCACGTGCGAGAGGGACGGTCGGTCTTCCCGAACCTCAGCGTGGCCGACAACCTGCTCATCGCCGCCGCGTCAGGCACCTCGCCCCGGCGGGTCACCGACGTGGCGTTCGCATTGTTCCCCCGCCTGGCGGACCGGCGGAGGCAGCTCGCCGGCACCCTCTCCGGCGGGGAGAAGCAGATGCTCGCGCTGGCCCGCGGGCTGGGGACCGACCCGTCCGTCCTCCTCGTCGACGAGCTTTCGATGGGCCTGGCCCCGATTGTCGTGACCCGCCTCTATGAGACCGTCGCCGAGGTGGCGGCCGCCGGGGTGGCGGTGCTGGTGGTCGAGCAGTTCGCCTCCATCGGACTGCTGTTCGCATCCCACGTCTACGTGATGACCCACGGGACCATCAGCTACTCGGGGCCGAGCGCGGGGGCGATGCACGCGGTGCAGGCCGCCTACCTGGGCGGCGGACTGGAGGTGGCCCGGTGACCGAGCTGCTCCAGTTCACCCTGTTCGGTCTGATGCTCGGGTGCGTCTACGCGATCGCAGCAATGGGCCTGGTGCTGACCTACACCGTCACCGGCGTCTTCAACTTCGCCCACGGTGCCGTGGGCATGATCGCCGCCTTCACGTACTACGAGCTCCGCGTGCGCCACGACCTCCCCGCACCGCTCGCCGTTCTGATCGTGGTCCTGCTCATGGCTCCGCTGGCCGGGGTGGGAGCCGAGCGTCTCATGCGCCGCTTCCGCGGTGCCGACTACGCGACCTCGCTGGTGGTCACCGTTGCACTCACCGTCGGGCTGCTCGGCCTGACCCAGCAGGTGTTCGATCCGGGCGAGGCGCGCCACGTGCCCTACCTGTTCGGCGACAACCGCATCGTGCTCCTCGACGTGCCCATCAGCTACGACCGCCTCGCCCAGGTCGCCGTCGCCCTCGTGGTCGCCTTCGGCCTCCGGGCGCTGCTGTTCCGAACCCCGACGGGCGCCCACATGCGCGGCGTCGTGGACGACCCGGAGCTGGCCCGGCTCAGCGGCGTGCGGTCGGTCGCGATTGCTCGCCTCAGCTGGATGCTCGGCTTCATGCTCGCCGCCCTCGGCGGCGTGCTGTTCGCGAGCGGCGAGAGCCTGAACGCCATCGTTCTCACCCTCCTGGTGCTCAACGCCTACGGCGCCGCCATGGTCGGCCGCCTCACCAGCCTCCCGATGACCTTCCTCGGAGCGCTGGTGCTCGGCCTCTGCCAGGAGCTCACCAACGTCACGTGGCTCTGGCCCGATGGTGAGGTCTTCACCCGGATCCGCCTGGCCATCCCCGGCATCTTCCTGATCGCCGCGGTGCTGCTCGTCCCGAGCCTCCGTCTCTCCGCCGGTCGGGTCGTCGGACGGGACCAACCGGCCGTGCCCACCCTGCGCCGGGCCGCGATGGCCGGCGCGCTGCTCGTCGGCGCCACCACGCTCCTCGTCCACCTCGGGCCGGCTGACCTGCGCACCTACGTCGTCCGAGCCCTCGTGATGGCCACCATCGCCCTCTCGCTCGTGGCGCTCACCGGTCTGTCCGGCCAGGTCTCGCTGACCCAGTACCTCTTCCTGGGCATCGGCGTGTTCGTGGCGGCCAAGACCTTCGGGGGCCAGAGCCTCCTCGGGATGCTCCTCGGTGGAATCGTCGCCGCCGGCGCCGGCGCCCTCGCCGCGCTCCCGGCCGTGCGGTTGCGTGGGTTGCACCTGGCCCTGAGCACGTTCGGCATCGCCCTGATCGGTCGTGAGGTCATCCTGGGCGACTCACGGGTGTTCGGCAGCGGGCTCCGGACCTTGCGAACCGAGCTGCCCGGGATCTCCCTCGAGTCGGACAGCGCGTTCGCAACGTGGTGTGCGGTGGTGTTCGTCCTCCTCGCGCTGGTGGTCGTGGTGGTGCGGCGCAGCTGGTTCGGCCGAGAGCTCACGGCGATCCGGGACAGCGAGCTGGCCGCCGCCACCCTCGGCATGGGCGTGCGGTGGGCGAAGGTCGCCGCCTTCGCCCTCTCGGGGTTCATCGCCGGGTGCGCAGGCACCCTCTACGGCGGGTTCTCGGGGGCAGTCGACGCCGTGCAGTTCGAGCCGGTGAACAGCCTGGTGATCGTGCTGTTCGCCTTCGTCGGCGGGATCACCACGGTGTCGGGAGCACTCGTCGCCGGGTCCCTGTTCTCGCTGCTCGTCTACGCCCAGGCCACCTTCAACGACCTCTCCGGGCTGGTGTTCGTCGGCATCGCGACCGCCGCGATCGGGCTTGGGCGGGAGCCCAACGGCCTCGTCGGCATGGTGCTCTCCACCGCGGGACGGTGGCGCCTATCCCCCCAGGAGACCGAACCGATCGAGGGGGAACCTCCGCCACGGCGGCAGCGCGTCGCCGCAGAGCGGGGACGCGCGTCGTGAGGACCCGGGCGTCGGCCGCGCTGCGGGTGGCGCTCGTCCTCGTGGCGGCGTCCGCGCTGCTGCGATCAGGTCCGGCCGAGGCACAGGACGCCGACGTCGCCTCGACCCTCGCCGGATACCAGGGCTCCGCGGCCGCCTCGGGCGTGCGAGTCCTCTACAACCCCTCGGGTCTCCTGCCGATCGCTGCTCCCGTCGACCTGGGGGTCCCGGATGCCCTCGCCACCATCAGCTCGGGTCCGTCGACCTTCGCCCGCTCGTCCGTGGCAGATCCCGGAGACCTCCTCGCCAACCCGAGCGCCCTGCTCGGCCTGGCCGACCCGAGCCTGTCGGGGTCCGTCCCGCCCTACCCGTACCGGGTGTCGGCCAGCTCCGCGCTGGGCCAGCCCACCGCGGAGGTGTCGCCCGCGCCGGGTCTCAACGCGCGGGTGAAGGCCGACGACAGTGGGTCGAGCGCGTCGGCCACGACCGCGACGATCGAAGCGCCCGCCGTGCTCAACCTCGGTGGCATGACCGCTTCGGCGTCCACCGCCATCGAGGGCTCCACGGTGACCGTGCACTCCCGCACGGTCACGGCCGGCATCGACCTCCTGGGCATCCTCAAGATCGAATCGGTCGTCACGGACCTGACAGCCACCTCGGGCGATGGCGCCCCGAAGCTCGAAGGCGGCACCTTGGTCACCGGCGCCACGATCCTCGGCCAGCCGGTCACCATCGATGCGAACGGCATCCAGGTGCCCAACGGCTCGTCGAGCTCGAACCCGCTCGTCGCGGCGATGGACGACGCGCTGGCCCAGGTGGGCATCCGCGTCTTCGTGGCGGAGCCCGTCGACCTGGCCGGCGGTGGCTCGGGCCAGCTCGTCGCGGCGGGCTTGCGGATCGACGTGGAGCTCTCCGAACGCACCTTCCCGACGCTCGGTCAGGTCCTCGACCTCATCCCGCCCATGGATGCCCTGATCCCAGGGCTGCCGAGCGTGGAGGACATCCTCGCTGCCGCCAGGGCCCGCCACCTGAGCACGATCGCGGTCGGCGGGGCCTCTGTGTCGCTGCGGACGACGAGCACCGAGACCTCGGCGGAGCCGCCGTTCACCGGCGGCGGCGACCTGCCGTCGATCGCAGTGCCCACCGACGTCGGCTTCTCGCTCGACCCGATCACCGTGCCTGAGGCGCCCTCGAGCAGACGCGTGGCCACCTCGGAGAGCGGCGACGTCGGCTTCGGCGCGGGAATCGGCGGCCTGGCGCTCCTTGCTCTGCTCCTCCAGCCCCTGCTCGGCGACCGACTGGGACGTTGGGCCACCACGATGCTCGCTGCGGACGGCGAGAGCACCTGCCCCCGGGAGGCACGACCATGACCGATGAGGCAACCGCGGGATCGTTCGCCGAAGGGCCGACCACTGAGGAGCGGGAATCGAGGCTGTCGGCTGGCGCGTCGGCGCTGGCCGCCGGTGGTAGGCGCACGTTGCTGCGCCACCCGCACGTCCTCCTCGCGGTGGCAGCCACCCTCATGACGAGCGGGATCGTGCTGATCCTCCTCTCGTGGTTCGCGATCGCCCGGTCGACCATGGTCGAAGAGCAGCTGGCGTACCTCGTCTCCGGTGGGATCCTCGGCCTCGCCTTGGTGGTGATCGGCGGGCTGTCCTTCTTCAGCCACTGGATCACGGTCCTGATCCGGGCCACCCAGGAGCAGACCACGCTGATGCGAACGGCACGAGAGGAGGAGACCGATGGCCCTGCTCGAAGCACGACACCTCGACGTCAAGTTCGGCGAGCACCACGCGGTTCGTGACGTCAGCCTCGCGGTCGATGCCCACGAGATCGTCGGGCTGATCGGCCCGAACGGCGCGGGCAAGACCACCACGTTCAACGCGATCGCGGGCGTCCAGCGCTGCACGGGCTCCGTCGTGTTCGACGGCGTCGACGTCTCGTCCATGCGCACCCACCACCGAGCCCGGCTCGGCCTGAACCGGACGTTCCAGCGGCTCGAGGTGTTCGGCTCGATGACGGCCAGGGACAACGTGCTGGCCGCCGCCGAGACTGCTGCGCGGGCGCGGCGGCAGTCGATGCGCGGAGCAGGCGCAGCGACGGACCGAATCCTCGATCAGCTCGGTCTGCGCGACGTGGCCGACCGCCGGGCTGATGCGCTGCCGACCGGTCAGGCCCGCCTGGTCGAGCTCGCCCGCGCGCTCGCCACCGAGCCGCGGGTCCTCCTTCTCGACGAGCCGGCATCGGGCCTGGACGACGTCGAGACCCTGCAGCTGGCCGACGTCCTCGTCGCGCTGGGTCGAGACGGCATCGCCATCCTGATGGTCGAGCACGACATGGATCTGGTGATGCGCCTCTGCTCGAGCATCTGCGTCCTCGACCTGGGCGAGGTGATCGCCACCGGGACGGGACACGAGGTCCGATCGGACCAGCGGGTCCAGGAGGCCTACCTCGGCACATCGGTCTGACCGAGCGTGCCGTCTACTTAGAGTGAGAGCCGAGCTTCGGAGACCCAGAGGGAGCAGGAACCGTGGAGACGACGTTCATCGACTACGAGGTCGCCGAGGGGATCGCGACGATCACCCTGAACCGACCTGAGGCGGCCAACGCCCAGACGCTGCCGCTCCTCGACGACCTGGACGAGGCCTGGCGAGCGGCGGCGGCCGACGACGACGTCCGCGTCATCATCCTGCAGGCCAACGGCAAGCACTTCTCCGCCGGCCACGACATCAAGGCCGTCGGTGACGACACCGATCCCGACACCCCTCCGAGCTGGACGTTGGCCGGCATCTACGAGACCGAGTCGCGGCGGTTCCTCGAGTACTCGCTCCGGTGGCGGAACGTGCCGAAGCCCTCGATCGCCGCCGTCCAGGGTGTGTGCATCGCGGGGGGCTTGCTCCTCGCCTGGCCGTGCGACCTGATCATCGCGGCCGACAACGCGAAGTTCTCCGACCCGGTCGTCGCGATGGGCATCGGCGGCGTCGAGTACCACGGCCACACCTGGGAATGGGGGGCTCGCAAGGCGAAGGAGCTCCTGTTCACCGGCCGGGCCATGACCGCCCAGGAGGCCGAGCAGCTCGGCATGGTGATGAGGGTCGTCCCGGTGGACGAGCTCCGGAGTGAGACGCGGGCCCTGGCTCTGGAGATCGCCAAGAGGCACCCGTTCGCCCTCCGGCAGGCGAAGCGGGCCGTGAACCAGACCCTCGACGTCCAGGGGTTCTACGCCGCCATCCAGTCGGTCTTCGACATCCACCAGACCGGCCACGGCAACGCGCTGAGCGAGTCGGGCCTGCCCATCCTCATGCTGCTCGACGGCATGAAGGCCGAGATCGGCAGCCCCGCGAAGTGACCGCGCGGGGCTCGACCGGGCAACGCTCGGCGCGCGCACGACCGCGTGAGAAGCCGCAGCAGATCGCGGACGAGCTTCGTCGTCTGATCATCGCCGGGGAGCTCGACGAGGGCGACTCGCTCGGGCACGAACCCGACCTCATCGAGCGCTTCGGCGTCTCGCGCCCCTCACTGCGCGAGGCGCTTCGGATCCTGGAGACCGAGGGCCTCATCTCGGTGATCCGGGGGGTCCAGGGCGGCGTCGTGGTGCACCGCCCCGACCATCGCCTCACCGCCCGCACCGCCGCCCTCGTGCTCCAGGCCCGCAACGTCTCGCTGGCCGACGTGTTCGAGGCCCGCACGATCATCGAGCCCGAGGCCGTCCGCCTGGCGGCGTCGCACCGCGGGCACCGTGGGTCGGCGAAGGCCCTGCGAGCGCTCATCGCGGAGCAGGTGGAGGTCATCGACGATCCCGACGCGTTCGCCCACGCCAACGCCCGCTTCCACCGCGAGCTCGTCGGCATGGCCGGCAACCAGACGCTCACCATCGTCGCCGAGATGCTCAACGAGGTCGTCGAGCGAGCCGTCTCCGTCGTCAGCCACCACGACGGCGACGAAGGGTCACTGGCCACGCGTCGGCGCGGCGTCCGGTCCCAGGAGCGGCTTGCTGAGCTCGTGGAGGCGGGCGAAGCCGACGCAGCCCAGGAGCACTGGCGGACCCACATGGCCGTCGTCGGCCGGGTGATGCTCGGGCAGAAGGCCAAGACCGTGATCGACCTGTTCGACCACTTCTGATGGCCGAACCCACCGCGGAGTGGCAGCAGCGCGTGGTCGGGCGGTCCTTGCGGACGGCCACCGAGCGGTCCGTGGACCGCGGCATGAACCTGATCCGGGCGGCCGTGACCGTGCTGAACCGTGCGAACGGCGAGGACATCACCGTCCAGGAGATCGCTGACGAGGCGGGCCAATCGCTCCGGACGCTCTACCAGTACTTCGAGAGCAAGGACGACCTCCTCCTCGCCGTGTTCGAGGAGGCGATGCGGACCTACGCCCAGCTGATCGAGGAGGCGATCGTCGACCTCACCGATCCGCTCGACCGGCTGGCCGGAGCGATGGTCGCGGCCGTGCGCCTCGCCGAGCTCCGCGGCACGGGTGTGGATCGGGGGCTGGCGCGGCTGCGCGTCAAGCTCTCGGAGGTGCAGCCGGAGAGGGTGGGCAGCGCCCAGTCCCGGGTCACCGCGCTCATCCGGGGGCTCGTCGACGAGGCGGCGCTGGCCAAGCGGATCCGAGGGACCGACCCCGAGGCGGCCACCTTCATGCTGCTCTCGCTGAACGCCGCCTACATCACCACCGGCACATTGGGGAACGACGCCGGGGCGGAACGACCCGACGCCGCGACCATGACGTCGTTCTGCCTCCGTGGCCTCGGAGCCGAGCTCAAGACGGGCTGGTACGACGACCTGGCCTCGCGGCTGCAGCTTCCGGCGCCACGCGGGGTGAAGCGCCGCTCTAGCTGAAGGCGGTGACCGGCACGCTCGAGTAGCCGGCCACATTCGACATGTTCACGCGGCGAAGGCCGGCGGTGTCGACCTCGAAGCGGGTCCATCGCGAGGCCAGCTCGGCGATCGCGATGCGGCTCTCCATCCGGGCAAGAGCGGCGCCGAGGCAGCTGTGCACCCCGTGGCCGAAGCCCAGGGCGATCGAGGCGGGGCGATCGATGTCGAGCTCGTCCGGTCGGTCGAAGGCTCGCGGATCGCGCGTCGCCGCTCCGGTGATCAGCAGCACTGGGTGCCCGGCCGGGATGGTCCCGCCCTCGTACTCCCGGTCCTCCAGCGAGTATCGGCCCTGGTACTGAGAAGGGGGCAGGAGCCGGAGGATCTCCTCGACCGCGCCGGGGATGCGCTCGTGGTCCGCGACGACCCAACGCCACTGGTCCGGGTGGTCGGCGAAGAGCACGACGGCATTGGCGATGAGCTTGGTGACCGTCTCGGCACCCGCCCCGCCGATCAGCGTGGCGAAGCCGGCGATCTCGTTGTCCGAGAGCCCTGTCTCGACTCCGTCGCCGCGGTCCACGGTCACCTGGGTGAGGCGGGTCAGCATGTCGTCGCCCGGATGCGCCCGCTTCTCCTTCGACAGGTCGTGGAAGAAGCCGGCCAGCTCGAGGAGCGCGGTCTGGCCCTCGTGGGTCGGATCCATCTCGCCCGGCTCCCGGTGCAGCGTGAGGTCGAGCCAGTGGCGGATGTGCTGACGCTCACCAGCGGGGACGCCGAGCATGCGGGAGATGATCTCCACGGGAAACTGCGCCGAGAAGTCGGCGACGACGTCGAAGCTGGACCGCCCTTCGAGGTCGTCCAGCAGACCGGTGATGACCTCCCGGATCATCGGCTCCAGGGCGACGACTGCCCGAGGAGTGAACACGCGGCTGACCAGGGCCCGGAACCGGTCGTGCTCCGGGGGGTCCATCATGATGATCATCCCGAGGGCCTTCACCATCTCGGGGTCCCGGGTGAGCGTCGACAGCTCGATGCCGTGGGCGCTGGACATCCCCTGCCAGTCGCGGTGGGCGGCCACGACGTCCGTGAAGCGCGAGAGGGCGTAGAAGCCGTAGTGCTCGTTGAAGTACACCGGCGCCTCGTCGCGCAGGCGTCGATAGATCTCGGTGGGATCGTCGAAGTACTCGTTCGAGAACGGATCGAACTCGACCTTCGTGGCGGTCATCGCGGCGCCGCCTTGGATCGGGGCGCCCGGAGGCGGAGCCGGGACTCGACCGAGCTGAGCCACGCCGGCTTCACCGAGGCACCCAGACCCTGGAGGCAGAACCTGGCCAGCTCCGCGGGCTCCGGCTGGCGGGTGCCGACGTCGTTGCCGAGGGTGAGGCTCGTGTTCGCGGCCGTGTTGAGCGAGAGCAGCAGGAAGGTCGCGGAGGCGCGGTCGTCGGGGTCGATGCGGCCACGGGCAGCCGCGGCCTCGACGAGCTCGTCGAACAGCTGCGTCAGCGGTGCCTGTGAGCGACCGACCAGCTCGGGTTCGACCTCTGAGAGCTTCAGCCGGAGGTGGGTGAGGCCCTGGTTGAGGCCAGACCGGCTGCGGCGTGGCATCGCGGCAGCGGCCATGACCGCACCGGCCAGGCGTTCGAGTGGGTCCTCGAGGGGCTCGATCGCCGCCCGGATCAGGTCGGCGTAGGTGCGCATCGCCTCCTCGAACACGGCGAGGAGGAGGTCGTCCTTGCTCTCGAAGAACTGGTACAGCGTTCGCAGCGACTGGCCCGCCTCGTCGGCCACCTCCTGCACGGTGAAGCCGTCGCCGTCGGACCGCTCGAGGAGCGTCGCCGCCGCGCGGATCAGAGCCGAACCCCGGTCGATCGAGCGCTGACGGGCAGTGCGCAGCGAGCGGTCCACCACTCGGCGGTGCCAGTCGGTGTCGGCCGGTGGATCGACCGGTTCCGGGTTGGCCAGGACCATGGGGAAGACCATAGTCCCAGATCGGGTAGTGCAACTCTCGTCCGAAGTGCAGGCTGGCTACAGTCCAGCCCGTGGACCTGGGCCTGACCGATGAGCAACGCCAGCTGGTCGGCTCGTTCGCCCAGCTGCTCGCCAAGTCGTCCTCGCCGGAGCGGGTTCGCGCGGCGGAGCCCGAGGGGTTCGACGCGTTGCTGTGGGGCACCCTCGTCGAGACCGGCGTCGTGGTGATGGGCGTGACGGAGGCGTCGGGCGGCTGGGGCGCGTGGTTGCTGGACCTGGCCCTCGTCGCCGAGCAGGTCGGTCGGGCCGTCGCGCCGGCCCCTGTCATCGAGGTCCAGGTGGCCGCCCGCCTGCTCGATGCCATCGGAGACGGACCCGCGCACGAGGCCCTGGCCGACCTGCTCGCCGGCGAGCAGCTGGTCACACTGGCCGTACGTCCCGCGATCGGGGGCTGCGCCCCGCTCACACCGGCGGGCGCCATCTGCGACGCGGCGATCGTGCGCGACGGCGATCGGCTCGTGCTCGTCGTACCTCGGGAAGGTGACCGGCAGCCCGTGGCGAACCTCGGGTCGGCCCCCTTAGCGGACCTCCTGCTGACGGGCGACGCAGTCCAGCTGGCTGCGGGTCCAAGTGCGACAGCCCTGTTCGAGGCAGCGCTGGACGAGTGGCTGGTGCTCACCGCCGCCGCCATGGTGGGCATCGGCGCCGCGGCTCACGAGATCGGGTGCGCGTACGCCGTGGAACGGCGCGCGTTCGGGAGCCCGATCGGCGCCTTCCAGGGCGTGTCGCACCCTTTGGCCGACGATGTCACGAACCTGGACGGCGCCCGTCTGCTGGCCCAGAAGGCGGCTTGGGCGATCGACACCGGCGCGCCGCGCTCCCGCGAGCTCGCCGCGATGGCCTTCGCCTTCGCCTCGACCACTGCAGAGTCCGCCACCTACAACTCCCTCCACGTGCACGGCGGCTATGGCTTCATGTTGGAGTACGACGTCCAGCTCCACTACCGCCGAGCACGGGGCTGGTCGCGGGTGTGGGGCGATGCCGAAGCCGGGGTCCGGCGGGCGGCCGATGCTCGTTACCTCGTCGAGCCGGGCCGCTGATGGACTTCGCCTGGGACGCCGAGACCGAGGCCTTCCGCGAGGAGGTCCGGGGGTTTCTCTCCGAGCACCTCACCGAGGAGCTGGAGGACGAGCTGTACGCCAGCGGCGTGCTGCACGATGTCTCGTTCAGCCGCGCCCTCGGCGAGCGGAACTGGATCGCGCCGGAATGGCCCCGGGAGGGCTTCGAACCCCTCAGCACCGCGGCCGTGCACGTGTTGACGCGGGAGCTCACGCGTGCGGACGCGCCGCTCGTGGCGTTCACCACCTCGGTGATGGTGGCCCGGGTCATCCGCTCGGTGGGATCGGAGGCACTGCAGGCCGATGTCGTGCCGAAGGTCGTGAGCGGGGAGGTCACGATCGCCCTGGGGATGAGCGAGCCTGAGGCGGGCTCCGACGTCGCCGCCATCCAGACCAGGGCGCGCGCTGTGGACGGCGGATGGATCATCGACGGTCAGAAGATGTTCACCACGAACGGGCACGTGGCGGACTATGTCTTCCTGCTCGCGCGCACCGACCCGGCCAGCGAGCGCCACCACGGCCTCACCACCTTCCTCGTGCCGCTCGGGCTGGAGGGGATCGAGGCCCAAGCCGTGTTCACGATGTCCGGCGAGCGGACGAACATCACGTACTACAGCGAGGTGTTCCTCGAGGACCAGTGGCGCATCAGCGAGGTGGGGGCAGGGTGGCACTCCCTGATGCTGGCGCTGCAGGACGAGCACTCCGCTCCGTTCAGCCCCCACCTCGCTCGGCTGCTCGACCACGCCGAGGCCTGGGCGAGCGCGCCGGCCGAGGACGGCATCGCTCCGATCGAGCGCGAGGACGTGCGTCAGCGCCTGATGAAGGCGGTCGTCGACCTCGAGGTCGCCGAGCTGCTCGAGCAGCGGGCCACGTGGATGGACTCGGTCGGCGAGGTGCCGGTCGTGGAGGGGCCCATGAGCAAGCTGTTCAGCACCGAGGCCGGTGTCCGCCGGTCCGAGGACCTCACGGCGCTGGTCGGGCCGGATGCCTTGCGGAGCCGCAGCGACCCCACGGCGATCGAGCGGGGCCTCATCGAGCACTCGCTCCGGTATGCCCTCGGCATGACCATCTACGCGGGCACCAGCGAGGTGCAGCGCAACATCATCGCCCAGCGTCGTTGCGGACTGCCCCGGTCATGAGCGCCTCCCACCCAACTCGCGACGGCCTGAACCTCCTCGACGGACAGTGGTACGCCGACGACCCGCACGAGATCTGGTCGTGGATGCGTCGCGAGGCGCCCGTGTACTACGACGAGGCCGCCGACGTCTGGGGCATCGCCCGGTACGACGACGTGCTGGCCATCGAGAAGGACCCTCGGACCTTCTCGAGCATCCGCGCGCCGCGGCCGCACGGCCAGTCGCTCCCGATGATGATCTCGATGGACAACCCCGAGCACCAGCTGAGGCGCTCGCTGGTGAACCGCGGGTTCACGCCGCGTCGAGTCGGCGAGCTGGGGGCGACCGTCGAGCGTCTCTGCCGGCAGATCGTGGACCGGGTGTGCGAGCGCGGGACCTGCGATTTCGTATGGGACGTGGCTGCGCCGCTCCCGCTGATGGTGATCGCAGACCTGCTCGGCTTCGAGGAAGCCGCCCACGACGACCTGTTGCGATGGTCCGACGACCTCATTCGCGCAACCACCCTCGATCCGGCGCCCGGGGTGATGGAGGCGGGTATGCACGCCATGCTCGGGTTCCGTGAGCTCCAGCTGCAGGTGATCGCCGACCGTCGCGCCGAACCGCGAGACGACCTCATCAGCATCCTGTGCACCGCGGAGGTGGAGGGCGAGCGCCTCGACGACGAGTCGATCGTGAACGAGACGCTGTTGATCCTCATCGGGGGTGACGAGACCACGCGCCACGTCATCAGCGGCGGGATGTTGGCTCTGCTCGAGCACCCGGAGCAGTGGAAGGCGCTGGCGGCCGATCCCGGGCTGCTCTCCACCGCGGTCGAGGAGCTGCTGCGCTGGGTGTCTCCGATCAAGAACATGGCCCGCACGGTGACCACCGACGTCGAGCTCCGCGGTCAGCACCTCGAGGCGGGCGATCAGGTGATGCTCTTCTACCCCTCGGCCAACCGGGACGATCTCGTGTTCCCGGCTCCCGACGTGCTCGACCTCCGACGGGACCCGAACCCACACCTGGCGTTCGGGTTCGGCTCACACTTCTGCCTCGGCGCCGCGCTGGCGCGCCTGGAGCTCGCCGCCATGTTCCGCGAGGTCCTGCCGCGCCTGCCCGACCTCGAGGTGGAGGCCGGCGCCGACCTCCGGTACCGGGCGTCGAACTTCATCAGCGGGCCGGAGGCCATGCCGGTCCACTTCACCCCGACCCCCGCCAGCCGATGACCGGTCCGCTGGAGGGGGTGCGGGTCCTCGAGCTCGGTGTCTGGGTGGCCGGTCCCGGCGCCTCGGGGATCCTGGCCGACTGGGGCGCCGAGGTGATCAAGATCGAATCCCCCGCCGGCGATCCATCGCGCAGCTTCCAGCGGATGCTGGGCGGCGACCTCGAGGTCAACCCGGTGTTCGAGCTGGACAACCGAGGGAAGCGGGGCATCTGCCTCGACCTCTCGACCGAGGAGGGGGCCGAGATCGCCGAGCGGCTGCTGGCCGCCGCGGACGTGTTCGTCACCAACCTCCGCCAGGCCGCCCTCGAGAAGCTCGGCCTGGGCTCCGAGCAGGTGACGGCCCGCCATCCGCACATCGTCTACGCGCTGATCAGCGGCTACGGGACGAACGGTCCGGATGCGAACCGGGCCTCCTACGACGTCGGGGCCTACTGGGCCAGGTCCGGCATCGCCGAGTCGCTCCGGACGCCGGGCGGCCCGCTCCCGTTCCAGCGCGCCGGCATGGGCGACCACTCGGCCGCGATGACCGGTGCCGCGATGGTGAGCGCCGCCCTCGTCGGCCGAGCCCGCACCGGCCGGGGCCAGGTCGTGTCGACGTCGTTGCTTCGGCAGGGTGCGTACACGATCGGCTTCGACCTCAACATCGCCCTCATGTGGGGTCGGACGCTCCAGGTCGGCGTGCGCGAGCAGATGCACAGCCCAACGGTGAACAACTACACGGCGGGCGACGGGAAGCCGTTCTGGATCGTCGGCCTCGAGGGCGACCGCCATTGGCCGCCCCTGGCTCGAGCCGTGGGCCGGCCCGAGTGGCTGACAGACGAGCGCTTCGCCGATGCGCGAGGCCGGGCCGTCAATGCCGCAGCGCTCCTGGCGGAGCTCGACGCGATCTTCGCCTCACGGTCGATGGAGCAGTGGGTGGAGGCCTTCGACGAGGAGCCCGACCTCTTCTGGAGCCCGGTGAACACGATCGATGACCTGCTGGCCGACGAGCAGTTCCACGCGGCGGGCTCCGTGGTCCACGTCCCCGACGAGGACGGGAGCTTGCCGATGTTGGCGACACCCGCTGACTTCGACGGGCGGCCTCCCCAGCCGGCGTGGCGGGCGCCTCGCCTCGGCGAGCACACCCGCGAGGTGCTGGCCGAGCTCGACCTCGAGCCCGAGGCGATCGATGCGCTGATCGCGTCCGGGGCGGCGGTCGGATGAGCGGCGCCGAGTGGTCGCTGACGGCGGTGCAGGACGTCCTCGAGACGGCGGTGCCGGATCGGGAGATGCTCGTCCACGGCAACGTGCGGCGCACCTTCGGCGAGGTGGCCGCCCGCACCCGCTCGCTGGCGGCCTTCCTCGGATCGAGGGGGGTGGGCATCCGGCGTGAGCGCGCGGAGCTCGAGCGCTGGGAGAGCGGGCAGGACGCAGTCGCGCTGGTCCTCTACAACTGCGCGGAGTACCTCGAGTCGATGCTGGGGACCTACCGGGCGCGGGCGGTGCCGTTCAACGTCAACCAGCACTACCGACCCGCGGAGATCGGGTCGTTGTTCGACGACACCGACGTGCGTGCCGTCGTCTACCACCGCGCCTTGGGGCCGCTCGTGGCCGCCGCCTGCTCCGGACGCGAGGTCGTGCTCGTCGACGTCGATGACAGATCAGGAATCGACCCGTTGCCTGGCAGCACGACGTTCGAGGAGGCCGTACGGACGCCCGTGTCGGCAGGGCTGCCGACGACCTCGCCTGACGACCTCTACATGGTCTGCACAGGTGGCACGACCGGTCGTCCCAAGGCGGTGCTGTGGCGCCAGGCGGACATCTACATGTCCGCGATGGGTGGCATCGAGGGGGCGACAGCGGAGTCGATCGCCGCAGCAGCTACGGCCTACGACGGCGGGCCCTGGTACGCGGTGCCGCCGATGATGCACGCGGCCGCTCAGTGGACCGCGTTCGGTGGTCTCCACGCAGGCGCACCCGCGCTGCTGCACGACGACTCGGGCCCGTTCGACCCGCGGGAGATCCTCGAGCTCGCCGAGCGCGAGCGGATCACGCTGATGTCGATCGTGGGAGATGCGTACGCCGGGCCCCTCGTGGAGGAGCTCCGGCGCAGGCCCTACGACCTCGCGTCGCTGGAGCGGCTCGGCACCGGAGGAGCGGCGACCGGCGAGCAGCACAAGGAGGCGCTGCTCGAGCTCGTGCCCCACCTGCTCATCGTCGATGGCTACGGCGCCTCGGAGACGGGCGGGATGGCCTACGGAGCCCACACCGCCGCTCATCGGTCGGAGGGGTTCAGCCCCGTCGCGGGCGCCGCGGTGGTGGCGGCCGATCGCTCGCGCTTCCTCGATCCGGGCGACGACGAGGTGGGCTGGACCGCGCGCCGGGGCCGGGTGCCGCTCGGCTACCTCGGAGATCGCGACCGCACGGTGACGACCTTCCCGATGATCGGCGAGGAGCGGGTGGCGATCCCGGGCGATCGCGGTCAGCTGCTGGCTGACGGCAGCATCCGCATGCTCGGCCGCGATTCCATGGTGGTGAACAGCGGTGGCGAGAAGATCTTCGTGGAGGAGGTCGAGGCGGTGCTGCGCCAGCACGCCGACGTCGCCGACGCCCTCGTGGTGGGTCGCCCGTCGGAGCGCTTCGGACAGGAGGTCGTGGCGGTGGTCGCACCGCGTCCCGGTGCGACGCTCGATCTCCGGGCTCTGCGCGAGTTCGTGGCGGAGGACATCGCCCGGTTCAAGGCACCGCGTGCGATCGCGGTGTGCGAGGTCGTCCGGCGCCACGCCAACGGCAAGGCGGACTACGCCTGGGCGAAGGAGATGGCCATCGACGCCGTCGACGCGACGGGGGCCGGCTGATGGACCTCGGGGTGCGTGGGCAGGGGTACCTCGTGTTCGGCGGGTCTGCCGGGATCGGTCGGGCGACAGCGCAGGCGCTCGCCGCCGACGGGGCGCGCGTCGCCGTGGTCGGGCGAGGGATCGAGCGAGCCGAGGCCACCGCCGCCGAGCTCTCGGCGGCGACCGGCTCGACGGTGGTGGCGCTGGCTGGCGACCTGACGGTCGCCGGTGCGGCGGAGGACGTGGTCGCGGGCGCGCTGGAGCAGCTCGGTGGGCTCCGAGGCGTCGCCGTCACCACCGGGCTC
>Ga0190265_10000728_pt1 | contig 22111 bp, 19 predicted proteins | sample Popmic124T_FD_133135 | JGI IMG/M metagenome (GOLD analysis project Ga0190265, IMG submission 133135) | Populus adjacent soil microbial communities from riparian zone of Indian Creek, Utah, USA - 124 T | ecosystem: Environmental > Terrestrial > Soil > Riparian zone | place: USA: Utah | collected...
GAAGCCGATCGAGGTGAGCCGGATCAGATTTCGGTAGCCGGTGCGATTCTTGGCCAGCAGGACGAGGTGGCTGTACGGCGCGGGGGCACCCGGAGGCTTCTCGCGGGCGGTCCGTGGGCCGAACGCGAGATAGGCCTCGAATCCGAGGATCGGCCGGATCTTCTGTGCCTTGGCGTGCTCGTAGAAGGTCCAGGCCGCGTGCATGTTGCCGTGGTCGGTGACCGCCAGGCTGTCCATCCCGAGCTTCTTGACGTGCGTAACCAGATCAGGGATCCGGTTGGCCCCGTCAAGCAGAGAGTATTCGCTGTGGGTGTGGAGATGGACGAAAGGCATTTTTATTAACAGCGTGAACGGTAAATGGTAAACGGTGAACGGGGCGGCTCGATCCTATGATCTACCCTGTTCACTCCTCACCGTTCACTGTTCACGCCTTTCTCTCCGCTCGAGCTCCTGGAGCACAACATCCAGCGGGACGCCGCGCGACTGCAAGAGCACCAGTAGATGATAGAGGAGATCGGCCGCCTCGGACGCGAGACGTTCGTCGTCCTCCGAATTTGCCGCCACTACCACTTCCACCGCTTCCTCGCCCACCTTCTGCGAGGCCTTCCCGACGCCCTGGGCCAGCAGTTCAGCCGTGTAGGACCCTTCGGGCCGGCCCGCCGCGCGCTGGGCGATGGTTCTGGCCAAGCGGCTCAGCAGATGCCCACCCGGATCCTCCTGCTGTCCGTCCTCGCTTCCCCGCTTCCCACCCGCCCAGGGGGCACCCGCCCCGCTTAGTACCGTAGAGAAGCAGGTGCGCGTTCCGGTATGGCAGGCCGGCCCGGTCTGCTCCACCCGATACAGGACGGTGTCGCTGTCACAATCCAGCCGGACTTCGACGACCCGCTGGACGTGGCCGGACGTCTCACCCTTCTGCCACAGCGTACCGCGGGATCTGCTGTAGTAGTGAGCCAAACCGGTGGCGAGGGTGCGGTCGAGAGCGTCCTGGTTGGCGAAGGCAACCATCAGGACGTCGCCGGAACGGCTTTCCTGGGTCACGACCGGCACCAGTCCGTCAGCACCGAACCTGACCGCCGACAGCCGTTTGTTCTCGGGCACGGTGAGAGAACCTACCGGCAGGTTGTGCGATTGTCAAAAGCCCTTGCGGCGCCTTATTTTGCTGGACGTCTGCGGGTGATCCTTCCGGTCCAGGTTCCCCTCGTCGAGTCTACAGGAGTGCTCCTCACGTGCGATGCCCGCGCTCGTTCCTGATCGCCACATTCGGTGGTCTTTTCCTCGCGGCGTGTCGCGATGGGACAGGTCCGGACACGGGTCCCTCGCTGGAATGCGCCGAGGTTGACGCCGAGGTCCTCGCTGTAGGCGAGCACCGCATTCTCGACCCCAATCTGACCGATGCCTGTGTTCGACTGCCTGCCGCAGATGCCTCTGGCGCGCAATACCTCTATGTGCCGGTTGCCACCGAAGGCACGGAAACGGAAGAGGGGGCGCAGGCTGACTACCGGGTTCTGGGGTCTTCGCCGGTTGCGGCCGCCGTGCGAGCGGTCCCGTCTCCCCTCCTGTCCGCATTTCGGCCGCCGGTACGAGCCGCCGCGTTCCACGCCATTCTTCGAGAACGGGAACGGGACCTCTCCCGGAGTCCTATACAGGCACTCTTCGACCGAAGCCGGGTGACGGGTCTTGCGACCGTTCCGCCCACGGTTGGCGAGGAGCGCGCGTTTCAAGTCTGCTCCACGCCGAGGTGCGATGCCTTTGTGACGGCAACCGCCACGGCCCAGGTCGTGGGCAGCCGGGTGGCCATCTTCCTGGATAACGACGCGCCCGCCGGGGGCTACACCCTGGCAGACCTCACCGACGTGGGCATCCTGTTCGACGACTTCCTCTATCCGATAGACACCACTGCCTTCGGCCGCGAATCTGACATCGACGCCAACGGCGTGGTCATCGTTCTGCTCACTCACCGGGTGAACGCCCTGAGCCCCGACTGCAATGCCCAGGGCAGCGTCATCCTTGGCTATTTCTTCGGCGCCGATCTGCTGCCGCGCTCGAGCAACAATCCGGGCTCGAACGAGGGCGAGATCTTCTACGGCCTGGTTCCGGACCCAGATAATACTGCGTGCGACATCAGTCCAGGATTCGCCCGTCTGCGCCTTCCGGCGACCTTCATTCACGAATTCCAGCATATGATCAGCTTCAACCAGCACCGGCTGGTTCGGGGCGCTAGCTCGGAAGACATCTGGCTGAACGAGGGACTCTCCCATTTCGCCGAGGAGCTCGGCGCCCGGCTGCTGCCGCCGGCGGAGTGCGCGTCCGGGTCCTGCTTCCAGGATTTTCTGGGAATGGGCAACATGCCCAACGCGTTTGCCTATCTGGAGTCAACCGAGGATTTTTTTCTGATCGAGCCCGGGAGCTCGAACGGAACCCTGGAGGAACGAGGCGCAAACTGGCTCTTCGTACGTTGGCTGGCGGATCACTTCGCCACCGATAGCGTGCTGGGCACCGACCTCACCCGCCGGCTGGTTGCGACCAGTCAGTTGGGGGCGGCGAACGCCACCGCCCAGACGGGAGTTCCTTTCTCAATTCTGGTTCCCGAGTGGCAGATGACCAACTACCTGGACGATCTTGTGGGCTTCAACCAACCCGGCACGCGGCTCCGCTACAAGACGTGGAACTTCCGATCGGTCTTCCAGGATTCACTGGGCAGCTCATATCCCCTTCTACCGGACAGCACCTCCGGCAATGGCTACGCCAACACCGGGGTGCTGCGCGCCGGATCGGGACGGCACGTGTTGGTCACCCAGGCCGGCGGTGCGCCGCTGGTCGATCTTCTGCTCACCGCACCCTCGGGCACCGAGCCGGTGTCACCCACGGTCGATGCGCGCATCGGCCTGGTACGGGTTCGGTGAAGCGTATGGTCTTCTTCGCTCTCGTCGCCGCCTTGTTTGCCGGGTACGGAACTGCCTACCTCGCCAGTGAAGACGTCCGATACCTGACCCGGGCCGGGTTCGAGGAGACCCGGATTCTCCAATCTCGACAGCCGATCGCCCGGTTGGTGCGAGACAGTGGGACCGATCCCGTCCTTCGCCAGACCCTCGGCCTCGTTCTCGCTTCCCGCGACTACGCCGAGCGACTCGGCCTCGAGGCCAAGGAGACCTACACGTCGTATTCGGACGTGGGCCGCGACACCCTGTTGCTCGTCCTCCAGGCCGCTCCCAGGGACTGTATCTGCCCCTACACCTGGAAGTACCCGATTGTCGGACGCATACCCTACAAGGGGTTCTTCGATCCGCGCGCCGCACGGCGAGAGGCGGACCGGTTTGCGGCCAAGGGATATGACATTTACCTCCGGCCCTCGGGCGCATTCTCGACGCTCGGGTGGTTCGAGGATCCGCTGCTCTCCACGGCCATCTCGAATGACTCGGTCGAGCTGGCGGCCACCGTGTTCCACGAGATTGCGCATAACACCCTGTATGTGAAGAGCGCCACGCCGTTCAACGAGAGCTTTGCCCAGATGGTCGGGTATCGCTCGGCCGAGGCGTTTTTTCGGGAGCGGGGCGACAGCGTCAACGCCACCCATGCGGCCAACCGCTGGCACGACGAGATTGTACTGGGCGACTACTACTCGACCCTCGTGCGCCGTCTGGATTCGCTCTACGACCACAAGCCGGATTCGGCCGCGCTCGAGGCGGGACGACGGGACGCCGGCGTCTGGGCCCGGTCCCAGCTGACCGGACCCGTCGCCCAAAGGCTTCGCACCTTACGAGTGGACCGGATGGCGGAACGGCCGATCAACAACGCCCAACTGATCGGCGCTCGCATCTACCGCACCAGACTGGATCTCTTCGACCGATGGTTCGAGCGGCATGGGGGGGATGTGCGGCAAAGCGTCAGTGCGCTCGGAAAGCTGATGGAGGGCGTTGAGGGTGACAGCGCGTACGCCAGGCTGGGAAAGGCGGTCGGACAATGAGAGAGGGCTTTGTCAAACGTGAGCAGGGCCGCCTTCTGGATGAGCTGAGTGAATTTCTCTCCATCCCCAGCGTCAGCGCCCTCCCGGCACACGCCCAGGACTGTCGCAGGGCGGCAGAGTGGTTGAGCACCCACCTGCGCAGCCTGGGTTGTCCGGTGGTCAACATCATCGAGGGACCCGGCCACCCAGTGGTCTGGGCGGAGAGCCCCAGGGTCCCGGACCGGCCGACCCTTCTGATCTACGGTCACTATGACGTGCAGCCACCCGATCCGCTCGACGAATGGATCACCGAGCCTTTCACGCCCACGGTGCGAGACGGCAAGCTCTACGCCCGCGGCGCCGCCGATGACAAGGGACAGGTCTTCTGCCTGCTGAAGGCGTATGAAGCGGTGCTCGATTCCAAGCGCCTCGCGCCGCTCAACGTGCACTTCATTTTCGAGGGTGAGGAGGAGTCTGGCGGCAAGGTCATCTTCGATCTGCTGCACAACGAACCGGAGCGGACTCGGGCCGATGCCGCCCTGGTGTGCGACATGTCCTATTACGCGCCCGGCTGGCCCGCTGTGTACACCGCGCTGCGCGGGCTGTGCTATGCGGAGATCTCGGTTCGCACCCTGGAGCGCGATCTCCACTCCGGGACCTACGGTGGCGTAGCGCCCAATGGCCTGGAAACTCTGGTCCAGATCCTGAGTCAGCTGAAATCGCCGACCGGCGAGATCCGGATTCCTGGGCTCTACGAAGCGGTCCAGCCGCCTACCCCAGAGGAGCTCGATACCTGGAAGCGCCTGCCCTTCGACCAGAAGCGCTTCCTCAGTGAGGAGGTCACCGGCAAGGCCCTCACCGGGCTCTCGGACCGGTCAGTCTACGAGAGAGTCTGGGCGCTGCCCACCCTGGAGGTACACGGCATCAAGGGGGGCTTCATCGGCGAAGGGGCCAAGACCGTCATCCCGGCCCAGGCTACCGCCAAGGTGAGTCTGCGATTGGTGCCCGGGCAACAGGTTGAGGAGGTTGGTCGCGCCCTGGAGCGCGCGGTGGCGGCCCTGGCCCCCGAGTGGGCCGACGTCAAGGTGACGGTCTTGCACGGAGGCGACCCGGTTCAGGTGGACGTCAACCATCCCGCTTTCGAGATTCTGAACCAGGCCTTCGAGGCGGTGGAAGGACGGAGGGCGGTGCAGGTGCGGGCCGGCGGGTCGATTCCGATCGTGCCCGAGCTGGGTCTCACTGGGGCGCCGGTCATTCTCACCGGAATCGGTCTTCCCGACGACGGGCTCCACTCACCCAACGAGAAGCTCGACCTGCGCCAGCTCTGGAATGGGATCGAGATTTTTGGACGATTCTTCGAGCTATTTGCGGAGAAGGGCGGGGAAGGACGAGAGGCAAAGACAGCGAGCGCGAAGCGACAAGGCGTCGCTAGTCCTCGTCGGGCGTGATCCGCTTGACCGGTCCCGAGTAACGAGCCTCGGTACGGGCGTGGAGCTCATCCACCCCGATGAGCGCCCGCACCGAGGCGATGATTCCCGCTACTACGTCATCCGCCCAGTAGGGGTCCGGCCGTTCTCCAGCCGGGAGGATCACGGCCTGGCCCTCCAGGTATCGGATGGCGGTGGTGATCCACTCGGTCTGGGCCGAGGCCACAATGGCCCACGATCCGGTGGAACGAAGCTCCAGCTCCTCCAGCGCCTTCAGGTGCTCATCAACCCCCTCCGTCACCGGCTTCGAGCGCAACCGATCGGCCACCATCGACAGGACCTGCCGGCGCTCGGTCTCCTGTGGTTCCGGCAGGGGGGCCAGGTAGTTGCGCTGATCGGCGACCATCTCGGCCAGTCGGATGCAGACAGCCCGGATGGCCGGCATCAGCGCCCGGGGAGCCTCCCGCGACCAACTGTCGGCCGCTCGCAGGATCTCCTGGATCCGCTGGTCGGCCTGGGCATCAGGCGAGGGGCGCCGCGTCGAATCGGGCATGCTAGGGAGAAAAACTGATTAGCCTCCAGAAGGCAACCGGGCGGAACAAGGAGCAAGGCGGGAGTAGCGGGCGAGGCGGGGAAAGCGCTAGAGAATTGCCAGGGAGGGGTGCTCGAAAGGCCGGAGGTCGAAGGCTTCGGCCATCCCTGCGATGACCTCGTGGCGGGCTTCCTCCCAGAGTGCCGCAGAATCGGCTCGGCTGAGCTCAGCGGCCACGCTGGTCATCGTCACATCCTTGATTCCACACGGAACGATGAGATCGAAGTAGGACAGGTCGGTGCTCACGTTGAGGGCAAAGCCGTGGAACGTCACCCACTGCTTCACGTGAATGCCGATGCTGGCGATCTTCCGGCCCCCGGTCCACACCCCTGTAAGCCCGGGGTTTGGTCCCGCCTCGACTCCCAGTCGACCAAGGGCGCTGATGAGGCCCGCCTCCAGCCGGCGAAGATACCAGTGCAGGTCCTCCCGGTGTTGCCGCAGATCCACGACGGGATAGCCAACCAGCTGTCCTGGACCGTGGAACGTGACGTCACCGCCGCGCTCGACCTCGAACACCTCGACTCCGCGCCGTTCTAGCTCTGCTCTTGGCAGCGGCAGGCTCTCTGCCCGGGTTCCCCGTCCCAGCGTCACCACCGGGTCGTGTTCCACCAGCAGGAGGACGTCCTCATCGCTCTCTCCCGCGATGCGTTGGCGGCAGAGGCGGCGCTGGAGCTCGAGTACCTCGGCATACCCACGTTGGCCGAGGTCATGCACCACCAGCCGAGCGGTCACAGCTGTACCTCCGGCTTGAGGCGGCGAGCCTGAAAGGCCAGGAGAGTGGAGGTCACTGCGGAGAAGCCCAGCAAGGAGAGCAGTCCAGCCCGGCCGAAGAGCTGGAACACTCCGGTGCAGACCAACATCAGGACCACCGTGGCAAACGCCGCCACCATTGCCAATCCCCCACGGCGGTACGTTGAGGCGATGGGCTCGAGTAAACGCCAGGCAACGAATGCGGCGAGGACGAGCCCCGCGATCGTCCCGCCCGCGATCAGGTAGAACCGGAGCTCGACGTTGGCCGCGCCGTTCCGGGAGCGGAGCGCATCGGCGATGAGCACCGTCGCCGTGATGCCGGTCAGACCGGTCAGGACCGCGGACGCGAGCGCAGCCGCCAGGAAGCCCAGCATCCCACCACCAGCCTCACCTCTCACTTCTCACCTCTCACGTTTCACTTCTTACCTCTTACTCACTTCAGATATGCACCACCCGGCCCATCGAATCCAGCGCCGCCTCGGCAATCGCCTCGGACAGCGTCGGATGCGCGTGGATGGCGAGATCCACCTCCTCGACGGTGTACTCGTTCTGCCGGGCCACGGCCAGCTCGTGGATGATCTCCGAGGCGTGCCCGCCCACGATGTGGGCGCCGAGGATCTCGCCGTACTTCTTGTCCCGGATGATCTTCACGAAGCCTTCGGTCTCCCCGGCGGTGCGGGCGCGGCCGTTAGCGCTGAACGGAAAGCGCCCGACCTGATACTCCAGCTTCCGTTCCTTGGCCTGGTCCTCGGTCATCCCGATGCTGGCGACCTCGGGGTGACAGTAGGTGACGCTGGGGACGTTGTCGTACTTGATCGGCTGGGGGTGATGCCCGGCGATCAGCTCCGCGACCACGATCCCCTCGCGGCTCCCCTTATGGGCCAGCATCGGCGGACCGGCCACGTCCCCGATAGAGTAGACCCCGGGTGCGCTGGTTTCCAGGGTCGCGGGGTTCACCTTGATGAACCCCCGATCGGTCAGCTGCACGCCCGCTTCCTGGAGTCCCAGGTTCTCAGTGTTCACCGCGCGGCCCGCGGCCATCAGTACTTTCTCCGCCTCGATCGACTCCGTCTTTCCGCCGGTCTCGACCTCGAGAGTCACCTTGTCCTTGGCGACAGTGGCCTTCTTGACCTTGGCGCCGGCAATGACGGTGACGCCACGCTTCTTGAAGCTCTTGGTCAGTGCATCGGAGGATTCCGCATCCTCCAGCGGGAGGATCCGGGGCAGGGCCTCGATGAGGGTGACCTTGCTTCCGAAGGCGTGGAAGATGTCGGCGAACTCGCACCCCACCGCGCCCGCCCCCACGACGGCAAGCGTCTTCGGGTGGGTCTCGAGGAAGAGGGCCTCGTCCGAGCTGATCACCGTGCTCTTGTTGATCTCCAGCCCGATCTGGGGAATGCCCTTGACTCGCGACCCGGTGGCGAGCACCACCGCCTTCCGCGCCTGGTACTCGTCCTTGCCCACCCGCACGGTGCGATTGGGCCCTAGCACCCCGGTGCCCTTCACCACCGTGACCTTGTGCTTCTTCATGAGGAACTCCACGCCTTTGGAGTTCTGCTCCGAGACTTTCCGGGACCGCCGCATGGCCACGCCGTAATCGGTCTTTACGCTTCCGACTTCGATTCCCAGGTCCTTGGCATCGTGGGCCACCAGACCGGCGACGTAGGCGCTGTGCAGCAGGGCCTTGGTGGGAATGCACCCGATGTTCACGCAGACGCCGCCGAGCTTGTCTTTCTCGATCACGGCTGTTGCGAGCCCGAGCTGCGCGGCGCGGATGGCGCAGACATAGCCGGCCGGCCCACCGCCCACGATGATCACGTCGAACTGTGTAGCCACAACCCCTCACAGTGAGAAGTAAGAAGTAAGAGGTGAGAAGGGAGCGTGGAGGAGAACCCTCTCACCTCTCACTTCTCACCTCTCACCTACCAAACCAGCGCCAGCGGATTCTCCAGCATCCCCTTCAGCGTCTTGAGAAACTGGGCTCCGGTCGCGCCGTCGATGACCCGGTGATCGCAGGACATGGTGAGCCGCATCCGGCGCCGGATGGCAACCGCACCATCGTGCGCCACCGGCTTCTCAGCCATGCGGCCCACCGCCAGAATACCGGTTTCGGGCGGATTGATGATGGCGGTGAACTCATCGATGTCGAGCATGCCGAGGTTGGAAACGGTAAAGGTGCCGCCGGTGTATTCCTCGGGCTTGAGCCGGCGCTCCCGCGCCCGGGCAGCCAGGTCCCGTGACTCCGCCGCGATCTCCCGAAGGGTCTTCTGGTCGGCGTGCCGGATCACCGGCGTGATCAGGCCTTCCTCGACCGCCACCGCCATGCTCACGTGCACTTCGTTCCAGTAGCGAATATGATCGTCCTGCCACCAGCTGTTGCAGGCCGGATGCTGCCGGAGCGCCATGGCCACGGCTTTGATGATGATATCGTTGAACGAGACCTTGGCATCCGTTCCTGCTTCCCCGCCTTCCCGCTTCCCCGCCGCGCGGAGCGCTTCGCGCGCCTCGGCGACCCGCTCCATGTCCACTTCGCTCGTGAGGTAGAACGTGGGAACCGGGCCGATGGACTGTGCCAGCCGCCGCGCGATAGTCTTCCGGATCTGGGTAAGGGGCACGTCAGTGTAGGGAACATCAGCGGGGCGGCGGGGCAGCGGGGCAGAAGCGGTTGCACCAGAAGGAGCCGGACGTGAAGATACCGGAGCCGTGGCGACGGCGGTCTCGAGGTCGCGCGCTACAACTCTACCCTCTGGACCTGATCCAGTTACCCCTACCAGGTCCACGCCGCGTTCCGCGGCGATACGGCGGGCCAGTGGCGAGGCCTTAACCCTACCAGGCGCTGCCTTGGCCCCATTGCCCTCCCGTGCGGGCGGCTTGGCAGAAGGACGTTGTTCGGCCGCGACGGCAGCGGTTGGGGGAGCCGGCGGCATGGAGACCGGCCGGTTCTGACCGGGTGAGGGCTGTGTTGCTTGCGAGTCCTTGCTGCCCCGCTGCCCCGCTGCCCCGCTATCCGCCTGTCCCGCTGTCCCGCTGTCCCGCTTCGCCTCCCCGCCTCCCCGCTTCCCCGCTTCCTCGCTCACCGCCTCCCCTGCCTCACCGATGACGGCCACCAGCTCGGACACCGGTACCGTGGCGCCGGCCTCGACCACGTGCTTGAGCAGCGTTCCCGCCGCGCGGGCCACGAGCTCCATGACCGCCTTGTCGGTCTCCACCTCGGCGAGCACGTCACCCACGGCGACGGCGTCGCCCTCCTGCTTTTTCCATTCGACCAGGCGCCCTTCCTCCATGGTGGGGGAGAGGGCTTCCATTACGACCTTGGTTGTCATGCGCTCTTCCGTTTGAGAGTCCAGGGTCGAGGGTCAAGGGTCTACACAGCGCCATTGATTCCAGACTCTGAACTAGACCCTAGACTCTAGACTCTAGACCTATTCCCTATACAACACCTGATTCACCGCGCTGATGACCTTCGCCGGATCGGCCTTGGCGGCCTTCTCCAGCTGCTTGTTGTAGGGCATGGGGACATCGGCGCCGGTGACCCTCAGGACCGGGGCGTCGAGCTCATCGAACACCTCGCGCTGAATGGTGTCCACCACCTGGGCGCCGATGCCGGCGAAGGGCCAGCCTTCCTCGACCACGACGCACCGGTGAGTCTTGGCCACCGACGTGAGCACCGCCTCCGTGTCCATTGGCCGGATGGTGCGCAGATCCAGCACCTCGGCGTTGATCCCGTCCTTGGCCAGCTGCTCGGCCGCCTTGAGCGACACGCCGACGCTCTTCGAGTGACAAATGATCGTCACGTCGCCCCCCTCCCGCTTCACATCGGCCAGGCCCAGGGGCACGACATGTTCGCCCTCGGGCACCTCGCCCTTGAGGTTGTACAGCATCTCGCCCTCGATGAAGATCACCGGGTTATCGTCCCGGATGGCGCTCTTGAGTAGTCCCTTGGCGTCCGCCGGCGTGGCGGGCATGACCACCTTGAGTCCGGGGATATGGGCGTACCAGCTCTCGAACGCCTGCGAGTGCTGGGAGGCGAGCTGCAGGGCCGATCCGCCGGGTCCGCGAAACACCGCGGGCACTCCCACCTGGCCGTTGGACATGTAGCGCATCTTCGCCGCCGAGTTGACCAGCTGGTCCACCGCGAGCAGCGCGAAGTTCCAGGTCATGAACTCGATCACCGGGCGAAGCCCAACCATGGCGGCGCCCACCCCGACGCCGGCAAACCCCAACTCGGTTATCGGGGTGTCCACCACCCGCATCGGGCCGAACTCGTCCAGCAGTCCGCGGCTCACCTTGTAGGCACCCTGATAGACCCCGACCTCCTCGCCCATGAGGAAGACGTTGGGGTCCCGCTGCATCTCCTCGCGGAGCGCCTGGTTGAGGGCGTCTCGGTACGTGATAACAGCCATCAGCGGGGCAGCGGGGCAGGGAGGCAGTCAAAGCACACCTCGAGAAATTCCCAAGCCTCGAGCCGGGTCTCTGCCCCGCCGCCCCGCTGTCCCGCCATCTTACTAGGAGTCCGCATAAACATCCTTGTACAGCTCCTCAGGAACCGGATCCGGTGCCTGGTCAGCGAACTGATAGGCGTCCTCGACCTCCTCCAGCACGTCCTTGTCCATCGCCCGCACTGCGCTTTCATCCATCAGCCCGTCCGCGATCAGGCGCTTGGACCAGACCGAGATCGGGTCGCGCTTGCGCTGGTCTTCAACTTCCTCGCGGGTGCGATAGTGGCCGTGGATGGGGTCGGACATCGAGTGGCCCATGAAGCGGTAGGTGCGGACCTCGAGCAGGGTGGGAAGCTTCTCGCTCCTGGCCCGCTGTACCGCCCGCTCCATGGCGGCGTTCATGGTCAGCACGTCCTGTCCGTCCACTACCTCGTTCGCCATATCGTAGGAGCAGGCCCGCTCGGAAATGTCGTACAGGGCACTGGCCCGCTCGAGCGCGGTGCCCATGCCGTAGCGGTTGTTCTCGCAGAGATAGATCGCGGGCAGCTTCCAGAGCGCGGCCATGTTGAGCGCCTCATGGAAGGCGCCGTTGTTGACGGCCGCCTCGCCGAAGTAGCAGACCGCCACCTGGCTCGTGCCGCGGTACTTGGCGGCAAACGCCATCCCTGTCGTCAGCGGGATGTGCCCGCCCACGATGCCGTGGCCGCCGAGGAAGCCCAGGGAGGCGTCGAACAGGTGCATCGATCCGCCCTTGCCACCGGTGCAGCCGGCTGCCTTGCCGAAGAGCTCGGCCATGACTGCCTGGGAGGAGATGCCCCGGGCGAGCGCGTGTCCGTGCTCGCGGTAGGAGCAGGTGATGTAGTCGTCCGGCCCCAGCGCAGCGAGGCTGCCCACCGCCACTGCCTCCTGGCCGATATAGAGATGGCAAAAGCCGCCGATCTTGCCGAGGCTGTACGCTTCGCCGGCTTTCTCTTCGAAGCGGCGTATCAGCAGCATCTGGCGCAGCCAGTGCCGGTATTCGTCAGCCCGGGCGGCGTCGAGACCTTTGGACTTGGCTTTAGGGCCGGCAGCGGTCGATCCAGCCACTAACGCCGCTCCGCCATGGATTCGAGAGGGCGCGCGGATCGTGCCTGCTCCCATGCATGGTAGGACGACCGCGTGAGCGGGCTTGCTTGAACGTGCGAGAAACCCATGCTGAGTCCGAGGTCACGCAGCTCGTCGAACTCGTCAGGAGTGTAGTAGCGGGCTACCGGCATGTGGCTCCCGGAGGGGCGCAGGTACTGGCCCAGCGTCAGGACGTTGACGTCGCTGGTGCGGAGATCCCGCATGCAGGTGACCACCTCGTCCCACTCCTCGCCCATGCCGAGGATCACCCCGGACTTGGTCAGCCCACCGGGGGCCATGCGCCGTGCGTTCGCCAGCAACCGTAGCGCGCGGTCGTAACGTCCCCCAGGCCTCGCCATGCGGTAGAGCCGCTCCGCGGTCTCGAGGTTGTGGTTGAGAATGTCGGGACGGGCCTCCATCACGATGGCGAGCGCTTGCTCCGAGCCCTTGAAGTCCGGGATGAGCACCTCGACCGTTGTCTCGGGCAGACGCCGCCGGATCTCGGTGATGCAGCCGGCAAACGCTTCCGCACCGCCGTTGGGCAGATCGTCGCGGTCAACCGAGGTGATCACCACATGCTGAAGTCCCATGCGCGCCACCGCCTCCGCCAGCCTTAGCGGCTCCAGGGCATCGAACGCCTTGGGGGTGCCGTGGGAAACCGCGCAGTAGGTGCAGTTGCGGGTGCAGACGTCGCCCAGAATCATGAACGTGGCGGCCTCGTGCTCCCAGCACTCACCCACGTTCGGGCAGCGGGCCTCCTCACACACGGTGTGCAGGCCGAGCTCGCGCATCATCCCTTTCAGGCGCACGTAATTGGCGCCGCCGGGGGCCTTCACCTTCAGCCAGCTTGGCTTCCGGGCGGGAATCAGGGGCGCGGGGTCGGGATTGAAGGAACCCGATCGCGTCAGTTGGACCAGCGGAACTGCCACTATCTCCCTCACCAGTTGGTGCTGCCTGCCAGCGGGTTTGAGCTGGAAAACTAGCAGGGGCGGCCAGCCGGGAGCTAGCTGCGACACCGGTCCAGCAGCGTCTGTGCGTCGGCCTTGACCAGCTCCGACGCCTTCTCCTGTACCTCGGTCGGTCCCCGGTGCGTAGTGTATTCCGCGAAGGTGCGGGGCAATACCTCGATGCTCGTTTGCCCCTCGGCGGTGGCCGAGACGTCAATGTCGAGCTTGTCGAGGATGCGGCGGAACTGCACGTCAGGCCTGCGCGATTTGTTGTCGATTTTTGTGGCAGCCACCCGCTGTTCGGACGCATCGTTCGAGGACTGCCGATAGCCCAGTTCTCCCAGCTGTTTCTTCACACACGCAAAGGTATCGTCCGGGGTCGCCGCGGTCCGGGTGTTCACCGGAGTGGAAAGGGTCTTGCCGCACCCTGCCAGAAACACGGCTGCGCCGAGGAAAATACGGTAAAGCATCGACAGCTCCATGGTTGAATGAGAGTGGCGGTAATGTACCCAAGGTCAACCGGCCCCGCTCCTGAACGGACGCCGAAAAAAACGACGGCCTCCCGGGGGAGGCCGTCGCGAACTGCGGTTGCAGGTGCTGCTTAGAAGAACAGCATCAGGCCGACGGCGGGAGCGATGGACGTGTTGTCGTCGGTGAGATCGCTGTCGTCGCCGGTCACGGCATAGTTGAATTCCCCGACCGCCTTGAGCGACTTGGTGGCCTGGTAGTAGATGCCGCCCGACGCTAGCCAGTTCTTGGTCTTGAACGCCGCTTCGCTGTCGGAGTTCTCCAGAATGCTGATGCCCCAGCTGCCGGCTACCGTCACCTTGCTGTTCGCCGGGGTAAAGGTCAGCTGACCGAGCCCACCCATAGACGTCCGCAGGTCATCGCCTATCGTGCCGCCGGTGCTGCCGGCGTAGAGCAGGGTGGTCCCGATGCCCATGCCGTAATAGCCACTGGCCGTCAGAGAGAAGGTCGGGCTGCCGAAGCGAATGCCGCCGCTGCCGCCCCAGGACGTAGCACTCTCGTCTGCCGGCCCGCCGCCGCCGTTGCTCTGCACCAGTCCTCCAAACCAGAACTTGGTGTTCCCGGCCGAATACACACCTTCAGCTTCTAATCGGGGCAGCTCGATCGAGCTATACGGACCGTTGACGGCCGGATCGAAGAGACCGATCGACAGCTGGAAGGGCCGGCCTGCTGCCGTGCTGTAGGTCATCTGGGCCTTGAATTGGGGATAGATGTACCCGAATCCAATGCGACCAAGCGTCGTGCCCCCGCCCAGTTGCCCGCCCGTTGCGCCGACGCCGAACAGAGTCTGGTCGGTCAGGATGTTCTGCCGCCCGAAGAGACCGAGCTCGCGGCCGGCCAGGATCTGGCCCCAGGTTCCGCCGACCGTCAGGTACACCTGGCGCATGTCGATCTGGGCGCCGAAGCAGTCGTGTCCCGCGCCGCCGACGCTGTTTGAACCAGCGCCGATTCCGCACTGAATCTGGGGCGCGAACCCGAAGTGCACACCAAGATCGGTGCTGCCCTCTTTGCCCTTCGCGTCGAACACCGCAAAGGCCGGGAGCAGACCGGTACGGATACGGGTGGCGCCTTCGCCCGCCCCGACAAGCGCCCCGGGGGTGCCGCCACTGGTTCCGTCTGCATCCGGCTTCTCGTACACCAGGAAGGCGTTCACGTTGCCACCGAAGGTGAAGCTCCAGCCGTTGCTCATCTGCATCGTCAGCTGTGCCTCGGCGGCGCTGGCCGCCCCCATCACCAAGCCCATACACAACAGTGCGACTCGCTTCATAGGTACGTCTCCCTCGAGTAAGGATGCCCGCCACAACTGCTCAACTTCGGGATCAAAGCCACGACTTGATCAACTCCAGCAATGTTACGGCAGTGTATCGGTAATCGGTCGGCCAAGTGCGGTGTTCACCTCCAGGAAAGCGTGCCACGTGGGTAGGGGGACGTGGTTTTTCCACCAGTAGAAATCACTGATGCGACTCGAATAGACGTTGGCGCCGTAAGGGAAGCGAAGCCCGTCATCCCGGCTCAGCTTCTCGATAGCCACCCGAACCTGGGCTGAGTCCCGAGCTCCGGTGGCCGCCTGGCCCAGCGCCGCTCCGGCAAGGAACCCCTCGACATAGGCCAACCGCACGTCCGGTTTCATCTGTTGCCAGTCGGCCCCGTTCACGCCCAGCCAGTGACGATGGGGATCCTGCCGGGACCAGGCCGTTCCGGTCAGAGCTCCCGCGACCAGCAATGCCATCCAGAACCACCGGGTGCCTGCCATGGCTCTCAACGCGTCGGCCGGCATGGAACCCGGTGCTCAGGATCCCAGCCGGCCGGGCTGAATCGTCTAATTCTTGGCTGCGGCGCGCTTCGGAAGACCGAAGACCAGAACCGCGTCGCCCAGCGGATAGCTGAGCTGGAAGTTGCCGCCACAGGCCACGGCGATGAACTGCTCACCACCGTGCATGAACGTCATCGGCGCGGAGTTACAGCCGGCGCCGCCGTTGAACTGCCACAGCAGCTTCCCGGTCTTCGAGTTGTATGCGTTGAAGTTGCCGTTGCCCTCACCGGTGAAGGTGAGGCCGGTGGCGGTGGCGAGGCCGCCGCCCATCATCGGCTGGGGCACCTTATTCTGCCAGGCGATCTTGCCGGTCTTGAGGTTGACCGCGGAGTAGAGCCCGTACTGCTCCTCACCCGGGATGGCGACGAAGGCCGAGCCGAGCCAGAGCTTGCCCTTTTCGTACGGTGCCGTGTGGGTGATGTAGTTCATCGGCTGGTGCAGGCCGGCGACGAAGGCGTATCCCAGCGTCGGATCAATCGCGATGGGCGACCACTCTGCGCCGCCATTGGCGCCCGGAAGCATCCGGGTACCCTTGTCGCTCGGCAGGGCGAACATGTTCTCCTGCGGAGTAAAGTTGTCGGTCTTGCGGACCAGCTTGCCCGTTTTGGCGTCGAGAACGTAGACCCACGCGGTCTTGCCGGCGTGAACCACGACCTTCTGGCCGCCCAGCGTGGTCACGACCGGGGGCGACGTAGCGTCGAGGTCCCAGACATCGTGTGGCACGGTCTGATAGTACCAGTTGGTCTTGCCCGTGGTCGCATCGATCGAGACGACGGCGTCGGTATAGAGGTTGTCGCCCGGCCGGATGCTGCCATCGAGGTCGGGGGAAGGATTACCGACCGAGACGAAGATCGCGTTGAGATCCTTGTCGTACGCCGGAGTCGTCCACACGCCGCCGCCGCCGACCTTCCAGGCGTCGGCATACTTGGCGCTGTCGGCCTTTTCCTTGGCGATGTCGCGATGGAGGTCGTGAGCCTCGGCCTTGGTGGCCCAGGTGCCCCACCAGCCATTCGGGGCCTTGTCGTCGAAGGTGGGATCGCCCTGGGGCGCGGGAATCGAGTACCAGCGCCAGACCTGGTCGCCGCTCATCGCGTTGTAGGCCGTGACATGGCCGCGGATGCCGTACTCGCCGCCCGATACTCCGACGATCACGTTGTCGCCAATGACGAGCGGGGCGTGGGTGATGCTGTATCCGAAGGAGGGATCGGCGACCTCTTTATCCCAGAGGACCTTGCCGGTCTTGGCGTCGAACGCCACGAGGTGGGCGTCGAGCGTGCCCATATAGAGGTGGGCGCCGCCGTGGATGCCAAAGCCACGATTGTTGGGTCCGCAGCAGGTGATGGTCGCGCCCATCTTGTGCTCGTAGCGCCAGAGCTCCTTGTTGGTATTCAGGTCGTAGGCCATGGCGCTGTTGTACGGGGTGGTCACATACATGACGCCGTTGGTAACGAGGGGCGTGTTCTCGAATGAGCCAAGCTTCGAGATACCCGTCTGAAAGATCTTGCGTGGAACCAGCTGGGAGACGTTCGCGGCGGTGATGAGCTTCAAGGTCGAGTACCGCTGATTCCAGTCGTTACCGCCGTAGGTGGTCCAGTCGCCCTTTCCTTGCGCGCTCAGCGGGCTGGCAACGGCCAGTAGCACAGGGGCCACCCACCAACGAGAACTGATCCTCATGGGCACTCTCCTCAGGGGCAAGGTCTGGATGCGTGTAGGCGTGCCGCGGGGCGGCAGGCAAGGGCCCAATTGATGACCGATGGGCCCGGCTCGGTTGCCAACGGAAAAACTGGTTGCTCGGTCATGGGGACGACTCGGTGCCGCTCAGGAAATACCCCTCGCGACCACCACTAACTTCGGTGCTGGAAGTGTTTTAACGGGTTACAATTTGATTACACCGCGGGCGGCGTCAAGTCCCACTTTCCCCGACACCGGCCGGGCGTTTATGGAATAATGATGCAAGTTTATAAGGTGCAATAGGTTGCACGCATAGTCAGGCCGGCGGCCCGTAAGTCCCGGAATCACCGGAACAGCACGGCGGCCTTCTTAACCGTCTGCCAAATGCCCCAGAGGAGAGGTAAAGTCACCGGTAGCCACGCCAGAACGACCAGAACCCAGCTGCTATCCGCGTCCTTCCCGGATGCGTCGTTGGTGGCCACCTCGGCTCCTTGGGTTGCTCATCGAGCTGTGAGAGGAACGCAATAATATGCGGTGAACCTAGGGTTTTATGCAACGCCTCCCGCTGTCAGGCGCGCTGGCCGGCTTGGAGCGCCCTGGCGGCCGCCAGTTCCTCGGCCGTCATGCAGTAACGGGGGTCCACCGGCTTCACCATTAGATTGCAGATCAGCCCAATTATCAGCAGGCCGGCCAGCACATACATCGTGACGTTATAGGCCTGTGCCGTGGGGACGCCACGGTCGATCTGGTATTCCCGGATATAGTTCACCAGCACCGGCCCGAGCACACCCGCGGTGGACCAGGCGGTGAGCAGGCGGCCATGAATAGCCCCGACATATTGGGTGCCGAAGATGTCGGCCAGATACGCGGGGATGGTGGCGAAGCCGCCTCCGTACATGGTCAGGATGACGCAGAAGAGGACGACGAAGAGGGTGACGCTGCCGGTCTGGCCCGCTGACGGGGCCATCGCGTAAAGCACGAAACCCAGGGCGAAGAAGACGAGGTAGGTCCGCGTCCGGCCGATGTAATCGGAGAAGGACGCCCACCCGATCCGTCCGGCGATATTGGACAGACTGAGCAGGGCCGCGAATCCGGCACCGATGCTGGCGAGCTGCACTTTCTGCTCCGGGGTGAGCTGCTGCAGCGTTCCGGTGGCCCCCAGTAGCCGGCCACCAAAAATCTCCTGGATCATCGGCGACGCGATGCCGATGACGCCGATGCCCGCGCTTACGTTCATACACAGGACCATCCAGAGGAACCAGAACTGCGGCGTCCGCCACGCCCGGCTTACGTGCACGTTTCCGGCGGTGATCATGCTGGTTTGCTTGGCCCGGGGAGTCCAACCGGCCGGTTTCCAATCCGGGGGCGGCACCCGGTAGCCGAAGGCCCCGGCCATCATGGTGATGAAGTAGATGACCCCCATGGTCACGAAGGTCTGCCACACTCCAACCGACGTGGGAGTGGCGAAGTGGCGCATCAGGATATCCGCCAGGGGCGCGCCGATCATGGCCCCACCACCGAACCCCATGATGGCCATGCCCGTCGCCATGCCGCGCCGGTCAGGAAACCACTTGATCAGGGTGCTGACCGGCGAGATGTAGCCCAGTCCCAGCCCGCAGCCGCCAATGACGCCGGATCCGAGCCAGAGCAGCCAGATCTGGTGGAGGTGAATGCCCAGGGCCGAGATGAGGAACCCGCTCGACCAGCAGACCGCGGCCACGACCCCCGTCTTACGCGGCCCCACCCGCTCGACCCAGGGCCCGAACACTGCTGCCGACGATCCGAGGAAGACGAAAAAGAGGGTGTACATCCACCCGAGCTCACTGATCTTCCAGTCACATGCCCCTGTGATCAGCTGCTCGAAGAAACCCATGTCGGCGTGACAAGGCACGGGCTCAGTAATGCCAATGGCCCGGCTCAGGGGCAACCAGAAGACGCTGAATCCATAGGCCACGCCAATGGAGAGATGAATGGCGAGTGCGGCAGGAGGCACGAGCCAGCGGTTGTATCCCGGCCTGGCCACGGTCCGTTCCCTCGAGAGCAATCCCGCCATCAGGAGTCTCCTCGGTTATGTTCTTTCGGAGCAAGCGGAATCGCCCGCCGGAGCGGCGCGAGCTACGCAAGGTACAAACGACTTTGTTCCCGGACCAGACCACCACGATGATCGAGCTACCTCGCGTACTTCACATCCCTGTCACCGCTGTGGTGTTGAGCGTCGTGATCGCCTGCTCCGGACGGAGCCCGGCGGCGGCAATCGACCCCGTTCCAACTCAGTCATCGCCCGCGGCCGCACCGGCGACGCCAGCCGACACCGCCGCCTCTCCGCCGTGGATCGTTGTGGACAGCGCCGCCCGCGTGGTCACGCTCTCGCTCGAGGTCACCGCTCCACCGGAAGCACCATCCGCCCTGATCAACAGCTATCGTGCGGGTGAAGCCCGCATCGTCGTGCCGCTCGGCTGGACGGTGAAGTGGGATTGGCGCTCGGCCGACTCGACCGCGCCCCATAGCCTGGTAGTGATGGTGCAGCGGGAGAAGATTCCCCAGGAGGGCGGCCGCGCCTCGCTCAGCAACGCCATGACCCGAATGGTGGTCGAGGGACTCCGCTCCGGACAGAACGATCAGACGACTTTCGCTGCCGATGAAGCCGGCTGGTACTGGCTGCTGTGCGGGGTACCAGGGCACGGCATCAAGGGCGAATGGCTGGAGCTACGGGTGGATCCGGAGGCGAAGCTGCCGAGCGTGGTTGTAAGGAAAAAAGCGTAAGCAGTGAGCAGTAAGCGGTGAACGGGGAGTGCGGCCCGCTTACCGCTCACGCTTTTCATCTAACAGTTTTTCAATCTCCTCTTCAAACTCCCGCACCTGCCGCTGGTGTTGGTCCCCTGCCGCCAGGCCGTGGAACCCGGCGTGCACCCGGCGCACCCGTCCATCGCGACCCAGAAAGACTATCGTCGGGAATGCGCCCGCTCCGTGGAGCTGGGGCAACGCCGCCTCGATGCCTTCGACGTCGCTGGTTCCGGCCAGTAGTAGGGGGAAGGGAATGCGGAACTTGTCGCGGTAGCGGCGCACCAACGGCGCGTCCACCGCCGTGTCGCCGGTGACCTCGAAAGCCAGGCCCACGATCTCGAGTCCTCGGCCACGATACCGATGGTAAAGCTCGAGCAGCCCCGGCATGCCGTCGTGACAGGTAGGGCACCAGGTCCCGAAGACGTCGACCAGCACGACTTTCCCCTTGAATCGCGGATCATCGTTCCCCACCAGGCGGCCCCGAAGATCGGGGAAGCGGAAGCGAAACGGCTCGGTGGTGTCGGCCGAAGTGATCTCGGTGGGGGACTTGAGATGGGGCGCGCCGGTGCTGCGCACCGCCACCCACGGTGTCTGGGTCTTCAGTCCGGCATGAAAGATCCCCCGTAGGGTGTCACCCTTCAGCTGGCCGGTAATCAGGTAGACGAACGACCCGTCGAAGTAGCCGATTGCGAAGCTATCGGCCGATGCGGTTCCCGAGAACGGCCCGTAGTCCGAGGTGCTGGTGATGAGCGTCCCCTCGATGCCCGCGAGTGTATTGCGAAACTCGAAAACGCGCGGGCTGGTTTCCAGATCCTGGAAGTAGGTCGCGTCCCAACGACCCACCAGGCTGGTAGGGGCACGAGTAATCGGCCAGCGGCCCCGGGCGGCGCGGAACGGAATGGTTCTGGGACCGTTGCTGCCGACATTGTGATAGTGGCCAACCAGAGAATCACCCCGAAGTGCCGCAGTCATGGTGGCTGCATAGTCCGCGTTCTCGAGAATCACGCTGTCGCCCACCACCCGCACTTTCGAAAACCGCTGGCATTTCACGCCATTACAGAGCTCGCCCCGCCAACCCCGGCCGGCTCGATCGATCCGGACCGCGAAGGGCAGAGGACCGCCGGCAAGGTCGAGCACTGCACGCCACGAACCCTCGGGCTGGGACAGCACCGCCAGGCCGAGCGTGGCCTTTATCGCCACCCAGAGCATCATTCGGCAGGTTCGGTCGGGACAGTCTGGAGGCCGCCACCGGAATAGCGCTCACCCGCTGTGATGGCGGCACGCAGGGTGTTGCCCCGCCAAGGAGCGGGACAGGGGTACACCGAGCTGTAGGCGCAGAAAGGATTTCGGGCGCGGTTGAAGTTCAAGCGGAACTGACCGTTCGGAAGCGGATACAGGCTGACGAATCTACCTGCCGGATAGGTACCGTTACCGTTGGTTTCGTCGCGGAAGTAGATCTCAAGATCCGACTCGTCACCCCCCGAAAAAGGGATGCGCAACACGCGAAGCGAAGTACGACCGCCCAGGGGCACAATGACGCTCCCCACTTCGGTAGCCTCGACCTCGATCCCGTCGGAGCCGAGGATTCGTAACTGCTTCGGCGCCGCCAGTCGGATGAGAGGGCCAGTGAAGACCATCGAAGCGTCGTAGTCGTAGTAGCCCGGCGGCTCCTTGGCGGCGCTGTCGCCGAACACGGTCAGGACCGTGCCCTGCCGGCCGCTGAGATACAGCGCGTACCTCCCGATCCGGTGGGGCCCGCCGCGGCCGATGGGGCGCCTACCGTCAGGGCCTTCGAGAACCAGCCCTGCGGTGCCCGGGAAGACTCGATGCTCGTCGACCCCTGACAGGGGGATGTCCGCGTCAGTGGGTCCCAGCCGCAGACCCTCGCCAACCCTCTGCTGCGCGATCGCGAAGAGTGGGGAGTTGGATCCCGTCTTGAGCCAGGAAACGAAGCCGGATCGTTCCATGGTCACGTCGGGCGGTATCTGCGCGGCGAGGTTCGACACCAGCAGAGCAACGGGTAGAAAGCGGATCATGTTGTAGGATAATGGAATCGCGCAGTGGCAATATGAACTCTTAGAATCGATCGGCACCGAATGCCTGCAAGGCAACC
>Ga0190265_10000729_pt1 | contig 22109 bp, 20 predicted proteins | sample Popmic124T_FD_133135 | JGI IMG/M metagenome (GOLD analysis project Ga0190265, IMG submission 133135) | Populus adjacent soil microbial communities from riparian zone of Indian Creek, Utah, USA - 124 T | ecosystem: Environmental > Terrestrial > Soil > Riparian zone | place: USA: Utah | collected...
ACTCACGTCGTTGTTCGGTACTCCCGAGAACGGTTCCGGCGCGGTCGGATTCGCCCAGGTCGTGAGCCAGATGACGGGTGGCCGGTTCAACATCTCCGCCAAGCAGGCGGGCGAGCTGGCTGGACCACTCGAGGTGATCGACGTCCTGCAGTCGGGCGCCGTGCAGTCCGGGCACACGGCGTCGTACTACTACCTCGGCAAGAGCAACGCCTTCGCCTTCACCACGGCCGTGCCGTTCGGGCTCACCTGCCGGCAGCAATACGCGTGGCTGTACCACTACCGCGACGCCGACGGCCGTACCGGCCTCGACGTCAGCCGCGAGTTCTACGCGAAGCATGGGGTCATCAACTTCCCGGCCGGAAGCACCGGGTGTCAGATGGGCGGATTCTTCAACAAGGAGATCAACTCGCTGGCCGACCTGCAGGGTCTCGTGATGCGGATCCCCGGTCTCGGTGGTGAGGTGATGTCCCGGCTCGGGGTCACCACCCAGGTACTGGCAGGCGGTGAGATCGCCCAGGCGTTGCAGACCAACGCCATCGACGCCGCCGAGTTCGTCGGACCCCTCGACGACAACGTGCTCGGGCTCGGCGAGGCCGGGAGCTTCTACTACTACCCGGGTTGGTGGGAGCCGGGCGCCAGTCTCGACGTGTTCGTCAACCTCGAGATGTACAACGACCTGCCGCCCGCCTACCAGCAGGCGCTCCAGTTCGCGGGGGAGATCTCCTACGTCCGCACGATGGGCTACTACGACGCCGTGCAGCCGGAAGCGTTGGCCCAGATCCGGGCGGATGGCGCCGAGACGCGTCCGTTCCCCGACGATGTGATGGAGGCAGCCCGCGAAGAATCGGACGGCCTACTCGAAGAGATGGCATCCGACGCCGACTTCAAGACCATCTACGACCACTGGAAGCCGTACCGCGACGCCGTGGCCGAATGGCACGGTCTCGCCGAGCTCTCGATGTTGCAAGCCAACGTCTGAGCAGCAACACCGCCAGGAAATTGTTTCGAGCTTGAAATACTTTCCGGTCGGTGGCACACTTGGCCGGCGCCGTTCGACCGAACCGCGTGGGAAGCGATGCCGATGAAGGTTCTCTGCCTGGGTGGCGGTCCGGCCGGCCTCTACTTCGCGATCTCGATGAAGCTGCGCGATTCCTCCCACGAGGTGACGCTGCTCGAACGCAACGCGTGCGACGCCACGTTCGGCTGGGGCGTCGTGCTGTCCGACGACGCGCTCGGCAACATGGAGCGCAACGATCCGAAGAGCACCACCGCGATCCGCGAGCACTTCGCCTACTGGGACGACATCGCCGTGATCCACCGAGGCGTGCGAACCGTGTCGGGTGGTCACGGGTTCGCTGGCATCGGCCGGATGCTGATGCTCCGGCTCCTGCAGGACCGGGCCGGCGAACTGGGCGTCGACATGCGGTTCCAGACCCCGTTCACGTCGGCCGAGGAGCACCGCCGCGACTACGACCTCGTCGTGGCGTGCGACGGCATCAACTCGCTGGTGCGCCAGGAGTACCGCGACGTGTTCCGCCCCGACGTCGACAATCGGTTGTGCAAGTTCATCTGGCTCGGCACGCATCAGAAGTTCGACGACGCGTTCACGTTCATCTTCGAAGAGACCGAGCACGGTTGGATGTGGATCCACGCCTACCAATTCGACATCGATACGGCGACGGTGATCGTCGAGTGCACGCAGCAGACGTGGGACGCGTGGGGCTTCGAGCAGATGACGAAGGAGGAGACGATCGCAACCTGCGAGCGCGTCTTCGCCGAACATCTCGGCGGCCACGCGTTGATGTCGAATGCCAGCCATTTGCGCGGCTCGGCGGTGTGGATGAACTTCCCGCGCGTGATCTGCGAGCAGTGGCATCACGAGAACGTCGTGCTGATGGGCGACGCCGCGGCGACGGCGCATTTCTCGGTCGGTTCCGGCTCGCGGTTGGCGTTCGACAGCGCCATTGCCCTCGCCGACTACCTCCACAGCGAGTCGACGATGGAAGCGGCATTCGAGCGATACCAGGAAGAGCGGCGAATCGAAGTGCTCCGGCTGCAGTCGGCAGCGCGCAACAGCCTCGAGTGGTTCGAGCAGGTCGAGCGCTATCTCGACCTCGACCCGGTGCAGTTCAACTACTCGTTGCTCACCCGATCCCAGCGGATCTCGCACGAGAACCTGCGGCTGCGCGATCCCGACTGGCTGCGGTCGGCGGAGGACTGGTTCCAGGCCCAAGCCGGCGGCAAACCGGGCCGGGCGCCGATGTTCGCCCCGTTCCGGTTGCGCGAGCTCGAACTCGCCAATCGTGTCGTCGTGTCGCCGATGGCGCAGTACAAAGCGGTCGACGGTTGCCCCACCGACTGGCACTTCGTCCACTACGCCGAGCGCGCCAAGGGCGGTGCCGGACTGGTCTACACCGAGATGACGTGCGTGTCGCCGGAGGGTCGCATCACGCCTGGCTGCACCGGCCTCTACGCACCCGAGCACGAGGCGGCGTGGAAGCGACTCACCGAATTCGTCCATGCCGAGACCAACGCCAAGATCTGCTGCCAGGTCGGCCACTCGGGCCGCAAGGGCTCGACCCAGCTCGGGTGGCAGGTGATCGACACGCCGCTGCTCGACGGCAACTGGCCGGTGATGTCGGCGTCCGCTCTCCCGTGGTCATCGCTCAGCGCGATCCCCAAGGAGATGGACCGCGCCGACATGGATGCGGTGATGGCGCAGTTCGTCGCGTCGACGCAGATGGTCGAACGCGCCGGCTTCGACATGCTCGAACTGCACGCCGCCCACGGCTACCTGATCTCGTCGTTCATCTCGCCGGTCTCCAACCATCGCCTCGACGAGTACGGCGGCAGCCTCGACGGGCGGATGCGGTTCCCACTCGAGGTCTTCACCGCGATGCGCGCGGTCTGGCCGGACCACAAGCCGATGTCGGTCAGGATCTCGGCCAACGACTGGGTGGGCGACGACGGTGTGACGCCCGACGAGGCGGTCGAGATCGCCCGGATGTTCGCGCGGGCGGGTGCTGACATCGTCGACGTGTCGGCGGGCCAGACGTCGGTCGACGCGCAGCCCGTGTACGGGCGGATGTTCCAGACACCGTTCTCCGACCGGATCCGCAACGAGGCGGGCATCGCCACGATGGCGGTGGGCAACATCTACGAGCCCGACCACGCCAACTCGATCCTGATGGCGGGTCGCGCCGACCTGGTCTGCCTCGCCCGGCCCCACCTCGCCGATCCGTACTGGACACTGCGCGCCGCGTTGGCGTTGGGCGACGCTGACGTGGACTGGCCGCTTCCCTATCTGCAGGGCCGCGACCAGGCGCTGCGCCTGGCCGCCCGAGCACAGGAAGCCATCCGCGCATGACGCTCGAAACGCGTCGGGTGCTGATCACGGGCGGCGGCACCGGGGTGGGGGCCGACCTCGCGCGAGGTTTCGCCGCGGCGGGCGCCGTGGTGGTCGTCGTCGGCCGCCGACGTGAGCCGCTGGAAACCGTGGCGGCCACCAATTCTCACATCAGCGCGATGGTGGGCGACGTCACTGACGAAGCCGACGTGTTCAGAATGTTCGCCGACGCCGGTCCCGTCGACATCGTCATCGCGAACGCCGGGGAAGCCGAGAGTGTCCCGCTCACGAAGACGAGCAGCGAGCTCTGGGAACGGATGCTGGCCGTCAACCTCACCGGCGTATTCCTCACCCTGCGTACGGGACTGCGGCAGATGGAGGGACGCGGCTGGGGGCGGCTCATCACCGTCGCGTCGACCGCTGGGCTGAAGGGCTACGCGTACGCCTCGGCCTACACCGCGGCCAAGCACGGTGCGGTCGGCTTGACCCGCGCTGCGGCGCTCGACATTGCCGGCACGGGCATCACGGCGAACGCGTTGTGCCCGAGCTACCTGAACACGGAGATGACCGAGCGAACCATCGCCAACATCATGGAGACAACGGGCAGGAGCCACGCCGACACCTTGAAGCTGCTCACCCGCGTCAACCCGCAGGGCCGGCTGATCGAGCCCGCCGAGGTGACCGCCGCCGCACTGTGGCTGTGCGGGGACGGGTCCGAGGGGATCAACGGACAGGCCATCGTCATCGCTGGCGGTGAGCTGTGACCGATCCGTTGTCGAAGCGACGCCTGCGATTGTGGATCAGGCTGCTGCGCGTCACGCGGCTCACGGAGGCGCAGCTGCGCGAGTTCCTCCGCGTCGAGCATGGTTCGACGCTGCCGCGATTCGATGTGATGGCCGCGCTGCATCGTTCGAACGACGACCTCACGATGACCGAGCTGTCGCGGATGCTGCTCGTGTCGAACGGCAACACGACGACGGTGGTCGACCGGCTCGAGCACGACGGGCTCGTGGCCCGCACGCCGTCAGCGGCCGACCGTCGGGTCGTGCACGTCGCGTTGACCGAGAACGGCCAACGTCACTTCGAGCAGCTGGCCATCGACCACGAGGCCCACGTCGACTCGCTGTTCTCGGGCGTCTCCACAGCCGATCTCGACGCGCTCGAAGACCTCCTACAGCGAATGACTCCCACGAAAGGCGGCAACCGATGACCACGCACGAGTTCCTCAGCCCGAAGGACTGGAAGCCGGCCCTCGGCTACTCGAACGGGGTCGCCGCGAGCGGACGGATGCTGTTCCTCGGCGGCATGATCGGCTGGAACGGCCAGCAGGAGTTCGAGAGCGACGACTTCATCGACCAGGCGGCGCAGGCGCTGCGCAACATCGTCGACGTGCTCGCCGAGGGTGGCGCAGGTCCCGAGCACCTCGTACGGCTGACGTGGTACGTGACCGATCGCGACGAGTACGTGGCGCGCCAGAAGGAGCTGGGCCGCGTCTACCGCGAGGTCATCGGCAAACACTTCCCGGCGATGGCGCTCGTACAAGTCGTGGCGCTGGTCGAGCGACGGGCCAAGGTCGAGATCGAGGCGACCGCAGTGGTGCCGCAATGAAACTCGGCCCGTCGGCGCATGTCGACACGTTCGCGCGCGACAACCTCCCGCCATTCGACGAGTGGCCCGAACTGCTGCTCGACGGGTTCGAGTACCCCGAGCACCTCAACGCCGCTGTCGAGCTGACCGACCGCTTGGTCGAGCAGGGCCTCGGTGACCACACCGCGCTGATCGGCAACGGACGGCGGCGCACCTACAAGGAGCTGTCCGACTGGACCAACCGCCTCGCGCACGCGCTCGTCGAGGACTACGGCGTGCAGCCCGGCCACCGCGTGCTCATCCGCTCTGCGAACAACCCGGCGATGGTCGCGTGCTGGCTGGCGGCGACGAAGGCCGGGGCGGTGGTCGTCAACACGATGCCGATGCTGCGGTCCGGCGAGTTGACGCAGATCGTCGACAAGGCCGAGGTGGCCATTGCGTTGTGCGATACACGGTTGATGGACGAGCTCGTCGCGTGCGCCAAGGAGAGCCGGTTCCTCACGAAGGTGATCGGGTTCGACGGCACCGCCAACCACGATGCCGAGCTCGACCGTTCTGCCCTCAACAAGTCGGTGACGTACGAAGCGGTGCTGACCGGCCGCGACGACGTCGCGTTGCTCGGCTTCACGTCCGGGACCACGGGCGAGCCGAAGGCGACGATGCACTTCCACCGCGACCTGCTGATCATCGCCGACAGCTATGCGAAAGAGGTGCTCGCCGTCACGCACGAGGACGTGTTCGTCGGCTCGCCGCCGCTCGCGTTCACGTTCGGTCTCGGCGGTCTGGCCGTGTTCCCGTTGCGCTTCGGCGCGGCCGCCACACTGCTCGAGAACGCGTCGCCGGCCAACATGGTCGAAATCATCCAGACGTTCAAGGCCACGGTGTGCTTCACCGCGCCCACCGCGTACCGGGCGATGCTGGCCGCGATGGACGAAGGGGCCGATTTGTCGTCGCTGCGCGCCGCCGTCTCGGCGGGCGAGACGCTGCCCGCTCCGGTGTACGAGGCGTGGATGCAGAGGACGGGCAAGCCGATGCTCGACGGAATCGGCGCGACCGAGCTGTTGCACATCTTCATCTCCAATCGGTTCGGCGACTCCAAGCCGGCGTGCACCGGCACGCCTGTTCGCGGGTACCAGGCCAAGGTGGTCGACGACGACATGCAGGAGGTGCCGCGCAACACCGTCGGGCGGCTGGCGGTGCGTGGTCCGACCGGCTGTCGCTACCTCGCCGATCAACGACAGCGCGTGTACGTGCGCGACGGCTGGAACCTGACAGGCGACTCGTTCACGCAGGACGACGACGGCTACTTCCATTTCGCCGCCCGCTCCGACGACATGATCATCTCGGGCGGTTACAACATCGCCGGGCCCGAGGTCGAAGCGACGTTGTTGTCGCACGACGCTGTGGTCGAGTGCGCGGTGATCGGCGTGCCCGACGAGGCGCGTGGTCAGGTCGTCGAGGCACACGTGGTGCTCGCCGACGGCGTCGATCCGTCAGCGACGACGATCGCGGCGTTGCAGGAGCACGTGAAGGCGGCGATCGCGCCCTACAAGTATCCGCGCTCGATCGTGTTCACCGACGCCCTGCCCAAGACCCAGACCGGCAAGATCCAACGGTTCCGCCTCCGCCAACGCTCGTAACCGGCCGTTCAATTTTCGAGCCGGTCCAGGTCGGATGCCACGAGCACGGGCCCCGTGTACCCACCCGCCCTGACGTCGTCGATGTAGCGCTGACGGATCGGTTCGGAACTCGGCGCCGGGATCGCGTGGGTGAGCACCAGCCGTCCCACGCCCGCCGATCGGGCGAGCTCACCGACGGCCTCCGCACTCGCGTTCCATTCGAGGAGCGCGGGTCGCACCGAGGCACCCAGCAGCGCTTCGTGAACGAGCACGTCGGCTCCGTGGGCGAGCTGACGCATGCCGTCGCACACCGCGGTGTCACCGCTGATCGCCACGCGCAGCTCGCCGTGACGCACGAGGTAGCCGACCGCGGGCGCCACCGGGTGGTGGTCGACGAGCGCTGCGTCCACCGTCCACGGGCCGCCCGAGTACACGGTGGTGACGGTCGGCGCGGCGTCGAACGGCTGGACTGCGATGACTGGTCGCGACCCCGCGGACGAGGGAGCTTGTCCGTGGAACGATTGGTCCTCGTGCGCGTCGAGACAGCGTTGGGCGTAACGCGCTGCTGGGCCACGGGGTGCGATGACGGTCAACGGCGTTCCGGTCCCGCTGACCCACCGCATGGTGGCGAGCGTCGCCAGGTCGCTGACATGGTCGGAGTGGTGGTGCGTGATGAACACCGCGTCGAGGCCGCCGAGTTGCAGCCCGGCTTCCAGCATCCGATGGGTGGCAGCCCGTCCACAGTCGACCAGCACAAAGCGGTCGCCATCGGTGACGGCCACTGCCGAACCGGCGCGGGCCGGGTCTGGGTTCGGCGTGCCGGTACCGAGCATGACGATCGCGACCATCGCGACAGTCTGCGTGAGACAGATCGCTCGCGAGACAGGTGTTTCGGCGCGCTGTGCGACCATCGCTGAGTGCGCTTCGAGTTCGGGGATTCCAGCTGGACGACCAGCGGTACACGCTCGTCGGGCCATCGGGGCCGGTGCACGTCGAGCCCCAGGTGTTCGACCTGCTCCACCACCTGGTCGTCAACCGCGACCGCGTCGTACGTGCTTGGAGAGGATGTGGAGGGTTCGTGGAGATCCGGTGGTGCTGGAACCAGCGGTGATTCTTGGGTGTGACGGGAGTCTCTTGTGGTGTGGAGCAGGACGACCGGGTGGTCGAATCAGTCGAGCTGCGGCGCGGCGGCGCCCGTGTCGTCGTCGAGATCGAAGGCCGGTCGGGCGCGTGTGATCTGGCGATGTGGTGCGCCCAGATCGAGTCGCTCCTCACCGTGGGAGGGGCAGATGTCGTCGCCTGCGATGTCGCCCACCTCGACGGATCGGCCGGCGCCGTGCTCCACACCCTCGTTCGCCTGCAACTCACCGCCCGTCGGTGCGGCGGCGCGATCCAGCTGTTCAGCCCGCCGCCGGCGTTGCTCGAACTGGTCTGGATCGCGGGATTGACGGATGTCCTACCCGTCTCCGACCTGCGACGCGGCGATGCCGTCGGCGACGCCGTCGGCGACGCCGGGGATGGATCGTAGAGCGCGGCGCGAACGTCAACCGCGGCCGACGAACGGCATCTCGGTGGCCATCACCGTGAGGAACAGCACATTGGCGTCGAGGCCGAGGCCCGCCATGTACGACACGGCGCGTCCGACCTCCTCCGCGTCGAACGTGGGCTCGGGCCGCCGACCTCCGTCGGCCTGCAGCACTCCGCCGGCCATGCGGGCCGTCATCGGGGTGGCGGCATTGCCGATGTCGATCTGGCCGCAGGCGATGCCGTGGGGCCGACCGTCGAGGGCGATCGACTTGGTGAGCCCGGTGATGGCGTGCTTGGTGGCGGTGTACGGCGCCGAGTTCGGACGCGGCGCATGGGCCGAGATCGAGCCGTTGTTGATGATGCGACCGCCGGCCGGCGACTGGCGCTTCATGAGTCGGATCGCCTCCTGCGCGCACAGGAACGAGCCGGTGAGGTTGACGTCGACGACTGCCTGCCACTGGGCGAGCGTCAGCTCCTCGAACGGCACCGCCGGCGCACCGGTGCCGGCGTTGTTGAACAGCACGTCCACCCGACCGAAGCCGGTCGCGGTCGCCTCGAACAGGGCAGCCACCGACGCCGCGTCGCTCACGTCCGTCGGCACGACCAACGTTCGAGCATCGGAGCGGGCGGCCTGCAAAAGCGCCGCAGTCTCGTCCAGCGGTTCGCGCCGGCGCCCCGCCAGCACCACGTCGAACCCGTCGGCGCCGAGGTGCACCCCGACCGTCCGCCCGATGCCCGATCCCGCCCCCGTCACGACCGCAACTCTCATGGGCGCATCGTCGCAGCCGTGACGGCGCGCTGCCAGGGTGACTAACGTGCGGTCGTGGCAACCGCACTCCATCTCGAGGTCGCCCACGCCGTGCTCTACGTGCACGACGTCGACCGCATGATCGACTTCTACACGAAAACGCTCGGGTTCGAAGTGACCGATCGCGGGCCGCTCGGCGACCCTGACGGCGGAGTCGAGATCGTGTTCCTCTCGCAGACCGCGAACCACCATCACCAGGTGGCGTTCATCACCGGGCGCGACGAGCCGAACCCGTCGAACAACGTGCACCACGTGGCCTTCCGATCGGCGGGTACGCTCGACGACCTCAAGGCGCTCAACAAGACGCTCGAAGCCGACGCCGAGGTCACCGAGATCATTCCGCTCTGCCACGGCAACGCCTGGTCGGTGTACTTCAGAGATCCCGAGTTCAACGGCGTCGAGGTGTTCATCGACACGCCGTGGCACGTCCGCCAGCCGCAGGGCGCACCGCTCGACCTCCACAAGTCGAACGACGAGATCGTCGAGTCGACGCGTGCCCACTTCTCGAACGAGCCGGAGTTCGGCTCGATCGACGACTTCTACGAACGTCGCGCCGAGCACCTCGGCCAGCGCTGAGGTTCCCGTCAGTGGACGCTTCGGCGGTGCGTCACGCCGGAACCGACGCGCCGAAGAACTGACGCATCGCCTCGCTGATCTCCGCCCGCACTCCGGCCCCCGACAGGATCACGTCGACCATCGTCAGCGACGTGTGGGTGTGACCCCGCGCCGACAGCTGGCGAACCGGGACACCCGCGGCCGCCATGGCTTCGGCGTAGGCGACGCCCTCGTCGCGCAGCGGGTCGAACTCACAGGTCACGACCAGTGCCGGTGGAAGGTTCGAGAGATCGTCGGCACGCAGCGGTGACGCGTGCGGATGCGTGCGATCGTCCGGATCTGCATAGTGATCCCAGAACCACTGCATCAGCGGGGCGGTGAGCACATAGCCGTCGGCGTTCTCGACGTACGACCCGCGGGTCATGTCGGAGTCGGTCACCGGGGTGAGCAGCACCTGCCCGACGAGGTCGGGCCCGCCGGCGTCACGCGCCCGCTGGCATGCGACGGCCGCGACGTTGGCACCGGCGCTCCATCCGCACACCGCCAGCTGTCCGGGGATGCCACCCAGCTCGACGATGTGGTCGGCGATCCACTTGACCGCGGTGAAACCGTCGTCGACGGCGGCCGGGAACCGCGCCTCGGGGGCGTGGCGGTAGTCGACGGACACGATGACCGCGTCGGAACGCACGCACAGGTCGCGACACAGTGGATCGTCGGAGTCATGGCTCCCGAGCACCCACCCGCCGCCGTGGAAGTAGGCGACGACCGGATGCGGCCCGTCGCTCGGCGGTCGGTAGAGGCGATACGCCAGCTCTCCGCCATCGCCGGGCAGCACTCCGTCGACGATCTCGCCGACGTCAGGTCCGGGCGGGCTCTGCGCGCCCATGGCCACCACGAAGGCCCGTGCATCCTCGACCGACATCGATTCGAGCGGCGGCAGGTCCATCCCGGCCATCAGGTCGAGCACCATCATCACGTCGGGCTGGAGCCGGCGCACCACCCCGTCGTTGCAGCGGGAACCCGCGGGCCCGGTGACGCGGAACCCGAAGTAGTCGTTGCCCCGGACCTCGTCGCACGCGGCTCGGTAGACGTCGACCCCGCCCACGTACGGCAGGAACACCCGTGGCTTGCCGGGCACGTTGGCACCCATGTACCACGAGTTGGCGGTGGGGTAGAGGGTGATGTCGGCGCAGTCGTTCACGTGCTGCACCCAGCCGGCTTCTGCTGTTTCGGTGGGCTCGATCGTCGTGTCGCCGTGCTCGCGCATGTCGGCGAGGCAGTCGGCGACCCAGTCGACGTGCTGCTCGATCGACACCATCATGTTCGACAGCACCGAGGGGCTGCCCGGCCCGGTGATGGTGAAGAAGTTCGGGAACCCGACCGTGGTGAGACCGAGGTAGGTGGTGGGGCCGTGGGCCCACTTGTCCTTCAGCGTCACGCCGTCGCGCCCGGTGATGTCGACCGACACGAGGGCACCCGTCATGGCGTCGAAACCAGTGGCGTACACGATGGCATCGAACTCGAATGCCTCGTCGGCGGTGTCGATTCCGCTCTCGGTGATCGTCGCGATCGGGTGCTTGCGCAGGTCGACGAGGCGGACGTGGGGCAGGTTGAACGTGGCGAAGTAGTTGGTGTCGAGGCACGGCCGCTTCGTGGCGAAGGGGTGATCGGTCGGGCAGAGCGTCTCGGCCGTCTCGGGGTCGTTCACGATCGATCGGATCATGTCCCGGATGTAGTCGGCCACGACCTCGTTGGCGGTGCGGTTGATCAGAACGTCGTTGAAGACGCCGATGATCTCGAACAGTTCACCGGCCTCCAACGCTGAGTCGAGTCGCGCCAGCCGATCCTCCTCCGACAGTTGCAAGGCGCCGAACTCGGCCAGCGGGAACGGAATGCCGCCCCGCGACCATTTCGCCTGCTCGCGGTATTCGTCACGATCGGCCTCCAGCGGTGCCCGCTTTTCGGGCCGCACCGGGCCGTTGTGCGCCGGCACCGAGAAGTTGGGGGTCCGTTGGAACACCGTGAGCTCAGCGGCCTGCGCGGCGATCAGCGGGATCGACTGGATGCCGGACGAACCGGTGCCGATGACCGCCACCCGCTTGCCGGTGAAGTCGACACCCTCGTGCGGCCACGTGCTCGTGAAGTACACCTCGCCGGCGAACCGCTCGGCGCCTTCGATGTCAGGTGTCTTCGGCATTGACAGGCACCCGCTCGCCATCACGAGGTGGCGGCAACTGACCTCGTCGCCGCGATCCGTGCGCACGTGCCAGATCGACGCTTCTTCGTCCCACTCGGCCGACTCGATGCGGGTCTCGAACTGGATGTCGCGTCGGAGGTCGTACTTGTCGGCGACGTACTGGGCGTAGCGCAGGATCTCCGGCTGGGTCGCGTACTTCTCCGACCACGTCCACTCGGTCTCGAGGTCGGGATCGAAGCTGTACGTGTAGTCGGTGGTGGGGATGTCGCATCGGGCGCCGGGGTAGCGGTTCCAGTACCACGTGCCCCCGACGTCGCCGGCCGACTCGAACGCGCGTGCCGAGAACCCCAGACCCCGCAACCGGTGGAGGAGGTAGAGCCCGGCGAAGCCGACCCCTCCCACGACAACATCGAAATCTGGCGCGTCGATGTCCTGATCCGCCGGACGAATGTCGTCTGATCCGTTGCCTGTAGTCATTCGGGACCTCCGTGACAGCGACGACCGGTTGCTCGTCGCGGCGTACGGACAGTGTCACACGTCGACCGCCCATCCTCTACAGCGGACGCAGGCACCTTCTGCTCGGTCGACGGTGCCGTGCGAGATATGCGAAGAAGCCCTCGCCGTCCAGCGGCGACGCATCTGTCCGGACCGCGTAGCTTCGACGCCATGACGACGGATCGAAGCGGCGACGACGATCGAGGCGCGCCAGGGTGGCGCGGCGTCGACGAGGGATGGGGTCGGCGGGCGGTCGACTTCGCGACGCTGAGCGAGCCGTCGAACTGTCGCGAGTACGTCGCCCTGCACCAGCATCTCGGCATCGGTCCCGGAGACCGCGTGTTGGACGTGGCGTGCGGGGCGGGTCTGGCGATCGAGTTGGCTCGTGCCAGAGGGGCGACGTGCGCCGGGATCGACGCGTCGCCGCGACTGATCGAGGTCGCCCGCGACCGCAACCCCGAAGCCGACCTCCACGTCGGCGACATGCACGCGATGCCGTGGGACGACGCCTCGTTCGACGTCGTCACCAGCTTCCGCGGCATCTGGGGCACGACGCCGGATGCCGTCGCCGAGGTCCACCGCGTGCTCGCCCCCGGCGGTCGGGTGGGGATCACCGTCTGGGGTCACATCAAGGTGTCACCCGGGGCGTGGGCTCTGGCGCCGTTCACGCTGGCCAGCCCGCCGAAGGTCGCGAACCAGGCGGCGATGGTCGCTCTCGGTCGGCCCGGTGCGGGTGAGGAGCTCCTGGCCAAGTCGGGTTTCGTCGACGTCGCGCGCTTCGACATCCCGTTCGTCTGGGAGTTCGCCGACCCGGACGAGTACGCCCGCGCACTGGCGTCGCTCGGACCGGCGTACGAGGCGATCCAGACAGTCGGGGAGGAGGCGTTCATCAGGTCCGCCACCGACGCGGCGAACGAGCGCGTGCGCGAGGGGCTCCCCCTGCGGGCGGCCATCGCCGTGGTGGGCTACGTCGCCCGTAAACCGAAGAGCACTGCGACCGTCGCCTCCGGTGGCGCCGCCAGCGCCGAGCCGTCGACGGAGGCCAGTTTCCTCGCCGCCCCCGAGGTGTCCGCCGATGTGCAGCGACTCTTCGACGACGATGTCGACGAGCTCGGGTACGTCATGAACGCGTCGAGGCTGTGGGCTCACCAGCCCACTACCCAGCTCGGGCTGTTCGACCTGCTGGGCCAGGTGGCCCGCGCCGGCTCGCTCACGTTCCGCCAGCGCGGCATCCTGGTCACCGCGTGCGCGTCGGCGTTGGGCGATGCGTACTGCTCGCTGGCGTGGGGCAAGAAGCTGGCGGGCGAAGCGGGCGACGATGTGGCCGGCAGCGTCCTGCGCGGCGACGATCAAGTGCTGGACGCCGCAGAGCGGGCGCTGGCCGGTTGGGCTCGCCAGATCACCCGCGATCCGAACGGCACCGGCGCGAGCGATGTGCAGGCGCTGCGCGACGCCGGCTACGACGACGCGCAGATCTTCGCGATCACGGCATTCGTCGCCCTCCGCATCGCGTTCTCCACCGTCAACGACGCGCTGGGTGCTCGACCCGACCGCATTCTTGGCGAGACCGTCCCCGCGTCGGTGCGCGACGCCGTGACGTTCGGGCGCCCGGTCGACGCCGGCGAGTGAGCCAACGACATCGAGGAACGACCCGCACCAGGTGACGACGCGCGAGCCGCTCAGAGCAGTGTGTCGAGCGAGCGACTGATCGCCACCACCTCACGTTCGAGGTTGTCGCGAAACAAGGGATTGACCTGTGCCGTTCCCACGAACCAGAGCCCAAAGGCCACTTCCCGAGCGGCGATGAACAGGTCGAGATCGACGAGTTGGTCGCGCGTCAGCACGCGGTGTTCGGAGTAGCCCTCGACGAATGCATCTCGGATGGCGCAGTAGTCGCTGCGATGGCGCAGCTCCCAGAGCGCCACGGCGACGTCGTACATGCGATACCCGAACCCGCAGTCGTCGAAGTCGATGAGACGCGCTTCGCTGCCCGCGAACAGCGCGTTGTCGAGGTGCAGGTCGGCGTGGATGAGGCCGAACGTGTCCGGTTCGGTGCCGAGCTGGTCCATCCGCCGACCGACGCGAACGGCCACGTCGTCGAATCTGTGCCGCAGATCGGCGGGGACCAGATCCCACACCCGCGCGGCGTCGATGCCGCCGTACTCCATGGTGTCGCCGAAGAACGTCTCCGCGTCCCACCGGATGCGGACGAACCCCTCGGGCCGCGACCAGCCGTCGGCGTGGTTGTGGAGCCGAGCCATCGCAGCACCGAGGCGGCGGAGGTAGATGGGTCGCGGTGAGTCTGTATGCCGGCGGCCGTCCAGCCATCGCAACAGCGAACAACATCGCGGCTCACCAGCATCCGCCAGCTCGACGGTGGCCACGAGCCTGCCATCCGATGTCGGTTGCGGCTCGGGTACGGCGAGGTCGGTGCCGGCGCGCAGCGCGGTCAACCAGTCGAGCTCGGACTGGATCGCGGCGAGCGAGTCGACATCGCGGCCGTGACGTCGGGGCCGGTGCACCCGGAGGAGGAACCGGCTGGGTTCGAGTGTCGTGTGGCCCGACCGCTTCACGGGCATCGACGCGTCGACCCTGAACGTCGTGTTCTCGCCATGGGTGATGAAGCGCAGCTGCGGATCGACGAGCGGGTAACACTCGAGGGCGCGGACGGCGAGACGTCGCAGCGGCGCGATCTGCCTGGCGACCGAGATCACGCCGTCAGCCTCTCACGACAACCCCCGCGTTCTGTCTGCTTCATCCGAGGGGGGCACGCCGTATGAAGCAGACAGTTCGGAGGTGGGAGCCGGTCAGGTGCGTGACCCCCGCACTGCGTCGAGCACGGCCGGGTAGCTCGACGGGTCGACGGCCACATCGAGCAACGCCGGGCCGCGCCGGGCGAGCGCCGCGTGCATCATCGCGTCGAACGCTTCGACGTCGGCGACGGTTTCGGCCCACACCCCGCATCCACGGGCGATGGCGGCGAAGTCGGTGGTCCGGTAGCGCACGGCGCCGTCACCGCCGTGACCGACGGGTGACTGCTTGGCCGCGATCAGGCTCAGCGTCGAGTCGTTGAACACGACCACGACGACTGGCAGTTCGAGCCTCGCCAGGGTCTCGAGCTCGGCGAGGGTCATCCCGAGCCCGCCGTCGCCGGTGAAGCACACGACGTTGCGATCGGGCTCGACGAGCGCCGCCGCGATGGCGGCGGGAAGCGCGAATCCCATCGTCGCCAGGCCGTTCGAGATGAGCAGCGTCCCGGGCTCGGTGACCTCCCAGAACGGGACGGCGAGCAACATGTGAGCGCCGGCATCGATGGTGGCGATCGTGGAGGCCGGCGACGCGGCCCGCGCGATGCGGACGACCTCGAGCGGCGTCAGCGCGTGCGACGACGGTGGCACGGCGGCGGCCAACTCGTCGAGCGCGGCGCGCCGGAACTGCTGACCTGCGTCGGCTGCCCATGTCGTCGACAGCCCTTCGGTGAGCTCGCCGACGAACTCGGCGAGCACGTCGGGGGCGCCGACCACCTCACTGCGCAGGGCGGATCCGAAGAACGTGCTGTCGTCGACCGGCCAGGAGCCGATCAGGACCACTCCCGCCGGGTACTTCCACTCCGCCGGGATCAGCTCGACCGGATCGAGGCCCACCCCGACGACGAGATCGGCCGCGTCGAGCAGCGGTGACTCGATCGTTGCTCCGGTCATGACGCCAGCGTTGAAGGCGGCGGCGTCACTGATGATCCCGCGCGCCTTGTACGTGGTGAGGATGGGGACGCCGGTACGACGTCCGAGGTCGTCGAGTGCGCGAGCGATGTCGCGTGCCACGGCGTGGCCGTGGGCCCGCGTTCCGAGTCCGGCGATGACGACTGGGCGCTGCGCGTCGCGGAGCAGGTCGCGCACGGGCGCGATGTCGGCCCGGCCGGTGCCGGCCGGCGGCGGGGTGAGTGTTCCGGACGGTCCCGACGGATCGAAGTCGACGTGCACCGGGCCGGGACGTCGACCGAGAGCGCGGGCGACGATCGCCGCGGGGAGGTCGCCCGGCTCACCGCCGTACGCCACCGAGGCGAGCGTCGCCGGCGCCATGAGGGCGACCTGGTCGATGCGCTGATGGGAGACGCGATCACGCTCGGAGGCCCCGACGCAATCGGCGACGAGCACCATCGGCTGGCGGTCGAGCAACGCCTGGGCGACACCGTTCACGGCGCTCGCCGTGCCCGGGCCACGGGTGACCACGCATGCTCCCGGTGCACCCGTGAGCTCGCCGACCACACCGGCCATCACCGCCGCGGCCGTCTCGGTGTGGGTCAGCACGAAGCGCATCGCGCACTCGTCGACGCTGCCCACGATGTCGAGGTTCGAACCACCGCCCGGAACGCCGAACACGAATGTCGTGCCGGCGTCGCGCCACGCCGACACGAGGTCGAGCGCCATGGCACGCCTCGAACGTGGCGTCGGGTCGATGCGGCGCACGGTAGCTGGCAGAATCACGGCGAGGGGGTACACCAATGTCCATCACCGTCGCCAAGTTCCTCGACGTCTCGGCCGGTCTGCAGCCGGGCCAGTTCACCGTCGGGTCGCACAGCACGATCGATTCGCTCGACGAGCTCGACCCGTCCTACAAGCAGCTACTCGACGAGCCGATCGCGTGCGTCCTGGGGCTGATCGGCAACGACGGCCGGGTGAACATGACGCCGATGTGGTTCTCGTACGAGGGCAGCCAGGTGCTCCTGAACGTCGCCGCCCACCGCAAGAAGGTCGAGTGGATCCGCAACAACCAGAAGCTGTCGTTCCTGCTCGTCAACCCGAAGAACGCCTACCACTGGGTGAGCATCAAGTGCACCATCGCCCGCGAGATCTCCGAGGACGATCCCGTCGAGGGTCCGCGGGTCACTGAGCACGTCGACCGGATCTGGACCAAGTACACGAGCAGCGACCCCCCGTACGGGCTGCGCGACCCGTCGATCGACGAGCGGCGGATCCTGTTCGAGTGCGACGTCGACCGGATCGCCACCTTCGGCACGCCGTGACGTAGAGATGGTGACGACCGGCCGGGTCGCGGTCATCGGCGGGTCGCTCGGGGGCTTGACGGCGGCGCTGGTGCTGCGCGATGCCGGTTTCGACGTGACCATTCACGAACGCTCCGGCACCGTGTTGGAGGAGCGCGGCGCGGGGATCGGGTTCCTGCCCGACAGTGCTCGTTACCTCGTCGAGCGCGCCAAGGTCGACCTCGACGACATCAGCATCTCGACCGAGCGCATCAGGTACCTCGCGCGTGACGGCTCGATCACGCACGACATCGCCCAGCCGTACCGGTTCAGTTCGTGGAACACGATCTACCGATCCCTCCTCGCCTGCTTCGGGCGCGATCGGTACCGGCTCGGGCACGAGGCGATCGGACACGTCCCCGCCGATGATCACGTGGTGGACGATCATGTGGAAGTGCAGTTCGCGGACGGCCCATCGGAGCCCGTCGATCTGCTCGTGTGCGCCGACGGGATCGGATCCGGCTTCCGCAGTCGCCTGATCCCAGAGGCGACACGTCGATACGCCGGCTATGTGGCGTGGCGCGGGATGGTGCCCGAAGCGCGCCTCGAACCGGCCGACGCCGCCGCGCTGTCCGACGCGATCACCTACCACGTGTTCGCCAACAGCCACATCCTCGTCTACCCGATCCCCGGGTTCGACGGCTCGGTCGAGCCGGGTCGGCGGCTCATCAACTACGTGTGGTATCGCAACTATCTTGCGGGCGATGACCTCGACGACGTGCTCACCGACGAGTCAGGCGCACGACGAGAGCTCTCGCTCCCGCCGGGGATCGCGCGCGCCGACCACGTCGCCGAGGTCCGGGCGACCGCCGCGGCGCGCCTTCCCCGGCTCATCGCCAATGTCGTCACCGGCGTCGAGCAGCCGTTCGTGCAGGTGATCTACGACGTGGAGGTGCCCCGCATGGCGTTCGGTCGGACGTGTCTCGTCGGCGATGCGGCATGGGTCGTGCGACCGCACGCCGCGGCCGGCACGGCGAAGGCGGCCGCCGACGGGTGGGCGCTCGCTGACGCGCTCGCCCAGCACGAGTCCGTCCCAGAAGCCTTGATCGCCTACGAGCGCGAACAGATGGAGCTCGGCCGCCAGCTCCTGGAACGCACGCGGCGCATCGGCACCCACTCGCAGGTGACGTGCACGTGGGATCCCCGCGACCCGGAGCTCGTCTTCGGCCTCAGGGAGCCGGGCCGGTGAACGCTCGACGCGAGATCGCCAGTCGCATGAGCGAAGTGGCGGCGACGTTGCTCGACTCGCTCGGCACCGAGCAGCGAGGGCTCGCCGCGTGGCCGTTCCCCGCTGACGATGAGCGCATGCTGTGGTTCTACACGCCGACCGATCACGGTGGCCTGCCGCTGTCGGACATGCGGCCGGCGCAGCAGCGGCACGCGATGCAGCTCGTCCGCGCCGGTCTGTCGCGGCCGGCGTATGTGACCGTTGCGACGATCATCGGTCTCGAGAACGTGCTCGACGAGCTCGAGGGCTGGAGCGTCGGATGGGAGCGCGAGCGAGGCCGCGATCCCGGTCTGTACTACCTACGTGTCTTCGGCGTTCCTTCTGAGGGTGGCACGTGGGCGTGGAGATTCGGTGGGCATCACGTGTCGATCAACCACACCATCGTCGACGGCGAGGTCGCCGGTTCCACGCCATGCTTCCTCGGCGCCGACCCGGCGTCGTCACCGCTGCTCGGCCCGCACCCGCTCCGACCGCTCGCCGGTGCCGAGGACCTCGGACGCGAGCTGGTCCGATCGCTCGACGACGCGCAACTTGCGGCCGCGCTGCTGTCGCCCGTCGCCCCCGTCGACCTCGTCACCGGCAACCGCCCCCGCCTGTCCGAGGGCGACCAGGCCCTTCCGCTCACCGACATCTGGCGAGGACGCTTCACCGGAAAGGTGGGCGAGATGGTCGAAGCGATCCAGCGGTCGGCCGAGCAGCAAGGGGGCGTCACACCCGAGCACTCCGCGGCGGTCACGTACACCTCGACACCTCGCGGGATCAGCGCGGCCGACCTGCGATCGGACTAACGCCACATGTTGCGCGCCCTGCTCGACGTCTACGTACATCGGATCCCCGACGAACTCGCAGACGCCGAGTCTGCGAAGTACCGCGCCGACGCCGACCTCGACGCGCTGGCGTTCGCGTGGGCGGGTGGTCTCGAGCCCGGTCAGCCTCACTACTACCGGGTCCAGGGCCGGCGCCTGCTCGCCGAGTACGACAACACCCAGCGCGGCGTCAACCACGTCCACACGGTGTGGCGCGATCTCGAATCGGACTTCGGTGGCGATGCGCTCGGCCAGCACTACGCCATCCATCACGATCGCGACCGGTGACCAACCGTCGACTGAGTCTGCTCAGCGCCCGTCGGTACCTCCGGCCGGTGGCCGGATCGCCTCCCACGTGGAGAAGTGGTACGGCGGCCGGATGCCCAACCACGTCGCCTGTTCGTCGTCGATGACCGTCTCGATCTCGTCCAGACGGACGTCGGCGGCGAGCTCGTCGACATGGAAACCCTCGGCGGGCGAGGGAGGGAACGGGTGCCGGCCGTGGAGCATCGCGGAGTAGCCGGCCGGAACGAGAACTCGGGCGTCGAACCCGGCGTCGCGCAGCAAGTCGGTGAGATCCCATCCGAAGTTGAAGCACACGGGCGTGTTGTCCTCGTGGAACTCGGGGACGACCGGCACCGACGTGCGCCCGTAGACGAGTGGCACCTGCAGGTACATCCGGCCGCCCGGCTTGAGCACGCGGAAGAGCTCGGTCAACGCCAGCGCGGTGTCGGGAACGTGCTCGAGGACATGGGGGGTCAGGATGACGTCGAGCGAGTTGCTCGGCAGATCGATCGCCTGCAGGTCGAGATCCAGCTCCGAACGGTGCGAGTTGGAATCGAAGTCACTGCACGTGTAGTCGAACCAGCGCCGCATGCGTTCCCGGTAGTGCTCGCCGAGCCGTGGACTGGTCTCGAGGACGCGCATGCCGAACGGGTCCGGCGTGCGCGTCAGGAAGCACCAGAAGAGGAATCGATCCCGTGCGATCGAACGACATCGCGGACAGTCGGCGGACTCTCCGTCCTCGCGCCCGAGGAAGCGTTCACCCGTCCAGCGGCAGATGATGCACCACGCACCGAACGACCGCCCGGCGTCGGCCGGAATCACCCACGGCGGAGTCGTCGCCAGCCACCAGTCGCCTTCGGCTGCCGCGAGCCCCAGGCGGCGGGCGACGGGGCGCGCCGCGCTCCGAAGGCGCGGCGGCACCGCGCCCGACAATGCGGCGAGTGAGCGGCGGAGCTTGGCGGGGATGGGCACCAACGTAGGCCGGATGGCCGCTGGTCATCGATCGTCCGGGTCGTCACCGGCGTACGGGACGGGATGATCGCCACCCAACTCGGCGAAGCGTTCGTTGAGGGCGACGGCGATGACGTCGCGGTCGTGATCGTTGGCGAGGAGCGCGCCGTAGAGGATCGCCTCCATCTCGAGGGCGGTGCTCATGCCGCCGAGCGTGAAGTAGCGCATCCACAGGTCGGCGACCGAGAGTCCGACGTCGCGCCGGGCTTGTTCGAGCACATCGAGCGTCTCAGCCACAGCGCCACCTCATGCGTCTGGTCCAGGAACATCGCAGGCCGACGCGACGATTGCCGCGGCGTGCTGCAGGACGGCGACCTCCGCCGTCCGGGCGCTGCGGTGCAGTGTTGCCGCGGCGTCCTCGGCGGTGACGTGCTTGCGCGCCATGAGGACTCCCTCGGCGCGGGCGATGACCTCACGGGCGAGCAAGGCGTCGAGGATGCGCTTGCCCAGCGCCTCGTCGATGACGTCGGCGCCGGCGTCGATGAGGATCCCGGAGGCCTGGGACGCGAACATCGCAGCGAGCTCCTGCTGACGTGGTCCGAAGGCCCGTTCGGAGTTCGAGTAGATGTTGAGTGCGCCCACCGGGCGCGCGGCACTCATGAGGGGCGTCGACAGGATGCTGGCGATGCCCTCCTCGATCGCACGCGGGACGAACGCCGGCCAGCGGTCCTCCTCGGCCAACGACTCGATGTAGAACCAGTGGCCCTGGGCCGCGGCCGCGAGGCACGGACCTTCACCGGTCGCGTACTGGTGATCGTCCATTCGGAGGACGGTGTCGTTGCTCGACGCCACCGTCGCCAACTGGCCACGGCGTTCGAGCGTGACGCTCACACCGTCGGCGCCCTCGACGGTCGAGCCGGCGAGCACGGTGACGAGGCGGAGGGCGGCGTCGACCACCGAGTCGTTGGGTTTCGAACCCACGCGGGCGAGGTCGGCGGACAGCTCGGTTGGGCGCGACACGACCGCGCTCGGACGGACGCCGGACAACTGCTCGGTTCCCAGCGCGGCGACGTTCGGATCCGGATCCTCGAATCGGACGCGTGCGCCGACACCGGTGATGTCGAGGATCCGGCGGATGTTGGCAGGGGTCGCTCGTATCGTGAGGATGCGATTCGACGTCGCGAGGCGGGCCGCGACGTCGGCGATGACCCGCAGCCCGGCGGCGTCCATGAACTCGAGTGCGGCGAGGTCGAGGGTCAGGTTCGGATGGGCCTGGTCGACGAGCACCCCCATCGTCGCGCCGAGCGTGGGCGCGGTCAGCGCGTCGACTTCGCCGCGCACGACGAGGACGGCCTGTTCGACGTCGAAGCCGACGGTGACCCCGAACACACCGGACCGAGGCGCGGTCATGGCCGCCGCATCCCGGTTCGAGCAGACATCCCAACAATCGCGATCATCGACAGCGGAAGACGTTGCACCAGGCCACCTTCTGACACCGGGCGAGCGGTCCGGCCGCACGCCTCGAGGAGCCCTCACTGTCGAAAGCCACCTCAACCTACCGTTGCCCACGCCGCGAACGGCCTGCCCCCGAGATCGTGCTCAAATAGGTTCATGCCGGAAGCCGACGAGTTCGTCGATCTGGAGAACAACTTCTCGCAGGTCGC
>Ga0190265_10000730_pt1 | contig 22058 bp, 16 predicted proteins | sample Popmic124T_FD_133135 | JGI IMG/M metagenome (GOLD analysis project Ga0190265, IMG submission 133135) | Populus adjacent soil microbial communities from riparian zone of Indian Creek, Utah, USA - 124 T | ecosystem: Environmental > Terrestrial > Soil > Riparian zone | place: USA: Utah | collected...
GCCGTCGCCCCAACGTGGAGGCGTGGCGTGCAACCGGGCTCGCACAGACGGAGCGCGGTTGGCTGAAGGTGGACCCAGCCACGCTCGAAGCTCGCGCCGGGGTCTTCGGAATGGGCGACATCACGGGGATCGGTGGGTTCACCCACGTGGCGCACTACCACGGGCAGGTCGTGGCACGCCGGCTGCGGGGCATCGACGCGAGAGCCGATCACAACGCGGTCCCTCGTGTGACATTCACCGATCCAGAAGTCGCCTCCGTTGGGCTGTCGGAAGCGGTCGCGCGCGAGCGAGGCAGCGACGTCGTCGTTGCCACTGCCGACCCCGCCGACACGGCGCGAGGCTACATCCACGACTTTCACGGCGGCATGCTCAAGCTGGTCGGAGATCGCGAGCGAAACGTGCTGATCGGCGCGACCCTGGTCACGCCTCGCGCGGGTGAGATCCTGGGCGAGCTGGTGCTGGCGATCAAGCTCGGTGTTCCGCTGAGCACACTCGCCGACGTGATTCATCCTTTCCCAGCCTTCAACCGCGTGCTCGGCGCGAGCCTGAGCGAGCTCGCCGCGAAGGCTGCTTCCAAGGCGAAACGCGAGCAAAACGAGGTGACGAAATGACGATGAAAAAGTGCGACTCCTGCGGGAACACCTATGACAAGGCCTTCCAAGTCACGATGGCCGGGACCTCCTACACCTTCGACTCGTTCGAATGCGCCATTCACAAGCTCGCGCCCTCGTGCGCCCACTGCGGCTGCCGGATTCTTGGTCACGGCATCGAAGCCGAGGGCGAGTTCTTCTGCTGCGCGCATTGCTCGAAGAAGGAAGGCGTGACGGGCGCGGTCGATCGCGTCACGTGAGGGCATAGCGCTCAAGCGATCCCCCGGGCCTGGGCCTCTGCTCACTCCGGCTCGTCGTCCCCCGCGTGCTCCGGCCAGCGCTCCTCCGGCCACGGTGGGATGGTGATCGGTTCGCTGTGCTCGGGATCCGGGATCGACCAGCGTTCGCCCCACAGGGAGGCGCCGCCGTCGATGCGCAGGGTGGTCCCCGTCACGAAGTCCGCTGCAGGGGACAACAGGTACAGCACGGCGGAGGCGACCTCGTCGGCGCTGCCGAGGCGCTTCTTCGGGATCTCGCGCGCGGCGAGCTCGGCGACGCCGGGCGGATAGTTGTGCATGCCGGTGGTGAGGATCACCCCGGGCGCGACGCAGTTGATGTTGATGCCGTGCGCGGCCCACTCCACGGCCAGCGTCTTGGTCATGTTGATCACGCCGGCGCGGGCGGCGCCCGTGTGCACCATGCCGGGGAAGCCGCGCCACACGTCGGCGACGATGTTCACGATCTTGCCGCCGTGCTCGAGCATCCAGCGCTGGGCGGCGAGCTGGCACACGTGCCAGGTGCCGTTCAGATTGGTGTCGATCACGGCTTGCCAGCCCTTCGGGCTGATCTCTGCTGCAGGCGACAAGAACTGGCCGCCGCCGTTGTTGACCACGCAGTCGACGCGGCCGAAGCGTTGCAGCACTCGATCGAACAGCGCCTCGACCTGCGCGCGCTCGCGGATGTTGCACTCGACCGGCAGGACCACCGCGCGATACTCGGCACCGAGCCCGAGCGCGGCCGTCTTGAGCCGCGCGCCCTTGCGCGACGCGATCACCACCTGCGCGCCGAGCTGCACCAGCGCCTCCGCGATCGCGAGCCCGATCCCGGTCGCGCCGCCGGTGACGATCACCACGCGACCTGCGAACAACCCGGGTGCAAAGATGCTCGGCGGCATGCGGGCTCCTTCGTTCTCTACGCCAGCTCGACCAGCAGCTGCCGCGCCTTGACCTGTGCGCCGCGCGTCACGTGCACTTCGCTGACCACGCCGTCTCGGTCGGCTGCGACCTTGAGCTCGAGCTTCATGGCCTCGACCACGGCCAGGGTCTGTCCCAGGATCACGGCGTCGCCGACGCGCACCGGGACGTCGACGATCGCGCCGTCCATCGGCGCGAGCGCACGGCCGCTGCCGCTGCCGGTGCTGGGCGAGACGCCGGGCGAGCCCGCGTGGGTGATGTCCATGAAGGCGTGGCTGGCGGTTCCGGCGTGTACGAACAGCTCGCGCTCGGTTCCGAACGCGTAGTCGACGCGCACGAGCTCGCCAGCGATGCGCATGCGCGCGGTCCGTTCGGCGAGCTCGACCAGCTCGGCCGGGACGCGGTCCTGCCCGATCCAAATCACATAGCCACCGCTGCGGTCGGGCTCGAGCGCGAGCTCGATCGCTTCTCCGCGTCGTTCGAGCCGCAAGGGAAAGCGCAGGCCGGCGCAGTTGTTGTAGCCCGCGAGCTCGGCGGTCGCTCCGGTGCCGCGAGCGCGGCGGGCGAACAGCAGCGCGGCGGCGGCCAGGCTGCAGCGATCGGGCGCGCTGCCTGCGCTCGCGTCGAACGCCGTATCGAGGAAGTCGGTCGCGGCGCGCGCGCTCACGAACGCCTCGTGCTCGAGCACCGCGCGCAGGAAGGACTGGTTGGTCTGCACGCCCAGCACGCGCAGCGCGTCGAGCGCGCGGCACAGCTTGCGCCGGGCTTGCTCGCGGTCCGCGCCGTGGGCGATCAGCTTGCCGAGCATGGGGTCGTAGTGCGCGCCGATCGTCGCGCCTTCGTGCAGCGCGTGATCGAAGCGCGCCAGCGCCGGGTCGGGCAGCACGAGCGCGTGCACGCGGCCGGTCTCCGGCAGGTACCCGCGCGCCGGGTCCTCGGCGTAGAGCCGCGCTTCGATCGCGTGTCCGTTCAGCTGCAGCTGCGCCTGGGCCAGCGGGAGCGGGTGGCCCTCCGCGACCAACAGCTGAAGCGCGACCAGGTCGAGCCCGGTGACCAGCTCGGTGACCGGGTGCTCGACCTGCAGCCGCGTGTTCATCTCCAGGAAGTAAAGCTCGCCGCTCGCCGCGAGCAGCAGCTCGACCGTGCCCGCGCCGACGTAGCGCGCGCTGCGCGCGGCGCGTACCGCCAGCTCGCCCATGCGCGCGCGCAGCTCGGGATCCACGGCCGGGGAGGGCGCTTCCTCGATCACCTTCTGGAAGCGACGCTGCAGCGAGCAGTCGCGCTCGCCCAGGTGCACGATGAGGCCGTGCTGGTCCGCGAAGATCTGGACCTCGACGTGGCGCGCGCGCTCGAGCGCGCGTTCGAGGATCAAGCCGCCGTCGCCGAACGCGGCCTGCGCCTCGGAGCGGGCGCGGGCGATCGCCTCGGGCAGCTCCGCGGCGCTGGTCACCCGCCGCATCCCACGACCACCGCCGCCGGCCGACGCCTTGACCATGATCGGAAAGCCGATCCGCGCGGCCTCGCGCAGCAACGCCGCGTCGCTCTGATCCGCTCCGTCGTAGCCGGGCACGCACGGCACGCCTTCGGCGGCGACGGCCAGGCGCGCGCGGCGCTTGTCGCCCATCAGCTCGATGGTCTCGGCCGACGGCCCGATGAAGGTGAGCCCGGCCGCCGCGCAGGCGCGCGCGAACGCGGCGTTCTCGGACAGGAAGCCGTAGCCGGGGTGCACCGCGTCTGCGCCGCTCGCTTGCGCCGCGGCGAGCACGCGCTCGCCGTTCAGGTACGACTCGGCGACCTTGGCCGGCCCCAGGCGCACGGCCTGGTCGGCGAACGCGACGTGCGCGGCGCCGGCGTCCGCATCGCTGTACACGGCGGTCGTGCGATAGCCGAGCGCGCGCGCGGTGCGCGTCACGCGCAGCGCGATCTCGCCCCGGTTCGCGACCAGGATGTTGCGGAGAGTCGGCAACGCGCTCCTATTCAGCCCATTTTGGGAGGCGTTTCTGCACGAACGCCAGGGTGCCCTCGCGCGCTTCCTCGCTCAGCGAGGCGTCGGCGAACACGAGCGCGGCTTCGTCGAGCACCGTGTCGAGCGGCCTGCCTGCCGCGCCGAGCACCAGCTTCTTGGTCGCGGCGTTGGCGTGGGGCGCGCAGCGCAGGACCTGGGCGAGCACGCGCTGCAGCGCGAGGTCGAGCGCGGCGCTGTCGTCGCACAGCTCGTGCACCAGCCCGAGCTGCGCGGCTTCGACTGCGTCCAGGCGCGCTCCCGTCACCATCAAGCGCCGCGCATGGGTGAGCCCGACGCGCTGCACCACGAACGGCGCGATCTGCGCGGGGATCAACCCGAGCCCCGTCTCCGGCAACCCGAAGCGCGCGTCGCGCGCGGCGAGCGCGACGTCGGACGCGCACACGATGCCGATCCCGCCGCCCATCACCGAGCCCTCGACCACCGCGATCACCGGCTGCGGCGCGGCGTTGACGGCGCTCATCAACGTGCCGAAGCGACGGTTGGCGCGGGCCGCGGCCGAGCGCGGATCGGTCGCTGCTTCAGCTGCCGGTTGCGCCGAGCGGGCGCTGTTCATGTCCTTGAGGTCGGCGCCCGCGCAGAACGTGCCGCCCGCGCCGCGCACCACCACCGCGCGCAGCCGTAGCCGGCTGTGCAGCGCGGAGAACACCTCGATCAGCTCTTCGACCATGCGCGAAGAGAGCGCGTTGCGGCGCTCGGGCCGGTTGAACGTCACGTGCAGCACACCGCGCTGCTCGTCCAGCAACAACGTCTCGGTCTGTGGCCACGCGCTCATGGGGGAGCTCCTGGATTCGGAGATTGAACAGGAAGGCGGGAAGGCGGGCAGTCAGAGTAGTTTTTCACTTCTCGTCTTCCCGACTTCCTGTGAGCTCTCTCTCTATCTCCCACGGCACCGGCACCTCGAAGGCGAGCAGCTGCTGGGCGTGGGCCTTGCCCTGCGGGTCGGCGCGCAGCGACGCGACCCCGCCGCCGCCCAGGCTGTTCTCGAGCAGGAAGTTCCAGCCGTTGCAGCCCGGCAGCGCGTAGCGAGTGACCCGCCCGCGCTCGGGATCGAGCACGTGCGCCATGTGGCGCGCCACCGCGTCGGCCGTCAGCGCCGCGCCGATCAGCGGGACGAAGCGCGGCTCGCGCGCGAGGATGCCGACGTTGCTGTGATTGCCCTTGTCGCCGCTGCGCCCGTGGGCCAGCGCGATCAGCGGCACGCGCAGGCTGCCGCCGATCGCCGGGTATGCGGGCTCGGGCGCGATCGTATTCGCGTCGGCGGGACCGAACGCGACCTGCGCGGGCGCGACCGGCTGGCGCTGCCCGTACAGGTCCAGCTCGGCCGTGACGCGCGCCTTGTCGATCAGGAACGAGAACAGCTTGATCATCGTCGCGGGTTGCGCCTGGCCGCCCACCAAGCTGGCGAAGCCCGGCGCCATGCTGGTGCCCGCCTGCGGCAGCTCGCGCCCGAACAGCTTGAGCGCGTCCCGGTTGTCGTGACTCACGGCGATGCGCACGACGACCTCGCGCGTGGCCTGCGCGCGCGCGTGCGGTCCGTACGTGGACTCGGCGCCGAGCACGTCGATCTGCGTGTCGCGCAGCGCGCCGAGCCCGCGCGCCACCAGCAGGCGCTCGATCTTGTCGACCAGCGCGCGCGCCACGCGCTGGCCCTTGCGCGCGGCGTCCTCGCCCGCGAGCAGGATGGCCGCGGTGAGCTTGAAGCCGTCGGGGTAGGTGGCCGAGACCTTGTAGCTGTCGGTCGGTGCGCGGCCGGTCGCGCCGGTCACGCGCACGCGATCGGGGCCGACTTGCTCCGCGCGCACCTGGCTGAAGTCGCACACCACGTCGGGCAGCACGTACGCGCGCGGATCGCCGATCTCGTAGAGCAGCTGTTCGTGGACCACCGCCGGCGTCACCAGCCCGCCGGTGCCCGCGGGCTTCTCGACCACGAAGCTGCCGTCCGGCGCGCACTCGACGATCGGGTAGCCCATGTCGTCGTAGCCGGGCACGTCCTGCCAATCGGTGAACAGCCCGCCGGTGCACTGCGCGCCGCATTCGATCACGTGACCGGCGAGGCTCGCCTGCGCGAGCCGGTCGTAGTCGTCCCAGGCGATCTTGTGCTCGTGCACCAGCGGTCCGAGCACCAGCGCGCTGTCGACCACTCGCCCGGTGATCACGATCTGCGCGCCCGCGGCCAGCGCGTCGGCGATCGGCTTGGCGCCGAGATACGCGTTGGCGCTGAGCAGGAATGGCGGCAGCGGCGCGCCGCTGTACATCTCGCGGGTACCCGCCAGCGCGTCCTTCTGAGGCAGCAGATCATCGCCCAGCACCACGGCGATCTTGGGCGTCACGCCGAGCTCGGCGGCGAGCGCGAGCACCGCGTCGCGACAGGCGAGCGGGTTGACGCCGCCGGCGTTGGTCACGATCTTCACGCCGCGCTCCAGCGCCTGCCGCAGGGTCGCGCGCAGCACCCGCGACACGAAGTCGGTCGCGTAGCCGAAGCCGTCCCCGCGCGTGCGGGCGCCGGCCATGATCGACATGGTGATCTCGGCCAGGTAGTCGAGCACCAGGTAGTCGAGCGCGCCGCGCTCGACCAGCTGCGGCGCCGCGGTCTCCGTGTCGCCCCAGAATCCGGCCGCGCAGCCGATCCGCACGTTGGTCACGAAAGCCGCCTTTCGGTGCTGGTTTCTGTCAACTCGATCTTGACCAAGCAAGCGCTTGGTCCGAGACTCGAACGTACCAAGCAAGCGCTTGGTTTTCAAGCGCGTGGTCCTCAGGCCGCAGGCATGCCAAGCAAGGAAAAGCCGAGCGCCGCAGCGCGCAGCGCAGCCCGCCGATCCAAGGCCAGGGGCGACCGCCGTACCGGCCGATCGGCAGGGGCAGCGGTCCGCGCTGCGAGCATGGCGCTCGGGGGGGTGGGGCAGAGCGGGGTGCCGAGCTCGCGGCCGACGCTCATGGACGAGAGCCCGCGCGGGCGCTTGTTGCGGGCGGCGGCGCATCTCTTTCTCACCCGCGGCTACGCGCAGACGACGGTGCGCGACCTCGCGCGTGCGGTCGGCATCCTGTCGGGCAGCATCTTCCATCACTTCGACAGCAAGGAAGAGATCCTCGAAGCGGTGATGACCGAGGTCAGCCTGCTCAACGCCGAGCGCATGCGCGCCGCGACGCAGAGCAACCAGACGCCGCTCGCGCGCGTGCGCGCGCTGATACGCTGCGAGCTCGATGCGATCCACGCGGACACGAGCGAGGCGATGACCTTGCTGGTGAGCGAGTGGCGCAGCCTGGGCGCGCCGGCGCAGGAGCGCGTGTTGCTCGCGCGCGACCGCTACGAGGAGATCTGGCTGGGCGCGCTGCGCGACGCGGCCGATGAGCTGGTGGCGATCGACGCGTTCGTGCTGCGGCGCTTGCTGCAGGGCATGACTTCGTCGACCGCGACCTGGTTCCGCACGCGCGGACCGCTCACGCTCGACGCGCTGACCGATCAGATCCTGTCCCTGCTCACCCGCAAGCGCGCGAGGGTCGCGTGATTCTCCCCGGGAGCGACCAGTTTCAGAAGAACCGGGCGTTCATGCTCGAGTACGTGGGACGCGTGCGCGACGTGCAGGCGTGCATCGCGGCGGGCGAGCAGAAGCACGCCGAGCGCGCGCGCAAGGCGGGCAAGCTGTTGCCGCGCGAACGGCTGGGACGGTTGCTCGATCTCGACGCGCCGTTTCTCGAGCTGTGTCCCATCGCGGGCTACCGCATGTACGGCGACAGCGACGGCAGCACGGCGGGCGGCAACTTGATCGCGGGGATCGGCTTCGTGTCGGGGCGGCGCTGCCTGGTGATCGTGTGGAACTACGCGATCAAGGGCGGGACGATCTCGCGCGTCACGACCCAGAAGATGCTGCGCTTGCAGGAGATCGCGCGCCGGCAGCGGCTGCCGATCGTGTCGCTGAGCGAGAGCGGCGGCGGCAACCTGGAAGGTGGCGGCGGCGCCGATCCCTGGGGTGCGTACGCGTTCATCGAAGGCGGGCTGTGCTATTGCCAGCAGGCCGAGCTGTCGGCGGCCGGCATCCCGCAGATCGTCGTCGCCCACGGCAACGCCACGGCGGGCGGCGCGTATCACGTGGCGCTCTCCGACTACATCGTGCTGGTGCGCGGGCAGACGCAGCTGTTCCTCGCGGGTCCGCCGCTGTTGCGCGCGGCCACCGGGGAGATCGCGGAGGCCGAGGAGCTGGGCGGCGCCGAGCTGCACGCGCGCGTATCGGGCACGGGCGAGTACCTGGCCGAGGACGACGCCGACGGGATCCGGATCGCGCGCGCGATCGTCGCGCAGCTGCCGCCGGCCCCGGCGCTCGCAGCTGAACGGGCGAGCGAGCCGCCGCGCTTCGACGCCGACGAGCTGGCGGGGATCGTCCCCGCCGATCCGAAGCAGTTCTACGACGTGCGCGAGCTGATCGCGCGCATCGCGGACGGCTCGCGCTTCCTGGATTTTGCGCCCGAGATCGACCAGGGCACGGTGTGCGGGCACATCCAGCTCGGCGGGCACCGCGCCGCGGTGATCGGCAACAACGCGCCGATCACGCCCAACGGCGCCAAGAAGGCCGCTGGTTTTCTGCAGCTCTGCGACCAGAGCGACACCCCGGTGTTCTTCCTGCAGAACACCACCGGCTTCCTGGTCGGGCGTGAAGCCGAGCAGCAGGGGCAGGTCAAGCACGGCGCGAAGCTGATCCAGGCCGTGGCCAACGCGCGCGTGCCGAAGATCGCGCTGGTGGTGGGCAACAGCTACGGCGCGGGCAACTACGCGATGGCCAGCCGCGCGCTCAAGCCCGACTTCGTGTTCGCCTGGCCGACCGCGCGCAGCGCCGTGATGGGCGGCGCACAGGCCGCGAAGGTGATCCGCATCGTCGCGCTCGGCAAGCTCGCGCGCGCCGGCGTGGCGACGCCGGATGAAGCCACGCAGAAGCTGCTCGACGATCAGGCCGGCGCGATCGAAGCCGGGCTGGACGCGACCAGCGAGGCCATGCACTGCAGCGCGCGGCTGTTCGACGACGGCATCATCGACCCGCGCGACTCGCGCAAGGTGCTGCTGCTCGCGCTCGAGACCTGTCTGGAGGGCCGGCGCGCAGAGCCACGGCCCAACACGTTCGGCGTTGCGAGATTTTGAGGAGGGATCCATGACCGACCCCACCGGCCCAGAGCTCCAAGCGTTTCGCCTGCAGGTCCGCAGCTGGCTGGAGCGCAACGCGCCGCCGCCGCCGCCGTTCAAGCTGCCGGACAGCTTCATGGAGGTGGGCACGGACGAACAGTTCGCGTACCTGCAGGCGTGGCAGGGCAAGGTCTACGCGGCGGGCTATCTGGGCATGAGCTGGCCCGCGGAGTACGGCGGTGGCGGCAAGGCGCCGATCTACCAGCACGTCGTCAACGCCGAGATGGCGCGCGCGCACGTGCCGTTCATGGTCAACGTGATCGGGCTGTTCTGGGCGGGACCGACCATCCTCAAGCTCGGCACCGAGGCGCAGAAGCAGCTCTACATCCCGAAGATCCTGAGCGGCGAGGAGATCTGGTGTCAGGGCTTCTCCGAGCCCGAGAACGGCTCCGACCTGGCCGGCGCGCAGATGACCGCGCGGCGCGACGGCGCGGAGTACGTGCTGAACGGGACCAAGATCTGGACCAGCCTCGGCATGTACGCGGCGCACATGATCTTGCTCGCGCGCACCGACAAGGGCGGCCCGAGCAAGTACCACGGGCTCAGCTACTTCCTCGCGCCGATGCGCGTGCCGCACGTGACCACCTTGCCGATCCGCAAGATGACCGGCGAGCACGGCTTCACCGAGACGCGCTTCGAAGACGCGCGCGTGCCGGCCAGCTGTCTGCTCGGCGCCGAAGGCGAAGGCTGGGCGACGGCGATGACCACGCTGGCGTTCGAGCGCGGGTCCGAAGGCGGACAAGCGGGCGGGCTGAGCATGGTGCCGCTGCGCGTCGCGCAGGTGATCGAGGTCGCGCGGCAGTGCCAGCGCGACGGTGCGCCCGCGCTCGAGGACCCGCTGGTGCGCGACCAACTGGTTCAGCTGTTGATCGAGGAGCGCGGGCTCGACCTGGGCCCGCCGCGGGTACGGCATCCGGCGCTGGCCGGCCCGCGACCCTTCGCGGTGCCGGTGATGAGCAAGCTGTGCCACAGCGAGCTGCGCCGCCGGCTGTGTGCCTTTGCGGTGAGCTTGCAGGGCAGCAACGCGAGCCTGTACGTCGGCGATCCCGACGCGTACAGCGACGGCGACTGGCAGCGCGGCTACATGAACGCGTTCTCGGCCACGATCGGCGGCGGCACCAGTCAGATCCAGCTCAACATCCTCGGCGAGCGCGTGCTCGGCCTGCCCAAAGGTTGAAGACGATGAACCCGACCATCGCTCCTGCAAGCGTCGAGATCGCGTTCAGCGAAGAAGAAGCCATGCTCGCGCAGAGCGCGTACGAGCTGCTCGGCAAGCGCAGCGACCTGGCCAGCGTGCGGCGCTGGCTGCAGAGCGAGAGCGGCTATGACCCCGCGCTGTACGCGGAGCTCGCGGAGCTCGGCTGGCTCGGCGTGGCGGTGCCGGCGGAGCATGGCGGCGCGGGGCTGGGCGTGAGCGCGCTCACCGCGGTGGTCGAGGCGATGGGCAAGCAGCTGTTCGCTTCGCCGTTTCTCGCCAGCACGCTGGCGGCGCAGGCGTTGCTCGCGGGCGGCAGCGCTGCGCAGCGCGAGCAGTGGTTGCCGCAGCTGGTACGCGGCCAGGCGATCGGCAGCGTCGCGCTCTACGAGCCGGGCGGGTCGTTTGCGCTCGCGGCGTTCGACGCTCACGCGCTGCGCACGGCCGGCGGCTTTCGGCTGCACGGGCAGAAGACGCTCGCGCTCGACGCGCAGCACGCGGACTTCGTGTTGATCGCGGCGCAGCTGCAGGGCGTGCCCGCGCTGTTCCTGGCCACGCGCGCGCAGCTCACGGGGCGCTTGCGCCGCGAAACGCTGATCGACGAGCGCCGGCGCAGCGCGCGGATCGCGCTCGACGGGCTCGAGCTGCCGGCCGAGGCCTTGCTCGTGACGGGGGATGGCGGTGAGGACGCGAGCGCGGCGACCGCCCACGTGCAGCGCTGCGGCTATCTGCTGCTGGCCGCCGAGATGGCGGGCGGCGCCGAGGGGGTGCTCGGCCTGACCGTCGAGTACCTCAAGACGCGCGTGCAGTTCGGGCGCGCGATCGGCAGCTACCAGGCGCTCAAGCACCCGATGGTGGAGATCATGTGCGCGCTGGAGCAGGGTCGGTCGCTGCTCTATCACGCCGCGACCGTGTTCTCGGGCGCGGATTCACAACGTGAGATCGCGTTGCGCATGGCCAAGGCGCAGCTCGCTGACACATATTCGTACGCCGCCGACCGATCCATCCAGTTCCACGGGGCGATCGGCTTCACGTACGAGTGCCACTCGCAGCTGTACTTCCGGCACGCCCAGTGGTGCCAGGCAACATTCGGAGACAGCCGGCACCATCGGCGCGCGCTCGCTCAACTGCTGTGGCCCCCGGTCACGCCGGGGTCGCCCGGCACGCCGCGTTGATCCGCTCGCTGGAACACGTGGAGTCGCTGGAGATCGCCGTTGATCTCACGGATTGTCGTGTCATATGACACGACTGAGTTGTGCGTTTGCGTTTGGGGCTAAGGAAAGCAGTGGTGTGAGTATGGGCTTCGCAAGGTGTGCGACCGTGCGCGTCGCAGGGATCGGCTTGGTTTTCGCAGCATGTCTGGTCAGCGCGTGTGGCGATGACGACGACGATGACGGGCCGATCGCCGGCAGCGGCGGCAGCGGCGGAGGCGTGGCCGGCATCGGCGGGGCGAGCGGCGCGAGCGGCATCGGCATGTCCGGGATGGGCGGCAGCGCCGGCTCCGCGGGCAGCAGCGGCCGCGGCGGCACGGGCGGCAGCAGCGATGACATGGACGGCGGCGTCTGCATCGTGAACGCGCCGATGGACTTCGCGAAGAGCTACATGAAGTGTCCCGAGTCGGTGTGTCCGGCGCAGGACAGCGTGTGCGTCGGGATCGGAACGCTGGAGCAGACTGCCTCGCCCGCGACCGTGGCTGCGCTCCCCGACTGCGAAGGCGACTACAAGTGCGTGCCCGAGCTGCTGGTCAACACCATGGGCAAGTTCATCGCCAAGACCTGCCGTTCCCTGAACGACGCCGAAGGTCGCTGCCTCTCGAGCTGCATCCCGCAGGTCGCAGCGCAGGCCAGCCAGCTGCCCAGGGACAGCTGCGCCGAAGGCGAGCTGTGCGCGCCCTGCTACGATCCGCGAACCGGTGAGCTGACCGCGGCCTGCGTGCAGGGCTGCGATCCAGGTCCGGCCGAGAAGCCCAAGACTTTGGCCGAGTGCTGCGACGGCGCCGGTCTGTGCGTGACCGCAGCGCTGGCGGGCGAACAGGCGGCGAGCCTCGAGGCCGGCAGCTGTACCGGCGACGGTCTGCTGTGCGCGCCACGCGAGCTGACCGACCCGACCTACAAGCCGGTCTCGTGCCGCTCGGTCAACGACTCCGAAGGTCGCTGCCTGTCGGTGTGCCTCGGCACCGTGGCCGCGCAGCTCGACCAGCTGCCGTACGAGGGTTGCGAAGACGACGAGCGCTGTGCGCCGTGCTTCGATCCGCGCACCGGCGCGGACACCGGCGCGTGCAACGTCAACGACGACGCGCCGGTCGAGCCGCCCAAGACCTTCACCGAGTGCTGCAGCATGCGCGGCTACTGCGTCAGCGAGACGCAGGCCGGCGAGCAAGCCGCGAGCCTCGTGGCCGACAGCTGTACGGGCGAGCTGCTGTGCGCGCCCAAGGAGCTGACCGACCCGGCCTTCGTCCCGATGGGCTGCGACTCGATCGACACACGTGAAGGCCGCTGTCTGTCGACCTGCCTCGGGAGCGTGGCCGACCAGGTCGACCGCCTGCCCACGGCCGGCTGCATGGCCAACGAAGTGTGCGCGCCGTGCTACGACCCGATCACCGACGCAGACACCGGCGCGTGCAACGTCAACGGCGACACCCCGGCCGAGCACGAGCCCCCGTTCGACAAGTGCTGCGACAACGGCCAGGGCACGCAGGTCGGCGTGTGCGTGCCGCCGGAGCTGGCGGGCGAGCAGGCGGACAACCTGCAGCTGGACAGCTGCGACACGGGATCTCTGTGCGCGCCGTTGGTGAGAGCACAGAACCCGGACTACAAGTTCCCGAGCTGTGAGGTCATGGGCGGGGCCGCGGCGGTGTTCGGTTGCGAATTCTTGTTGGGCGGTGACTGCTCGGGAGCGTGTGTGCCGAGCTGCATCCTCGAGCCGAGCCAAGCTGGTCAGCTTGAGCGCGGCACCTGCGGGATCGGCGAGCTGTGCGCGCCGTGCAAGGACCCGACGTCGAATCCGATCGGAGCATCGACCGGCGCCTGCGATTGAGCGCCGCTAAACAATCGAACCGCGAGCCGTCACGCGCCGCTGCTGGGCAGCGGGGCGGCCCGCTCCTCAGTGTCCGAGATCGACGTAGGGCAAGGCGTCGCCCATCTGTCCACGCCGAGCCATCCGGACAAACACAACGCGGCTCGGCCGCCGACGGGTCGCAGCTCGCAAGGGGATCACAAAGCTCACAGGCCGGGCGCGCCGTGACGGGCGCATCCATGGCGGCGTCTGCAGGGCGGACCTGCGCATCGCGGGATGGCGCGCCGCTGTCGTGGCCCGAGTCCATGATGGTCGTGATGCGCGGTCTGGACCAGGCACCGATCGGGCGACGACGCGGTTCTGGTCGCGAGCGGCGCGGAAGCGCTGGCCTGCTTCGTCTAACGATGACATCACCGCGCGCAGGAGTGCAGCGCCAGGCCTCGACCGGATATGTCACGCGCGTTCGGCGCGCGGAGAGCCGCAGTACAGGCACTTGCCGGGGCGTGGCGGTCCCAGCTGCTTGCACGCGCTGCATTCCCAGCCGTGTTTACGCAAGGTCTCCAGCGCGACCGGCATCTCTCCGATGCCGACTCCGAGCAGCCGCTGCAGCGCCTCGATGAACGCGAGCGAGGTGGTCTGCTGCAAACCCTCGCTGTCTATGATGTCGTCGCCGAACAGCACGCCGTAGAAGCCGGTCCCGACCGACCCGAAGCCGCGAAAACGAAACAGCACCAGCTTTTCGTCGGGATCGCGCAGCGCGAGCGCGACTACGAACTTCTCCCATTGGTCGGTCGCGCCGACGAACGATGACCACTCGGTAACGATGCGCGAGAAGCGGTAATCGATGTGGCGGATGCGGTCGAAGCGCACGCTGCGCCTGCTGTGCAAGAACCAGAGAAAGCGGCGATCGACGAAGACCACCCGCAGGCGCGCGTCGACGTGCACGAACCTGCTGAACGCAAACAGGGTCAGCGCCTGCTGCAGCCACGAGCTGCGCGCGTAGAGTTGGCCGCGCTCGGCCCAGATCCGCGGGCACAGGTCGAGCAGCGAGGAGCGCCACACGTACAGGCTCACGCTCGGGAGCGTACCAGAGCACGAGCGACGCCGTCGTGCGGAGCCGAGCGGCCGCACGCTCCGGTGTGGTCGGGCTCCGTGCGATACTCGGCGCCATGCGCAGGCGCAGGCCGTTCGTGATCGCCGCGTTGGTACTGGTCCTGTGCATCGATGCGCTGGTCCTGCGCTGGTGGTGGGGCCAAGGCAGCTCTGCTTGGAGTGTTCAGGTCTCCCGAGAGACGACCTACATTCTGGAACCTCTTTTCCCGGACGGACTGCCCGACTACCGCGCTTTTCTGCGCATGCGACAGATCGGACCGCATCCGAGGTCGAGCAATGCTGTGCTCGACCTGTACGAGGTATTTGGAACGGAACTCTTTCGCGAGGACAAGCGCGCTTGGGCCATGGCGGAGCTCGGCCTTAGCGGAGAGCACCAGGGCGAGTTCGTCCGCACCGAAGCCTACGCCCGCGCGGCTTGTCGATCGGATGAGCAGCGTTGCAAGAACACGCTGGACGACGCGCTGGGAGTGGGGTGTGCAGGGCTGTCGGGCGCGAGCCTCGAGCTAACGCGGGCGTGGATCGCCGCCAATGAGCGGGCGCTGGACGCGGCGCGGCGGGTCGGCGACAAGCCCATGCTGTACGCGCCGATCGACGAGTTGAGCAACTCGAGCCTCCGGTGGTCCGTGCTGGTCCCGCTGCACACCGGGCTCGCCTGTCGAGGGATGCTGCGCGCCGAGCAGGGCGCGCATGCGGCGGCCGCAGGCGACGTCGTGGCCTTGTGGAAGCTCGGCGAGCTATCGCGTAACGACCATGGCCTTCTGCCGGTCCTGATCGGCTTCAAGCTCATTGACCTGCCCAACCAGGTCGCGCTGAAGCTCGCCGCTAGCGACGAGCTGCCGCCGAGCGTGGTGGATCAGCTGCTCCGGTCGATCCCGATCATCGACGATCGCGCGCTGACGATCGCGTGGGTCAACCACGAGCGGGTCGAGGCGCTTCTTCTCTTGATCAGTGCCGTGCGCGCTCGCAAGATGGCCGGCGCGGGAACGCGCCCCGGGCGCGAACTCGCGAAGCGGGCGTTCGATCTGGAAACCGTGCTGCGGCGCGTCAACGATTCGTTCGACCGACTCGAGGGGGCCGCCAATGCCCCCAGCCAAACGGAGCGGCTGCGGGCACTCTCGACCGCGGTCAAGCTGCACGACGAAGGCGCGAAGCGACGTCTCGCGTCGCAGCGACGTCTCGGCCGCCTCGAACCCCTCGCCTGCGCGGTACCGTTTGCCGGGCAGTGGTGCACGCTGAACGAGCGCATCGCCGACACTGCGGTCTTCAAGCGCCCCCTAGCGCTTGGCAGCCTCGCGAAGATCCACGAGAAGATGGCGGCGGTGGAGGTGACCAGGCAGGCGCTCGTGGCAGCGAGAGCGAAGCTACGGCCGTGAACTTTGTCCGCTCGAACTGGGAACACTACGTCAGGAACGTTCCGGTATGCGGTTCCCATGAATGGTACGGCGCGGAGCGCTGGCAGCTTGTGCTGCTTGCGGCGCGCGCGTGCAGCGACCTACTCTCGCGCGCATGGCGCTCACTTATCGATATCGAAACGTAGCAATACTGGCGATCGGTCTGGGGCTCGGCGCGGTCGTGCTGCCGGGCTGCAAGTTGTTCGAGGAAGAGGCCGACGACGCGAAGAAGACCGTCAAGGACGCGGTCTCGAGCGAGGTCAAAGGTCGCGTCACGGACAACCGCGGGCAGCCGGTGGCGGGAGCCACCGTGCGCTTGTACGACTTGCTCGACAACACGGACTTCGTCGAGGGCAGTGACATCGGCTCGCTCGAGGCGTACATCGATCGCGAAGCGGTGTTGAGCTCGCAGAACGATCGGCGCAGCGCCGTCACCGAGGCCGACGGTCGCTTCAGCTTCGAGACGTTGCCCAGCGCATTCCTCGCGGTCGCCACCAGCGAGACCTGCAGCGCGGGCTTCGCCGGCTTCGACGAGGAGACCGGCGTCCTGAACCTGGACACGTTGATCAAGCCGAGCTTCAAGAATGGGCTGAGCTTTTCCGTTCCGCCCTTCGTGCTCGCGTGCGCCGATCCACCTGTGGTGGGTCCCGACGGCAATACCGAGGAGTCCCCACCCTTCGAGCCCGAGCCGCCGCCGCCGCCGTCGTGTGACTCGGCGATGTGTGGCTGGGCGGGAGGTCACTGCGAGGCCGAGGCTTGCGTCATCACCTGCGCGGTGCTGAGCTGCGCAGAGAGCGGCGGTAGTTGCGTCGAGGGCGCGTGCGTGGTGCCTCCGACGTGCGACGCCAGCGCGTGCGCGAGCGCAGGCGGCACGTGCGACGGAGACAGCTGCATCACGCCGACCTGTGACGCGACTGCGTGCGCGACCGCCCCCGGCAGCTGCAGCGCCGACGGCACCCGCTGCGACGTCCCGCCATGTTTTGCCGCCGAGCTCGACTGCGAGGCGGCAGGCGGAGCCTGCACGGACGACGGCGCGAATTGCGAGCTGCCGGCGTGCAAGTCGGACGAAGACTGCGAGGCCGCGCAACCGGGCTCGTGGTGCGACCATCCCGGCGAGGTCGGGCTCGCGAAGTGCGAGCCGCCTGCGCCCGGCGAGATCGTTCCGCCGGTGGAGGCGCTCGGCTGGACCGAGCTGCGCATCACGGACAGCGAGGGCGCGCTGCTCGCGGACGCCAGCGACGCGGATCAGCGCATCGCGGGCAAGGACATCCCCGAGGACGGCGTGGTGCGCGTCTACGGCAAGTACAGCGGTTCGGCCGAGACCGCCTACGTGCAGGTGCAGAGCGGCAGTCAGAAGTGCGCGAGGCTCCGGCCGCGCACCGACTTCATCCCGGTGACGCTGGAGGAAGGCGTGCTCGCCAGCAGCGAAGAGGACTACGTCGAGCTCGTGCTGCACGGTGGCTGCCAGAAGATTCAGCTGTCGACCTCCAACGTGCTCGGCGCAGGCGAACGCAGCTTCATCGTCGATATCGGCGATCGCTGTGCTCCACCGCGCCACGCGTTCGTCGCCATTCTCACCTGGGACGGGGGCCGGCGGCGGCACGCCGATCTCGACCTCAGCGTCTGGAATGGCCAGGGCGAGCTCGTGCACGTCGGCAGGAAGCAGGCCCGGTGGGGCTGGCTCCGGCGCCACGGCCGGGGCCCTGGCCCCGAGGTGTTCGTATCGAACGATGCGCTGGAGGGACCGTTCACGGTCAAGGTCCAGTTCTTCTCGGGCCGGCCGCGCGAGGTCCGGGGCAAGCTTCGCATCCTGCGCACCGTCGACGGCGAAGCGCGCGACGAGACCTTTGCCTTCACCGTGCGCAAGCCCAAGGACGTCGTCGAGATCGGCGTGTTCCCGGCACGATAGCGGCGGTGCGCGCGAGCGAGCCGGGCGGCCGTCGCCTTAGCCCGTGGGCAGGCGGCTTCCGTCCCAGCTCGCGCGACCCGCTTCGTAGCGGACGCAGAACAGGTCGGGATTGCGCATCGCGCGCCACTGCTCGTAGCCGAAGGTGCGATCGATCGTGCCGAGGTAGAGCGCCAGCGCATTGCCGTGCGATGCGAGCGCGAGCACCTCACCGGGGTGGCGCGCTGCGAGCAGGTCGACCGCCTTCACCATCCGCTCCGCGCACGCGCGGTTGCACTCCCCGTCGGGCAGAGCGAACTCCGCATCCCGCCAGTAGAGGTCGATCGTCGGCCAGTACAGCTCGTTCAGATTGTGCCGGGCCAACACGCGCTCGTGCAGCTCGTGCTCGACGACCACCTGCTTGCGGAGCGCGGCCGCGAGCGGCGTGAGCGTGTGCAGCGCCCGCGGATACGGGCTCGAATAGAGCGCGTCGATCCCCAACGCGCGCATGGCCGGCACCAACGCTCGCGCCTGCGTTTCACCGCGCGCGCTCAACGGCCACCTGGGCTCCGGCACGTCCGCCGACGGCTGGCTCTCGGCATGCCGCACGAGGTAGATCGTGGTCGCTCTCGCCATCGCGCCCGTGAGACTACCACCTTACGCCAGCGTGCTGTGCTGACCGCTTCGCCCCCGCAGCGCCCGCACTGCGCTCGAGCCGAACGCTGGGCTGCGTCCGCGCCGCGCTAGCGGCTCGCAGCCTGCCAGCTCCTGCACGGCGTCGCGCAGCGCTTGGGCCATGCTGCGCGCGTTCGGCCAGCGCTGCTCGCGCTCGAAGCTGAGCGCGCGGTCGATCACCTCGGCGAACGCCGGCGGCAGGTCGGGACGCAGGCCACCGATCGCGCGCGCGGGCACGCGCATCGCGCGCGCGAGCTGCTCGTTGCGGGTCTCGGCGGCGTGGACCGACTCGCCGGTGAGCAAGGCGAACATGGTCGCGCCCACCGACCACAGGTCGCTGCGCTCGTCGACCTCCGCCCAGCGCCCGCGCGCCTGCTCGTGGGCCATGAACGCGGGGGTGCCGAGCGTGGTGGCGTGCAGCGCGCGCACGTGCTGCGCGAGCTCGCCGTGCAGGCTGGCGATGCCGAAGTCGAGCAGCTTCAGCTGTCCGGTGCAGGTGAGAAACAGGTTGTCGGGCTTGATGTCGTGGTGGATCACGCCGTGGGCGTGCGTGGCCAGCAGCACGTCGAGCAGCTGGGCCGCGATCTGCGCCACGTCGCGCGCGCTGCTGCCGCGCGCGGGGCCGCCGGTGAGCACACCGCCCTCGGCGATCGCTCGCTTCGTAGACCGTGGCCATCCCGCCGCTGCCCAGCACCCGGCGCAAGCTGAGCCCGGCGCTCTGCGGCGCCGACCAGCCGGCGTCCGGCAGCGGGGTCTTCATCGGCCGGTGGTCTAATCGGCCGGCGCTGGGGACAGCTACGCTACTGCGTGGCGCAGACCCCGTTGTTGCAGGAGCAAGCGCCCAGCCCCAAGAACCCGCAGCCGAAGGCCGGGCAGACAGCCTTGCCGCATCCGCCGCAGTTCTGCTCGTCCGTGTCGTAGGTGTCGACGTCGACGCAGTCGCCGCCGCAACAGTCCGAACCGGCGGCGCACACGGTTCCGCACGCGCCGCAGTTGTTCTCGTCGGTGTCGGTATTGACGCACGCCCGCTTGCCATCGACGAGGCACGACTCGCCGCTGGCGCCGCCCGGGCAGGCGCAGCGTCCGGCGGTGCAAGCGATGCCCGACGGGCACACGCGGCCGCACGCGCCGCAGCTGTCGGTCTCGGTCAGCGTGCGGCAGCCGAGGCCTGCGCAATGCGTCTCGGTGCTGACGGCGCAGTCGCAGTCGAAGTCCTCGGGCGCGTCGCTGCCGTTGGTGCCCACGCACTCCGAGTCGTCGATGCACTCGAGGCCGCAGTCGCCGCAATTCTTCTCGGTGTTGACGTTGATGCACGCGTACACGTTGTCGGTCGCGCCCGTGATCGGATTCTCGTCGCAGTAGCGGTCGTAGCTCGTACCGCCCGGGCACGCGCACCGGCCGTTGGTGCAGGCGGCGCCCGCCTGACACGTGAGCCCGCACGCGCCGCAGTGCGTGGTCAGCGCGCTCCCGCCCGAGCCGGTGGTGACGCCGTTGTTGAGATTGACGCAGGTGCTGCCGCAAGCGGTCTGGCCCGCGGTCGGACACTGGCAGCTCTCATCGCGGCACACCGTCGCGGGCGCGCCGCAGCTATCTCCGCAGCTGCCGCAGTTCGACGTGGTCCCCAGCTCGACGCACGCGCCGTTGCACGGCACCTGGTTGACGTTCGCGCAGTAGCAGTCGAGCGGGCGGCTGCCGCTGGGATCGCGGCAGGTCGAGGGCGCCGCACAGGCGTTTCCGCACTCGCCGCAGTTGGTGTTGGTGTCGAGCTCCACGCAGGTGCCGTTGCACTCGCCCCAGTCGCTGCCCTGGTCGCACTCGCACGCGCCGTCGTTGCAGGTCGAGCCGGTCGCGCACTTCTTGCCACACTTGCCGCAGTTGTTCTCGTCGGTGTCGAGATCCGCGCAGCTGGTGCCGCCGCAACACGTCTCAGCGCTGGCGCAGCCGGCGGCCTCGCCGCAGCGGCACGCGCCCGAGCTGTTGCAGGTCTCGTTGGTCGGGCAGCTGGCGTTGTCGCCACACATGCACACGCCTTCTCCGCTGGCCTCGATGCAGGTCTCGTTGACCGGGCACCCGTTGGTCGCGTCGAGCGGGACGCTGGCGTCGAAGTCGAGCTCGCACTTGAGCGCGGTGCACGCGCCGTCGGTACAGCGTTCGGTGGCGGCGCACTCCTCGCCGCACTCGCCGCAGTTGTCGTGATCGGTCTCGATGTCGATGCAGCCGCCGTCGCAGCAGCTCTCGCCGCTGTCGCACTGCGCGTCGGCGGTGCACATCTCGCGGCACTGCTTGTCCACGCAGAACTGGCCGGTCGGGCAACCCGCCGTGGTGCAGTCCGGCGCCGTGCTGCCGGCGCTGCCGCCGCTCCCGGACGTGCCGGCGCTGCCGCCGCTCCCGGACGTGCCGGCGCTGCCGCCGCTGCCGCTGCCGCTGCTGCCGCCCGCGCCGCTCCCGGACGTTCCGCCCGCGCCGGCGACCGGGACGGTGTCGTCGTCATCGTCGTCTCCGCACCCCGACAGCCCGGCGCACAGCAGCAGGCACGCAGTCCCCGCGATCGCAAAACAGCTCAGCGACTTTCGCATACCCCACTCCCAATCCAGACCAAGCGTGCGCGCGGACGCGCCCGCGCGACGACGAAGAGTCAGGGGTCAGTGGCTATCACAATCAGCGAGCAATGTGTATGCGCGCAGGTCCTTGCACAGCGCCGGCGAGCCTCGGGAAGGCGCCTGCGAGCCGGGTCCGAGCCCGGATCTTGTCCGGCAGCCGGGCGTTGCAACACAGAAGACCGCTACGCCAGGGCTTCGGAGATCAGGCCGGTGCCCTCGGGGTCGTTGAAGTCGTCGATCGGGTCGCCGTTGGTCTTGCGCACGCCGGTCGCCGTGATGATCGTGTTGAGGACCTTGCTGGTGTAGCCCTCGGCGCGCAGGTGCAGGCCCGTCTTGAGGAATCCGCCCGCGCCGCCGGCCAGCACGTGCGGCACGTCGTCCCCACTGTGGGGCGGCCCATCGGAGACCGAGTTGACCCACAGGTTGACGCTCGAGTCGAGCAGGGTCCCGCCTTCGGGCAGCGTGTACGCCGCGAGCCGGTCGAGCAGGTGCTTGAAGTAGCGGGCGTGGATGCGATCGATCTGGTGATGCAGCTCGACCGCGTCCGGGATCTCTTCGCCGCTGCCGCCGTCGCTCAGCACGCGATGCGAGACGTAGTGGAACGGCGGCGCCTGCACGCCGTTGATCGTGTAGCGTGTGTGGTCGTTGCAGCCGCCGACCTGCAGGGTCGCCGTGCGCGCGCGATCGGACGCGAACGCGAACGCGATCAGGTCGAGTTGCATACGCACGACCTGCTCCATGTTGTCGTTCTCGGTGTGGGCTCCGTCCACGGCTTCGATCGCGGCCGCGTCCAGGGCGGGCGCGACCATCTGGGCCATGTTCGTCTCCATGTCGCGGATGCTGGAGAAATGCAGATCCAGGCGCGCGCGGTCGTCCTTGCTGAGATCGTTGCGCGCGAGCAGCGCCTGCATGTCCTCGCGGATCAGGTCGTTGACCGACGTCCGGCGCGCGGCGATCCTGTTCACGACCATCGGGTCGACGCCCGAGAGCCCGATCAGGCGCTGGTACACGTTCCACGGGTTGTTGTCGCCGATGCGCAACGTGCCACCGGCGGAGAACGAGTAGGCATCGTCGCGGAACGTGCCCTTGCGCCCGGCATAGAGCGTCAGCGGCTCGACGCCCGGCGTCAGCTTCGAGGCGATGAAGAAGTCGGCCGACTCGGCGACCGGCAGCTGGTCGGTGCCCTCGCCGACGATCGGAGCGCC
>Ga0190265_10000731_pt1 | contig 22039 bp, 18 predicted proteins | sample Popmic124T_FD_133135 | JGI IMG/M metagenome (GOLD analysis project Ga0190265, IMG submission 133135) | Populus adjacent soil microbial communities from riparian zone of Indian Creek, Utah, USA - 124 T | ecosystem: Environmental > Terrestrial > Soil > Riparian zone | place: USA: Utah | collected...
GGCGATAAACTGCCACCGGAACGGTGGCTCAAACCATGAGGGGTCGCGTTAGCGACCCCTTCCAGCCGCTTTGAGCGGCTCACATACTCTAAAGCCCCCGGCTCTGCCGGGGGATACTTACTAACTACCCCCCGGCTTCAAACGCTTCAGATAATCGCGATCAAACGTGGTCATATAATCCCACACATTGTTCTAGGTTCTTTTGATATTGGCCGGACGCGGTAGCAATATAGCGGGAGGCGAAATATCCTTTCGCCAAGGCTTAAGATCTGGAATCTGAGGGACTGGGAAATTCTCTATAGGGATGTCACTTATCTCCACGTAGTAGCCCTGAGAGGTTCGTCGCACGGCAGCAAATCCAAGATTTGCATAGAAGCCAGGCGCGAAATCGAGATCCGTCGAGGGAATAATGTTCTTCTTTCTCCGCACCTCGCCTACCTCAATGATATCTTGTGTGACGTCGCACAACACCCAGTACGCGGCCAATTCTCTTGCCTCATCTAGCTGAGTCCACTCTCGAATGTCACGTGTAACGAGAGAAATTGAAGCAAACATGACCGTGAGAACAATCAGGGCAAGGCGTCGTGCCGATGTAATGTTTTTGTCTATTCGTGCCATTGGTTTCCAAGAATACCGCTCATCCTCCGAGTAATCGTCTATCGTCTCTCCCGCCACGATTATGGACCAGCACACGTGTTCTGGAAAGTCTGCCGGGAATACGTGCCATCCTCTTCCGCGTCTCTCCGATCATGAGCCCCCGCCCGCCAAGGGGGTGAGCGGCCGGGGACATAGGTAACACTTAGCCCGGCCACATGGGTGTGACCCCTGGGCCATGTTGGAATTTGCGAAGCTGGCATGTACGCTGGCAGAGGGCGCTAGCTAGGCCGCAGAGATTGTCAGGGTACAGAGTACGAAGACGCCTGTGCGGCAGCGTGGATCCAACTCGGCAACGCAAACAAAGTTCTCGCGCGGTTTCGCGCCGCCAACAACGCGTTCGGCCAAGCCAAGCTGCACCTCGGCAAGGGCTCAGGCGACCCTGACTTGCTCGCCAATTTCTGGGAATTGTTTGCGGGCTTGAGACGGAACCAACGCCGGTTCGCGAGGCAGCCGATGCGCTGCACCAATCCCAGAAGCACCGGGAGCGTGCGGGGAAAGTTGAAGGCCTTGCCAAGTGCCTCATCTGTCAAGCGATCAACTACAGCTACATGGCGGACTTTGAGAAGGCGGTGGAACACGCTCAGAAGGCTGTGCGACTCATTCCGGGTGATGCCGACCCAAAGCTGATCTACTCGGTGGTTCACACACTCGTATTCAACCTTGTGGATGCCGGGCGGCCAGCCCAGGCGGCCGAGTGCCTCCTCGAAGCTGAAGATCTCCTGGATTCACAAAGCGATCCGCTCCTGGGGGCCAAGCGAACTTGGCTGCGCGGGCATTTGGATGTCGGCCTTGGGCTCCCGACAGCAGAGGTCCACTTCAAGAAGTCGGCCCGCGCCTTTGCCCGCCATAACATGCATTATGAGCAGGCGCATGTGCTGCTCGAGTTGTCGCTGTTTTACTCTGCCAACAATCGCGACAAAGACCTCTACGAGACAATCGACGCAATACTTCCGGCTGGTCGCCGAAGCTGAGCTCGCCGTCGTCTCCCACCACGGCCGCGGCAAGCTCTCCACCTACCGCCTCCTAGTCGGGCAGGAAAACTGGAGGCCGAGCGCCGGTTTTCCGGCGCGAAAAGAGGAACCCGGCAGCCCCTTTTCCGGTGAAAACCGGCATCCGAGAGCCAGTTTTCCGGCGAAAAACTGGAAGCGGGGCGCCAGTTTTCGGCCCCCCTCGCTCCCCCTTCTCCCCCTTTCCCCCCAGACCCCCTATACCCAAAATCCCCCTCACTCCCCCTGAAAAACAACAGGAGACCTTCGGTCTCCGGCCCCTATCGGGGCCGCAGAGCGCCGTCTTTCGAGCCAACCTGCTGCTCGAAGAGGCAGGCGTTCCCCTGCCGAGCCCGGCGCAGATCGGCCTATGGTCCAAGTCGCTCGGCGGCATCGAGCCGCTCCTCGACCTGCTCAGGCGGCTCATCCACGCCGGTCTGGCCACCAAGCGGCAGCCGATCGTCTACGTGCACCGGGTCGTGATGGAGCAGGCCGCGAGGCCCGAGAGAACGGGGCCACGGAAAACCCTCAGCGCCCGCGCTGGCCGCGAGATCCTCTGGGCCGCAGGCTCCGACGAGATCCGCTGGCAGCAGGCGCTCGAAATCATCGCCGAAACGGAGGAGTCGTGACCCCCTGGACCTGCAGCCAGTGCGGCGAAGACCAGATCGCCTTCGGCCGCATCCCGGAAAGCCGCCTCTGCTACTCCTGCAGCGACGCCCGGCGCGCCGCCCGCGCCTTCACCGAAGCGGACGCCGGCATCCCCAAGCTCTTCCGCGGCCTCACCCGCGAAAGCTGGACTGCCCACTTCCAGCGCCCCTGGCCCGCGGCCCTGGAGCGCTGGACGGGCTCCCCGCACTGGGTCGCCCTTTAGGGACCGACCGGTACCGGCAAGACCGGGCTCGCCACGGTCGTGCTCGCCGAGCACCTGCGCACCGGCCGCCGCGGAAGGTGGATCTCCGGCCCTGAGCTCGGGCGCCGCATCCAGTCCGACTTCGCCTCCTCCGAGGACGTGATCGCGCCCCTCCTGGTCACATCGCTTCTCGTCCTCGACGAGCCGCTCTCCGGCCCCGCGGCCGACTGGTACCTCGAACGCCTGGTGCTCATCACCCGCAGCCGCGACGACAGGGGGCTGCCTACCCTGGTCACCAGCCAGCTCCTCCCCGAGCTGCTCCTCAACCCGAGCGCTGCAACGCCGCCACCGCTGCTCTCGCGCTGGCTGTCCGGGCTCCGCATCCACGACGAGCTTGCCGGCGAAGACGTGCGGCTCCAATGGGCGCTCTGATGGCAAGGCACAAAGCCCTGCCGCACAGCGAAGAAGCCGAGCGCGCCGTGCTCTGAGCCCTCCTCCTGGAGCCCCTACGCATCGCCCAGGTCCGCACCCGCCTGGAGCCGCGCGACTGGCACCTCGAGCGCCACCGCCGGCTCTTCAAAGCCTTCCTCGACGTCGCCGAAGCGGGCTCCACCCCCGACCTCCTCACCCTTCAAGCTCATCTTGAGCAGGCCGGTGGCTTGGAGGCGGTCGGCGGTCTCTCCTACCTTGCCACCCTCGATCTGGACCTGCCGGACCTTGGCCGGCTCGATGAATACGTGACCATCGTCAAGGAGAAGAGCGTCCGGCGCGACCTGATCGTGGAAGCGCAACGCACCCTCCTGGCGACCCTCTCGACCGCTCGCCCGGTCCACGAACTGCTCGCCGACCTCCGCGCCTCCGCAGACAAGCTCTTCAGCCGTGCCGCACGCACGCACTGGGAAGGCGCCGGCGAGGTCCTCGATCGCCTGCTGGCCATCCTCGAAGACGACCGCTCCAAGGCCCTCTGCGGCCTCACCACCGGCTTCCCCGCCTGGGACCAGCTCGGACCGGCCTCCTGCCGGGCGGGCTCTACGTCGTCGCTGGAAGGCCCGGCATGGGCAAAACCTCGCTGGCGCTCGACCTCACCCGCCACATCGCCGTCGAGCTGAAGCGGCGCGTGGGCGTCTTCTCCCTCGAGATGCGCTCCGACGAGATCGGCCTCAAGCTCGGCGCCGCGGAGGCCGACATCGCCTCCCGCCACCTCCGCACCGGCCACCTCTCCGACCGGCAATGGCAAGACCTCTTCGCAGCCACGCGGCGCATGATTGCGGCGCCGCTCTTCCTGGACTACAGCCCGGGCTTGATGCTGCGCGACCTGGAAGCGAGGGCTTGGTGGCTCAAAGCGCAGCACCCCGACCTCGCGCTCCTGGTCGTGGACTACCTCCAGCTCCTCACCGCAGGGATCCGCGTCGAGAACCGGCGCCTGGAGATCGCCCTGATCGCCCGGCGTCTCAAAGAGCTGGCCGGCGAGCTGGGCCTTCCGCTGATCGCCCTCTCGCAGCTCAACCGCGAGCTGACCCGCCGGAGCGATCCGCGCCCGCAGCTCGCCGACCTCGCCGAATCCGACGCGATCGGGCAGCACGCCGACCAGGTCGCCTTCGTCCACCGTCCCGAGGTGTACGTCCCCGCCGACGACACCCTCCGAGGCCTCGCGGAGCTCATCGTCGCAAAGCATCGCCACGGCGAGACAGGCACCGTCGAGCTGATCTGGGCAGGCGCGACTACCTCCTTCCGCAACCGCCCGGAGCCGGCCCGGCCGGAGTCACCGGAGCCGATCTGATGCGCCTCCGTCCTGAGCAAGCGCACGCGGCGCTCCCCCAGGTCGATCCGGGCCGGCTGCGCTCGGGCCAGCCGGTGGGGCTGCGCGATGGCGCCCTCCTTGCCCTGGTCGCCGCGGGCCTGAGCGCCGTCGAAATCGCTGGCCTGAAGGCCTCGGCGGTGAGCATGGCCGGAGGCCGTCTGGTGGTCTCGGTGCGGCGCCAGGGCGTCACCTGGTCTGCGGTCCTGCCGATCGAGCTGGGAGCCCGTCTCCTCGCCTGGCTCACCGAGCGCCGTCTATGGGCCATGCCCGAGTCGGTCTTCCGAGGCCCCCAGGGCGCGCTCACCCCGGACGCAGTCCGCAAGGTCCTCGACCGCTACACCAAAGCCCCCAGGCGCCGGAGAAGCGCGTAGATGCTGCCCTTGGAAAGATGCCGGGAGATCCTCGGGGAGGACGCTCCGGCCGACGAGCGCCAACTTGAAAAGGCACGCGACGACGCCTACCGCCTCGCCCGCCTGCTGCTCGATATCTACCGCGCGGAGAAAGCCAAAAGGCGCGAGGCCGAGCTGGCAGAAGATCCCGAAATGTGACATAAAAAGCGTCTACAGAAGTCTAACGCCGGAAAAGGTTGTCAAAGGCGGGGAGAACAATCCATGAAAGCCATGATTTACACCCGCGTCTCCTCCGAGGAGCAGGTCTCCAACCTGTCCCTCGACGTCCAGGAAAAGACCTGCCGCGAGTACTGCGTCCGCAATGGTTGGAGCGTCGAGGCCGTCTACCGCGAGGAAGGGGAGAGCGCGAAGACGGCGAACCGGACGCAACTCCGCCTCATGCTGACCGACTTGCGGAACCGCTCCGTGGACTACGTCGTCGTCTACGACACCAGCCGCTTCGCCCGGGATGTCTACGTCCACACCTCCCTCAAGCAGCTCCTGATGAAGTCAGGAGCCCAGCTCCGCGCCGCCACGCAGCCGCTCGAAGACACGGCGGCCGGGCGGGCCATCGAGGGCGTCTTCGCGGTCTTCAACCAGCTCGACAACGAGCTGAGGGCGGAGAAGATCACGGCCGGCATGAAGGAGACGGTGTCGCGGGGGCACTGGCCCTGGCCGGCGCCTCTGGGCTATCGCAACGACCGCTCGGCCGAGGGCCGGAAGATCATGGTCCCGGATGGCGAGCGGGCAGCGCTCATGCGCCAGGGCTTCGAGGCCGTGGCTGCAGGCGAGGCCCTGGCCGATGTCCTGGCGCGACTGAGCGCCCTGGGATTGATGTCGAAGAAGAGCCGCCCGGTCCGCTATCAGGAATTCAGCAAGCTACTGCGGAACCCGTTCTACAAGGGCGTGACGCGCTCGGGCAGGTGGGGGATCGAAACCAAGGGCCACCACGAGGCCCTTGTCGATCCCGTCACCTGGGCGCGCGTCCAGCAGCGCCTCAACGGGCGCTCCGCCGACGTCGTCCAGTCGCCCCGGCTCAAGGCCAACCCCGAGTTTCCGCTCCGTGGATTCGTGCGCTGTGCCACCTGCGGCCGGACAATGACAGCCTCCAACAGTCGCGGCAAGATGGGGAAGACTTACCCCTACTACCGGTGCTGGATCAAGGGCTGTGGAGCGGCCCAGGCGCGTGCCGAGACGCTTGAGCAAGCCTTCAGCGATTTCCTCCGGCGCATCGAGATCAGCCCTGGCATGGTGCGCCTGATCGAGGAGTCCCTCCTCGCAATCTGGAGCGAGCTGCGCCAGGAGTCCAGCCAGCAGGCCACCACGGCCAAGAAGCGCATCGCCGAGCTGGAGCGCCGGAAGCAAAGGCTTGTTCAGGCCTACGTCTACGACCAAGCGATCGACCGGCCCACCTACGACCGGGAGCTCACCACGCTGGACGAAGCCCTGACCTTCGCGAACTTGGAACTCCGGGATGCCGAGCTGGAAGACCTCGACCTGGAAGCCGCCCTGGGCTTCGCAAGGTCTTTACTTACAAGCACTTCCAAGATTTGGGAAGTCGCCAGCGCCCCGAGGAAGCGCCTCCTTCAAACCCTCATCTTCCCCGAAGGCGTCACTTTCGACGGAAAGGGGCTTGGAACCCCCGTAACCGCCTTTATTTTCAGTCTTTTAGGTGCAGAAACCTGTGATCTGGAGGAAATGGTGGAGCCGAAGGGAGTCGAACCCTCGACCTCTTGAATGCCATTCAAGCGCTCTCCCAACTGAGCTACGGCCCCAGCCTCACGAGGCGGCATAGTGTAGCCGGACCGGCCAAGGGTGTCAACGCGGCCTGTCCGCCCCGGGGACGCCCGAAGCGGCCCAACGGGCTGGGTTGATCGGGTCCGGGAGCCCCTTGCGTCAAAATCTCCATATAGAGGCGGCGCGACTTATATAAGGACGGCCGTCCCTGGTCTATCGGCGGCCCCTCTGGTCTATCGGCGGCCGTCCGTTATATATCGCCGGCGGAACATTATATAAGGTCGGCCGGTCCCCAGCCTATCGGCGGCTGTCCTTGGTCTATCGGCGCCTCTCCTTAACTCCATAGCCTATCGGCGGGCGCTCGTCATATATCGGCGGCCCGACTTTATATAAGGGCGGTCCGCCAAGCCTATCGGTGGCTCTCCCGAACCTATCGGCGAGCATCCGTTATATAGAAGAGGCGCGACTTTATATAAGGGCGGCCGCCGATAGGCTCCGGCAAAGCGCCTTTTCCTGCCGAGGACCGGACGAAAGGATCGGCTGGCAGTCCCGAGACCGTCCCGGAGGCTCCGGAGCCTTCGGGCTACTCGTCCTCGCCCTCCCCGCTCAATCCATACCTCTTCATCTTGGCGCGCAGGGTGTTGCGGGCGATCCCCAGGAGGCGGGCGGTCTCCCGGATGCGGCCGTGGGTTTGCACGAGGCCGGCGGCGATGAGCTGGCGGTCATAGCGCTCCAGCGCCTCTTCGTAGCCTCCCTCGGCGAGCCGCATCACGGGCGAGGCGGGCGCATCCGCCGGATGGGGCACCGCCTTCCCCCGGACGTGGTGCGCGATCCAGACGAAGTCCTCGGGGATCAGGACGTCCGCGCTCGAGAGCACGAAGGCGCGGTGCACCGCCGCTTCCAGCTCGCGCACGTTGCCCGGCCAGTCGTAGGTATAGAAGAGGTCCAGCACCGCGGGGTCCAGCTCCTTGGCCGGACGGCCCTGGTCGCGGCTCACCTTGGCCAGGAAGTGCTGCACCAGGTAGGGGATGTCCTCCTTGCGCTGGCGCAGGGGGGACAGCACGATCGGCAGGATGTTCAGACGGTAGTAGAGGTCCTCCCGGAACTCGTTGCGGCGGATCGCCTCCTCGATCTCCAGGTTGGTCGCGGCGATCACCCGCACGTCCGCCTGCAGCGTCCTGGTCCCACCGACGCGCTCGAACTCCTTCTCCTCCACCACTCGCAGGAGCTTGGACTGGATCGACATCGAGACCTTGCCGATCTCGTCCAGGAAGATCGTGCCGTGGTTGGCCAGCTCGAAGCGCCCCGGCCTCTGCCCCGAGGCGCCGGTGAACGCACCCTTCTCGTGGCCGAAGAGCTCGCTCTCGACCAGCGTCTCGGGCAGTGCCGCGCAGTTGAAGTGGATGAACGGCGCCTGGCGGCGCGGCGAGATCGAGTGGAGGATCCGCGCCACCAGCCCCTTGCCCGTGCCGCTCTCGCCCCGGATCAGCACCGTGGAGTTGCTCTGCGCGACCTTCTCGACCATCTGCTTGAGCTCGACGATCGCGCGGCTCTTGCCGATCATCGAGCCCAGGTTGTGGGTGGAGAGGATCTCGTTGCGGAGCGACTCGTTCTCTTCTTTGAGCCGCTGCCGGGCTGACGCTTGCTCGCCGTAAAGGCGGGCGTTCTCGATGGCGATGGCCGCCTGGTCGGCGAAGGCCACCAGGAACTCGAGGTCGGACTTCCCGAACAGGTGCCGCGACTCGCGGTGGTCCACGTAGATCGCGCCGGCCATGCGGTCGCGGATGGCGAGCGGCACGCAGAGGATGGAGAGGATGTGCCGGGCCACGATGGAGTCGGAGCCGGCGAAGCGGCCGTCGCTCAGGGCGTCTACCGCCAAAACCGGCTCCCGCGTCTCGATGACCCGGCGGACCACGCTCTCGGAAAGCTTCTGCCCCTCTTTGGCATCCTCACGACCCAGGTTTCGGGCCACGGCCACCTCGAGCTCCTTGGTCAGGCGGTCGGCGAGCACGATCATGCCCCGCTCCGCCCCAAGCCGCTCCAGGACCAGGTCCATGGTGCGGGCGAGCACCTCCTGCAGGTCGAGGCTGGAATTGATGACCTTGCCCACCTCGTAGAGCACGGAGCTACCGCCGCGGCCCGAGGAGAAGCGCTGGTGCTCGCGGATGCTCTCCAGCGCGCCGGAGACGCGCCGCGACTCGGTCTCCGCTCCCAGGCGCTCGAAGCTGGACAGGGCCTGCCGCAGCCGGCGCAGGGCGGTGTCCACGTTCCAGGTCCGCAGCCCCCACTCGTAGAGGCCGCGGGCGTGCTCGTACGGGGTCTCCAGCTCTTCAAACAGGCGGACGCCTTGGGAGAACAACCGCTCGCCCCGGTCGATCTCGTCCCGCGCGGCGGCGATCCGCGCCTCGACCACCAAGAGCCGGGCCAGGGCAAAGCGGTCGCCGGTCTCCTCGACCCGCTGCCGCGCCTCGGCCGCGTGCCGTCCGGCCTCCTCGGGCTCGTCTTCGCGCAGGGCGAGGTCGGCGAGCGCGGTGTGGACACGCGCGAGCATCTGCCGGATGTCCGCCTCCCCGGCCAGCTCCAGGGCCTTTTTCAGATGGACGCCAGACGCCTTCAGATTGTCGCGGTCTCTCTCGATGAGCCCTAGCTGGAGATGGCATTGCGCCAGGAGGTCAGGATCACTTTCTGCGCCAGCCAGCGCCTCCCGCGCCTTTTTCTCGGCCTCGGCGACCCGGCCCCGCTTGCGGTCCAGGGAGGCGAGCTGGGCCAGAACGGCCAGCCGGTCGGGGTGGTCGGGCGTGTCCTCGCGGAGCTTGAGCGCCCGCTCCAGGTGGCGCTGGGCCCGCGGCCAGTTGCCCAGGACCTCCTCGGCTTCCCCCAGATTCAGATGCTGGGCCGCTTCGGTCTCGCGGGCGCCCAGCCGCCGGGTCACCTCGATGCTGCGGGTCAGCGGCTCATGGGCCGCCTTCCAGTTGCCGCGGCTGCACTCCAGGATGCCAAGGTTGTTGAGGGCGAAGAGCTGGCCCCAGAGGTCGTTCGTGCGCTCGTAGAAGGCCAGGTTGCGGCTGTAGAGGTCCAGCGCCAGGTCGAAGCGGCCGGTCTTCCAGAGGATGTTGCCCAGGTTGTTGCGCAGCCTCAGGCCCAGGACCTCTTCCCCGGCACGCTCGGCGATCCAAAGACCGCGGCGGGTCAGCCGGCCGGCGCGGCGGAAGTCGCCCCGGTTGGCGTAGAGGTTGCCCAGGGTGTTGAGAAGATTGGCTCTCTGACGATCCAGCCCCTGCCAGCCGGCTCGGGCCAGGGCCGACCGCGCCGCGGAGAACGCCCCTTCCCAATCCCCCAGGTCGCGCAGCGCCAGGGCCTTGCCGTGGAGGAGGTCGACCTCCAGGTCGGTCTGATGCAGGCCGGCGAGCCGGCGCAGCCCCTCCTCGTGGCTGGCGAGCGCCGCCTCGGGCTCGCCCACCCGGGTGTGGAGGCGGCCGTTGCGCAGGTGCAGCCGGGCGAGCAGGGCGCGGTCGAGATCCGGGCGCCGGATCAGCTCCTGGTAGACCTTGAGAGCCTTTGAGAACGATCCGGCGGAGGTGAGCGCCTCGGCTTGGGCGATGAGAGCCTGGGGCGCCGTCCCGTCATTCCCCGCCTCGGCCGCTTCGGCTGCGCGTCCATAGAACCCGGCAGCCTGGGCATAGGCGTAGACGGAGGTGGCCTCCGCCGCCGCCCGGATCAGGTACGGCAGGCTCCGGGAGCGTTCGCCGCCCCGCCAGAAGTGCTCGGCCACGGCTGTGACCAGCCCGGTCTCTCCCTGGAGCAGGCGAGCTTCCAGAAGCTCGGCCAGGCGGCGGTGGAGCCGGGCGCGGCGCTCGGGCTCGAGGGTCGAGTAGAGGGTCTGGCGGAAGGCTCGCCGGCCGACCTGGTAGCGGGCGCCGCCGGGCTCCTGGAGCCGGTCGAGGAACCCGTGCGCCACCAGGGCGGCGAGCCCCCCGTAGACCTCCTGGCGGTCCTCGCCGAGCAGCCCGGCCAGCAGGGCGAGGGGGAACGGCTCGGCAATGACCACCGCCGCTTCCAGGGCCTTGCGCTCGGGAGCGGGCAGTCCGGTGAAGCGGTCCCAACCCTGCGCGTCCCGCCCCTCGGCCCAGCGCGCCAGGGCCGGGAGGGAGGGCTTCCAGCCGCCGTCCCGGTACTGGAGCACCTCGTCGTCCACGAGCTGCCGGAGGACCTGCTGCACCTCGGCGGGCAAGCCCTGGGTGTGGTCGTGGACCCAGCCGTAGAAGCTGGCCGGGAGGCTGGCGGTCCCCAGGGAGGCGTCAACGAGCTGGGAGGTGCCGGCGCTGTCCAGGGGGAGGAGCTCGATGCGTTGCGCCGGGCCGTCCGCTTCCGGAGGGGCACCCTCGGAGCGCCGGGTCCCGACCGCGAGCACCCGGGAGCCGCGCAGGCCCTCCCCGAGATAGGCCAGCAGCTCTTCATTTTCCTCGCCGGCCAGATGGAGGTCGTCCAGCAGGAGAACGACCGGCGGACCGGACCCGGCCCGGGCCGCCAGGCTGTCAGAGATCTCCTGGTAGAGACGGTAGCGCTCGCGCCGGTCGGTTTCGCCGGAGCGGGCATCTGTCCGTACCTCGATCCCCAGCTCCCGCAGGGCCTCCAGGAAAGGCGCCAGCGGTATTCCGGTGATGCCGGCGGAGCTGCCGCGGGCAACCTGCGCCCCTTCGATCGAAGCGAAGAGCCGGAACTCGCGCAGGAGACGGCTCTTGCCCACCCCCTCCCGCCCCTCGATCAGGATGGCGCCGCCCCGGCCCTCCGCCGCCTCGGCCAGGGCGCCGCGCAACCGGCCGAGCACCTCGTCCCGGCCCACCAGCCGGCTGGCGAGAACCTTCCCCTCGGAGAAGGAGAGGGCCGCCGCGGCCGTCGTGTCCAGGGGCCGGCCCGCCGCCTGGCCGAGATCTGCGAGGAGCCGGCCCGCCGAGGCGTAACGGTCCGCGGGGTCGCGCCGGAGCAGGCGCAGGAGGATGCGCGCCAGCTCCGGCGGCATGTCGGGCCGGACGCGGAGCGGGTCGGGCAGCTCGCCCTCCAGGTGGAAGCGGACGGCGTCCATGTCCTCCCGGCCGCCGGAGGGGAGGACGCCGGTGGCCAGCTCGAACAGCGTCATGCCCAGGGAGTAGAGGTCGGCGCGATGGTCGTAGTCGTCCTGGAGGAGGACCTCGGGCGCGGTGTAGGCGAGAGTGCCGCGGATGCGCCGGTCGAGGGGTCCGCGCGCCTCCTGCGCCAGGCCGAAGTCCAGGATCTTGAGGCGGCCGTCCGCCAATCCCAGGTTCGCCGGCTTGATGTCCATGTGGACCACGCCCTGCCGGTGGATGTGCGCGAGGCCCGCCGCAGCCTGGATGGCGAGGTCATAGAAGGCATCCCAACCGATCCCGGCGACCCCTCCCTGGGAGAAGCCGTCCAGCAGCTCCAGGGTCAGGAAGGGGAAGTCTCCGGGCAGGACGCCGAAGTCGTAGACCTCGACGACGTTCGGGTGGCGGGCCTCGGAGAGGAGCCGGACCTCGTGCCGGAAGCGGGCGAGGTCCTCGGGGTCGCTTGGACAGAGAGCGACTTTGAGCGCAAGAGGACGGCCGCCGGCCGCGCCAGTCCGCACGCGGTAGACGGCGGTCCGGGAGGTGCGCGCGATCTCGCCTTCGAGCAGGACGTCGCCGGGCAGACGGTCCAGTTGCGACAGGTCGAGACGGTCGCGGGGCTGCGATCCGTTCCTCACTGGCATGGGGTGGGTTATTCTAGAGGAACGCGGAGTTCGGGTCAAAAGTTGACCCGAGCCGACAACACGGGAGCTTGCCCATGCAATCCTCGACGAATCCCCCGGCAACCCCGGTGATAGGGGCAGCCGCCGGAGACGGCACCGCCGCGAAGGGCGCAGCCCCGGTGGGGAAGCAGGCCCGCATCGCGGTCGCCCTCCTGGTGCTCTGCACCCTCGCGGCCCTCTTCTGGCCCCGGGGCAGCGCCACGTTCAAAGAGCCTGGAGGCTTCCTCTTCGACGGCGAAGGGAAGGCCACCACTCTCGGGCCCAAGCTGGCGCCGGTCAGCCTGGTCCACTTCTGGGCCACCTGGTGCCCACCCTGCCGCGACGAGATCCCCTCGCTCCAGCGGCTGGCCCGGGACTTCTCGCAGCACAACGACTTCGACATCGTCATGGTCGCGGTCGCGGACGAGGCGCACAAGGCCAAGGTCTTCCTCGGCGACTGGGGAAACATGGCGCTCTACGACCCGAACTGGGACGTGGCCAAGCGCTACGGCACCGACAAGCTGCCGGAGACCTATCTGGTCATCCGCGGCGAGGTGGTGAAGAAGTTCGTGGGCCAGACGGACTGGGACGACCCCGAGCTGCGGGCGCTGATCGCGAGCCGTCTCCGCGAGACCGGGGCCGGGGGGGCGCCCCGGCCGGCCGGATCTTGAGCGGGTTCCGGCTCAGAAGTGGATGGAGATCCCGCCGTGGCCCATGCCGAAGAACTGGGCCTCGTCGAGATCAGCGTAGTGCCCCGACAGCTCGACCAGGACGCCCAGCCACTGCGTGACCCTGAACTCGCCGGTCACACCGAGCGTGAGCCCGACGGCGGTGTCCGTCTCATCTCCGCCGAAGCGGTTCCCCTCCAGTCGGTAGCCGCCCAGCCCGATGTAGAGTCCCGATTCGTAGTAGCTCTGCGGGAAGCGGTACTCGCCGGCCACCGTGACGTAGGAAAGCTCGGCGTCGGAGAGCGAGCCGAAGAAGTCCTCGCTGTCGAGCCCGAGCTGGCCCAGGCGGAAGCCCACGTGGGTCCGCGGCTCGGTCACCATGGTCAGATTGAGCTGGAAGCCGGTGTTGCCGAGGTCGTCGCCGGGCTCGGCGTCGACCGAGCCGCCGATGCCGCCCAGGAGTCCGGCACTGAAGGTATAGAGCTCCTGGGCGCGCGCCGCGCCGGGGAGCAGGAGCAACGCGGCGAGCAGAAAGAGCCGCAGGCGATGATGCTGAATCAAGTTCCCTCCTCCTCTCTGGTGGCCGGTCCGCACAGGTTCAGCGGACGCCGGGTCCGCCGAGTATAACCGTGCCTCACGATCCCTTATACGGACCCGGCCCGGCCCGCGTCGCGAGAAGCGCGAAGACTTGGCTCGGCGGGCTGCTCCACCTGCTGCTTCCCGCTCCCTGCCTCGGGTGCGGCGAGCCCCTCCTCGCCTCGGCCCCTCTCGGCCTCTGTGCCCCCTGCCGGGGGAAGCTCGCTCCGCTCGGGCGGACCGCCTGCGCGGTCTGCGCCGGTCCGCTGGACGCCTTCGATCCGCCGCCCGGCTACTGTTGCGGCGCCTGCCGCGAAGAGCCGCCCGCCTTCGACCGCCTCCTCGCGCTCTGGGTCTACCGGCCGCCCCTCGATGCCGTGGTCCAGGGGCTGAAGTTCCGGCGGCTCGACTACCTGGGACGGCACCTGGCGAACGCCCTGGCGGACGGGCTCGGCGAAGCGCTGGACGGGTTCGACGGGGTCGTCCCCGTGCCGCTCCACTGGCGCCGCCGGTTCACCCGGGGCTACAACCAGGCGGAGAGGATCGCCTGTCCCCTGGCCGGCCGGCTCGGCCTGCCGCTGGTCCCGGTCCTGCGCCGGTCCCGCCCGACGCCGCCCCAGACCTCCCTGGGCAAGGCCGGCCGGCTCGCCAACCTGCGCCGGGCCTTCCGGGTGCCGCGCCCGGAGAAGATCCGGGGGCTCCGGCTGCTGCTTGTGGACGACGTGGCCACCACCGGGGCCACGCTCGATGCCGCGGCCGGGGTGCTGCGGCGGGCCGGAGCCGCGGGAGTCACCGCGGTCGTGGCCGCGCGGACTCCGGCTTTCCGCTAAAGCGCCAGGGCCAAAAAGCTTAGGGGATATAGCGCCGGCCGGGCCCACCCGTCCGGACGTTGGTTTCCTTCCGGCGGTTTGACGTGTCTGAAGGATTGGAGGAAGCTTTTCCGATGAGGCAACCCACCTTCGACCCGCGCCTGTACCAGATCCTGGTGCTCGCCTCGCTTCTGGTCTACGGCATCGTCCGCCTGGACCTGGAAGTGCGCGCCCCCCTGGCCGCGGCCATGCTGGCGACCGTGCTCCTCACCCAGTACGCCTGCACCCGCATCTGGAAGCTCCCGGCCTTCGACCCGAAGAGCGCCCTGATCTCGGGCCTGTCTCTCTGCCTGCTGCTGCGCACCAACCTCCTCGTCCTGGGGATCGTGGCGGCGCTGGTCACCATCGCGGAGAAGTTCGTCCTCCGCTGGCGGGGCAAGCACCTCTTCAATCCGACCAACTTCGGCATCGTGGCCCTGATGCTGGCCACGGGCGGGAAGGTCTGGGTCTCCCCGGGCCAGTGGGGGAGCGCGGCCCTGTTCGCGTTCCTGGTCGCCTGCCTGGGCGGACTGGTGGTCAATCGGGCGACACGGAGCGACGTGACCTACGCCTTCCTCGCCTTCTACCTGGCCGTCGTGTTCGGGCGCGCCCTCTGGCTGGGACAGCCCATGACCATCCCGCTCCACCAGCTCGCGAGCGGGGCTTTCCTGATCTTCACCTTCTTCATGATCTCGGACCCGAAGACCACGCCCGACTCGCGGGCAGGCCGGATCCTCTTCGCCCTGCTGGTCGCCCTGGGCGCCGGCTTCGTCCACTTCGTGCTCTACCGGCCGAACGGGCTGATCCTGTCGCTCTTCTTCCTGTCTCCGATCGTGCCGCTGATCGACCGGCTCCTGCCGGGAGAGCGGTACGCCTGGAAGGCCATTCCGGCTCTCGATCCCCCTCTCCTCGAAGAAAGGAGATTCGCGTGAAACGGCTACCGATCCTGCTCCTCGGCGCCTTGGCGCTGTTCGCTGTCGCTCCCCAGGTCCTCGCCTTCTGCGGCTTCTACGTGGCCCGGGCGGACACGAAGATCTTCAACAAGGCCTCCAGGGTTGTCCTGGTGCGCGACGGCGACCGCACCGTGCTGACCATGGCCAACGACTTCAAGGGGGATCCCAAGGAGTTCGCGGTGGTGATCCCGGTCCCCTCGGTGCTCAAGAAGGAGCAGATCCACGTGGCCGAGCCCGCCCTGCTCGACCATCTGGACGCCTACTCCGCTCCGCGCCTGGTCGAGTACTTCGACGAGAACCCTTGCGAACAGAGGCACTTCGAAGATCGGGTGATGAGCGCGGCCCCCCAGTCCGCCGTACTGAACGAGTCCATGGCTCGCGACCGGAGCCTGGGGGTGAAGGTCGAAGCGGCCTACACCGTGGGCGAGTACGACATCGTGATCCTCTCGGCCACCCAGAGCGACGGCCTGGAGACCTGGCTGCGGGAGAACGGCTACCGCATCCCCGAGGGGGCATCGCGGGTGCTCGGCACGTACATCAAGCAGGACATGAAGTTCTTCGTGGCCAGGGTAAATCTGAAGGAGCAGTCGAAGCTCGGCTTCTCCTACCTGCGGCCGATCCAGGTGGCCTACGAGTCGCCCAAGTTCATACTGCCGATCCGCCTGGGCATGGTCAACGCCGCCGGCGACCAGGAGCTGTTCATCTATGCCCTGACGCGCAAGGGGCGGATCGAGACCACGAACTACCGCACCGTCCGCCTCCCCTCGGACCAGGAGGTGCCGCTGTTCGTCAAGGACGATTTCTCCAACTTCTACCGCGACATGTTCACGCGGCAGGTCAAGAAGGAGGACCAGCGGGCTCTCTTCCTGGAGTACGCCTGGGACATGGGCTGGTGCGATCCGTGCGCGGCCGACCCTCTCTCGACCGAAGAGCTGCGCCAGCTCGGGGTCTTCTGGATCGACCGGCCGGCGGGTCCGGCGATGCGCCGGCCCGACATCGACCCACAGCCGCAGAACGTCTTCATCACCCGGCTCCACGTGCGCTATGACGCCGAGCACTTCCCCGAGGACCTCGTCTTCCAGGAGACCGGAGACCGGCAGAACTTCCAGGGGCGGTACATCCTGCGCCACCCCTGGAAGGGCAACGACCGCTGCGAGGCCGCGCAGGCCTATCGTCGGGAGCTGCCGAAGCGCATGGACCGCGAGGCCCAGACTCTCGCCTCGCTCACTGGCTGGGACATCCAGAAGATCCGCGGCCGGATGAACCTCAAGGCCTCAGGGCCCGTCGAGGAGGACGAGCCCTGGTGGAAGACCATCTGGAAGGATTGATCAGCGCCGCGCGAGCTCCTCGAGCTTAACCGGCTCCAATCCCTTGACGGGAGGGCCTTCGAGGACCTGGCCGTCCGGCGAGTAGCGGCCGCCGTGGCAGGGGCAGTCCCAGGTCTTCTCGGACGGGTTCCAGTGCACGATGCACAAGGCATGGGTGCAGACCGGGGAGACCGCGTGGACCTTCCCCGACTCCTCGCGGTAGATGGCCACCTTCTCTCCCCCGATGCGCACCACCTGCCCCTCCCCTACCGGCACCTCGGAGACGTCCTCGATCCGGGAGGGCGTCAGCCGGTCTTTCACGAAATCCTTGGCCACCTCCATGTTGAGCTTGGCGATGTGAGGGCCTCCGGCCAGCGGCTTGAAGCGGGAGGTCCGGTAGACCTCCGCCCAGCCGGGGGCGCGGTCCAGGGCCAGGTCGGCCAGGAGCATGCCCCCCACCGTGCCGAAGACCATGCCCGTGCCCGAGTACCCGGTCGCCACGAAGACCCGCGACGAGGTGAGGGCCTCGCCGATCAGCGGCAGGCCGTCGGGTGGCTCGTAGAACTGAGCTGACCAGCGGTAGTCGATGGACTCCACGTTCCACCGCTCGCGGACGTACTCCTCCAACGCCCGGTAGCTCTCCTCCGGGTCCCCGTGCCCGGTCTTGTGGTCCTTGCCTCCGACGATGAGGACGTTTCCTCCATTGTCCGGCTGCCGGCGCGTGTAGTTGTAGGGGTCTGCCGTGTCGAAGAAGAGACCGTCCGGAGGCTCCTGGTTGCGCAGCCTGATGCCGAGGACGTAGGACCGCAGAGGCTCCAGCTCGGCATGCAGCAGCGAGAACCCGGCCGGGGTGTGAGTGGCGAAGAGCACGGTGTCCGCGGTGACGGTCCCGCGCTCGGTCTCGACCCGGAACGGGCCGTCGCCCTCGACGTTGACCACCCGGGTCTCCTCGTAGATTCGATCCACCTTGGCGGCGAGCCCCGCGAGATAGGCGAGCGGATGGAAACGCGCCTGGTCGTCGAACCGGACGGCCCCGGCGGTCCGGAACGGCAGAGGGAGCTCGCGCACGAAGACGGCGGGCATTCCCACCTCCCGCGCCGCGTCCACCTCCTCCTGGAGGCGGGAGACCTCGTCCTCCGACTCGGTGTAGAGATAGGCCGGGATCCGCGCGAAGTCGCAGGAGATGGCGTCCTCCTCGACGAAGGAGGCGATGCGCTCCATCGCCGCCCGGGTGGACTCGACCACCTGCCGCATACCGTCGCGGCCGAACTTCGAGACCAGCTCCGCGTAGCGGCGGTCCGGCACCTGGGTCACGTGAGCGGTAGTGCCGCCCGTGGTGCCGGTGCCGATGCGGTTCTGCTCCAGGACCGCCACCCGCTTGCCCTTCTCGACTAGCAGCCGGGCGGCCGTGAGCCCTGTGATCCCGGCCCCCACGATTGCCACGTCTACCCGCTCGTCCCCCTCCAGCGGCGGCTGATGAGGCAGCTCCTTCTTGTCCCAGATCGTGCTCACACGTGCCTCCTTTCTTTCCGGGAGGAAGAGCGAGCAAGCGGAATGCCACGCTATTGGAGATAACCGAGAGCGCGGAGCTCTTCGAGGAGCTTCTCGTCCTCCTTGGAGGTCCTGGCTCCCGTGCTCTTCCGCGTCCCCCACGAGCGGATCGTCCGCAGGGGATGGGCCTCGCGGAAATCCGCGGTGAAGAGGCCGGTGCGGGCCTTGCCGGCGAAGCTCTCCGCCACCGGCAGACCGAGGCCGAAGAGCAGGGTGGGAGTGATGTCGTGGACGCGGATGCCCTCCATCTTCGCATCCGGATCGATGTCCGGGCCGGCGGCCAGGAAGATCCCATGGGTGTTGCGGGTGTGCGTCCCCGAGATCCGGGTGAGGCTCTCGATCGCCCCCTCGAACCGTTCGCCCCGGACGAGGAGGGCCGGCGTGGCCCCCTCCGTCCGGACCACGGCCACGAAGTCGCCCCCCTCCCGGATCTCGCGGGGGCGGGCGTCGCGCACGGTGAAGACCGGAGCGCCCGACTCGTAGGTGACGCTCGCCAGGTCGTCAGCAAGGCGCCGGCGCAGCTCCTCGCGCTCGGCGGGGCGCACCTTGGAGAAACGCAGGAGCTTGACCTGACGGAACGAGGGGGTCCCATGGGTGTAGATCCTGTCCAGGTACCCGAGCCGCTTCAGGACGGCGTCCATGTCCAGCAGGATCTTGACTTCCTCGGGCCGGGCGGCGTGGAAGCCGTGATCCGAGATCACCAGCACGTTCAGGTCCTTGGGGCCGGCCTTCAGGATGCGCCCGAGCGCCTGATCGACCGCCTCATAGGACCGCGGGACCCGGTCGCGGTCTTCCACGAGCGGCTCGAAGCCGTCGAAAGCCTCGGGCTCATAGGACTTCCAATGGTTGTGGCTGATGATGTCGGGACTGCGGAAGTAGACTAGGAGCAGATCGAAGCCCTGCCCGGCGAGCGTCGTGGCCGCCCGGGCGATCGCCCGGTCCCGCATCTCCGCCTCGTCGCCGGCTCCGAACAGGCTCGGCTCCTCCCGAGCCCGGCTGACCTCCTCCAGGAAGGTCGGCAGGTAGGAGGCCGGAGAGACCCGGCGCTCCAGGTCGAGCAGCGCCCGGTCGCTCACCACCACGCCGTTGACCTCCTCGGCCGGCCACGACCCCCACCACCCGAGCACGGCGACGCGCCGCTCCGCCTGGGTGAGCATGTTCCAGATCGCCGGCACCTTGCGGACATCCGAGGAGATCGGGACGTCTCCCCGCGGAGTGGGCACGACGAAGTCGGTGATGCCATGCTCGCGGGGAGTGACCCCGGTCGCAATGGTGGTCCAGATCACCGGAGAGGAGTTGTAGGCGGTGCGCAGCGTGGCCGTGACGCCCCGGTCGGCGAGGCTCCGGAGGTGAGGGAGCTTGCCTTCGGCCCAGAGCCGCCGCACGACCTTCCACTCTCCCCCGTCGATGCCCACCACCAGGATCGGATGAGGCTTGGGAGGGGCCTCCGACGCCCTCCGGCAGCCGGAGAGCGCAGCAAGGGCAATCAAAAGCAGGACGAGCCGCCTCAAGCCGGCAGCCCCAACCGGTCGAGCAGCTCGTTGAAACCGGGCTCGTCGTAGAGGCGGTCGAAGAACGGCCGCACCCGGAGCCAGACCAGCTCGGTGGCGTGCGCCTCGACGGCCCAGTCGAGCCATTCCATGGCTGCCGACATGTCCCCGAGCCCGACCTGGACCTGCGCGATCAGGGCCGGGGAGACGTACCGTTGCCGCGAGCGCTCCAGCAGCTCTTCCAGGATCGAACGGGCCTCCTGCTTTGCTCCATACCGGCCATAGGTGTAGGCGAGCCCCGCCATCATCTCCGCGCTCCCCTCATGGGCCGCCGCCCGCAGCTCGTGCACGGCCTCCTGCGGCCGCCCCTCCTCGGCGTAGCTCAGCCCCAGGAAGAAGCGCGCCAGCGCGAAGTCGGGATCGATCTCGAGCACCCGGCGGCACTGCTCGATCGCGGCCGGGTACTGGCGGGCGTAGAAGCGCTGGATTGCCAGGCTGCTGCTGACCGGCAGCGACAGGGGGTCCAACTGCAGCGCGGTCTCCAGCTCCGCGGCCGCCTCCTCGAAGCGCATCAGCGGGGTGAGGGTGTTGATCGCGTACCACTGGCGCGCGGTGGCGTAGCCGGGGGCGAGCCGGATCGCGCGCTGGAAGCTCTCCTCCGCGGCCGGCCAGTCCCAGTCGTACACCGCGGCGACGCAGGCCCGGGAGGTGTGCGCCTCTGCCAGGGTCTTGTCCAGCTCCAGGGCCCGGGCCGCGGCATCGCGGGCCTCCGGCATGACCTCGCGGGGAGAGGCGGCGCCATAGATGCCGAGGAGCAGGTGGGAGTCCGCCAGGCCGGCGTGCGCGAGCGCGAACCGGGGGTCCTTCCCGACCGCTTCCTGGAAGAAATCGATCCCCTTGCGCAGGTCCTCCTCGGTCCGCTTATTCCAGAAGTACCGGCCCTTGAGATAGGCGTGATAGGCCTCCAGGTCGCCGGTCTGCCTCCTGACCGCGGTCCCCTCCAGGGGGATGTCGAACGTCTTCCGGAGTGTATCGGCAATGCTCTCCGCGATCTCCTCCTGGATCGCGAAGATGTCCTCCATCTCCCGGTCGTAGCGCGCTGCCCAGAGGCTGTAGCCGGCGCTGACGTCGGTGAGTTGCACCGTGATCCGGAGACGGTTCCCCGACTTGCGGACGCTCCCTTCGAGGACCGTGCGCACGTTCAGCTCGGCGCCGATCCTGCGCACGTCCACGGCCCGGTCCTTGAACTGGAAGGACGAGGTGCGCGATGCCACGCGCAGCCCCTGGAGCCGGGTCAGGGAGCTGATGAGCTCTTCGCTCAGACCCGCGCAGAAGTACTCCTGGTCGTGCCCGGAGCTGAGGTCCGAGAGCGGCAGCACCGCGATCGACGGCGGCGGCTCCGACCGGGCCGTTGCCGGTCCGGCGATCGTCGCGGCCAAGCCATCCTGGATCCGGCGCAGGTGATCGTGCATCTCGCGGGCGGTCTGGTAGCGCTCCTCGGGTTCCTTGGCGAGCGCCCGTGAGATCACGGGGTGCAGGAGATGGACTTCGCCCGTCGGGATGTTGGTGATCGGCTCCGGATCGCTGGAGAGGATGGACCGCCGGACCAGGCTGTCGTCGCCCCGGAACGGACGCTCTCCGGTCACCATCTCCGTGAGCAGCACGCCGACGGCCCAGAGGTCGCTCCGCTGATCCACCTCGTACCCCATCAACTGCTCGGGCGACATGTAGGGCGTGGTGCCCACGACGGAGCCGACCTGGGTGATGGCCGTGTCCCCGGCAGGGCGGGCGATGCCAAAATCGAGGATCTTGACCTCCCCGCGGCGGGTGATCATCAGGTTCGACGGCTTGATGTCGCGGTGGTAGAGGCGCTCCTCGTGCGCGTAGCCGAGACCGGCGAGCACCTGGAGCGTGATGCCGATCGCCTCGTGGACGTCCAGCGGCCCCTTCTTGAGCCTCTGGGCCAGCGTCTCGCCCTCGTAGTAGGCCATGGCGATGAACATCTGGTCGTCCCCGGTGGTGTCGATCTCGAAGACGGTGCAGACGTTGGGATGATCCAGCCGCGCCACGCAGTGGGCTTCGCGCAGGAAGCGCTCGCGGGCGGTGGCGTCGGCGTTGGCGGCGGGGTGGAGGAACTTGAGCGCGACGGTCCGGCGCAGGCGGAGGTCCTCGGCACGGTAGACGACGCCCATGCCGCCGCTGCCGAGCCTGTCGAGGACTCTGTAGTGCGAAACCGTCTGGCCGATCACGGCGGCATTCTCGCACAGGCGCTCGCACAAGAGCCCTCGCACAAGGGCCTTGGAAGAACGAAAGGCCCATGCTTTCGCATGGGCCTTCAAAAAATTAGCTTCCCGGCAGCGACCTACTCTCCCACACACTTACGCATGCAGTACCATCGGCGCTGAGGGGCTTAACTGCCGTGTTCGGAATGGGAACGGGTGTTTCCCCCTCGCCACAGCCAC
>Ga0190265_10000732_pt1 | contig 22021 bp, 18 predicted proteins | sample Popmic124T_FD_133135 | JGI IMG/M metagenome (GOLD analysis project Ga0190265, IMG submission 133135) | Populus adjacent soil microbial communities from riparian zone of Indian Creek, Utah, USA - 124 T | ecosystem: Environmental > Terrestrial > Soil > Riparian zone | place: USA: Utah | collected...
CCCCCTCGGCCGCCCGCTCGATCGACGCCTTGTTGGTCAAGTCGCCTTCGACCAGCTCGACCCCCTGGGTCTTCAGCCACGACAGATCGGCCCCGAATCGCACCAGGCAGCGGACCGGCCGGCCGCGCTTGCGTAGTTGCTCGACCATGTGGCTGCCCAAAAGACCCGTCGCGCCCGTAACAAGATTCATCAGTCAGAGGCCTCCAGAATTGCCTTCGATTCGGGAACGACGGTCCGTTTAGCCGAACCCCGTCAGGGGGCCGAGCAACGGCCGTTTGGTCCGAATCAGCGAATCGCTTTATTTCATCGAAGCCAATCACTGTAGATTCAAGCCCCTGAGCCGTCAATCAAAAGGGTCTCGTCGAAGGCGACTCGTCATGTCCGGTAATCGCGTCACGCGAAGCGGAATTCCCGCGTCTCGCCCGATTTGAGTTCGGTGCCTGCCATCAGCAAAGCGACGTAGCTCTCCTGGATGGACGACTCCCCAATCAGGCCGATCGCGGCCAGCACGTTGTCGATCGCGCCTTCGTCCGGCCCTTCGACTTCGACGAACAGCCCGAGGCGGGGCACCTCGTCCAGCTCGACCGAGCAGCCGCCCAGCTTCCAACTCTCGCGCCGCTTCTCGAAGACCATGCGATCAGTGAAGCCGAGGGCGGCGAAAATGTCGGCGAGCGCACCGGCATCCTCCACCTCAGTCTCAAGCTCCTCGCGCTGCTTAAACTTGCCGGGAATTTTCGCTCCCTTGTAGGTAAGGGTGTCGCGAGGGCCGTCGCCGTCGAGCACTTCAATCCCGCGAATGCGCAGGCCGACGCCGGCCATGAGCAGTTGCCCGTCGTCGCGGTCCAGAATGCGGTTGGTCTCAAGTACACGGCCAACGTACCGAGCGCCCGCCGCGCGCAACTTTTCACGCGCCGGCCCATGGTCGTCAACGCGGATTTTGGATTCGAGTTCGGTGGGCATGGGTCAATGACGGACGACCTGAATGACACTGGCTTTCAATCAGCGTACCGCGGGCTGCTCGCCAATGAAACTGCGGCACTACCGCTGAATCAGACATGCCGGTAGGGGGCCGTTCCGATCTCGAAGGGGCCGCAGACCTTGAGCGATTAAAGCATCGCGCTCACAAATGGGTGTATGTCCGCGCCATTTACAAAGCCGTCCTGGTTGACGTCGGCCATGCAATTCGCCCCGCCCGCCAGCAGGGCGTCCACGAACGGCCCGACGTCGTCGAGATCGATCTGGCCATCGTCGTCGAAATCGCCGCCCTGATACGGCGCTTCGTCCACTCCCATGTCCGTGCGGCAGCCCAGCACACGCGGATCGCCGTCGATGTCCGTCTCACCTGCCGCCGGCACGAAGTTTGGATCTCCCGTATTGATGCACGGCGATCCGGGAAGCAGATGCACATCGCCCAGTGTGTAGGTGTCGTCATGCGGCTGTGTGGGCGTTCCGTGCGCGTCCCAGACGCCAGGGTCGACGAACATCGGATCGGCCGAAATGTTTCCGACGCCGAACGGGCTCGCAAATTGAAGGTCGTTGTACGCTCTCACATAGCTGCCGTTTGCAGCAATGTCGGGCTCGGTGAAGCTCTGGGTTCCGCGGTTGTTCCAGCAGATGCAGTTCGTCACCACCGAGCCGCTGCTGAACACATAGATCGCGGGTCCCTGCGTCGCCCGGTTTCCGACGAACGTGCAATGATCGGCCGTCACGCTCTGGCCCCAGAGCTTGACGCCCCCGCCGCTGAACGCCCTGTTGCCGGCGAACAGACAATCTCGAACGACGATCGGAAACGCAGGCACGCCCCCCGACAGGTAGGCGATCTCCGCTCCGCCGCCCTGAATGTTGGCCACGTTGGCAATAAACCGGCAATTGGAAATCAGCGTCGCAGCGGTGGCGATGAGGTAAATGCCACCGCCAGGCCCTCCGGGGCCGTTCCGTTCAAAATTCGTATCGAGAATCTCGGCCTTGGAGTCGAAGACGGATAATCCCGTGAAATCGTTGTCGATGATCTGTGTGCCTCGGATTTTCAGATCGTATCCGTCAACGCCGATCCCTCGCGTGTCACGGATGACACAGTCGACGATCGAGAGCGAGCGAGTGATGGGAGTCGCTTCCGCAGTAATTCCCCGGTCGTTGGACCCGGCGACGACCAGATTTGTAAGGGTCAACGAGGCATTCAAGATATCGAAGACATTCGTGCCATTGAGGACGGTCAGCCCGGCAATCTCGGTCGGCGTCGCGCCCGGCGGCATGGCCAGCGCCGTGATCGTGTCGCCGCCGGTCATCCCGTCGATCACGGTGTCGTCGACGACCGCGGGATCATCGGGATCGATGCTCTGCAACCGCAGCGATTTACCCAGCAGATTGAGTCGCTCAAAGTAGCGGCCTTGCAGATTGCAATCGTTCGGGGCAATGACAATCGTGTCGCCGCTCACGGCCGCGTTAATCGCGGCTTGGATTGTCGTGAAATCGGCAGCGCCGTCGCAATCGACGACGACGGTGTTTCCGCCGCGCGGTTCCTCCGCGAACAGGGGCGATGATGATGCAGCAGCAAGCAGTAGAAGCGTGGTTGAGACAAGAATGCGTGCGAGAGTCTTCATGGAAATACTCCATCCCTTGTGCCGCCGTTGCACTGGCGGCAGGCGTCGCTGACGAGGCAAAATGTTGCGCGGCGGGGACGCGTATCGCCAGCCTACGCGTGCGGCATGCGCGGCATCACATTCGGCAGGCCGCGCCGGTCGTGTTCGTCAAATCACGAACCGTAACCGCGAAGCCGCCGGCATGAGTGGCAGCCGATGCGCAACTCTGGATGTATGAACGCCGGAGAGCGCCATTGGAGCGTCGGGAAGGGATGCGACAGGTTTGATCGGTCCGCTCACCGCCCTGAGCGAACCACCGGGGGAGGGATGGAATGAGATCAACGAAATTCTGTCTTGCCGGCGCATGAAAAATAATGAAGGTTGCGCCAGACAGGCGGGGCGGCCGGAAATATAAACCGGCCAGAAAGAGTGATGACCCTCCACAAACCAAACCGCGCCATCCCCAGATCGCTCGCCGCGTCGCCGGGGTGGGGCTTTGTTGGGCTCCGAAGGAGTCTATCGTGCCGCCAAGTGTCTGAGAATGTAAGATAGGGCCCGAGGGGGAAGGTTCTTATTTCCCGAGAAATGAGATAACTCTGGTCAATCATGAAGATTCGATTCACCCGGACGCGCAAAGCCGTTTTCTGGATTTGCGTCGTACTTGCGCTGCTTTGCTCCGGAGGCTGGGTCTTCAGCGAATGTTCGGGGCTCCGATATTCGGTCCAGACCAGCAGCACCGCGCAGCTCTCTGGCCCCGGCGGTCAATGGGCGCTCTATCCGACGGTAACACTCATTTTGATCGATGGCCAGTTAACCTATGTGGACATGCCAGGCCAGTTTCTGACGGGCTTATTCTCGACAGGATTTGAAATCGCCTGGACGAGTCACGAACGCCAAATACTCGCATACATCGCTGCGGACCTGGCCACAATCAATTCATACCTTGGACCGCTGCCTTTCACATTCACAGTTGTGGTCGTTCCGCTGTGGATTCCGTCGGTCATTTCTGCAACGATTGCGGGCTTTCTGTTCATGCTTTCGCGCCGTGCTGGACGACGAGGGGCATCCGCCGACCCTTCTGCCGAGTGGATGCGGCGAAAGCGGCCGACCTGGAAACGCGCGGCGATTTCAATTCCCATCCTGATTGTTTCGCTGATCTGTACGCCGTTCCTGATGTACTGGATCGCGGAAACGTTTTTCCCGTCAACAGATCTCGAGAACGTGATTCGACGGCAATTTGCCCTCTCGGAGGGCGTGACGCTCAGCGCGGCGCTGGCCATCTGGCTCGGACTTTCATATTGCATCGCGAGAATCGCCTTCGCCCTGACCCGATGGTCGCAAATCCGCATATTTGGCGATCACCGGCCCTGCGAAAAGTGTGGCTACGATCTGATGGGAAACATTTCAGGCATCTGCCCGGAATGCGGCGGTTCAATCCCCATTACTGAGCGATCCAATCACGAAGAACGGGCAGTCTCGCTCTCAAAGCGTATTTCCAAGTGACCATTTCTTTTGGTTTAGCCGACGACGTTGACCGCATTGTTTCCGGCGACCATGGTCATCGGGAAACTCAGCAAAGTATGACTTGATACTTATCCAAATCACCCTCCGCGCCCTGACGGTGCCGCCGCGACGGCGAGGCAACCGTTCTGCCTACTACACAATCACCGGCAGCGGCAAACTCCCGTCCGCTCGCGGCAGCGGGTCCGGCGGCTTGATGGTGACACCACCTTGTCGCAATGAAACTTCACCGCGCTCGACGCGGCCCGCAAACGCCACCGACTCCTCATACAGCGCCTGCAGCATGTCCGCCTCGGCCACCGTGCGCACCTGCTCGCCCTGCACGTAGATGATTCCCTTGCCCTTGCCCGCGAACACCGCCACGTCGGCCCCCTCGGCCTCGCCCGGGCCGTTCACCACGCAGCCCATCACCGCCACCTTCACCGGCACCTTGATGTCCGCCAGCTTCCGCCGCACGTCCTGCACCAGCGTGATCAGATCGACCTCGATCCGCCCGCACGTCGGACACGCGATCAGCTCCGGCTCGACGCGCGGCCGCAAACCCAGGCAGTTGAGCATCTCCCTGGCGTCCTCGACCTCGAAGACCGGATCGCTGGCGTAGCTGATGCGCACCGTGTCGCCGATGCCGCCCGCCAGCAACGTACCCAGTGCGACGACGCTCCGGATGCAGCCGCTCTCCTTCGGCCCTGCATGGGTGACGCCCAGGTGCAGCGGGTAATCATATCGCTCGCTGATCGCGGCGTAGGCCTTGATGACGATGCGCGGATCGATGCTCTTGGCGCTGATCACCACGTCGTGAAAATCATTCTCCTCAAAGATCTGCAGATACTCGTCCAGCTTGTCCATCATGATCCCGACGAGCTGATCCTCGTAATTCTCCTCGAGCTTGGCCTTCTCCTCCGCGCGTTTGGACTTGTCCTTGCGCTCAACGATGCCGCCCTCGTTCACGCCCACGCGAATGGGAATGCCGCGCTCGCGGCAGGCCCGGATCACGCGATCCACCTGAGAGCGGTCCTGAATGTTGCCCGGGTTCAGCCGAATCTTGTGAACCCCGGCCTCGATCGACTCCATCGCCCGCTGAAAGTGAAAGTGCACGTCCGCCACGATGGGCACCGGCGACTGCGGCAGAATGTGCTTCAGCGCCTCGGTGTCGCGCGCCTCGGGCACGGCCACCCGCACGATGTCCGCCCCGGCCCGGGCCAGCGCATGAATCTGGGCGACCGTCTTGTCGATCTCATAGGTATAAGTGCTGGTCATCGACTGAATCGAGACCGGCGCATCGCCCCCGATGAGGACGGGACCGACCTTGACCTGGCGCGTTTTGCGGCGGTGTTGCATTCACCATCATTGTAAGGGCAATGGTCCAACGCGGATAACCGACAGGTGAGAGGTCGTGTCCCGATCTTGACGACGTAGCCAGCGTAGAGATGATGTCCATATCGAGGAACGCCGAAACGCGCCGACGACCGTGGTGGTGGACAAGAGCGAGAATGGCCAGCCAAAGCCAACAGTCCTTTGATCCTGCTCACGATTTCTGGCTGCGGCCGCTGATCGGGGCCATCACCGTGCTCGGCCTTTTAAGCGTGGTTTCCACCTCCTGCATCGATCACCAGCGCGGAATCAGCGACCGCGCCGACGTTACTCCTGTTCGCCGCACCGCCGGCCGTTCCGTTCAGGGCCGCCCCATCGAATACGTCACCTTCGGCCGGGGCAAGGACGTTGTCCTCATACTCGCGACCATTCACGGCGACGAGGACGCGGGGACGCCGCTACTCCATGAACTGGAGCGCCGCCTCGAAACCCGCGGCGACCTGATCAAGGGGAAGCGCGTCGTCCTCATGGCCGTGGCCAACCCCGATGGCTACGCGGCTCAGTCGCGGCTAAACGTGCGGGGCGTAGACCTCAACCGCAACTTCCCCGCCGGCAATTTCGACGACAAAGGCAATCACGGCGAGCGGCCCCTCTCCGAACCCGAAAGCGTCGCTTTGCACGCTCTCATCGACCGCGAACGGCCCGCGCGCATCATCAGCATCCATCAGCCGCTGAACTATGGCTCCGCCTGCATCGATTACGACGGCCCCGGCGAGCCGCTGGCCGGCGCGATGGCCCGCTTCTGCGAGTTGCCCGTGAATCGCATCGGCAGCCGGCCGGGATCGCTGGGCTCGTACGCCGGCGAGACGCTCGGGACTCCGATCATTACGCTGGAACTGCCAAAGGAAGCGAAGGGCCAGAGCGGGCAAAAGCTGTGGCAGGACTACGGTCAAATGCTTCTGGCGGCAATCACCTACCCGCATTCCCCATAGATTGCGTTCCGAACGCACGCGCCGCCGGTTTGTGGCGCAAGGCCGACATCAAAACGACATACACGACAAACGCAAGCGCAAAGCTGAGGAACCATGCGTAGTGATAGAGTTCAATCCAGAATGGCCGAACCTGAACGCTTGTTGTCACCGTCCCAAGAAATCCGGGGATGCAGGGCGCAATCCCAGCCGCCAGGGCGACCAGCGCGCGAATGTTGAACCCGCCGCTGTACCAATATGGGCCGTTCTCGCGATACAGCCCCGCCAGGTCGAGTTGCTTGCGTCGAATTATGAAATAATCGGCGATCAGGATACCGCCCACCGCCCCGAGCAGCGCGGAGTAGGCGATCAGCCACGTGAAGATATAGCCCGTTGGGTCTGCCACCAGCTTCCACGGCATCATCGCGATGCCGATCAGCCCGGTGATCAATCCGCCGGTGCGGAAGCTGATTTTTCGAGGAGCGAGATGCGCGAAATCGTTCGCCGGACTCACCACGTTGGCCGCGATGTTCGTCGCCAGCGTCGCGAGGCACAGCGAAAACAGCGCGACCGCCAGCACAATTTTGTTGGTGAATTTTGAAACCAGAATCACCGGGTCCCAGATCGCCTCGCCATAGATTACCACCGTGGCCGACGTGACCGCGACACCGATAAACGAATACAGCGCCATCGTCGTCGGCAGCCCCAGGGCCTGGCCGACGATCTGGTCGCGCTGCGAATAGGCGTATCGGGAGAAGTCGGGGATATTCAGCGACAGCGTGGCCCAGAAGCCGACGTTGGCCGTCAGCGCCGGAAAGAAAAACCTCCAGAATTGACCAGCCCTGGTTTGACCGTCGTCGAACTGCGAAGGCTGATTGAGCATGGGGCCGAAGCCATTGGCCTGCTGGTAGGCCCATGCCAGCAGCAGCAACCCCAAAATGATCAGCAGCGGCGCCTTGATGTTCAGCAGAATCCGGATCGACTCGATTCCGCGATAAATCACGAAGATGTTGATCGCCCAGAAGAACAGAAAACATGCCAGTTGCATGGCATTGATGTCGAGCACCGGAATGTTCGGCAAGTCTTTCCAGCCCGGAAAATAGATCGCCAGAATGTGGTAGATCGCCCAGCCGCCGATCCACGTCTGAATCCCGAACCATCCGCACGCCACCAACGCGCGCAACAAAGCCGGCACGTTCGCCCCAAGCAGCCCGAACGACGCCCGGCAATAGACCGGAAACGGAATCCCGTACTTCGTGCCGGCATGGGCATTGGCGATCATCGGCAGCAACACGATCACGTTGGCCAGGAAAATCGTGAGCACGGCCTGCCACCAGTTCATGCCGCCCTCGATGAGGGATGAGGCCAGCATATAGGTCGGCACGCAGGCCGACATGCTGATCCACAGCGCCGCGATGTCCTTCATGCCCCATTTGCGGTGCGCCCGCGTGGTGGGGGCCAGGTCTTCGCTGTAATGAAAAGATCGCCGAAGATCCGCGTGCGCGCCGTGCGCGTAATTCAGCTCTTGAATGCCGTCCGCGACGATGACCCCGCCGTGCGGCCCGCTCGATTCCGGCGATGATCCAGTCTCTGGTTGCATGAACGGCGTAGATTATCCTGCGCATTCAACCTCGGAAAGTCGAAAAGACCGATCCTTGTACTGGCGCCAAAAGGCCCCGAATTTGATTTAGACTCGCGCCTACTTGTACGCATCCTTGCGGTGTCGAATGCGAAAGACGCGCACGACCGTGCGTACATCAATCTCATAAACGACACGGTATTCGCCGACCCGAATACGCCAATCGCTTTCCGACCCTACAAGCTTTCGGCAGCCAGCCGGACGAGGATTTTCCCTGAGGCCGGCAATCGCCCGCGCAATTCGCAAGCGCATCGACGGCGATAGCTCGGAAAGCTCGCGCTCCGCACGGCGCTCGATCAGCAATTTATGCACGGATTCGATTCTCGTTCAGAAAATCGGAAAACTCGCGAAACTTGAGCGGTTTCGAGCGCATCTTCTTCAGCGCCTTCAGATCGCCCAGGTCCTCAAGTTGCTCCAACATCTCTTCATATTCATCAATATCGAGAATCACTGCGGCCGGCTTGCCATCTCGCAGCACGATTTCAGGATTTCTTCGTCTTGTTCGCATGATTAGATTAACCTTGCTTCGCACAGCGAGTTACCAAAGGTCCTTCCGGAAGGATGTCTCCAAAATGCAAGTATCGTTTACAGTAATCGCAGAGTAGACTATAGGTCTCGTTCTTGATGGGGTCGTAGCCTGTATGCATTCTCCGTGAGCACCTAGGACACACTTCTCCTGCATGTTTAGGTGAAAAAACTCCAACTCAATAAAATCAAATTGGCTTGACGCATTTCGAGCAGTCCCACTTCACAAGACCGTTGTTGAACCACAGAACAAGTGGTGTTAGTTCGTGCCCACACTTTGACGGAGTGCCCAAAATTCGTAATGGATATTTGCTCCACCAAGGATCATTGTTTTTCCGTTCGCGTGTCCATGTCATAACCGCACAATCTCCCCATACGACTCCGGCCGGCGATCCCGGAAGAACTGCCATGTATTTCGCACCTCGCGGATCATGTCCAGGTTCAGATCCGCCACGACAACGTCATCTTCTGAACGCTTGCCCTGTGCGATGATCTGTCCGCGCGGATCGCAGAAATAGCTTTGCCCGTAGAACTCGCCCATCCGCCACGGCTCCTCATAGCCCGGCCTATTGATCGCTCCTACAAAATACTGGTTCGCTACCGCGTGCGCCGGCTGCTCCAGCTTCCACAGGTATTCGCTCAACCCCGCGACCGTAGCCGACGGGTTAAACACAATTTCCGCGCCGTTCAAACCGAGACACCGCGCTCCATCGGGAAAGTGCCGGTCATAACAGATATAAACGCCGACCTTACCGACCGCCGTGTCAAACACCGGATATCCCAGGTTGCCCGGCCGGAAAAAATACTTCTCCCAAAACCCCGGTGCCACGTGCGGGATGTGCATCTTTCGATATTTCCCGAGGTAGGTGCCGTCGGCGTTGATGACCGCCGCCGAGTTGTAATAAACCCCCGGCAAATCCTCCTCGTACATCGGCACAACTAGCACCATCTTCAGCCGCTTCGCCAGATCGCACATCAACTTTGTCGTCGGCCCATCGGGGATCTTTTCCACCATGCTATACCACTTCGGATCTTGCTCGCAGCAGAAGTAGGGGCCATAGAAAAGCTCCTGCAGGCACGCGACCTGCGCGCCCTTCGTCGCGGCCTGCTCCAGCAGCGCCACGTGCTTGTCGATCATGCTCTTCTTGATCTTCTCGATCGGCGCGTTGCCGGGTTCGGACAACGTCGCCTGGATCAGACCGCCTCGAACGATGCGCGCCATGAATGAGCCTCCTCTACGTGCCCGTGGATGAATTCTACCCGGCGTGCGAATCCGCTGAAACGAGTGCGTCCCGACGCTCCATTCGATCGGATTCATTTTGAGGGTTGATTCGCTAAAATGGAAATATGACTGACACCACCGATCCGCGTCCGATTCGTTCGCACTCGAGCTCTACACCATCACCCGCCCTTGAAAGAATCAGAGCTTTACTCGCCGAAAACTCCGTCGAGTTCCGCGAGGTCCGTCACGAGCCGACCCGCACCAGCGAGGAATCCGCCCGCGCCCGCGGCGAATCCGTCGAGATCGGCGGAAAGGCGCTCCTCATGAAAACCGGCGACGAGTTTCGGCTCTTCGTCCTCAGCGCCGCCCGAAAGCTCGACTCGGCCGCCATCCGCGAGCGCTTCGGGGCAAAGAAAGCCCGCTTCGCCACCCCGGAGGAGCTCCTTGAATTGACCGGCCTGGTCCCCGGCAGCGTTCCGCCATTCGGACGTCCGATTCTGCCGTTCGACCTTTTCGTCGACGAATCGATTGCGCGCAACGAAAAAATCGCCTTTAACGCCGGCAGCATCACGGATTCAATCATCATGCCGACGCACGATTATCTTCGCGTGGCCAAGCCAACCGAGACATTTCGCTTCAGCCTTGCTGCTGGCTGAACAGCCTGTAAGGCGGATAACACAAGAATTCCGGATGATTCAGTCGGCCCATCGAGAGTGCCCTGCGTCGGCATGACTATTATCCATCGAAGCGAGACTCGGAAAAAAAAGCGCGCCTCGCGGATGCACCTCGCAGGAGACGGAAGCATGAAACCGGATTCGTCGCAAATGTTCGTCGGAATTCTATGTGCCGCCACGGCGGCATTTACAGGTTGTTGTCCGAACGATCCCTTCGCCGCTTTGGCCGCCGGCAATTTATTGCAGGAGCGGACGCGCGGCGCCGAGACCGAGGCCGACCAGACCTTCGCCGTCGCCCAGGCCATCAGCGCCATGACGCCCTGCGAGCTGGCGTCGCTGGTGAACATCATGGCGCGCACCGACTGGACCGAAGGCGACGCCCTCTCGGTTCAGAATGCGTTTTCCCAGGTCGACGCGCTCAAGGCCCAGCAACTGACGCTGCTGATCACCGACGCCGATCCCACGCCCGAGGAAATTCGTCAGGGCTTTCTCACCGTCGCCATCCTCATCACGATCGAGACGGCCGAGTTAATCAAGGAAATGCTCGACGGGTTCCGGCCCTATCAGCAGCCCCCGGGCGACGACAACGGCGGATTCCTGATTCTTCCGCCGATCCTGCCGCCTCTATTCCCGTAGCGTCCGCCGTCTCGGCGGACGGAGGGCGCCGTGCGATGATTTCATGTGTGGCATAGACCGCTCAGGCGACGCCCGCCGACTCGCGAAGAGCGCCGAACTCCGGCGGGACGAAATGTTGCGCCCCGGGCAGCGCGCCTTCAAACAGATGCACGGCCTCTTTTGAAAGCTCCTTCGCTCGCTTCGCGGCATTCGCGACGGCCGCATGGGCCTGCGCGTCGTCCCGCATCAGTACGATCAATTCCCCGCCCTCGCCGCCGGCCGTCACCTTCGCGCCGTAGAGTCCCTGATCCGGTCCGGCCGCCCGGACAAAGTTCACGAAGCGGTCGGTTTCGACGCCGCCGATGCCGCATCGCTGACTGTGGCTCCAGTGCGACGCGTACATCAGCTCGCCCGCATCGACCAAAGCATCGCCCGGGCCGCCGCGCCGAGCCCGCACGACGTGCGTCGCGAAGTCGTGAACCCGCCGATTCTCGTAAATGTGGTGCTCGGTCCGCGACCGAACCTTGTACGGCTCCTTGGGGTTCTCCGGCTTCTCGGGCAGGCCCCGCAGCGCCCCGAATTTCGTGGCAAACTGCTGCTGAGTCATCTTCGACGGCATTCGATCGCGGAATCGCTCGACGAACTCGGCCGGCGTGATGGACGACAATCGCGCGGCCGGCACGTCGACCCGCTGACCGTCCTGGCGCTGCAACTCCTGAATGACGCGATGACCCATCTCGGAGCAGAGGCGGGTTTCAATCAGCCGCTTCACGCTGGTGGGCCGGCTCAGCCGCGTGCAGGCCGCCTTGACGATGACACCGGCCGGCAGTTCGAGCGGGTCGCAGCGAAACGCGGGATAAAACTGCAACTGCAAAAGGGTGTTGTTCGCCGGGGCGACGATGGCCGTCATGGTCTTGCGCAGCTGCTGGAGGCCGGTCAACTCGGTCACCACGGCGGCGGCGGAGCGGGCCAGCACCAACGCCTCAGGCGCGATGCCGTGCATGCGGCAGTAGGCGTCGGCCGCAGCGACGGCGATCGAAGGCAGGCGGCCCAGATCGCAGCCCACGGGAAAGTCATGCTCAATCAGAACGGACAGACCTTCCTGAAGTGCCGGCGCCACGCCATCTTCGATCACGCGGCGTATCGCCAGCAGCGGTGCTGCCGCCCATGCGGCATCGTCCGACTCGCATTGCCTGCAAATCCCTGCTTCGGCACCCTCGATCAGCGCCACCGGCGCCGAGAAATCGCGGTCTTCATCCGCGATGGCGCTCAAAATGCGCACCTGAATCTTGGATTCCCCGGTCGGCCAGGCGGCCGCCAGATGCGACATGCCCGTCGACGCGGTCAGCACGAGCGAACCGGCGTCCTCGCCGATCCCACCCATGACATCGACCACGCCCGGGGCGCGGGAAACGCCCACCCGCCCGCCGAGGGCGGGCCTCTCCCGAAGCGCCGCTTCGATTTGAGACGTAAATGCGCCGGAACAACCGTCAAAATCGCGCGATGGGTTCATTGCGATTTCCGAATTCTATCTGAAACGCGATGCGTGCCTCGGCCCTTACGGTTGGCGGCACACTTCGCGAAGAACGTGTTCGTTGACAAAAATAGGCGTCCCCGCGGCCACGCCGAGCGCGATCGCGTCCGACGGCCTCGAATCCACCTCCACCAATCCGTGCTGCGTGCGAATGATCAATGTGGCGTAAAACGTATGGTTTTTCAAGTCATTGATGACGATTCTCTCCAGTTCGCCGTTCAGCTTTTCAATCACGTCGGCGAGAAGGTCGTGCGTCATCGGCCGGGCCTTCTTGTAACCCTTCAAGCGTCGATCGATTGCACAAGCCTCTGAATCGCCGATGACGATGGGGAACTCTCGCTCGCCTCCATGCTCGCGAAGGAAGATGATTTGCTGGTCGCTCGTGTCCTGTATCACGATGCGTGAAAGGTCCACAGGCACTTCCATACGCCTCGTCCTCCGATGCATAGAGCCTAATCGCAACGGCGCGGATTTTCAACCCGCGCCGAAGGCTATGAAAGGGGGCGCGATCGAATCACACGTCAAAATTCTTTTATGGGCTTGACAGGAGGCGTGATCGCGATTGCAGGGCGCCGGCCGATGGGAAATCCCGCGAACGGTTCCCCAACTTGTCGCCAAAATCGGACGGCGGGACACGAATTCGCTGCAACATGAGCGCCCCGTCTTGGCCCCGTGAGTGGGTGTCTTGACAACCCCCGCGTGAAGTGTCAAACATGCTGCACCTTGCGATCCCGGCAATTTGAATTCGCAAGCTGTCCTCTATCGCCGAGAAGGGCCTGATGCCCTCCGGCGAGCCGGACGGGCATCAGCCTGTTCGCAACCGTCGGCGACGCCTACTCGATAATCAGGATCGGGCCTGGGGTGACCATCTGATCAGCGGTGTCGAAGCTGCGATCGAAATCGGCCACCTCGTTGCGGCCGAGCACGGCATTGTAGACAGAGATGCCGGAGATCTTGCCGAGATAGGCGTTTCCATCCGCATCGACAGCCAGGCCGCCGAGCAGATTGCCGCCATTCGAAAGGAAGTCGGGGTCGATGATGTCGCCATCGAGGGATGCAGCGGCAGGAATGTTGATGACGCCGATCTGCAGACTTCCGTTGGATGAGTCCGAGGCGATGAGGAAGAAATTGTCGTCCGCGTCCACCTGGATCGAACTGAGCGTGCCCAGCGAGCTGTTGATGATCTCGGAAAAAGTAATGGTCCGATCCGGATCGAGCGACGAATTGCTCTGGAGGGTGCTGGCGTTTTCATAGACGATGATCTTACTGTCGCTGGTGTCGGGATCGCCGTCGGCATCAACCTTGATGTAAAGATGATCATTGGGAGCAATGGCGAAGAGGGTGAAGCCCGGGGCGGCACGGACCGCGTCGCTATTAATCAAATGAAACGGCGCGACGTCGCCATCAAACGTCTCACTGCCTGTTTCGTTGAAGACCGCCACCGAATGGTTTGCGTCGAATCCGATGAGCACATAAAGAAGGTCGCGAGCCGGATCGTAGGTCAGTTGGGCGGCATTATCGAGGATCGGGGAGGTGACGACCCGCGTCGGCTCGGCGCCGCTCACGGAATCGGCCGTCGCGAAGACTTCGATGGTGTCATCGGTCAGGACGAGGAGCTGGCCCTCGACGTTGATGGCGATTCCCTGGACATCGTTGGGGCGCTCGAGCGTCACGTCGGCCGTGACTTCGCCGGTCAGGCCCCCCGGGTCGCCGAAGGCCAGAATCTGCGGAGGGTCGCCAATCGGGTGAACGACGGTGACCAGGGCGGAGGTGAGGCCCAAGACGTTCGTATCGGAATTGGAGTTGTTATTGTTGTTCTGGTTGGTGTTTGAGTTGTTGTTATTGTTGTTGTTGGGACACTCCGCGCCCGCTGCGACAAGCACGCCGAGGGCGGCCGCGACGGTGTAGAATCTGCAATTTCGGATGAACGCCATTTGCCTCTCCTTTTTTCTTGCCGGAAACTCGGAGCGGAATCCCACGAACGGGGATTTCGATGCTCGCCGGCCGGAAGTAAGGGCCCTATTTATCACGGAACGCCCACGGGATCAATTCGTGCGTGAGCGACGGCCGGTGCGCCGCGGCTGTTCAGGTCTGGGGCGCGAAACCCAAACAAACCTGAAAAACCGCGTTTGCGGCGAGGGAAAGCTGAACAAAAGGTGAACGAACCTGAAGGAAAGATGAACGACTGCTGAAATGGCGAAGCGAGCCGAAGGGCCGGGAAATGGATGTGGCGGTTTTCTGTTGTCATTTCTGCTCTCGTCCGCCATCGGAGGCACACAAATGCCAACCGGCTCGCGTTCTCCAGGTCGCCTTCGTTAGCGCGGGAGCCTTTCCACGCCGCAATATTTCTCTTGCTTGCTCAGGGTTCCGTAACGTGACTGAGTACGGAAATGCGGCGAAATGACAAGCCCGCATGATCAGCCCTTTGATCTGGCGCAGGAAGAATCAGGCCGGAGTATCGCGAGTATTATCGCAACATTCCTCCGCTCCTTCGGAGCGGACTGTGAGATTCGTGGCCATTGCCGCCCGCGACGTGTTTCCGCAGATAATCCTGAACGGAAAGGCCGGCGGCCGCGGCCTGCTCGGACAAGGCTTGGGCGGCGGAGTCGTCGAGCGTGATGGTGGTCATGAGCCTTGATATCTCCGTGATTGATTATACCTCATGCGAGCCAATGCCTCAATCTGGCGGACGCCACAGAGACTCTTTTGAGAGGGGGAGTTTTTTGCTTTTACGCATTTCGCGTTGATGCTTATATTGAGTGTTTCGTTCAGGTTCTTCGCCTCATGGAGGATTTCGCCATGGCCACTGGATCGGCCGCTCGCAAGCGATCTCGCAAGCCTCTTTCTTCGACTCGAAAACCGAACGAAATGCCGCTTGCCAACTGGCAGATTGGGCTTCGACAGCAGGCTGCGCAGGCACAGCCGCTGGTTCTGAAAAAGATCGACGACGGCGAGTCATTGGGCGAGCACGCGGTCACGAACCGTCAAAGCGGAATGACCTATCGCGTCGTGATTCGCAGCCTGCAAAGCGGCGAGAATTTCTGCGCCTGCCCGGACTATTCGGTCAACACGCTGGGAACGTGCAAGCACATCGAGTTTGCATTGCATCGCCTTCGTCGCCGTCATGCAGCGCTGCTCGAGAAGGGCTATCTGCCGCCGTACCCGGAAGTTTATCTCCGCTATGGCGAGCAGCGAGAGCTGGTGTTCAGTCCAGGAACAGTGGCCTCGAAGCAATTTGTGCGTTACGCAAAGGGGTTCTTCCACATAGACGGGACGATCATTCGCGATCGCCTGGCCGATTTCGACGATTTCCTGCGGGAGGCGCCGCGAGTGGCGCCGGACCTTCGGATCTATGAAGACGCGCGGGCGTACGTCGCACGGATCCGCGATGATGCCGCGCGCGGGAAACTGCTGCGCGCTCGATATCCCAAGTCCGCCGAATCGGCCTGGAAGGGGCTTCTCAAGACTGAATTGTTTCCGTATCAGCGCGAAGGTGCGCTGTTCGCCGCCTGCGCGGGGCGGGCAATCATTGCCGACGAGATGGGGCTGGGAAAGACCATTCAGGCCATCGGGGCGGCGGAGATGCTGGCGCGGCACTGCTGCGTGGAGCGCGTGCTGGTCGTCTGCCCGTCGTCGCTGAAGTATCAATGGGAGCAGGAAATCGCGAAGTTCGCTGAGCGGAGCTGCCGGGTTATCGAAGGGTTCGCGCCCGAGCGGCGGCGGCGCTACGCCGACGACACGTTTTTCAAGATGGTGAATTATGACGTGGTACACCGGGACCTGGAGCAAATCGAGCAGTGGCGGCCTGATCTGGTCATTCTCGACGAGGCCCAGCGGATCAAGAACTGGCAGACGCGGGCGGCGAAGACGGTCAAGCGAATCGAATCGCCGTTCGCCATCGTCCTGACCGGAACGCCGCTGGAGAATCGGCTCGAGGAGCTGCACTCCATCACCGAGTTCGTGGACCGGTTTCGACTCGGGCCGCTGTTCGCGTTCAAGGCGGCACATGAGATCGCCGAGGGGAATACGAACAAAGTGACGGGTTATCGCGATCTCCACAAGGTGCGGACGACCTTGGCGCCAATCCTGATCCGCCGCACCAAGCAGGCGGTGCTGAGTCAGCTCCCGGGTCGCACCGACAAGAATTTCTTCGTGCCCATGACGGACGAGCAATGGCTGCATCACGACGAGAACAAGGACGTCGTCGCGATGCTGGTGAACAAATGGCAGCGCTACGGCTTTCTCTCGGAGTCGGATCAGCTCCGGCTGCGTATCTCGCTGCAATCCATGCGCATGGCCTGCGACAGCACCTACCTGGTCGATCATCAGACAAGAGACGGCAGGAAAGTGAACGAGCTTGAATGCCTGCTCGATGACATCTTCGAGGAGCCTGATGCGAAAGTGGTGATCTTCAGTCAATGGCTGCGCATGAACGAGCTGGTCGCGGACATGCTTGCCGACCGAAAATGGGGTCATGTCTCGTTGCACGGCGGCATCGCTTCCAGGAAGCGCCCGGAACTCATTCGCGCGCTGAAGGAGGAGCCGGACTGCCGTGTCTTTCTCTCGACCGACGCCGGCGGGACCGGCCTGAATCTTCAGCGTGCTTCCTGCGTAATCAACATGGACCTGCCGTGGAACCCGGCCGTGCTGGAGCAGCGCATCGGGCGCGTCCATCGACTGGGCCAGCAGCGGGCGGTGCGGGTGGTGAATTTCGTCGCGGAAGGCACGATCGAACACGGCATGCTCTCGCTGCTTTCGTTCAAGCGGTCGATGTTCGCCGGCGTTCTCGACGGCGGCGACGACACGGTGATGATGGGCGGCTCGGCGATGAAGCGGTTCATCAATACCGTGCAGTCGGCCACGTCGGCCATTCCAGCGACGCAGGGCGAACCGGGTGATCCGATTCCGGGCGGCGTCGAGAAAATGGCGGAGTCGGAGGGACAAGGGACGCAAAGCGATCTTGGCGCGACCGATGAACTCGCGAAACGCGTAAGCCAATTCGGCGAGGGAAGATTGGGAGCCGGCTCGGGCGCGCATGGCAATCGCGCCGGCATCGCATTGCCCGCGCAACCCGGCTTCGACCTGGTAGCAGCGTTATCACGCATGGATCAAAAGACCGTCGGGGCGATCGTCGAACAGGCAGGGCAATGGCTTGGAGCGTTGGGCCGCGCGCTCGTCGCGCCGCCTTCGCAGCGGGGCGGGGAGTCTCAGCGTGTCGGTCCCCTGTCAGTCGATGTCGATCGCGATGGTGAAAGAGAACTGCGAATCAGGCTGCCGGACGACAAACGCATCGGAGAACTGCTGACGGCATTTGGGCGCATGTTCGGATCGACATAGCCAACGCTACCTGGCAAGAGACCTAAGTGATACCCACTTGCCTTTCCGGGTCTTGGTTTTCCAAAAGTGCCAGCCGTTGGTAGGACGCCCTCGCGCGATTGATGCAGCTTCACGAAGGGATTTGTACCTCAACTTTTCAAAACGGATCATGCCGTTCTTCAAAACCCGGGCTCTGAATGTTTGTTGTTTATAGGTGCCCTGGAGCGCGATTGACCGTCCAAATACACCGGCAAGCTCGGGACGCGCGAGCGATTCCCGTGATTTCGCACCCCTCCGGATCTTCACTCGCGCTCGCTCTCGACCCGTCACGATATCCATTTCGCTCCAAAGGTGCCGTTTAATCTCATTCCTAAATCTTCGGAGAAGGTTTTCGGATTTGGCGAATCCTCCCTTAACGCGGTTGCCCTTCGGCTGAGTGACACGCAGCACCAGTGATTCAAGCTCTTTCATGTATTTGTTGTCGATGGTGAGATAGATCGCGAATGTATCCCACAATCGCCGATGTCGATCCCTGATATGTGAATTCAGGCGCGATCGAAGGTTGGACGCCAATCCTACATAGTAGAGATCGCCGCGCCGATACAGAGCGTATATTCCATGCTTTCCCTTGACGAAATCGCGGATAATGTGCTGGTAATTCTCAAGCGCGCGACTGGAAATGCCGTAACTCTTTACCGCCCTAACCTCATGTCTTCGGGAGCCGTCGGCCGATTCTATGATAGTAGAGTGCTGCGGAGCGGCGCGGGGAGCGGCCAGGATGGCACGCACGGACTACGAATCGCTGACGCGCGAGGAGCTTCTTACGGTCGTCGATCGACTGGAAGCCCGCATCGCGCAGCAAGACGCCCACATCCTTCGGCTCGAAGCTCGCATCAAACAACTCGAAGATCTCCTTGACCAAGCCACGCGGGGCGGCAAGAGACAGGCGGCGCCGTTTTCCAAAGGAGCGCCCAAGCCCGATCCGAAAAAGCCGGGTCGAAAGTCGGGCAAGAATTAGAGCATTCGCATAAACGAATCTAAGTCCATTTCACAGTCGATGGTGACAATCTGTCGCAAGAGCCCAATGGGGATGTCGCGGCCCTTATGGATTGGAACGGTTGTCTTGCGGCCATCAGCGTGAACGAAGCGGTGATGCGATCCTCGAGAACGAGTCTCCGTGAAGCCAAGCTTGCGGAGAACTCGGATGAGTTGGCGGGCCGTAATCGTCGGATTCCGACTCACGCTACGATCTCAAGATCACGAACTCCGACGAAGGAGGTGGCGGTGGAGGGACGCTCGTCTTCAAGGCAGAGAGCGGCGGCCTCGGCGATATTGGTCATCGCTTCCGGGATCGTGTGGCCGTAGCTGCGGCACCCTCGTAAAGTGGGTATCGAGACGATGAAAACGCCGTCCTCATCCTGTTCGACCAGGACCGGCAAGTGAAACCGAGTTGGGCGCTTGGTTCGAGCCATTTATTTCACCGTCGATCGTGAATGATTGTTTCGGAGAGGGGCTCGCCCTCGATCCGGCCGAGGGTCCGCCTCTTATCGCCGGCTGGAGTACTCGGAGGCGAATCGCCGCCGTTACTCGATGCTGCGAGACGCCGTTCGATTTCCAGCCAGTCGGCGTAGTCGATCTGTACCGCGATCGGCCGGGCGTTTTCATCGGTGACGATTTTTTTGTGAATCTCGAACATATTGGCGGCTCCGCGTGATTCCATAAATTATATCGCCGGCGCGGATCAATGCGAAAGTTCGGATGCTTTGGGGCCGGCAAGTGCAAGGGCCTTTCGCGCGCGAGCAAGGCCGCCGTCCTGGCGGACGGGGTTCTGAACAGACCACCCAAATAGAGAAGCCCGCCGGGCGATTTCTCGCGGGGCGGGCTTTCTTATACAAAGAAACAGAGATCGCCAGGGCATTCATTTCTGAATGGCCCCATTATCGATAAATCGACAACCTGAGAGTGTGCTGACCTGAATCGAGTCGGGTCTGGTTGAACTGATCCGAAGATCAATTCGCGTGTCACCGGCTATTAGCCGGCGCCACACCAGCGGAGACTCGTCTAGGTATCCCCTAGAAAGGAGGTGATCCAGCCGCAGGTTCCCCTACGGCTACCTTGTTACGACTTAGTCCCAGTCACCGGTCTTACCGTCGGCCGCCGCCTCCTTGCGGTTAGCTAAGCGGACTTCGGGTACTACCAGCTTCCATGACTTGACGGGCGGTGTGTACAAGGCTCAGGAACATATTCACCGCGCCGTTGCTGATGCGCGATTACTAGCGATTCCAGCTTCATGCAGGCGAGTTGCAGCCTGCAATCCGAACTGAGGGATGTTTTGTGCGATTTGCTCCACCTCGCGGTCTTGCATCGCTCTGTGCCATCCCATTGTAGGACGTGTGCAACCCCGGACATAAAGGCCATGATGACTTGACGTCGTCCCCACCTTCCTCCGGTTTAACACCGGCAGTCTCGCTAAAGTGCCCGGCATGACCCGCTGGCAACTAACGATAAGGGTTTCGCTCGTTCAAGGACTTAACCTAACATCTCACGACACGAGCTGACGACAGCCATGCAGCACCTGTGCTAGTTCCACGGCAAGCCGCGTCACTATGCTTTCACGTAGCTAATCCTAGCATGTCAAACCCGGGTAAGGTTCTTCGCGTTGCTTCGAATTAAGCCACATCCTCCACCGCTTGTGTGAGCCCCCGTCAATTCCTTTGAGTTTTAGCCTTGCGGCCGTACTCCCCAGGCGGCGCACTTATTGGTTTTCTTTCGACTCCCCGGCCGTCAGAGACCAAGAAGTCTAGTGCGCATCGTTTACGGCGTAGACTACCGGGGTATCTAATCCCGTTTGCTCCCTACGCTTTCGCGTCTCAGCGTCAGGCAAGACCCAGTGCTCCGCTTTCGCCTCTGGCGTTCCCCTAGATATCTACGCATTTCACCGCTCCACCTAGAGTTCCAAGCACCCCTATCCGCCTCAAGTCCGGCAGTATACCAAGCAATTCCCAGGTTGAGCCCAGGTATTTCACAAAGTACTTGCCGGACCGCCTACACGCGCTTTAAGCCCAGTGATTCCGAACAACGCTTGCCTCCTCTGTATTACCGCGGCTGCTGGCACAGAGTTAGCCGAGGCTTTTTCTGGTCTGGATCAACTTGCGCAATTATTTACTGCGCTTGCTTTCCTAAACCTAAAAGGGGTTTACATCCCGAAGGAATTCGTCCCCCACGAGGCGTCGCTCCGTCAGGCTTTCGCCCATTGCGGAATATTCGTTACTGCAGCCATCCGTAGATGTCCGGGCAGTGTCTCAGTCCCGATGTGGCCGTACAACCTCTCAGTCCGGCTACCCGTCAAAGCCTTGGTGAGCCGTTACCTCACCAACTAGCTGATAGGGAATAGACCGCTCCCAGTCCGGTAGGCCCGAAGGTCCCCACCTTTGATTCACAAAAGATGCCTCTCGTGAACGTCATCAGGTATTAACACCACTTTCGCAAAGGGAACCGAAGTTCCCGGCGGTATCCCTGTGACCGGGGTGCGTTATCTATTTATTACTCACCCGTCCGCCACTATACCCCATATTGCTATAAGGTACCGTTCGACTTGCATGTCTTAGCCACGCCTCCAGCGTTCGTTCTGAGCCAGGATCAAACTCTTTAATTTTTATCCGTTGAAAACCGGGGCACTTGCGCGACCCGGCGTTTCTGCGAATGATGACATCACCCGGCCAAAGGCCAACTGATGTCAGAAAGGCTCAAAAAGCTCGTCTGCTTACGAGAATGTTTGAGCGTCGCCGACGTTTTACGGCCGACGACACACCCATTTGCGATCAATCACCGACGGATAAATCCGACGGATTTCGATCGGCTTGTGGATCGGCAACGATGGACCAAGCAGGCCCCATCATCGCCTTCACATTCTCATGGCGATCTCTGTTCACTTTTCAAAGAGCATTCGGCAGGCGGTTAACCCGACGATTTCACCCTTGAGCGACGTTGCCGTGCTCAATGGCGAGCTACGCAATTTAGCAGGTTTGTGCTGCGTGTCAAGCGACTTTTTGAAATGTTTTTTACTTCAACTGTTCGCTTGGGGCCGGCGGTGTTGCTTTCGCAATTCGCCGACGCA
>Ga0190265_10000733_pt1 | contig 22018 bp, 8 predicted proteins | sample Popmic124T_FD_133135 | JGI IMG/M metagenome (GOLD analysis project Ga0190265, IMG submission 133135) | Populus adjacent soil microbial communities from riparian zone of Indian Creek, Utah, USA - 124 T | ecosystem: Environmental > Terrestrial > Soil > Riparian zone | place: USA: Utah | collected...
CTTCGACGGGTATCCGAGCACGGCCCATCCCATGGCCATTCTGTCGGCGATGGTCTGCTCGCTCTCGAGCTTCTACCCCGAAGCGCTCGACGTGCGAAACATAGAGCAGCTCGATATCACCATCGCGCGCATGCTCTCCAAAGTGCGCACTATTGCCGCTTTTTCCTACAAAAAGTCGATCGGGCAGCCCTTCGTCTACCCGCAGAATTCGCTCTCCTACTGCGCCAATTTCCTCAACATGATGTTCTCGGTCCCGGCCGAGCCGTACATGATCGACGAGGAAGCGGTACGTACCCTCAATTTGCTCCTCATCCTGCACGCCGACCACGAGCAGAACTGCAGCACCTCCACGGTGCGCTTGGTCGGGTCCTCGCAGGCGAACCTCTTCGCTTCCATCGCGGCGGGCATTTGCGCCCTGTGGGGCCCGCTCCACGGGGGCGCCAATCAAGAGGTCGTGGAGATGCTCGAGCAAATCAAAGCCGACGGCGGCGACGTGAAGAAGTTCGTGGGCCTGGCCAAGGACAAGAACTCCCAGTTTCGCCTCATGGGATTCGGGCACCGCGTCTACAAGAACTACGACCCGCGCGCCAAGATCATCAAGGCGGCGTGCGACCGCACGTTGGCCCGGCTCGGCGTCCGCGACCCGCTGCTCGACATCGCGCTCCAGCTCGAAGAAGCCGCGCTCTCCGATCCTTACTTCATCGAGCGCAAACTTTATCCCAATGTCGACTTTTACAGCGGCATCATCTACCGCGCGCTCCGCATTCCGACCAACATGTTCACTGTCATGTTCGCGCTCGGCAGGCTCCCCGGATGGATCGCCCACTGGAAGGAAATGACCGAGACCGCGTCGAAGATCGGGCGACCGCGGCAGATTTACACCGGGCCCACCGAGCGTAGCTACATCCCCCTCGAGCAGCGAAAAGCTTAGAAAAGGGCGCGCCCGGATGGACGGCGATCTCCGCGAGAGGATCCTTTCCATCATGGACCGGAAGGACCATTGGGCGTGGCCTTGCTTCACGCGGCCGGGGCTGACCAAGGCGCAGCTCGCCGTCCACTTTCGGCACGAGTTTCTCACGTACGTGCGCGATTTCCCGGTTCTCCTGGCGCGCGTGCTCGGTCAAGGGCCGCCTTCCGAAGCGCGAGGTCCGCTGGCCCGCAACATCGACGAGGAAGAAACGGGGCACTACTCGTTCGGTGTTTCCCACCCCCAGCTCTTCTTGCAAATGATGGACGGTCTCGGCATCGCGCGCAGCGACGTCGCCGCGGGTCCGCTCGAGCCCGAGGCGATCGCTTACCGCGCCCTACTCGATCGCTACAGCGGTTCGCCCCCTTGGTTCGTCGGAGCCGCTGTCGTCACCATTTTCGTCGAAGGGAGTGTGCACGAACGGCGCGAGTTCGAGGGCATCCGCCGGGTCGAACCGGTGGAGGACCTCATCGCGCGCCATCCGATGGTGCGCTTCTACGGCTGCCCGACCGAAGCGATGCGGCTCACCCGCGCGCACCAAGCGGTCGAGGGGGACCATCGGCGCGATGCGTGGGAAACGGTGCTCGGCCACGTCCCTGACGGCACCGCAGCCGATGCAGTCGTTGCGGCCGTCGCCGATGCCCACCACGGCTGGCTCGCCTACCGCGATGGCGTGGCTCGGGCGATGGGGCTGTCCAGGGACGGTGTCGGAGCGTAGCGCCCAAGGGGCCGGCGGCGCCGGGCACGTCGCTCGTTCGGGCAAAGACCGCGATTTACACCTGCCCATTCGGGCGTGTACGGTCATTCCAATGGCCGATCACGCCCATTTTTCTCGCCACCGCAAGGTGCGAAACCTCGCTCTGCTCGCTGTCGGCTTGGCCCTTCCGGGGATTGCGTTCGCCGCGCAGGTGAAAGGCAAACTGGTCGGTCTCGACAAACTGATGAACCCCGTGTGGGCCGAGTCCAAAGACGTCAACTCGCATCGGTTCTCATGGCGCGAGCCATCGCCCACCGTGCGCGCCGAATTCCGCAATCTTTTTGCGTACGCCCCCAAGGAGGTATGCGTAGTGGCGCTGGCGGCATCCGCGCAGCAACCCCCCGCCATCCCGCTGCTCATCACGGTGGGTGGCGGTCGCACGACGCCGGTGACCGTCGTGGTCGCGCCCGGCACGCGCCTTCATTTCGAGAACCGAGACCCGTTTCCGCATCGGCTCTACGGCGTCAACCAGACGACGTTTCCAGCCGGCGAAATGGGACAAGGCGCGGCCCGCGATTGGACCGCTCCCGGCCCCGGCCGATACGAGGTGCGGGACGAGCTGTCGCCCAGCATTCGCACCTGGATCATCGTCGAACCGAATGTCGCCGCCATCGCATACCCATCGGCTCAAGGCGCCTTTTCCATTCCCCAACTTGCGCCGGGTGAGTACACGATCCGCGCGTTTTTCGCGGGTTCGCCCGTGGGCACGCCGAAGACGGTCGCGGTTGCCTTCGCGCCTGTCGACATCGTGATTCCGGTCGGGGCGGGCGGCGGAGTCGACGCAGGGGAAAGGGATTAGGCCATGCTCCTGTCGCGTTTTTGGTACGTCGTCTTGGCCGTTGCACTCGGGGCGGTGCTGTTTGCGCTGTTCTTGTCGACGAGCATGTACGACCGCGCCAGCGTGCGCGCCATGGGCGAGGCGCTCGCCGCCGATAGCCAGGTGGTCGGATCATTTCTGCGCGACGACGCCCGACGCAGGGCAAGCGCGCTCATCGTCCCGGCGCTCGACGACGACATCCGAACCCACCTCGCCAAGTCGAGCGGATCACTCGAAAAGATTCCCCACGACTCCAAGGACAAAGTCCGGACGGCGCTGCGCAAGCACTTCAACAACGTGCCGACCGAACAGAAATTCGACGCGCTCTTCGCGCTCGATCAATCGGGTCGTGTGATCGGCGAGGTTGGCTTCGATCAATCGGCGAGCATCGAAGGCTTCGAGCTCGGCGGCTATCCGGTGGTCGCCGACGCCCTGCACGGGTGGGTGCGCGACGACACCTGGGTGCTCGGCGGGCGGCTCTACCGCGTCGTCGCGCGGCCTGTCGAACACGACGTCACGCAAATGCCGGCGGGGGCCATCGTCGGCGTGCGCATTCTGGACGACACTTTCGCGCGTGAGCTTTCGCGGCGCACCAGCGCCGCCGTCGCCTTTTACGCCAACGGCGCGCGCGTCTCCTCCGGCGCCCCGGAAGGCTTCGACGCTACGCAGCTCGATAGTGTCACCGCCGAGCTCAAGACCGTCGAAGCCGACCCGACGTACAAGGAGAAGGGGTTCAGCGACGTGCGGACGCTCCCCGGCAACCTCGGCGTCGTCTATTCGCGCCTCATGGGTGAGGCGTGGGATCTCGGGGCCGGTTACGTGGTGGCGCGCATAGCGCGCCCCATCGGTTCTCCGCTCGGTTTTCTCAACAGCGCCGACGACAAAGACAAGCGCACGGTGCCGCTCTTTCAGATCATCCTCATTTCGCTGCTCGTGGCAGGGGTCGGTCTCGGCCTCAGCTTCTTCGAGCACACTCGCCCGCTTCGCGTGTTTCGCGACGAGGCGCAGCTTTTCGCCAAGGGAAAGGTCGAACAGCTGACGGCGAGCAAGTTCCGCGGCGTGTACCGCCAGATCGCGGCCAGCCTCAACGAGGGGATGGAGCACGTTGCAGCCAAAGGGGGCGCTCCGCGACGCGCGGCCGACCTCGATGCCGTGCTCGGGCCGATGCCCGCTCAACCCTCGATGAGCGCGTTTTCTCTGCCGCAGTCTTCGATCGGCTCGCCGCTCGACCGCGTGCCAGCACCTGCTCCCCCGCCGCTGGCCCCCGCGCGGCCTCCGCCCGCCGCCGCTGCGCCCGCGCCGCAGCCGTTCACGCCGCAGGGCGCGCCGCCGCAAGGGGGGCCGCAGTTTCCGGGTCCGGCCGCCGCTCCAGCGCCGCCCGCCGCGCCTCCTCGCGCGGCTCCGCCGCCCCCCGCTGCCGCGGCGCCGGCCGCGGCCGCCGCCGCGGCGCCTGCTCCCGGAGCACCGAGGGCGCCCGTTCGCCCCCCGCCCGCCAAGCAGCCGTCATTGACCCTCGTCGGTGTCGCTCCCGCCGCTCCGGCGCCGACGCCGGCCGGCACCCCCGCCATGAGAGCGGCCGGCGCAGCGGCTGCCGCCAAACCCGCCGCGGCGGCGGCGGCCGCCCTCGCTGCACCTCCTATTCCCGCCCTCGACCGTCCCGACGATGGCGACGAAGCGACGGTGGTGAGCCACGTGTCGAGCGAAATTCTCGGGCAGCTGTCGGCCGATCGCGGAACCGACAGGCCACCGCCCATCCACGACGAAACGGCCGAGTGGCGCCGCGTGTACGACGAATTTCTGCGCCTGAAAAAAGAGTGCGGCGAGACGACCGACGGGCTCAATTTCGAGAAATTCAAATCGACGCTGCGCAAGAACCGTGATCAGCTCCTGCAGCGGCACGGCTGCAAATCGGTCAAGTTCAGCGTCTACCTCAAGGAAGGCAAGGCCGCGCTCAAGGCCAATCCCATCCGCGAGTAGCCGTTCGGCGACGGCTTCACCTGGCGAAGTTACGGCGCGGGCCATAGGATCTACCAATGCCATCGGAAACGCGCAACGTCGTCATCATCGGCTCGGGCCCGGCGGGTCTCACGGCCTGCATTTACGCCGCCCGGGCCAACCTGAAGCCGCTTCTCATCGAAGGTTTCAACGCCGGCGGGCTCATCCCGGGCGGTCAGCTCATGTTCACCACCGACGTCGAGAACTACCCAGGGTTCCCGGAAAAAGTGACCGGTCCCGAGCTCATGCAGCGTTTTCGCGATCAAGCCGAACGGCAAGGGACCGAGATCGTGACCGCCGACGTGACCAAGGTCGACCTCTCCCAGCGCCCTTTCAAAATCTGGAATGCCGGAAACACCGAGCCGACGATGGCCAAGACCGTCATCATCGCCACCGGCGCGCGCGCCAATTACATCGGCCTGCCCAACGAAGAAAAGCTCAAGAACAAGGGCGTCTCGGCCTGCGCGGTGTGCGACGGCGCCCTCTATCGCGGTAAGCCGGTCGCCGTCGTGGGCGGCGGCGACACCGCCATGGAGGAAGCGAGCTATCTCGCGGGGCTCAGCCCGAGCGTGACCCTCATCCACCGGCGCGACGAGTTCCGCGCGTCCAAGACGATGCAACAGCGTGTCCTCGACAATCCGAAGATTCGCGTGCTCTACAGCCACGAAATTCGTGACGTGCTCGACGTCAAAAACGATTACGTGAACGCCATCGAAGTCGAGAATACGAAGAGCAAAGAGCGCCGGACGATTGAAGTCTCGGCTCTATTCGTTGCCATCGGACATACGCCGATGTCCGAGCTCTTCGCGGGGCAGGTCGCCCTGCATCCCAACGGGTACATCAAGACGACGCCCGGCTCGACGACCACCAGCGTCCCCGGGGTCTTCGCTTGTGGCGACGTGCAAGACTGGATCTACCGGCAAGCGGTGACGGCCGCCGGCACCGGGTGCATGGCGGCGCTCGAGGCCGAGCGCTACCTCGGATCGGTGGGCGGACATTGAACGAGCGGGAAGACCTTCTGCGGCTCGTCTCCGAGCTGCGCGCGCACGCCGAGTGGCAACTTGCCAGCGGCGCCACGGGGTGCGAACGCGCACCGCGCCGCGGCTTGCCGGCAGCGCAGCGCGCGGCGTCGAGCGGCGCACGCAATGTCGCGCCGCGGTTTTCCGCTCCGGCGCCGCCAGCTGCGGTAAATGTGTCGTCGCCCACGGCGGAAGGCTCGGTCGACGCCTCGCCGTCAGCGCCCGCCACAGGCGTCGCATCGCCTGAACGAGAAGCGGCGAAGCTTCGCCTTCTCGATCTCGCCGACGAGATCAAAACTTGTACGAAGTGCGCCCTCTACGCGGGCCGCAAGCAAACGGTGTTCGCGCGCGGCAATCCGGCGGCCGAGCTTTGCTTCGTCGGAGAAGGGCCGGGAGCCGACGAAGACGCAGAAGGATTCCCCTTTGTCGGTAAAGCGGGGCAGTTGCTCGATCGTATGGTCGCCGCCATGGGTTACCAGCGCGACGACGTCTACATATGCAATATCGTCAAGTGCCGGCCGCCCAACAACCGAAAACCCGAGCCGGACGAGATGGGAAAGTGCATGCCCTATTTGCGCGAGCAGCTCGACCTCGTCGCGCCCAAGGTCATCGTGGCCCTCGGGGCGACCGCAGTGGAAGGGCTGCTCGGCGTCGGCGGCGGGATCACGCGCCTGCGTGGCCAATGGAAGGTGTATCGTGCGATTCCCGTGATGCCCACCTTTCACCCCGCCTACCTTTTGAGAAGCCCTGAGGCGAAGCGCGAAGTGTGGGCCGACCTGCAGGCCGTCATGAAACAGCTTGGTCGAACGCTGCCTCCTGCGGGTCGGTCGGGGTGAGATAGTCGACATCGATCGGCGCGACGCGACGCGACGCGACGTGAGTGGTGCGCAGCATTCGGTCGTCGACTGAATGTTAAATTTTTTTGATGCGCGGAAAGCGCGCTCACCCCGCGCCAACGCGGCCCCTCTTTTTGCTCGATCGTCGTGTGTCCGACGCCCCGGTTCGTCATGGCGAAAATGCGCACGATTTTCTATCAATTACAACGGCTCCCAACGACGCCCGCGAGCGAGTCGACAGATCGTGAAATGGTGTTTTGACGCTGCGGAGAATCGCGCACGCTCACCGTCTCACGAGCAATTGTAAAGTCTTTCCCGTTGCGCATGTTTGCCCGCGCCGGGTAGTTTCCGCCGAATAGCGACTCATCGCGTGTGGGTCGCGCAAGGGAGCGTTCATGAAACGAGCAAGCCTCGCGTTTGGTATCCTTTTGTCGAGCGTCGTCCTCTTGGATTGCGGAGCGAAGATGCTCGGGGATGACGACCTGGGGAGCGCATCCGGCGCCGCGGTGGACGCGATGAACTCGATCGTCCCGACGCTGACGCCGGTGGCAGGCGGGTTCGCGATCGGCGAAACGTCGGGAAAATTCTCGGTCAACGACAGCGGGCAGGCGACCTACGACGTGCCTATCTGGACACCGGAGGGTCCCATGGGGGTGGGGCCGTCGCTTTCGCTCCATTATGACAGCAGCGGGGGCTCGGGTCCGCTCGGGGTAGGGTGGTCGCTCACGGGTTTGCCGATTTCACGGATCGAGCGTTGCGCAAAGACCATTGCGGTCGACGTCGATGCGGGCCCCATCGATCTCGATGGCGACACGTATTGCCTCGACGGCAAAAGGCTGATTTCCGTCGGTGGGTCGGAATACCGCACGGAGCAGGACGACTTCTCGAAGATCACGCTCGGACCGGGCTTCGAGTCCGGGTCCACGTCGTTCACGGTCCGACGCAAAGACGGTCTGATCCTCCGGTACGGATGGACCGCCAACGCGCGTCTCTCGGGCTTGCGCAAGTCGACGACTTGCCGGAATTCATCGAACGTCTGCGGTGACCAAGTGTTCGTCGGCGGCACACCCCCGACCAAGACGCTCGCGTGGGGGGTCGACCGCGTGTCTGATCGTGTGAACACGATTCCGAACGCCGTCAGCAACGGCATCGGAAACTACATGGAGGTGAGCTACCACCAGTTCTCGGAGGAGGTTACGCCCCGCTACAACGCGGGTGACTTCGCGTTCAAGGAAATGTTGATCTCCCACATCAGTTACGGGTGGGGCTCCGCCGCTGGCGTCGAGGAAAGCACGCGCCAAGTCAAGTTCACGTATGCGAAGACGCGCACGGACGCCCGCTTCAAGTTCGTCAGCGGATTACCCGTCCAGGAGACGCGACTTCTCACGTTCATCGACGTCCTCGGACCGAACCCGACCTCGCGGCAACTCTTGCGGCAGTACCAGTTTGCCTATGGCGCGGGGAAGCTCAGCAATCGGTCGATCCTCAACTGGATCAAGGAGTGCGACGGGACCCTCACCAAGTGCAAGAGACCAACGGTCTTCTCGTGGGACGACGGATTGAAGGACGGATACAGCAAGTTCAAAGACATCGCCCTCGACCCAGCGCTGCCCGTGCTGCATCCCTATGCGGCGATCAGCGTCTTCGATTGGGGCGGCGACGGCAAGGACGACCTGCTCGTCCGCTGGGCCGCGCGCCCGCCCGAGGTCGACCCCAACGTGGTTTCCTATTTCGCGATTTACCAATCGCAATTCGAGCACGACGGTTCGACACCCAACGGACCGATCAACCCGCGTACGCCTCACATCTGGTCCAACGCGAACCTCTGGAATTTCTCCGCGCAGGCCGTCGATATCGATCGTGATGGCCGCACCGATATGATGCATGCGTTTACGCCTGGGTGGAACAACCAAGCGGCGCCGGTCGGTTCGATCACGAAGTACGACATCTTCCGGAACAACGGCAACAGCTTCTTTACGCTCAGCGAGCCGGCCGGCCTTCCCGCTTACGATAAATACCCGGCCTTGATCGTGCCCATTTTCGCCGATTTCAACGGTGATGGCTTGCCCGACGTGATCGAGCCCGGACAATTCACGACGGGCAACGGCACCTACCACCAACTGCTCTTCCGGCGCAATCAAGGCGGGGTGCTGCCGGCCCGCGCCGTACTCTCGCAGAACAACCAGAATTTCGCCATGCAGGTGAGGACGCAGTTCTATACCCTCAACCAAAGCGGGAAGCCCGCCCAATACATCTCGTTCGACGGTTACGAGGTGAACGTTGCCGATATCGATGGCAGCGGTAGGCAAGCCCTTTTAACGCGCGATATGTTTTATGACGCGCAAAACTCGATCAACGCCTCGAACGAGGTGCGCGCCATTCATCTCTCCAACGTTCCGTCGACGCCTGTGCTGGCGAAGTACACTACGTTGCAGGCGTACCCCAAAGGCTCGGCCTGGTTCCACTACATCATGATCGACGCCAATGGCGATGGGCTCACCGATGCCGTCGAGGTGGCGAACTCGAGTACCGTGCTCTTGAATGGAGTGCCTCGAGTCACGGAAGAGGCAAACAACGGGATCCCCGATTTCCGCCTCAACACGGGTGCCGGCTTCAAGAAGTACTCGGGCGCCCATGCGGCGTATCCAGGCACGCCCTTCGCCATCAACACGCGTGAGGACGCGGGCATCCAGGTCGCCGATCTGAACCAGGACGGCGTATCTGACATGGTTCTTCTCGGGCAGGCCAAGCAGGTCAATGGCCACGTGGATCGCAGTACCGTGCAGGTCCTTTTCGGAGCCACGGGAGCATCGACCTACCATCTCACGAAAGGCGTAACCGCCAACACGCCGGTTACCACGAATTGCACGCTCACCAGCTGTGAGGGGATCCCGGCGGCGGTCCCCCTCAATGCGTCCAACATGCCGGAAGGCACGATTCCGGCACGGCTCGGCGACTTCAACGGCGATGGCCTCACGGATATTGCGCTCGTTCCCTGGAACGATCCCCAAAAGCGCCTTCATTACTACATTCGTGAAGGGAAGAAAGCCGACCAGATCATCGCCATTGACACGGGGATGGGAGGTCACACGAACATTGCGTACGCGCCCGTGTCGGATCCTTCGGTCTACCGGCGACTCCGCAAGCCACGGTTCATTCCCGATCAAGACAACGACGAGCCGTGGGAGCAGCCGGTCGAGTGCAAGTATCCGCTTTCTTGCCTCACCGGCGGGATGTGGGTCGTCAAGCAATACGACGTCAAGAACGACAAGGGGAACCGATCCTTTACGACCATGTATTACACGGAGGGGCGTACCGACGCGCTCAAGGGGTGGCTCGGATTTTCCGAGCGCTTCGAGCACGATAGCAACACCGGGCGCGTCACGGTGACCACTTATGACAACATCACCAAGGTCTTCGGACAACACTATCCATACGCGTTGCTGCCGAAGAAGGTCGGCAGCATCGTGCGGGACGACGGCGTCGAGGAGGGGTTGGTGCATCCCCATCGGTTCGTGACGACCAACACCTGGGAGGCGACGCAGCACTCGGTATCGCCCAAAATCTACGGGGTCCGCCTGAAAGAGTCGCGTCTCGTGGAGACCGTCCGCGACCATGATCATCATTCTGCGCTCGAAGACTTGGTCTTCCTCGATGACGGCAATTACGACACCGTGCAAGACGTGACCACGACGTACACGTACGACAGTTATCAGAATGTTACGAACAAGAAAGTCCGGACCGCTGCGGGCAATCTCAACGAAACGGTCTACAACGTCACGAGCGATCCCACCAACTGGGTGATGGGGCGAGTCAACTCGACGCAGGAATACAGCACGACACCGCTCGGGGAGCAGGCACGTCGGTTCACGATGTTTACGTACCACGGGCAGACGAATCTCGTCGATACGGAGACCATCGAGCTCGGAGCCGCCAACGACGTCAAATCCGTCATCACCTACACGCGCGGTCCGGGGGCGCTCGGGCAAGTGACGCAGAAGACGACGACCGCGACTTCAACGGCCGATGACGTCAGCGTACCGGTCGGAACGCAGCTCTCGCGCGCGGAAACGTTCACTTACGATACCGTAGGAGGCGTCTACCCGAGGTCCATCAAGAATGCGCTAAACCAGACGACCTTCTTCGCCTACCATCCCGGGCTCGGCGTTTTGGCAAAGACCGAAGATCCGAATGGCCAGATCAAGAGCTACCAGTACGACGGCTTTGGCCAGCTCCGCAAGCGCACGGAGCCGACGTCTGGCGACGTCACGGTGACCCATGTGGCTCTCCCCACGTGGCCGAGCGTCTTTCCCCTGACCAGCAGGGTGATGGCTTCCCATGCCATCCAGACTAGTCAAGCGGGTGGCGAGGATTCGATCGTTACCTACAACCACCATGGTCGGGAACTGGTGCGCCAGGTCAAAGCCGGCGATGGTCAATACCGTTTCGTTCTCACGCGCTATACTGACGTGCCGGGGCAAGTCGCTGACGTCTCGCAGCCAATCCGGATTGGGGACGCGCTATCCTCGACGTTCTTCACCCACGATTCTCTGGGTAGGAAGACGCAAGCGCTGTTTCCAGACGGCAAGACGGTCAGCACCAATTACCGTCCGCGCACGGGCCAGCTCGGGCAGACCATCACCACCATCGACGCCAGGGGCCTCAGTCACGACAAAGAGACGGACGATCTTGGGCGGGTCGTGCGGACGACCGAATACATAGGCGCGACTCCGTGGAGCACTGTGCAAGAATACGGGCCGTTCAATCGGGTGAAGAGCGTGTCGCCACCTCCGGTGGTCACGCCGGGTATCGGCGGCAAGTCGACGGTGCAGGTCATGTCGTACGACCTTCTCGGTCGGCGCGTGCGGCTCGACGATCCCGATTCCGGTAGCCACGTCACGTCCTACAACGCATTCGGCGACATCGTCAAAGAGTGGGTCGGGATCCAGGCGGAGCCACCGACGTACTATGTCCGTGACGCGCTCGGTCGGGTGAAGGAGAAGCGAGCTCCCGAGGGAACGACAACCTTCACCTGGGATACCGCCACCAAGGGGATCGGGAAACTGCATATCAGCAAGACCCCGCTCCCGGACCAAACCACGATCACGTATGCCTATGACTCGGTGGGACGCGCCTCGACCACGAACTGGTCCATCAAAGGGCGTAGCTACACCATCGGTCGGCAATACGAAGCGGCTCCGAACAGGCGGCTCAGTCGAATCGACTACCCGGTCACGGTCGGGACCACCGCCCTCTCCGTCACGTATGGCTACGATCAAGCGGGTGACATCTCGAGGGTCACGAAGCTCAACGCCTCCGTGCCCTATTGGGAAGCAACGCGCTATGCGAAAGATGGTCGGGTCGATCGAGAAAAAGATGCCACCGGCATGGAGACGACGCGCACGTTCAACCCTGCGCGCGGCTGGATGGACAACATCCTCACGAGGCATCCGTCGAACGGCACCGTCATCCAGAATGTGACCTACCTACACGACGGGAACGGCAACATCACCGATCGCAACGACATATCGACCGGCGGCAGCAACACGACGGAGATCTTCGGCTACAACGAGATGAACCAGTTGAAGACTTGGACGTTCAAGGCTGGCACCACGACCACCTGGACGACGGACTACGCCCCGCAAGCGAGCGGCGTCATTCAACAGACGAAGACGGGGCCGGGCGCTCTATCCATGGCCTACAATTATCACGGCTCTGCCCCGTTTACGCCACGTTACCCGCATGGCGTGCAGTCGATTGCGAGCGGGTGTACCCCGAACAACGTCTGTTACGCGGCTTCGTACGACGTGAGGGGGAACATGTGGAAGACCGTCACGGGGTTGACCGTCGGGTATTCGTCGTTCGATCTTCCGATGACGATCGCGGATGTGAACGGGAACCCCGCCGCCGCGTTTGCCTATGACGCCGACAACACGCGAGTGTGGAAGGACGTCACCAAGCCCACCGGGCATCAGACCACCGCCTACGTGAGCGATCTCTATGAGCGGCGGGTCAGTCCCACCGGAGTCGTCTCCCACGCCATGTACGTTTCGAATGGATCGCGGGTAGTCGCGCAGGAGGTTTGGACGCAGTCCGGAACATCGGTGACGGCGAGCCCGGTCCTTTATCTGCACGACGACGTCCTCGGTTCGACTGTCGTCACGAACACCACCAACACCACGTCGGGCCTTACGCGACTCCGGTACGACCCCTTCGGTATGCGTATCAATGCGACCAACCCGACTCAGGTGCCGACGACGATTCCGACGACGCTCGGCTACACCGGGCACGAGATGGACGACGAGTTCAACTTCATCAACATGAAGGGGCGAATCTACGACGCGAAGATAGCAAGGTTCCTCACGTCCGATCCGATCATCTCCGATCCACATTCGGTCAATGGATACGATCGGTACGGCTACGCACTCAACAATCCAATGATGCATACCGATCCCTCGGGCATGATGGTCCCCCTATCGGATCAGATTCTCGGGAACTTGGGCTACGACAGGGGGTTCATCGACGGCATGCGTGAGTGGTATGCGTTTGGGGTCGAAAGAGCCCGCGGCATGTACCCAATATGGGATGCGGAAAGGAAAGCCCAGCGCGACAGAGCCGAAAATGCCCAGAAATCAGCGAAAGTGGCCGAGCAAGCTGCCACGCTGACCGACCATATCGGCGGAAAGACATTCGTGATTACGGGATCGACTGCACAAGCGCGGGAAGCCACGAAGGTTTGGCTGAGAGCCGTCCTCAGCACGCCGCGAGGTCAGGTGGTACTACAACACATTAAACAGAACCCCAAAATGGTGGGCTCCTTCAAGATTTCGCTGGAGTCTGGCGTCGGAGGCAGCCGCGTGACTCCAGAAGGTATGGTTGTCGATCTGAAGGATCTCCAAAGGGGGTATCATTCATTCGGTGTAGGGGTGGCCATGTCGATGCCGCGAATTCTTGCGCATGAGCTCGGGCACCATTGGCCGATGGGCGACACGCCCTACCCTGAAGACGGGGGAGACGGATTGGACAACATCATGGACAACGAGAACCGCATCATGATCCAGCTGAACAACGACTACCATATTCGAACAAGAACGGGCATTATAGGCAATTAGAAGATTGACGCAGGCAGGCGTCGTGCGCAGACGGAGCCAGCTGTACCAGGGTCTCGAACCCACGCTCAAGCTGGCTCTGTTCCCCGTGATGCCGGCGTTTCATCCCGCGTCTCTCTTGCGAAACCCCGAGGCGACGCGCGAAGCGTGCGCGATCTGCAAGCCGCGATGAAGCAACTTGGTCGAGCGTTCCCACTGGGGCGGTCGGGCTGAGATAGAACCACCGATCGGTGCGCCATCCGAGGTGCGGGCAATTCGGTTGTTAAGTTTTTTTTTCCACGGAGGTGCGCTTCTCTCCGCCGCAAGTTGCTTTCCATTGTTTCTCCTTGGTCGCGTCGCCGAGCCGCCGTTCGTATTCACGAAAATGGGCAGCGATTTTCGAGGGATTGTAAGTCGCGAAGACGATGCCCTCGCGAACGCACGAGTGAATCGCAAGCTGCGGTTTTTCGACGTTGCGCACAAACGCGCGCGCTCGCGCACATCGAAGTGTTAGGTTTTTCTCGTTGCACCAGTTTGCTCGCGCCGGGTAGTTTCCGCGCATAGCGACCCATTCGCGTGTGGGTCGCGCACGGGAGTGACCATGAAACGAGCAAGCCTCGCGTTCGGTATTCTTTTGTCCAGCGTCGTTTTGATTGATTGCGGTTCCAAGATGCTCGGCTCCGACGATCTCGATAGCCAAGCCAGCGCCGCCGTCACTGCGGCGAACTCGATCGTCCCTAGCCAGCTCGCCGCCACCGGCGTCAGCTCCGACTACACCTTCGGCGAGACGCCTGCTGATTTCAGGGTGAGCGAGAGCGGTCAAGCTTCGTACACCGTGCCTCTCTGGACACCGGAGGGACCGATGGGCATGGCTCCTTCGCTCGCGATTCAATACGACAGCTCGGGCGGCTCGGGGCCCCTCGGCGTCGGCTTTTCGCTGACTGGGAACGTCATTTCGAAGATCGAGCGCTGTCAGAAAACGGTGGCCATCGACAACGAGGCCGGCCCCATCGATTTTTCCGGAACGACGTTTTGCCTCGATGGCAAGCGCCTGATGGCGCGTTTCGCCGGCTCGGCCGAGTATCGGACGCGGGAGGACGATGGCTCGAAGATCACGCGCTTGGGCACTACCGAGTCGAACCCCACGGGATGGACGATCTGGGCCCGCGATGGTCGGGTTCTCACCTACGGCGCGAAGACGGACGGTACCACCCGGCTCACCGGCACTCTCAAGCCCACGAGCTGCGTGGACAACACTTGCGCCGAGCAAATGTTCGGGCAGACGTCGAACGGAACCTTGGCGTGGATGCTCGAAAAGGTCGTCGATCGCGTCGCGCGGATCACGGGAGCCGTGAGCAACGAAGGAAATTCCATCTCGATCTATTACGACAAGTCTTTCTCCTCCGGAACGACGCCGCTGGCGAAATACGGTTCGGACTTCGACTTCAAGGAAATGTTGATTTCCCGCATCGAATACGGTTTCGGCCCCTCCGGCACCACGGCCCGTCGCAAGGTGCTGTTTACGTACGGAGGTGATCGGTTCGACGCGCAGTACACGTTCGTGAGCGGGCTGCCGATCCAGTCGAAGAAGCTGTTGACCAAGATCGAAATGCACGGTCCGAACCCGTCTCAGACGCTGCTTTTGAAAACGTACAACTTCAACTACGAGAGCGGTCCGGTTAGCACTCGCTCACGGTTGACGCGAATCTACGAATGCGACGGCGCTTCGCGACCAGTCTGCAAATTCCCCAACGACTTTACCTGGCACGATGGGACGAACAACTTCCTCGAGATCGTAGATCCAAACGTCCGGAGCATGGACGCCACTAGTGGCATCTCCGTGGTCGATTATAACGCCGATGGCAAGTCGGATATCTTCGTCCGGTCATCGGGCACGATGGGTCAGATGATCACCCGGCACAACTTCTACACGAGCCAAATGTCCGCAAACACGGGGCAGGGGACGCCGACGAACGCACCCGTCCAGCTCGAGCCTACGGAGATCCAAAGCAACATAGACTATGCCGTTTTCGCGCTTTCACCGTTCGACATTGATGGTGATTCGCGATCGGACATCTCGATCGTCGCCTCACGGAACCTGAGCACGCCACCTTCTACCAAGGTGTTCGATCTGGTTCGCAATATCGGCAATCAATTCGCTCCAGTGGCCGACGCGGCCGGCCTCGCGTACGACAATGGGATGGGCCTCATCAAAGATCCGTTTTTTCTGGACCTCGACGGTGATGGTTTGCCAGAGGAAATCCGAGTCGGGACTGTGCAAGCAATCGACAATACCGTCAGTCCCGCGAAGGCCTACGGGCAGCTGCTTTTTCAGCGCAACAATGCGGGCACTTTGGGCGACCGCTTTGCTCTCACCGAGACCGCGGCCACATTTCGATCCTTCGCTACCATGGCCCGACCGGGGTACCAGGATGTCGGCAACGGGTATTCGATTCCGTTCGAGGGCCATGCGGACTACACGGTCGACGTCGATGGCAGCGGGAGGACCGCGCTGCTGATGCGAGACAGTTTTTTCAATCCGGCACAGAACCCTCCGCTCCTCAGCACGAGCAACATGATGCGCAAGGTGCATCTGACGAGGGCGGGTGCGGTGCTGAGCAGCCTGATCCCCCTGGCGGCGGCGCGTCGCGGCAACATCGGATTTCATTATCTGTGGCTCGACGTCAATGGCGACGGGCTGCCCGACGCGATCGACGTTCCGAATTCGACTACCAACGGGACCACGACGGCAAAGGCGACGGAGGAAATCGCGACCACCGGCATCGCGAAGATCCGCATCAACACGGGTGCCGGGTTCAAACGTTACACCGGGTCGACAACGGCCAATCAATCCACCAAATTCGCTATCAACGCGCGAGAGGATGCGGGCGTCCAGGTCGCCGACATGAACCAGGACGGTAAGGCGGACATCGTCCTCTTGGGACAAGCGATTCGTCCCGCCGGCGGCATCGACCGCAGCACCGTTCAGGTTCTGGAGGGGTCAACGGGCGAAGTGGGCTCGAACCACGTCGTTCCGGCACACCTTCCTATCAAGATGATGAATGGCCAGGAGATCCCCGTCGCCATCCCGCTCAACCAAGGCGCGGCTAGGGAGGGCCCCATGCCGGCAGCGCTCGGCGACTTCAATGGCGACGGCCTCACCGACATCCTCATCGCGCGCCCCACAGGAACCGTCGGCAGCGTCAAATTTCATTTCTATATTCGTCAAGGGACCAAGGCCGATCTGCTCAAAACGGTCACTTCGGCAACGAAGCGATTTCTCGGCATTCAATACGCGCCCGTTTCTGAAGGGTCCGTCTATAAGCGCATGCGCACGCCCCTGGCTGCCCCCGGTGCGGGCACGACCGGGCCCTGGGAGCAGCCCGCGGAGTGCCGCCACCCCAACGCCTGTCTCACGAGTGGCCTCTGGGTCGTTTCTCGTTACGAGGTAACCAATGACCAGAAGGTGAACGTCGGGCACAACATGAGCTACAACGAGGGCCACTACTGGCGAGATAGGTGGCTCGGATTCGCGGAGCGTTGGGACACCGATCAGACGACCGGCACCATTGACGTCACCACCTATGACAACCGAACGGCGGGGACGGCCGACAGCTTCCCGTTTGCCGGCCGACCGAAGCAACACATCCGATTGGTCAGAGACAACGGCCTCGCTCCCCCGATCGACAGGCCGCACCGGTTCGTCACCACCAACATTTACGCGCAGGTGGCGAACATCTTCGCATCATCGGCATTTGCCGTTCGACTGGCCCGGACGACCGAAGTGGAGGAGATTCTGAACGATACACCGCTCCATATGCCGTTCTCCCAATTCGTTTTTGACAACAGCTATCCGATGGACCGCGTCGCCAACGCGGAGACGACTTTCACTTACGACCAATTCGATAATCTACAGCGCGAGAAACGCACCAACACGATGAACGAGAGTCTGGAGAAGATCTATACGGCCACCAGCGACTCGAACGAATGGCTGATGAACAAGGTGAGCCAGGTGACGGAAATCAGTATCACGAGTGGTGGTAGCCAACTCATGCGAACCCGTTCGTACACCCATGAGGCGGGCACCCTGCTTCCCAAAACGGAGACGATCGAGGGCTCCGGATCAGCGGACGTCAGATTGGATATCACGTATACGCGGGGTTCGGGAGCTTGTGGTCAAGTCACGGAGAAAAGGTCAGTCGCCGTCCGGACTGCCAACGATACCAGCGATCCCGCGTCCCTCACGCGGATCGAAAAGACCGCTTACGACACGCTCGACCGGGTGACGGTGGCTTCGACGACCAACGCATTGAATCAGACGACACTTTACGCTTATCATCCCGGTCTCGGCGTTCTCGCGCAATCGGAAGATCCGAATGGTGTAAAGACGACGTATCAATACGATTCCTATAGCCGCTTTCGTAAACGGACGGTTACCCATCCTAACGGACCCGCAGGAACGAGTGCGGAAGGCGAGCTCACAGTGAATTATGAATCGCCTCCCACCACACTTCCCGGGCAGATCTCGTCGATCGTGGCCGCGCTTGGACCGTCGTACGCGGAGCACCTCAAGCAAGTCGGGGGCGAGGAAACCATCGTTACGTACAACATGAACGGTCGAGAGCTGGTTCGGCAGACGAGGGCCGGGAATACTCAACAAGGGGATGGCCAATACCGATACGTCCTCACCCGATACTCCCCCGTGCTAGGTGAAGTGGCGACCGTCTCGACGCCGTTCCGGACTGCAGATACGACCTTGCGGCTGACGACGTTCACCTACGACAGGCTGGGACGGCTGATCAGGAAGGTTCACCCCGGTTCGGCCCAACAAACCTTCGTGTATTCCCCGCGTTTTGGTCCACTCGGTTGGACGACGAGCATCACCGACGAGCGTGGCAAGGTGCGCGAGGAAAGCACGAACGACGACGGCCAGATTGGGTTCATCAAGGAATTCGTTGGCAGCGCCAACACGACGACGACGTACAGTTATGCACCTTTTGGTCTTCTCAAGCAGGTCTTTCCGCCTCTCGTAGTGTCCCCCGCGGGGACGAAGTCAGCCCTCACAACGTACAACTACGACGTTCTCGGTCGTCGCACTCAGGTCATCGAACCCAACGCGGGGACCACCACGATCTCGTACAACGCATTCGGCGAGGTCGTCAAAGAGGTCGATGCGCTCGGCACGCCGACGTTCATCAAACGCGACGCGCTTGGCCGCGTCAGAGAACGGTCCAATACGCGCGACGGGGTCAATACCTACGTATGGGACACCGCGCCGAGGGGTACGACTGGCGCAGTCGCAATCGGGAAGGTCGCCAGCACGAGGAGCTTTGATAACACGACCACGACACATACATACGATACGTACGGGCGGCCCGACCTCATCACTTGGGGCATCCAAGGGCGAAATTATGCTTTCAAGCACAACTACGCCGCCACCACGGGCAAGTTGAGCCAGCTCGATTATCCCACGACGGGCACGACCGGCTCGACGCGACTGAGCGTAACGTATGGCTACGACTCGTCGGGCCGCATTTCGAGCGTCACACGGGCGGGCGCCACGACGCCGTATTGGAGGGCAACCCGCTGGTGGGCCGATGGCAAAGTCGACCAGGAAAGCGACGGCACCGGCATGGTGACCACTCGCGTATTCGACAATAACCGCCGCTGGCTCAACTCCATCGTCACCGCGGCGGGAGCTACCAAGATCCAAGATGTCGTCTATCTCCACGACGCGGCTGGCAATGTGTTCGATCGTCGCGACAATGAATTCCTTACTTCCGAAACCTTCGAGTACGACGACGTCAACCAGCTGAAGAAGTGGAACTTCAGCTCCTCTCCCAACGCCTGGAGCACGGATTACCAGCCCCAGTCCAGCGGCGTCATTCAGCAGATCAAAACCGGCCCCAATGCGGCATCGCTCCACTACGATTATCACGGAGGAAACCCGTCTGACGGAATGCCACACGCGGCTCGCGCGGTCGGCGGCATCACGCGCTTCTATGACTTCAAAGGACGTTTTCAGTCGACGTTCCTAGGCAATTCGTTTGATTATACGACATTCGATCTTCCCAAAGTCATTTTCGATGGGAACGGCAATCCGCTCGTCTCTTACCAATACGACGCCACGAACAGTCGCGCTTTGCGGCAATCGAGCGGCATAACGGCGACGACGGCGTCGATTGCCGGACTCTACGAACGTCGCGACACCGGTGTAGGGAACGTCCAGCACAAGATGTACATTCGCGGGCCCGGCAAGCGCGTGATCGCCGAAGAGACCTGGACGGAGGTTGGCAGTGCCGTCCAGGCAGGCCCCGTCCTCTATCACCACGACGACATCGTGGGATCGACCGTGGTCACCAATACGACCAATACGACGACAGGGGTCACGCGCCTGCGTTACGATCCGTTCGGTCAGCGCATCATGCCGACCAATCCGACGCAAGCGCCAGCGGTGAATTCCATTCCCACGCGGATCGGCTTTACCGGACATGAGATGGATGACGAGGCCAATCTCATCAACATGAAGGGACGAATCTACGACCCGAAGATCGCGAGGTTCCTGACGCCGGATCCGATCGTTTCGGCACCGTTCCGCGCCAACGGCCATGATCGTTACGGCTATGTGCTCAACAATCCGCTTCGCCACACCGACCCGACGGGATTCGAGTGCACCGATGGTACGATCGATACAGGCCACGGCTGCGTATTTGGCGAGGACATCGTGGTTGTTGGGCCAGGCCGCGGAGCCGGGCACTCAACCGACGGATTTGGGCCGAGGCTCAACAGAAATCACCGGGACGATGGCGGGCCTCGAGGTGGCGGCTCCGGCAAAGATGGCAAGAACGACAAAGGAGTCATCTTCATAGCCGGTAAGTCGCTCAGCGGGGGAATAGGGATCGGCCCGATGGGACTCGGTGGATCGGTCAGCGCAGGCATCTACTTTGGCTGGCAGAATGGACCCAAATTCGGGGTTTGGGGATCTGTCGGCGGGACCGCGCCAGCGGAAGCAGGTGGTGTTGCGGGCGTGGGAGGCGGGGTGTCCAGCATCGAAGGCGTTGTCGATTCCGTGTCGGTACTGGAAGGTTCCGGCGGAGACATTGGGTTCGACATGGCAACGCCGTTCCAAAGGGTCGGAGTCACGGGGGGTGTGCTTCTGAATTCCGATTACCAAGTGGGAGGTACGTACGCTGGAGTGGCGTACGGCGCTGGCACGCCAGTGGGCGCGCACGCGTTTACGACGCGTGGCTTTAGGTTCGGATTTTGAATCCAATTCTCACGTCCAACGACCAGTTCAAACCACTCAGTTATTACTACTGGTCCGCGCGTGCATTGTTCGCGGCGCTGCTGCTCGCCCTCGATGAGAGACCGCTGTGGATCATTTCGAGCGTCATGGCCGGGATGCTCGTTGGTTCTCAGATCCCCGCGGGTTTTTGGCGGGCCGGCGGACGCGTGGTGGTCGAACCTGAGGGAATTCGGCATCGGTCGACGCTCATCAGTTGGGAAAGGATCGTGGGTGCGAGTAGGCAGCTAGTCGGGGGGGGACCCGCCTCTATCGCCTGCACCATCGTTCTCCATGTCAAAGAAGAACGCGGCTTCGATCTGCGCCCTCTCGGCGTTTTTCAGGGCTCCCGGACGCAGGAATTCGAATCATTGGTCCTTCGGCATGAAACGGCGCGCGGTACGGCGACGAAACCTGGGGACGTCCGAACCTTCTGGCGTCTCTCGGCAATTGATGCAGTCGCTTGGGGTTTGATCCTTGCGTTTCTGTATCAGCTCGGGGCAGCCGGCCACCAGCTCGAGCACCTCGCCATCTACTTTGTTGCGGGGCTCCCGGTTCAATACTTGACGTGGACGCGGGCCCTGCGGCGTTTGATCGCGTGAGGGGCGTTCAACCACCTCGCCCGATCGCCGCCACCGGCTGGCCCGTCAACCGGAGATAAATATACATGTGCGCAATGCTGAGAATCGGCAGCACCAGCAGCACGCCAATGAAGCACGCGCATAACCCGCCGATGAACAAGCCAAACGCGATGAGCGAGTAAACGAAGAGGTTCACCTTGTGTCCATCCGTGAGCTTCCAGCTCTCGGTAAGCGCTTCGATGGGGCCGAGGTTTTTATCGATGATGAGCGGTAGCGTCATGCAGAGGCCGAGGGTCGCAATGATTCCCGGCACGATGAAGAATAGGAGCCCGACGAAGACGGCGATGAACATCACCAGATTGGCGACGAGCACGGGCCCGAAGACCTGGACAGCGCCGAACAGATCGCCGAATGCGTAGGGAGCTCCGCGCGCCACCTTGAGTGAGAAATTCATAATGCCCGCGCCGATGAAGGACGTGACGACAAAACTGACAATCGTGCCCACGCCTGCGACGCCGACATGGACCGGGTTGAAAATCGAACGGCGGCCTCCAACGAGCCGCTCCATGCCCTCCGCCACGCCGGCGACGACCCAAACCAGAATGGCACCGACGATGATCGTCGCGAGAATGGTCCCGGGATCCTTCTTGAGGCGCTCCCACGCGAACGTGATGGC